>Ga0315278_10000369_pt1 | contig 39855 bp, 41 predicted proteins | sample YL17G06_0_MG_FD_203880 | JGI IMG/M metagenome (GOLD analysis project Ga0315278, IMG submission 203880) | Sediment microbial communities from Yellowstone Lake, YNP, Wyoming, USA - YL17G06_0 | ecosystem: Environmental > Aquatic > Freshwater > Lake > Sediment | place: USA: Wyoming | collected... | reverse complement strand
TTTTGCTACGGCTCAGTCTCGGCGCTTTTGGGGATAAACCCAGATCTTGTCTGTTTGGGTAAAGTCATCGGAGGAGGATTGCCTCTTGCTGCATACGGCGGCAAAAGGGAAATAATGGAGAAGGTCAGCCCTCTCGGGCCTGTGTATCAGGCAGGCACGTTATCAGGAAATCCTATTGCGGTTACAGCAGGCATAGCGACCCTAAAAATGCTCTTAAATTCAGATTATGTAAAACTCAATCAGAAAACCGCAGAGTTATGCGATGCAATGGAAGAGATCCTGAAAATAAATAAACTGAAATTTTCCGTTAATCTGGCAGGTTCTATATTCACGCTCTTTTTTACCGATAAAAAGGTATATGATTTTGCAACTGCAAAGAAATCGGATACTAAAAAATACGCGAAATTCTTCCGTTCTATGCTAAGGCAAGGCATAAACTTGCCTCCGTCTCAGTTTGAGGCGAATTTTATGTCCTTCGCGCATACTGACGAAGATATACACTATACTTTGAAGGCATTCGCAAAGGCTTTGAAGCCGTTAAAATAAAAAGCAGGGGTCAGATATAAGGAGATAAGATGGGGTTTTTAAAACTCGATGAAAATAAAACATGGAAATTCATAGGTTCTGTGCGCGTTGCCCTGGCATTGTTTGTCGTTATCATAGTCGTATCTTTTATCGGAGCGGTCCTTCCTGAAAAATACCAGCCAGGCATATATTACAGCTGGTGGTTCATATTTATCCTTGGCCTTTTCTGTTTTAATCTTTTAGTCTGCAGTTTCAGCAGGATAGTCTTTAACCGAAAAAGATTTTATTCGACTGTTACGCATATTTCGGTCCTTGTGATAATGGCAGGAGCGCTTATAAGCTTTATTGCGTCAGAGAGGGGGGTTATTGAGTTTGAAGAAGGCCAGTCTCAGGACAGCTTTATTTCCGATAAAGGCAGTGTCTCTCTGGGTTTTAAAGTTTTGCTTGAGGATTTCAGTCTAAAATGGTACTCACCGGAAAGTTATAAAATAAGGCTTAAGGTGGTGGATAAAAATATAATAAAAAGTTACAGCGCCATGCAGGATAAGGAATATAATATCCCGGGCACAGGTTATCGCTTCTCTGTCATAAAGTATTTCCCCGATTTTGCCATGGATGAGAATAATCATCCCGTCAATAACTCGGAAGAGCCGAACAATCCGGCGGTATTGATCAGGATAAGCTCTGACAAATCAAGCGAAGAGCGCTGGGTGTTTACGGTGCATCCTAAAATGTCGTTCGGAAAGGATCAGAATATAAAATTCATATTCGACTGGCAGCCTATGATAAAGGAGTTTGCAAGCAAAGTAAAATTCATAGATGCCGATAAAGAGAAATCAAGCGTAATAAAGGTGAATTATCCGGCTCAATATAAAGGCTACAGCTTTTATCAGACAGGATACGATAAGGATAAACCCGGCTGGACAGCTCTTGAGGTCGTAAGGGACCCGGGAGTGCCCGTAGTATTTATTGGTTTTGTTTTTCTTAATATAGGTATAATCGCTATCTATCTGCAAAGGCTGAATCTAAAAAAGAAGGGGCCAAATAATGCAGTTTAATATCCTACATATTACTTTTGGATTTTATGTTTTTAGCGCTTTGTCTTTTCTGGCTGGCTCTTTGTCCAAGGTAAAAGCCCTGGCCGCTTTTGGAAGAGGTTTATTGAAAGCAGGTTTTCTAATGCACAGCGTTTTAATAGGGCTTCGCTGGCATGCTGCAGGCAGGCCGCCTTTTGCGAATATGTATGAGGCGATGGTGCTTCTTGGCTGGGCGATAGTTTTTGTTTATATAATATTTGATTTTATTTATAAAGCAAAAATACTTGCAATACCTGTAAATATACTGGTAGTTTTGATTATGCTTTCGGTCTTGCCGGCAGACAGCTCGATAAAACCTCTTATGCCTGCTTTGCAGAGCAAATGGATAAGCATACATGTCATCACATATTTTATAGGTTACGGCGCTATCAGCATCGCGTTTTTCATGAGTATAATATTTCTTAAGAGGCTGAAAAAAATAGCTGTAAACGACCCCACGATGGTTTCTCTTGATAAATTGATCTATCATCTGATAATATTCGGTTTCCCTTTTCTTACGATAGGCATGACTACAGGCTCTACCTGGGCTAATGTCGCGTGGGGAAGCTACTGGTTCTGGGATCCTAAAGAAACATGTTCCCTTATCACCTGGCTTGTCTATGCGGTTTATCTGCACCTTCGCATCTTAAGGGGTTGGAACAATAAAAAGGGCGCATGGCTGTCTATCCTCGGATTCATAGCTACTCTTTTTACCTTCGTCGGCGTAAATTACATCCTTCCCGGCCTTCACAGCTACTCCTAGGGGACGTCCCTCTTTAAAATTACCCTCTAAGCCCCAGTAGCTTACAACACCTCCAAAATTTTTTTATTGACACGAATATTTTTTATGCTACAATTTTAAAAATCATAGCACTAAGGAGGGATACTTATGTCCGGGCTTACGAGGTTCGGGGTTTCGCTGGAAAAGGGTCTTCTTGAAAAATGGGACGGCCTTTTAAGAAAAAAAGGCTACTCCAACCGCTCAGAGGCGCTTCGGGACCTGATCCGCGCTGAATTGGTGAAAAAAGAGTGGGCTTCTAAGAATGAGGTTGTCGGCGCAATCACCCTGATCTACGATCATCATAAAAGGGAACTGGTCAATATGCTGACTAATCTGCAGCATGATTTTACCGGCCTCATTTTTGCCAGCCAGCACATCCATATCGACCATCATAATTGCATGGAGATCATCGCGGTTAAAGGCGCTCCCCATAAAATCGAAGAGCTTTCGGATAAAATGCGCGGCACAAAAGGCGTAAAATACGGCGCCCTTAGTATGGCTACGACAGGCAGGGATCTTGAATAATATTCTAAAAAAGGATATCTATGCACATACCTGACGGGTATTTAGGCCCTCTGACAAGCGGTTTTTTTTACCTTGCCATGATCCCTATCTGGGCAGCAGCTTCCAGGATCGTAAAGAAGACTTTAAAAGCAAGGCAGGTGCCGCTTCTTGCGGTTGCTGCGGCTTTCAGCTTTGTGATAATGATGTTTAACATACCTATTCCGGCAGGGACTACCGGACATGCTGTGGGAGGCGCTTTGGCGGCAATACTCTTAGGGCCATGGGCTGGCTGTATCGCGATAACAGTGGCTCTGGTAGTGCAGGCGCTTTTGTTCGGAGACGGCGGCATTACTGCAATAGGCGCCAATTGTTTTAACATGGCGTTTGTCATGCCTTTTACAAGTTACTACACATATAAATTTATCAGCCATAAATCGCCTCTGGGTTCCAGAAGAAGGATTGTTGCCGCAGGGATATCGGGTTATATGGGCCTTAATGCCGCTGCATTTTTTACCGCGGTAGAATTCGGATTGCAGCCGATGCTTTATAAAAGCGCTGAAGGAAGGGCTCTTTATTGCCCTTATGGTCTGAATGTCGCTATCCCGGTAATGGCAGGGGAACACCTGTTAATATTCGGCTGGATAGAGGCCATCGTTACAGCCCTTGTCATTAAGTATTTAGAGAAACATAATCCACAACTTTTCATGGAATACGGACATAGACAATGAGACCCATAACAAAATTATGGATTGCAATAGCGATCCTGGCGATCCTTTCTCCCATAGGGCTCATGTTGCCTGAAATTTTTAAAGCAGGATCTGCCTGGGGGGAATGGGGGATTGATGAAATAAAGGAACTGGCAGGCTATATCCCAGATGGGATTTCCAGGCTTTCGAATATCAAGACAGCATTGATGCCGGATTACTCTTTAAGAGGATGGGAAGGCAAAGGGCTGTTGCATCAAAGCATCGCATATATAATATCGGGTTTTTTAGGAGCAGCATTAGTCGCCGTAATAATATTATTGATAGGCAAAAAATTGTCCTCTAAAAAATGAGTCTTTTTAAAAAAAATAATTTTCTGGAACGTTCCATTATCGAGGGCCTTTCATTTTTAAAAGACGCGATTCTATCGCAAGAATACTCCAAAAGCCAGGGCTTTCTGCAGTCGCTTGACCCCCGCTTAAAAACAGTTTCGTTTCTGTTGTTTATCGTCTCGGTAATGATTTTAAGAGATATAACTCCTCTTTTGTATATGTACGGGCTCTGTCTTTTTCTTGCTTATGCTTCGGGCATCCGCCTGTTTTTTTTCTTAAAAAGGACTTGGGTGTTTATCCCGTTATTTTCCCTCTTTATAGCGATACCGGCATTGTTCAATTTTTTCAGTCCGGGAGAGGCCCTTTTTTATTTCAAGGTTTTCGGGGCAAGGCTGATCGTAACAAAAGAAGGGCTTCTTGCAGCTTCCCTTTTTTGCTTGCGCGTAGTCACTTCTGTATCGCTTGTCATTTTACTTTCATTGACCACAAGCCACTCAAGCCTGCTTAAAACATTGCGTACGTTAGGGGTTCCTCAGATTTTCGTCCTGACGATTTCGATGTGTTACAGGTACATTTATCTTTTTGTGGAGATCATACAGGATACTTACCTTGCCGTCAAAAGCCGCGTTGGAACGGCAATAGATTACAAAAAAGGACAGGGTATGGTCGCGGCAAATATAGCCAATCTCTGGCAGAGGTCTGTTCAGCTTAACGAACAGGTCTATCAGGCTATGCTGTCGCGGGGGTATGCGGGCGAGCCTAAACTTGCGCATGGTTTCAAGGCAAGAACAATCGACTGGATATGGCTTTCGGTATCGATTTTCATATTCGCGGGAATTTTTTTGAGGATTTATGTTTTAAAAATGTGAAGATGATGGAAGACACAATATTTAAATTAACTGACGTCAGATTTTCCTATCTTGGCAAGTATCCGGCGCTTTGCGGCATAAATATGGATATCAGACAAGGAGAGAAGATCTGCGTAATCGGCGCAAACGGCACAGGCAAATCAACCCTGTTGCAGATGCTTGACGGCCTTGTTTTTCCTGATGAAGGAAGGATCTTTGCCTTCGGAAAGGAGTTGAGCGAAGAGCGTTTTAATAACCTGGATTTCTCAAGGGCCTTCCGCAAAAAAGTGGGACTTGTTTTCCAGAATCCGGATATCCAACTTTTCTGCCCGACTGTAAAAGAGGATATTGCTTTCGGCCCGCTGCAATTAGGCGTGAAAGAGAGCGAGATCCGGAAAAAAATGGATGAGATCATTGCCCTGCTTGATATAGGCCATCTCCTCGACAGGAGCCCCCATCAGTTAAGTATAGGAGAAAAACGCAAAGTAGCAATAGCTTCGACCCTGGCCATAGACCCCCAAGTCCTGATCTTCGACGAGCCGACTGCAGGGCTTGACCCGCAGACTACAAGGCATATCATCGACTTCATCATGCAGGCAAATGAATCCGGCAAGACGATCGTAACCGCCACGCACGACCTGCATATCGTAGAGGAGATAGCGGATGAAGTATATGTTTTCGGAAATGAGAAAAAAATAGTTAGACACGGCCCGACCGCAGAACTCCTTGCAGATGTCAATTTCTTAAAAGAGCATAACCTCATCCACCTGCACAGCCACAGCCACAAGGGCAAGGTCCATACCCACGCCCATAAACATTTAGAGCACCACCGCTAGAGGATTTTCTTCCATTCCGGGATTGTCCAAGCTCTACAATCCCGGAATTGAAATTGGTTAACAGATGCGTGGCAGTTGTTCGCCGGAGAGCATGTCGATTATGCGGCTGGAACCTATGGAGGTATTAAGCAGAACAATCGGATTGTTTTTAGCGGTAACCCTGCCGATAACTTTCGAGTTTTTCCCGAGCTTATGTTTTTTTATGCAGGATAATATCTTCTTTGCGTCTTTGTTTTTTGCAAAGACAAGGACTTTGCCTTCATTAGCCATATACAAAGGGTCTATCCCAAGGATCTCGCAGAATCCTTTTACCTCTTCTGTAATAGGAAGGCTGTCTTCTTCTATCTGTATCTCTGAATTTGATTGTATGGCTATTTCATTAAGAGTTGTGGCAACGCCTCCGCGCGTAGGGTCCCGCATCACGTGAATATTGCCGGAAGCCCTTAAAATGTTTTCAATAAGGCCGTTCAAACAGGCGCAATCGCTTTTTATCGAAGTCTTTAATTTATAATCTTGCCTCCCGGACATCACTGCTGCGCCGTGCTCTCCTATAAAGCCGTTTATTATGATCACATCCCCGACCCGGGCGTTACCGGCGCTTATATCGATGTCATTCGGTATCAGACCGATGCCTGAAGTGTTGATAAAAATATTGTCGCAGGCGCCTTTCTCAACGACTTTAAAATCTCCGCCCACTATTTTTACCCCCGAGGCTTTTGCGGTTTTTGCCATTGACTTGACTAATTTTTGTAAAACCGCGGTCTCAAATCCTTCTTCGACAATGCAGGAGGCTGTAAGATAAAGCGGTTTTGCTCCCATCACAGCCAAATCGTTTACAGTGCCGCATATTGAAAGTTTTCCTATATCAGCTCCTGGAAAGAAGATAGGTTTTACCACGAATGAATCAGTGGTAAATGCGAGTTTACCTTTTAATTTAAATACCGCAGCGTCTTCAGCCTTATCCAGAATAGGATTGGAAAAATTAGGGTAAATCAGTTCATTTAACAGCCTGTGGCTGAGTTTTCCTCCGCTTCCGTGAGCAAGCAATATTTTTTCTTCCATATTAACGATTATATTTATACCACGCCGCGCATGTGCCTTCCGATGACACCATGCAAGGTCCGAAAGGGTTTTCAGGGGTGCATACTTTCGAGAAAAGTTTACAATCCAAAGGTTTTTTTAAGCCCCTTAATACCTCTGCGCACATGCAGTTTTTAGGCTCTCTTGACGGGATATTTTTGAGCGAAAACCTTGATTTTGCTTCCATGGCCGAATAAAGATCATTAAGTTTAAGCCCGCTCTTAGGGATCGTTCCCAGCCCGCGCCACTTGGCATCCGATTCGGTAAAGACGGCATTTAACATCTTTTGAGCCAGAGGATTTCCTTCGGGCCGGACTGCGCGGCTGTATTGTATTTCCACTTCTGCTTTTTTTTCTTTTATCTGTTTTAAAAGCATAAGAATGGTTTCCAGAATATCTGTCGGTTCAAAACCGGAGATAACGCAGGGTATTTTAAAATCTCTGCCTATGGATTCATACGCTTTCGACCCTGTGATCGCAGAGACATGGCCCGGACAGATAAAGCCGTCGATCCTGATCTCTTTTTTTGCAAGCAATGCCTCCATCGCAGGAGGGATGAGCTTGTGACAGCAGTAAATCGAGAAATTTTTTATATTTTTTTCTTTTGCGTCGCTGACAATCGATGCAACGGCAGGGGAGGTAGTCTCAAATCCTACGGCGAGAAAGACGGTTTCCCTGCCTCTGTTTTTTTCGGCGATTTCAAGGCAATCCATTGGGCTATAGACAATCCTGATATCGCATCCGTTTGCGCGCTCTTTTTCGAGCGAACTTTTTGTGCCCGGGACTTTGAGCATATCCCCGAATGTAGTAACAATGACATTTTTTTTCTTTGAAAGCTCAAGCATGCTGTCGATATCAGCCTGGGAGCTCACGCATACAGGACAACCCGGCCCGGATATTAGATTGATATTTTCCGGAAGAATCTGCTTTATGCCTGAGCGGAAAATAGCCATTGTATGCGTTCCGCAGACTTCCATCAGGTTGAACTGTCTGTCGGAATATTTTTTTATCCTGGTAGCCAGGTCCTTTACTATTGTCTTGTCGCGGAATTCGTCAATGTACTTCATCAATCCTGATCGTAATAAACGTCTTTTAAAATTTTTAATGTCTCTTTGGCCTGTTGTTCGTCTATTTTTTCGATGGCAAAACCGGCGTGCAAAAGCACATAATCTCCGGGTTTTACGTTTTCCAGAAACCTCACGTCAGCATCCCGCTTTACTCCGGCCATGTCGACTTCAGCAAGGTTTCCTTTGATTTTTATGACCTTTACAGGTATGGCTAAGCACATATTTCGTTGGCTATTGCTGCCTGTCCCAGGGAAACAGCTCCGTCGTTGGTAGGCAGAAGTTCGTTATAATAAAGTTCGAAACCAGATTTTCTCAAAAGGCCGGCAAGCATCTCCAGCAGCAGCTTATTCTGGAATACGCCCCCTGAGAGACAGACTATGTTAATACTTGTTTTTTCTCTGAGTATCACGCAAACGTCTTTTGCCATGGCTGCTACGCTGTTATGGAACTTGCGCGCAATATCCTTGATGGCTGCGCCCCTTTCCAAATCAAACACAATCCCCGAGATGACCTCAATGCTATCTATGACAAATCCGTTTCCGGTTTCTTTGATCAGGAACCTGTATGATTTCTCGGTCTTTGACTTTTCAGCAAACATCTGCAGTCTTATTGCTGCCTGGGCTTCGTAGGTTATTATATCACAGATCCCTAAAATCGAGCTTACTGCGTCAAATAATCTGCCTGCGCTTGAAGTAAGAACAGGGTTGATCGAGCAAGCCTTTATTATGTCTTCAACTTTGCCCCTGTATTTTTTAATAAAATCTATTTTCAGTTTGTAGATGTCTCTGCCGAAAGTCTTGTCCAGGAAACTGATCGCCATCCTGTAGGGTTCCTGCGTTGCCTTGTCAGCTCCTGGCATAGCCACGTATTCGAGGTGCGAAACACGTTTAAAATCTTCAAGCCTTCCTGCAAAAAATTCTCCTCCCCATATCTTTCCGTCGCTGCCATAGCCTATCCCGTCAAAACATACGCCTATGACCTTTTCTTTTATCCTGTGTTCAGCGATGACGCTTGCAAGATGCGCCTCGTGATGCTGCACAGCGATAAGCTTTAAGGACTTGTTTTTTTCTTTTAATCCCTGAGCATACTTTGTGGAGAGGTAATCCGGATGCAGATCATAAGCGATAATCCTTAAGTTTACGGAAAAGAGTTCAGAGAGCCGCTTTACCGCTTCTTTAAAAAAAAGAAAAGTCTCATAGGTCTTTAAGTCGCCTATATACTGGCTTAAAAAAGCAAACCTGTTTTTAGAGAGGCAGAAGGTGTTTTTTAATTCAGCTCCGCAGGCTAAAATGGATTTCATTTTGCAGTCCACAAGAAAAGGGAAGGGAGAATATCCTCTTGCGCGGCGCAGGACAGCTGCTTTATTGTCTATTGCCTGGACGATCGAATCATCGCAGCGGTTATAAATATCCCGGTCATTTATAAGGAAATAATCGCATATGGTCGAGAGGTTCCTGAGAGCGCTTTTGTTGTCTGTTTCTATCGGTTCATCCGCTATATTGCCGCTTGTCATGACAAGGTATTTTATGGGTCTATTGCCGGAAAGTTCACGAGAAAACAGAAGATAGTGTAAAGGGGTATAAGCGAGCATTATCCCCAGATAATTATTGTCCGGGGCAAGCCCCTGGATTTGTCCCGAGGCGATTTTTTTCTCAAGCAGAACGATCGGCCTTTCAGGCCCGGTCAGCATCTCTTTTTCAAGCCCCGAGACAATGCACAACTTTTCTATTGAAGCAAGCCCGCCTGCCATAACAGCAAATGGCTTAGAAGGGCGGTTTTTTAGCCTGCGCAATTCTTTGACAGACGAAAGGTTCATCGCATCGCAGGCAATGTGGAAGCCGCCGACCCCCTTGATAGCGACAATAGCGCCCTTTTTTAAAAGAGAGATCGTTTGAGAGACGGCCTCGGTTTTGACTGAGATTATCCTGTTATTTTTTAAAAGACGCACCTGGGGGCCGCATTCAGGGCAGCAATCCGGCTGCGCATGATAGCGCCTGTCGTAAATATCCTGATATTCTTTTTTGCAGGACAGGCACATCCTAAAACCTTTCATCGTGGTAAATGGTCTGTCGTATGGAATATCTTTGATGATCGAGAAGCGCGGGCCGCAGTTTGTGCAGTTGATAAAGGGATAAAGATAGCGCCTGTCAATTGGCGAGAACAACTCTTTTAAACAGTTATCGCAGACGCTTATGTCAGGGCTTACCAGGGTCGAGATCTGCTGTGTCTTTTTACTTTCGCGGATTTTGAAACCTTTATAACCTCTTGGCAGGGCAGATTCAATCCTCTTTTTTGTTATTCTGGCAAGGGGAGGGAGCTGTGTTTTGAGCCCTATGTCTAATGCCTCAATAGCTTTTTTTGAGCCCTCGACGAAGATCTCTACTCCCGAAGAGGTGTTTAAGACATACCCTGAAAGTCCCATAATATTGCAGAGCCGATGCACAAAAGGCCTGAAACCAACTCCCTGCACAACACCTTCCAATAAGATTTTGACTGCCTTATGCATAACTCTTTAAGCTCGATTCAGTTATATGACAAATAAGTAAGGGTAAAAGGTCTTTAGCAGCTTACAAGAGACTTAAAAGAAGAGCCTGACTAAGTCTTTACGTTAGGATTTTAGCACAAAACCCTGATATTGCCACTAATATTTCCAACTTGTTGATTATAAAAGGGATTACAAAAAATTCTTGACAACGGAATCAATCTGTGTTAAAAATAAACTCAATTGAGGGGGGGTTGTAATAAACTAAAAAAAGGGTCAGAATGACTTGGAAAACAAGAAGTTCCAATACTTTTCTTTTTCCTTGAAGCTGAGCGAAACTCGGCTTTTTTTATTTATAAATAGATTTTAAAAAGGAGGTAGTTGATGGAACTAACAAGGCGAGAATTTTTAAAGATCTGTAGTGCTTCTGCGGTCGGAGCGGGTCTCTCTCAGATGTACATACCTGAATTGGTCCAGGCAATGGAGGAAGCAGCTGCCAAGAAACCTCCGGTTATCTGGCTTCAGGGAGCAAACTGCACGGGTTGCGTTGTATCCTTAATAAACACCGCGCATCCCACTATTTCCGAGGTTTTGCTTAAGATCATCAGTCTTGAATATCAATCAAACATTATGGCTGCAGCAGGCGAACTGGCGTTTTCGCACATGGAAATGATCGCGGAAAGAGCTAAAGGCGAATTCTTTATTTTAATGGAAGGAGCGGTCCCGACTAAAGACAACGGGATTTACTGTACGGTGGGAGAAAGAAATGGCAAGGAAGTATCGGTTCTTGAACTTCTGAATGAAATCGGCCCGAAGGCAAAGGCAATTGTTGCAGTGGGTGATTGTGCGGCATTCGGCGGAATCCCTGCGGGAAAACCCAACCCGACAGGCTGCAAGCCTGTTTCAGAAATAGTCAAGGGCGTGCCTATCATAAATATACAGGGGTGCCCTCCGCATCCGGATTGGGTGCTGGGTACAATAGTTCATGTCCTTCTTTTCGGTCTGCCTGAGCTGGACGATAAGGCAAGGCCGAAGTTATTTTTCGGAGAGACTGTCCATCAGAACTGTCCGAACTACTCGTATTTCCAGGAAGGGAAAATGGCCAAGAAATTCGGAGATAAAGGCTGTCTTATAGAGTTAGGCTGCAAAGGCCCGATGGCAATGTCAGATTGCCCTTTAAGAAAATGGAACAGCGGAGTCAACTGGTGTATCGGCGTGGGTTCGCCATGCATCGGCTGCTCAAGCGATACGTTCCCGGACGGCATGTCTCCGTTCTATTCAGCGCTTCCGCAAGACAAAAGGCCAAAGAAGGATAGCGAGATAGTTTAATCAATTCTACGTGGCAGCGGCGCTAAAACAGAATTGCGCCGGGGTCGCGTCTCTACGCAAGGAGGTTTTGATGGCAACTACAAAAATAGTAATCGATCCTGTAACAAGAATAGAAGGGCATCTTAAGATCACCTGCGAAGTCGACAACGGCAAGATCACCGATGCCTATAGCTCGGGTACTCTTTGGCGCGGCATAGAGGTGATCCTTAAAGGAAGGGACCCCAGGGACGCAGGCCAGATAACGCAGAGGATCTGCGGCGTCTGCCCTATGGCTCATGGGACTGCATCCATACTTTGTCTTGACGACGCCTTCAAAGTGACAGTCCCGGATAACGGCAGAATCATCCGTAACCTTCTGCTCGGATCAAATCATCTGCAATCTCATATTTTGCATTTCTATCACCTGGCAGCTTTGGACTATGTAACCGGGCCTGATGTGGCTCCGTTTGTGCCCAGGTACAAAGGCGACTATCGCCTTCCCAAAAAACTTAACGACCAGTACGTCGCGCATTATCTTCAGGCACTCGAGATGCGTAAAAAAGCGCACGAAATGCTTGCTGTATTCGGCGGCAAGATGCCTCCTCAGATAACCATGGTGGTCGGCGGCGTAACCGTGACCCCTTCAGTGGATAAGATGGCGTCGTTCCTCTGGCGTCTAAGAGAAATCGCGGCATTCGTCAATGACGTTTATATCCCCGATGTAATGGGAGTCGCTGAAGTCTATTCCGACTACAAGAATATCGGCAAAGGATGCGGCAACCTGCTTTCTTACGGCGCATTCCCGCAGGATTCCGCAGGTAAGGAAAAACTTTTCAAGTCCGGCAGATATACTAAGGAAAGAGTCTTATCGTTTGATCCCAACAAGATAACCGAGGACGTAAAATATTCCTGGTATAAGGACGGGACATCCGGGAAAAAACCTTCGGAAGGCATTACTGAGCCTGAAGCAGAAAAAGCAAGCGGATATACGTGGCTGAAAGCCCCCCGTTACGAAGGCCAGCCTTATGAAGTCGGTCCTTTAGCCCGCATGTGGGTAAACGGCGATTATCGCCAGGGCATTTCGGTCATCGACCGCCATGCAGCAAGAGCTCTCGAAGCAAAGAAACTCGCCGAGGTAATGGAGGGTTGGCTTTTGCAGTTAAAACCAGGCCAGCCCGCTTATGCCGAAACAAAAGTCCCGGATTCAGGAGAGGGAATGGGATTGACGGAAGGTGCGCGAGGCGCGCTTGGCCATTGGATAAAGATCTCAGGCAAAAAGATAGAAAATTATCAGGCAGTCGTTCCTACGACGTGGAATGCAGGTCCCCGAGATGATAAAGGCGTGCGCGGCCCTATTGAAGAAGCACTCGTAGGTACGCCCATAGTGGACGAAGACAATCCTCTTGAAATCGTAAGGATTATACGGTCTTTTGACCCTTGTATCGCCTGCGCAGTCCATCTGATAAAGCCTAGCGGCGAGATGAAGAGATTCCGCGTAGTATAACTTGTGATGAAAAGGATAATAGGCTGCGGGAATCTTCTATTGAAGGACGAAGGCGTCGGGATTCACCTGATAGAATTTCTTAAAAAAGATAAACTGCCCGAAGACGTAGAGTTGATCGACGGAGCAACCGCGGGTTTTGACCTTTTGCCTTATTTTGAAGACGCTGAAAAAATCGTCATCGTAGACGCAATAAGGGCAGAAGGCCCTCCTGGAGAGATTTACAAGTTTACCCCAAAAGATTTTGATACCGATCATACCCTTAAAGCCTCACTTCACGATATTACTTTAGATGAAGTTTTTAAAATTGCAGGGAAACTGGGAATGCTTCCTCCTATTACGATTTTTGGGGTTCAGCCAAAAGATATTACATGGGGAATGGAGTTGTCGCAGGAAATAGGAAAGATTTTGCCCAGACTCGCTCAACTGGTAAAGGAGGAAATAAAAAATGCATGAAGTGGGTGTTGCCAGAGAAATGCTCAAGCTTGCCCTGGAGAAAGCTCAGGGAAGGAAAATAAAGAACATTACGTTTGAATTGGCTGAAGACGGCCACACCACCCCTGAGTCATTAAAGGAAGCTTTTGGCCTTGTCGCCAAAGGCACGGTTGCTGAAAATGCGAGTCTTCAGGTCATTAAAATAAAGGATTTTGATTCCAGGATCCTTGAGCTTGAAGTCGAGGAATAAAACAGTCATAGAGAGCTGCCCGCTGCAGATTTACCCGCGTTGAGTAAAAAGTGCTTGACAAACAGCCTAATGTTTTGTATCCTAAGTAATAGCAAAATCTTAAAAAGATTTTGTCATACGAATACCCTAAAGAAAAAAAGGAGGTGTTGCATGAGGAAAGGCGCAATTTTAGCAGTTGTAATATCCTTTGTGCTGATGACCATAGGGTTGGTCGCCTTCCAGGTTTCCAAGGTCTCGGCCCAGGGCGGGTCGACCTATGTGGGAATGGACAAGTGCAAGGGATGCCATGCCAAAGAAATGAAGGATTTTGAGGCAAGAAAATTTTCAAAGGCATGGTCAGTGTTGGTGATGCGCGGAAAATCAAAGGACCCGGAATGCCTTAAATGCCACGTAACCGGTTTTGGTCAGCCTACAGGCTTTGTATCCGAGGAAACGACTCCGCACCTGAAATATAAACAGTGCGAAGCTTGCCACGGACCTGGAAGTGCACATGCCAGCAACCCTGGAGATGTCGCTGTCAAAGAAAACATGAAGAAGTATGTCCGCGACAACGATGTTTGCATTGCTTGCCACTTTTGTATGAAGACCCACAAAGAAGCTGATTTCTAACAGGCTGTAAATAAAAATTTCTGTCTGGCTTCCTCCGGCTAAAATATTAGACCGGAGGAAGAAGACAGGAATTTATGGAAAATCGCCGTTTTTATTTTTTTATATAAAGTGGGTTGGTGCCCGTAAGGGAATCGAGGAGCGGTCTTTTAACAAAAAAATAGGAGGAAGCGATGCTAGAAGCCTTTAAAAGGTCCATAGGAACAAAACTGACCCTGTGGCTGAGTTTAGGCTTGGTCATTATCCTTGCATTTATCACTCTGTTGAACGTAATAACGCAGAATAAGACTTTGTTTAACCGGGAAAAGGACACTGCCGAGAAACTGTCAGATACTGTATTTACAGCTATCCGCTACCCGATGATGACAGGAGACCAGGACGTGATCCAGATGCAGTTTGACCAGTACAAAGACCTTAAAGGCATTACCGGAATGCATCTCTTAGATCAAACAGGCACTATAAAAAGAAGCACTGATAAGGCCCTTATAAATAAAAAGCTTGAGATGAAGATGATAGAAGATGGATTGAAGGGCCAAAAATATGAAAACCTGGATAAGGACCTGACAGGCACAAAAACAGTTTTTACTATAATCAGGCCTATAGCAAATGAAAAGACATGTTACGGCTGCCACGGTTCAAGCAAAGAATTTTTGGGTCTGCTAAGGATAGCCTTGGACTGGGACCCTATTGAGAAAGATATGGCATTGACTAAAAAGACAAATATCGGCCTTTCTTTAATCGGTGTGGTTCTTATGGGAAGTTTAGTTTTTCTGCTTTTAAGAGGCATGTTGACAAGGCCTGTCGGTATTTTAATAAAGGGTACCATACCAATAAGCGCCGGAGATCTTACCCAGAAGATCAATATTACTTCACAGGACGAGGTCGGAAGATTGGCTGAGGCATTCAACAAGATAATCAGTGCAATGCATCAGATAGTCTCTCAGGTGCGTTCAAGCTCGGATAAGGTGGCAAGTTCCGCGCAGGAAATGTCTTCTTCGGCCGAAGAAATGAACGCAACTACGCAGGAAGTGGCTACTGCGATCCAGAAAGTAAGCAAAGGCGCGACAACTCAGGCAGAACGCGCGGAAGAGACTTTTGAGACTATGGAGAAGACTTCCACAAGCATTAGGCAGATGGTAACAAGCGTTCAGACCGCAAGTCAGGCTGCAAGCCAGACAAGCTCCAAGGCAGAAAAAGGCGGAGTTTCAGCCAAAGAGGCAGTGGATAAGATCGAAAGGCTCGCAGCAACAGTAGGCGATACCGCAAAAGTCATACAGAACCTGGGACAGATGTCCCAGCAGATAGGAGAGATCACAGAAACGATCACTTCGATCGCAGACCAGACAAACCTACTTGCTCTTAACGCTGCAATCGAGGCTGCAAGGGCAGGCGAGGCAGGAAGGGGTTTTGCAGTAGTCGCCGAAGAGGTCCGAAAACTTGCCGAAGGTGCAGCTGAAGCAGTCCGTAAGATCGGAGGATTGATCAGGTCTATTCAAAACGAGACAAACCGCGCAGTTAACGCTATCGATGCAAGCTCTAAAGAGGTTCAGGAGGGCAAGATTCAGATTGCCAAAATTGCCGATGTTTTAAACGAGATTAATAAAGCTGCCCAGGAAGTTACTGGCATTGCCAACGAAGTAGCCTCTGCAGGACAGACAAGGGTTGTAGAAGTTGATAGGGTAGTTAAGTCAATCAATGAAGTCGCAGCAATCGCAAAAGAATCCGCTTCTACGGTCCAGGAAGTCTCTTCTAGCACCGAGGAACAGACAGCGTCAATGCAAGAGATGTCGGCTTCTGCCCAGGAACTCGCAAGGCTTGCCATGGATCTAAAGGAGATGGTGGGCAAATTCAAGCTCGAGGAAAAAGAAATGCAGATGGGAAAGAGGAGAGCCGAATAAAAAGGTTTTTAAACAGGCAAATAAAAAACCCTGATAGCTTAACTTTCAGGGTTTTTTATTCAAAAAAACTTTAAACAGGTATTGTGCTTACTTTGCTGAATTTGATTCCTACTTCATATGCCTGGCTGCTGGTTTGTTCTGATTTAGGTTTGATCCAGACGACTTCTCCCTTTACATAAAAGGGACCTAGATCCGGCAGGATCTTAAACTGGCCGGAGATCGCGCTTCCGATCTCGACTTTGTTATCGCAGGCAATTTTCATTCCGCCAAGCGAAATATCTGCAAGACAGGCGTCTTGTTTTTTGCCGTCTTTATCTAAAACCGTATTCTCATCTGTAGCCAAACGGGCGAATTTGCGTCTTTCCTCATCCATTTTGCCCCCTTTTTAGACATTTTTAATGAAGCCACAGTAATATTATAAACTAAAAAAGTGCGGATTCAAGTAAATTTAACAAAGTCGCCGGTTAGATTAAATATTGTTGACTGGGAACGGTTTTGAATTTATCATATAAAGGAATATTTTGCATTTTGCTGCAAGGGCAGCCGTTAAGGAGATGATATGAGGATAGTCGTTACTGGAGGCGCCGGGTTTATCGGCAGCTGTCTGATCTGGAAGCTTAACTCAAAAAATTTTGCGGATATAATCGTCGTTGACCATCTGGATGAATCTGAAAAATGGAAGAACCTTGTCGGAAAATCCATAGAAGACTATATGGAGAAGGATAAATTCCCGGATTATCTTGAAGCCGGAAAACTTAAGGGGGCGCTGGATCTGATTGTCCATTTCGGTGCATGCACTTCGACTATGGAAACAGATGCTGCGTATTTGTTGGAAAACAATTATCTTTATTCCAAGCGTATCGCAAAGTGGGCTATCGCCCACAGGATACCTTTTCTCTATGCTTCTTCGGCTGCGACATACGGAAGCGGAGAATTCGGCTATAGCGACCGGGACGAGAATTCCTTAAGGCTTAAGCCCCTTAGCCTCTACGGGTATTCCAAGCAGTTGTTTGACCTATGGGTCATAAAACACAGGCTTTCCGATAAGCTCACGGGTTTTAAATTCTTCAATGTTTACGGCCCCAACGAATACCACAAAGGCGAAATGAAAAGCGTAATAGCAAAGAGATTCGAAACCGTGTTGAAAGAAAAGAAGATGCAGCTGTTTAGGTCCTGCAGGAAGGACTTTGCCGACGGAGAGCAGAAAAGGGATTTTATTTACGTAAAGGACGCTGTCGATATAGTCTGGTATTTTATCGAACATATAGACATTAAGGGCATATTTAATGTGGGCACGGGCAATGCACGCAGCTGGAACGAAGTGGCAAATGCCTTATTTTCGGTTTTAAACATCAAACCTAACATCGAATATATTGAAATGCCGCAGGAACTTCAGGAAAAATACCAGTATTTTACGCAGGCTGATCCTGCTAAATTGAACAATGCAGGCTGTATCCACAGATTCCTAAGTCTGGAAGAAGCTGTAAAGGACTACTGCGGTTATTTGAAAAATCACTCTTACCTTTAACTGCTGTTACTAAACCCGCTAAACAAAAAATGAGAGACGGTATTATAATAATAAACAAACCCAAAGGCATTACTTCCCATGACGTTGTAGCTTATGCCAGGAAGAAACTAGGCATCAAAAGGGTCGGCCATTCCGGGACATTAGACCCTCAGGCGACCGGAGTGCTCGTGCTGTTACTGGGCAAATGCACGAAACTGTTCGACAGGTTCCTTGATTTTGATAAGGAGTATGTGGCGACTCTTACTTTGGGGGTCAAGACCTCAAGCGGAGATACCGACGGAAAAATCTTAGCGACTTGCGATTACAGCCATGTCGAGGAAAAAATGGTCAACAATGCCCTTATGCCTTATGTGGGGGAGATATTACAGACTCCGCCGATGGTTTCCGCCGTGAAATACAAAGGCCAGAGGCTCTATAAACTGGCGAGAAAAGGAAGCATTGTGCCTGTTGCTGCCAGAAAAGTGACTATAAAAGAGCTGAGGCTTTTAAAATTCAGCCTGCCGGATATTATTTTTTACCTTAAGTGTTCCCGGGGCACATATGTCAGGCAGCTTGCCCAGGACCTTGCGCACGATCTGGATTGCGTAGGCCATGTCTCGAAGATCGAACGTTTAAGCGTAGGGCCTTTTAATATAAGCTCAAGCATAAGCCTTTCAGAAATAGGAGAGAGCAAGATCCAGCCTTTCTCTTCATAAAGCACTCAACTATCAATACATTGACACAGCCTCAAATATACTATATAATTGTAAAAATATGGAAATAAACGAGATCATTCAACAGAGAAAAGCCAAATTAGAGGCTTTAAAAGCTAAAGGCGTAGCAGTCTACGACAAGCCTTTTGCCAACCGCCTGGATATTATCGAGGTAATAAATAATTTCCAGGAAGGCAAAAAAGTCATTGTGGCCGGCCGTATTACGGCAAAGCGGCTTCACGGCAAAGTCGTTTTCGTGGATCTCCGGGATTCCACCGGCAGGATCCAGCTGTATATAAAATCCGATTTCATCGGACAGGAAAAATTCGATATACTGGATAATATAGAAGTGGCTGATTTCATGGCAGTGACAGGGGAATTGTTCAAGACGCATACCGCAGAACCCACCGTGAAAGTGGAGAGTTTTCAAGTGCTTTCAAAGGCCCTGAGGCCTTTGCCGGAAAAATGGCACGGTTTGAAAGATGTGGAAGTGCGTTACCGCCAGCGTTACCTTGATATAATTTCAAACGAAGAAGTAAAAAAGGTGTTTATCCTGCGTTCTCAGATCATACGCTCCCTAAGGCAGGGTCTCGACGATAAAGGGTTCCTTGAAGTCGAAACGCCTATGATGCATAATATCCCGGGAGGCGCGGCAGGCAGGCCTTTTAAGACGCACCATAACGAATACGACATAGACCTTTTCCTGCGCATCGCTCCCGAACTTTATCTTAAAAGGCTTCTGGTAGCCGGCCTTGACAAAGTTTACGAGATAAACCGCTCGTTCAGGAATGAAGGGGTATCGATAAAGCATAACCCTGAGTTTACGATGCTTGAAGTATATGCTGCCTATGCAAACTACGAACAGATGATGCATTTATGCGAGTCTTTGATAGTGGGGGCCTGCCAGCAGGTGTTCGCAAAGATGGTTTTTTCCTTTGCAGGGAAACAGATAGACCTTACTCCTCCGTGGAAAAGGATATCATTCGCGGAACTTGTAAAAGAGAAGTTCGGGATCATGCCTTCTGATGACGAAGCCGCGATGCTCGAAAAATTAAAAAAGAAGGGTTTTGCGAAGGAAAAAGATAGGTTGAGCAGGACTCAGATAAATAAGGTGATAGAGGACACGCTTGAGCAGGACGCCAACGTAAATCCGACTTTTGTTACGGATTATTATACCAGCCTTTGCCCGTTGGCTAAAACTAAAAAAGACGATCCTCTGATCTCTGAAAGGTTCGAATTGTTCGTCGCCGGCATGGAAGTGGCGAATGCGTACTCCGAGTTAAACGATCCCATAGAGCAGAAGAACCGCTTCCAGGAGGAAATAAAAGAAGGCAATGAGACAGGCAACAAGGTCATTGACGAGGATTATGTGCTTGCCCTGGAGCACGGCATGCCGCCTGCAGGAGGCTTAGGCATAGGCATTGACAGGCTGGTGATGCTTTTGACCGATCAGCAATCCATAAGGGACGTCATTTTATTCCCGCTTTTACGGCCAGTTGAACAATAAAAATGTCTTTGATTTTGTTTATAAGCTGGAGATACCTGGTAACGAAAAGGAAAGAGAAGTTCATTTCTCTTATAAGCGTTATTTCTGTCTTGGGGGTAGCTATAGGCGTAATGGCTTTGATAGTCGTTATAGCCGTTATGACTGGTTTTGACAGGGACCTTCGCGACAGGATAATCGGAAACTATGCGCATATCACGGTTTCAGCTTTCAGGCCGATAGAATATCCGGAATACGAAACAATAACATCTAAATTAGAAGGCTCTAAGCATATAAAGGCTATCAGCCCTTATATACAGGGCCAGGTATTAATAGAACAGGACAGAAAATTCATGGCCTTAGGGATCAAAGGCATTGATCCCGAAAAAGAAAAACAGGTCACCAGGATTTCCGAATATATCACAAAGGGAGAGCTTAATCAGCTCAAAGAGGAGACGGTAGTGGTAGGCCGTGAGCTTGCTTTATACCTGGGTTTAAACATCGATTCGGTCCTTAAGATATATTCCCCTTTAGGCCAGCAGCATAATTTAAAAGTCGTGGGTATTTTTGCCTCCGGTATGTACGACTATGACTTTAACCTCATAGTTGTTTCTTTGGGAACCGCGCAAAAGATACTGGGCATGAAGGACCAGTTAAGCGCTTTAGCCATAAGACTGGATAATCTATATGCGGCCGAAACTGTCAAAAAAAAGATTTCAGAGATCGTGGGATACGATTATCTGATCAAGACCTGGATCGAGGCCAATCAGAATTTTTTTGCTGCGTTAAAGCTTGAAAAGCTGACCATGTTTATAATATTGACTCTGATAACCCTCGTAGCCTGTTTTAATATAATAAGCACGCTGATTGTCACTGTGGTAGAAAAGACAAAGGACATAGGGATACTCAAGGCCTTGGGAATGAATCCTGCGAAAATAAGAAAGATCTTTACCTGTCAGGGGCTTCTTATAGGCTCCTCAGGAGTTTTGCTTGGCACTATGGCCGGGGTGCTTGTGTGCCTTCTTCTTAAAAAATACCAGTTTATTAAACTGCCCCAGGACATATATTATATCGACAGGCTGCCGGTCGCTTTGGAGATATGGCCGGATATGGTGCTGATAGTTCTGGCTGCAATAGCGATCACTTTGATCTCTACGATCTATCCGGCTTCGAAAGCAGCCGGCCTTAAGCCGGTTGAAGCGCTGCGCTACGAATGATAGAAGCAAAAAACATATACAAGACTTACGCAAACGCCAACAAAGAGCTGACGGTACTAAGAGGCATAGATCTAAAAATAGACAGGGCTAAGTTTATAGCGCTGGTCGGGCCTTCAGGTGCAGGCAAGTCTACTTTATTGCATATCCTCGGAGGGCTGGATACGCCGACAGAAGGCTCGGTGTTTCTCTCAGGCCAGGATATTTATTCTCTTTCTGACACGGAACTTTCAAGGATACGCAACAAAAAAATAGGGTTTGTCTTTCAGTTCTATCATCTTTTGTCAGAGTTTACAGTACTTGAAAACGTGCTTATCCCGGCTTTCATCGAAGAGCCTGACGCAAAAGAAAAAAAACTCTTTAAAGAAAAAGCCCTGGGGCTTTTGGGTAAGGCAGGCCTGGCCGAAAGGGCGGGACATTTCCCTTCTCAGCTTTCAGGCGGGGAAAAGCAGAGGGCAGCCATCGTCAGGGCGCTGATCAACGAACCCGAAATACTTTTTTGCGACGAACCAACAGGCAATCTCGATTCCAGGACAGGCGATGAGATACTCGCATTGATAAAAGACATAAGCCGCAAAAACGCAATGACAGTAGTCCTTGTGACGCACAATACCGAGCTTGCCGGGTCAGCGGACAGGGTCTATCATTTGAAAGACGGGCTTTTAGTAAACTGAAATCATTTTTAGGAGGAACTATGAAGATATATATAAACGGCAGATTCTACGGAAAAAACGAAGCTAAGATCTCCGTGTTTGACCACGGGCTTTTATACGGCGACGGGGTGTTCGAAGGCATCCGCGCCTATAACCGGCTTGTCTTTAAATTAAAAGAGCACATAGTCCGGTTGTACGAATCAGCTCACACGATCATGTTAAGTATACCTCTGAGCCAGGACAAGATGCTCAAGGCAGTGGTCGATACTTTAAAGGCTAACGATCTTTCCGACGCATATATCAGGCTGATCGTGACCAGGGGGATAGGCGATCTCGGGCTTGACCCGCGCAAATGCAAAGGAAATGCCAGTGTCATAATCATAGCCGACAAAATAGCCCTGTACCCAGAAAGATTTTATAAGCAGGGACTTGCGATCATTACTGTGCCCACTGTCCGGAATCTGCCTGAGGCGCTGAACCCGCAGATAAAATCCTTAAACTACCTGAACAATATTTTAGCCAAGATCGAGGCTGTAAATTGCGGCTACGACGAAGCTATCATGCTGGATGCGCTGGGTTATGTGGCTGAATGCACCGGCGATAACATTTTTATAGCAAGCAAAGGCCATCTCTATACCCCGCCTCAGTGCATGGGCACTCTCAGAGGAATAACGAGGGATTCCGTCCTGGAAATAGCTTCAAAATCAAAGATATCAGTGCATGAGCATGTGCTTACGCGCCATGAAGTGTATAACGCCGACGAATGTTTCCTGACCGGGACTGCGGCAGAGATCATCCCTGTAGTGAAAGTGGATGGGCGCGAGATAGGAACAGGCAAGCCGGGCGAGCTTACGTGGGAATTAATAGGCAAATTCAAGCAGCTCACTAAAAAAGAAGGCGTGAAATATTAAAATAAAGGCAAGGCCATAAAATATGTTATGCGATGTCTGCAATAAAAATCCTGCTACAGTCCATCTGACAGAGATCGTAGACGACCAGATGACGGAACTTCACCTGTGTGAGGACTGCGCCAGGAAAAAAAGCGCTCAGATGGAGCAGCAATTCGGCCTGTCGGACCTGCTTGCGGGCCTTGCTGATTTTGAGAAGCCGTCGTCCGAGGAAAAAGAAGGGACGTCATTGAAATGCCCCAACTGTGGCCTTACCTACCGCGATTTTAAGAAGATAGGAAGGCTTGGCTGCAGCGAATGTTATGTTACCTTTAAGAAGTTTCTGGGCCCGCTTTTAAAAAGGATACACGGGTCGGGTCTTCACTGCGGAAAGTGTCCTGTGAAGGTCGGCAAAACTGTAAGGAAAAAAACCGATTTGCAGGAGCTGCGCTGCAGGCTTCAGAAAGCGATTGAGACCGAGGCCTATGAAGAGGCCGCAAAGATACGCGACCAGATAAGAGAACTTCAGGAGAAACAATCGCAGAGTCAAAATCAAAAGAAAGATTGAGATGATACTCAACGATCTGCTTAATCATACAAGCGAATGGTTAAAAGGCACAGGGCCGAATTCCGATATCGTCATTTCAAGCAGGATACGGTTTGCGAGGAACCTTGAAAATGTCCCGTTCCCGCAGTGGGCTAATAAAAAACAGAGCAAAAACGTCCTTGATGCTATAGAACAGGCAGTGTCAGGCCTTGAATCTCCGAAAGACCCGGCTATTTTTAAGCTGGTTGACCTGGACAGCATAGACAAACAGTTTTTGATAGAGAGGCATCTTATGTCCTACGAGCATGCCCAGAAGTCCGACTCAAAAGCCGTGATAATAGACAATGAAGAAATAATAGCGATAATGGTCAACGAAGAGGACCATTTGCGTATCCAGGTCATGCAGTCGGGTTTTAACCTTCATGAAGCCTACAATATCGTAAATAAAATAGATGACGCTCTTGCAAAAGGGCTGTCTTTTGCGTTTTCATCCGAATGGGGATATCTTACCGCATGTCCTACTAATACTGGAACGGGGATGCGCGGTTCAGTCATGCTTCATCTGCCTGCGCTTGTAATGACGCGGCAGATCAATCAGGTCCTGGCTGCCATCGCAAAGCTCAGTTTTACCACAAGGGGGCTTTACGGCGAAGGCACACAGGCAACGGGAAATTTCTTTCAGATCTCAAATCAGCTCTCTCTGGGCAGCAGCGAACAGGAGATCATAGAGAATATCAACGGCCTTATCCGTCAGATAATCGAGCAGGAAAAGCAGTCCAGGGAGGTCCTTTTCACACAGAACAGGGAGATGCTTGAGGATAAGATAAACAGGAGTTTCGGGATTTTAAAGAACGCGCATATAATAACGAGCCAGGAGACTACGGAGCTTTTGTCTCTGTTAAGGCTGGGATGCGACCTGGGCATTGTGAGGGATATCGACCGAAGGAGTATAAACGAATTATTTATCATCACCCAGCCTGCGCATCTGCAGAAGCTGGAGAATAAAAAACTGACTTCTCAGGAAAGGGATTTGAAAAGGGCTGAACTTATCCGCAGTAAATTGACAGGTAAGTAGAAACCAACAATAAAAATAAAAAATCGAGGTGACAAGACATGTTTAACAGGTTTACGGAGAGGGCAAGAAAAGTTATCATCCTGGCAAAAGAGGAAGCAAAGCGTTTTAATCACGACTATATAGGCACAGAGCATATACTCCTGGGCCTTATAAGAGAAGGCGAAGGAGTCGCAGCGACTGTGCTTGAAAAGATGGGAGTTTCTCTAGAGAACATAAGGATCGAGATCGAGAAACTGGTCCAGCCGGGCCCTACGACACAGATCATAGGAGACCTTCCTTTTACGCCAAGGGCGAAAAAGGCACTGGAGCTGGCTGCCGAGGAGGCGCGTTCGCTGGGGCATAATTATATCGGGACAGAGCATCTTTTATTGGGTCTTATCAGAGAAGAAGAAGGAGTCGCTTCCCAGGTATTATTAAACTTAAATCTTGACTTGAGCACTGTCCGCAACAAGATCATGGAAGTCCTGGGTTCTGAATTGCCGGGTTTCGGCCAGGCCGGAATAAAAACAAAAACACCGGCTCTGGATGCGTTCGGAAGGGATTTGACGGCTCTTGCAAAAGAGAACAAACTCGACCCGGTTATTAACAGGCGCACTGAGATGGAGAGGGTCATACAGATATTAAGCCGTAGGACTAAAAATAACCCTGTGCTTCTGGGTGAAGCCGGAGTGGGAAAAACCGCCATAGTCGAGGGTCTGGCCCAATTGATTATCGCCGGCAACGTCCCTGAACTCCTTCGCCATAAGAGGCTTATTGTCCTGGATCTGGCTTTGATGGTCGCAGGCACAAAATACCGCGGCCAGTTTGAGGAAAGGATCAAGGCTGTGATGGAAGAGATAAAGCGTTCGCAGGACGTCATTATCTTTATAGACGAGCTCCATACTTTAGTCGGCGCAGGCGCTGCCGAAGGCGCGATCGACGCTTCGAACATTTTAAAGCCCGCACTTTCGCGCGGGGAGATACAGTGCATAGGAGCGACTACGCTTGACGAATACCGTAAGTATATCGAGAAGGACGCGGCACTGGAGCGCAGGTTTCAGACCATCATGGTCGAGGCTCCTTCGGTGGATCAAACGATCGAGATATTAAAGGGTCTAAGGGAAAGATATGAGACCCATCACAGGGTCGTCTTCAACGACGAGGCTTTGTCCGCCGCGGCAAAACTTTCTGACAGATATATAACGGGAAGATTCCTGCCCGATAAGGCGATAGACTTGATAGACGAGGCTGGTTCGCGCGCCCGGCTCGATGTGCTGGTAGTGCCGCCGCAGATAAAAGAGTTCGAGGCAAAGGTGGAGTCTTTTAAGAAAGAAAAGGAGATACATATAAAAAATCAGGATTTTGAAAAAGCTGCGGCCCTGCGCGACCAGGAACGGCTTGCGCGCGAAGAGCTTGAAAGGCTTAACAGGGAGTGGACGCAGACAAAAGATAAGATCCGGCCCGAGGTAAACGAAGAGGCGATCGCAAAGATCGTCTCTCAGTGGACAGGCATCCCGATATTCAGGCTGGAAGAGAAAGAAAGCGAGAAGCTTTTAAAGATAGAAGAAGAGCTGCTTAAAAGAGTCGTAGGACAAAAGGAGGCAATAGAGGCTATCGCCCATGCAGTCCGCCGTTCGCGCGCAGGCATAAAGGACCCAAGAAGGCCGATAGGCTCGTTTATATTCCTGGGGCCTACCGGCGTGGGAAAGACTTTGCTTGCACGTGCATTGGCGGAATATATGTTCGGGGATGAAGACGCGTTGGTCCAGCTTGATATGTCGGAATATATGGAGAAGTTCAATGTGTCGCGTTTAATAGGCGCGCCTCCCGGATACGTAGGTTACGAAGAAGGCGGACAGCTTACGGAAAAGGTAAGGCGCAGGCCTTACGCGGTAATACTTCTGGATGAAATAGAAAAGGCCCATCCGGATGTATTCAATCTGCTCCTGCAGGTGTTTGAGGACGGCAGGCTCACAGACAGTTTTGCCAGAAAGGTGGATTTCCGCAATACAATAGTGATCATGACTTCCAATGTCGGCGCAGAATTGATACGAAAGACAAGCGCAATAGGCTTTAAAGACCAGAAAGAAGAAGTCACTTATCAGGAGATGAAAGACAGGCTTTTGGAGGAGGTAAAGCGCACGTTTAAGCCGGAGTTCTTAAACCGCATAGACGATATAATCGTCTTTAGGCCCCTCTTAAAAGAAGACCTGGTCAAGATAGTGGAAATAGAAATAAACTTCGTTGCCGAGAGGCTTGCTGAGCAGAATATCAAGTTGGACGTGAGTGCGCAGGCCAAAGAATTCCTTGTAGAAAAAGGTTTTGACCCGGTATTCGGGGCTAGGCCTTTAAAAAGGACGATACAGAGGTTTATCGAGGATCCTCTGGCATCAGAGATCATTTCTAAAAAATTCAGGGAAGGCCAGACTATACTGGTGACCCGTAAAAACGAAGACCTCTTTTTTGAAGGCGCCGCATAGCCTGTTGGAATATCCAAGGAGAAAAATATAAATGTTCAGGCAGATGTTTAGTCCCGTAAAAAGTCTGTTGAAGCCGGTCAAAAATAATATTCTCAATCAGCTGGAAACATTCGTGTTTTTCCTGGGAGGCATCTTTAACCTGGCCTTTCAGGCCTTTTACTGGGCGTTTGTGCCGCCCTATAAAAGAAGGAGGATATTTGAACAGGCTAAAAAGTCAGGATTGGAAAGCCTGCCTTTGGTTTCTTTGATATCTTTCTTTATTGGGGTGATCCTTGCGTTTCAGATCTCATATCTTATGAAGAGGCTGGGTTCTGAATTATATATTTCCTCCATTGTCGCGCTTTCAATCGTGAGAGAACTGGGGCCCGTAATAACTTCTCTTGTAGTAGCGGGAAGGGTCGGAGCGGCTATAACCGCAGAGATAGGCTCCATGCAGGTCACAGAACAGATAGACGCTCTTGAGACTCTTGCCGCAAACCCGGTAAAGTATCTTGTGGTGCCGCGTTTTATAGCCCTTTCCCTGATGCTTCCCATACTGACTTTGTACGCGGACATAATTGGCATCCTGGGCGGCTGGATCATAGGGGTATTTAGATTAGGCATATCAAGCCGTCTTTATTTAAACATAACTTTTGATTCTCTGATGTTTAAGGATTTACTGACTGGCCTGACAAAGACCGTGTTTTTCGGAATGATCATTGCTTTTGTAAGCTGCTACGAAGGGTTTAATGTCGAAGGCGGGGCAGAGGGCGTAGGAAGGGCTACGACAAAATCCGTAGTCAACTCTTTTATTTTGATAATCGCCTGCGATACGTTTTTCACCGCATTGTTTTATTTTATATTTCCATAAAAATGATCATAGGGCTCAAAGAGATAAACAAGTCATTTAATTCCCACAGGGTTTTACGCGACTTTAACCTTAACGTGGAGAAAGGCACTACGCTCGTAGTCATAGGCCGTTCGGGTTGCGGTAAAAGCGTGATGCTCAAGCATATAATCGGCGTCTTAAAACCTGACAGCGGAAAGGTTTTTATAGACAACCAGGATATCTGGGAACTGAATTCAAAACGGCTGGGGGTTTTGCGCAAGAGGATGAATATGGTATTTCAGGGCGGGGCTTTGTTCGATTCATTGACCGTAGGAGAGAACGTAGGGTTTCAGTTGATAGAACATGAGGCTGCAAACAGAACTGAGCTTTTTGAAAAGGTCGAGGAGGCATTGTCTCTTGTGGGTCTTGCCGGTATAGCCAATTTAATGCCTTCGGAATTAAGCGGCGGGATGAGGAAGCGCGTTGCATTGGCCAGGGCCATATGCACAAGCCCGGAGATAATACTGTATGACGAACCCACTACAGGAGTTGACCCGATAACAGCCGACAGCATCAACGAATTGATAAGGAGCCTGCACGATAAACTAAAAGTTACTTCTGTCGTGGTCACGCACGATATGAAAAGCGCATATAAAATAGCTGACAGGATCGCAATGCTTTATCAGGGCCAGATCATAGCTGAAGGGACGCCAGCAGAAATCCAGAACACCGATCATCCGATAGTCCATCAGTTCATAAACGGGTTGGCGCACGGTCCTATCACGGAAACAATCGAGCATTTCAGATAAATGGAGGTCTTATTATGATATTCGGCAAAAGCAGGCTGGAATTAAAACTCGGGATTTTTGTTTTCATAGGTTTTGTGATCTTGATAATATTTATCCTTTTGATAGGCGATTTCAAAAATCTCGTATCCGCATACAAGGTCAGTTTTGTTTTTAATTTTATAAACGGCGTTAAAATAGGCGCGCCGATAAGGCTTGCCGGCGTGGACGTCGGCGAGATAAGGGACATAAAATTTCAATTCAACCGGGGGCAGGGGAATACAAAGATCGTTTTAATCGGATCGGTCAAAAACGGGATGTGCATACCGAGAGATTCCCAGGTCTGGGTGAATACACTGGGGCTTATGGGTGAGAAGTACATCGAGGTAATGCCCGGAAAAAACTATGATGATTGCGTAAAGGAAAATGAGTCAATGGCAGGAAATGACCCTCTTGCAATGCAGGAATTCGGGGAACTGGCAAAGTCCATCGCTAAAAAGCTGGATTCGAGCATGCTTGAGATTAAGGACCTGGCAGGTTCTTTAAAGTCCTTGACGCAGAACCTGGATGACGGAATATCCAAAATAAAGAACAAAGAAGGCACTGTTGGCAAGCTTATATATGACGACGCGCTCTATAACGAAATTAACGCACTTGTCGCCGATATAAGAAAACATCCCTGGAAACTGTTCTTTAAGGGCAAAGAGAAACCCGCTGCCAAGGAAGCCGATTAATGGCCAAGACTAAGACAGTTTACGCATGCCAGAATTGCGGGTATCAGTCAGCCAAATGGCTTGGCAGATGCCCTGATTGCAACAGCTGGAACTCTTTTGTGGAGGAAGATTATTCTCCCGGCACTGCGAAAGCAAAAGAGCGGACAGCATTATATAAAGAAGAGCCGGTTCTTTTAAAAGACGTTGTTATCAAAGATACGGACCGTATAAAAACGGATATTTCTGAACTGGATAGGGTCCTGGGCGGAGGCATAGTGCTTGGCTCGGTTGTGCTGGTAGGCGGGGACCCTGGCATAGGCAAATCCACGATATCCCTTCAGATATCCAACCAGCTTTCTAAAAAAGGAAGCACGGTATTATATGTAAGCGGCGAAGAATCCGTATCGCAAACAAAATTAAGGGCAAAACGCCTTGGCGCAGGCCAGGACAGGCTTTACATAGTAAATCAGACAGACCTGTCCCTTATCACCGAATACATCAAGAAACTAAAACCGGCTCTTGTAATAATAGATTCGATACAGGTCATATTTGAGCCGTCCATCAGCTCTTCGCCTGGAAGCGTAAGCCAGGTAAGGGAGTGTTCGGGGATATTGACCCAGGTAGCCAAGACTACCGGCACTTCGATTTTTATTATCGGGCATGTCACAAAAGAAGGGACTATCGCAGGCCCTCGCGTTTTGGAACACATAGTGGATACTGTGCTTTATTTTGAAGGCGACAGGTTTTCAAACTACAGGATCCTTCGGGCGGTAAAAAACCGTTTTGGTTCGACAAACGAGATAGGCGTTTTCCAGATGAGTTCCGACGGCCTTAAGGAAGTGGATAATCCTTCCGAGATGTTTTTGTCCGAAAAACCGAAGGACGTATCGGGTTCGGTGGTTGTTTCTGTGCTGGAAGGCTCACGTCCGCTTTTAGTAGAGATCCAGGCGCTGGTAAGCAGGTCGGGTTTTGGTTATGCAAGGCGCAGGGCAGAAGGTTTTGATTTTAACAGGTTAAGTCTTTTGGTCGCGGTGCTGGAAAAAAGAGTAGGCCTTTCGCTTGAAACAGAAGATATTTTCGTCAACGTTGTCGGAGGGATAAAGATCGAGGATCCTGCAGCTGACCTTGCGGTATGCCTTGCAATAAGTTCTGCTTTTCGAGAGCAGCCTGTTTTATCAGACGCGCTTATCCTTGGGGAGGTAGGGCTTGCAGGCGAGATAAGAAGCATTTCCCAGGCAGGCATACGCATCCGGGAAGCTGAAAAACTTGGTTTCAAACACTGTATACTACCTTGCGCCAATCTTAAAAACGCGGATCATAAAGCAGGCAAGATCGATCTGGTCTCTGTCTCAAGCTTAAAGCAGGCCATTGATCTGGCCCTTGGCAAGACGGCCATTTAATATTTAACGTTTTTATCAATCATTCATAAAAGGAGGGATTTTTATGAACCTATTATTCGTCCGTATTCTTTTCGTTATTACAAGCACGCTTATCGGCTACCAGATTTCGATGCCTTCAAAGTTCGGAGGCATTATAGGCGCTGTGGTGAGTTTGTCTATGATACTCGTAGAAATAGGAATGAGAAAGATCTCTGTTCGCGGCCTTTCAAGCACGGTATTCGGCCTGATCCTTGGTTTGATCATGGCAAAGCTGGTAGGTGATGCCTTTGGACTGGCACAGCTTCCTCCAGATACGCTCTCAGATATACGCGTGGTTTTGACCGTTATCTTCTGCTATCTTGGCATGGTGATCGGGTTGCGGGGCAAAGACGAGTTCAACATCATCATACCTTATGTAAGGCTGCGCAGGCAGGACCAGGCAGAAGATCTGACTGTCGTGGATACAAGCGCCATTATCGACGGCAGAATAATTGATATCTTAAAGACAAGATTCATTGAAGGAAGAATCGTGATACCCAGGTTTGTATTAAAGGAGCTTCAGCAGATAGCGGATTCAACAGATCCCATAAAGCGCCAGCGCGGGCGCAGGGGATTGGAGATATTAAATTCCATCCAAAAAGAGACCGGCGTAAATGTTTCTTTAAACGAGGAGGACTTTCCCGAAGTAAAGGAAGTAGACGCAAAATTAGTAAAACTGGCGCAGCTCTTGGTCGGCAAAATCATGACCGTAGATTTCAACCTTAACCACGTGGCCAGCCTGCAGGGCATAAAGGTTTTAAATATAAACGAACTGGCAAATGCCTTAAAGCCCGTAGTTTTTCCGGGCGAGCAGATGCACATAAAACTTCTTAAAGAGGGCAAGGAATACAACCAGGCAGTGGGCTATCTTGATGACGGCACCATGGTCGTGGTGGAAGATGCCCGCAGGCTCATAGGACAGGAAATCAGAGTAGCTGTAACGTCGGTGCTTCAGACTCCTGCAGGCAGGATGATCTTTACGAAGATTAGCAAATAATAAAAGATGCATATAACTGCGATATTACTTGCGGCAGGCAAAGGCATGAGGTTTAAGTCTAAGACCCCTAAGCCGCTTGTAAAAATAGCTTCAAAGCCGATTATAATCTACAGCCTTATAGCGCTTGCAAGAAATCCCGATATAAAAGATATAATAGTCGTAGTCAACTCGGAGAACAAAGAAGGGATCCTCAGGTTAATAAAAACATACCGCATCCGAAAAATAAAGGGCGTAGTCAAAGGCGGAGAGAAAAGACAGGATTCGGTTATCAACGGATTAAAGGCGCTTGACAAAAGAACTGACTTTGTCCTGGTCCATGACAGCGCAAGGCCTTTTATAGGAAACGATATCATTGCTTCTTTGATAAAACAGGCAAAAAAATCGCAAGCTGCCATAGCCGGCGTCCCTGTCAGATCCACTGTTAAAAAAGTTTCGGATTCAGGCTTTGTGGAGGAAACCATTCCGAGAAAAAACCTCTGGGAGATACAGACTCCCCAGGTTTTTCGAAAAGCCCTGATTTTAAAAGCCTACGCCAGATTCGGCAAAAAAGAAGCAACTGACGATTCTTCTCTGGTCGAAAAGCTCGGCAGCAGGGTTTGCGTAGTGCCGGGTTTTTATTCCAATATCAAGATAACCGCTCCCGAAGACTTGATAATCGCAGAGGCCATATTTAGAAGGAAAAAATCTTTATGCAAAAAATAGGCATAGGTTATGATATCCACAGGTTAGCCGAAGGCCGTAAGCTTTTTTTGGGAGGGATTGAAATCCCTTATATAAAAGGGCTGCTTGGTCATTCTGACGCTGACGCGCTTTTACATGCCATATGCGACGCACTGCTGGGCGCTATCTCAGCAGGAGACATCGGAGAGCATTTCCCGGATACGGATCCCGCATACGAGGGTATCTCCAGCTCAGAACTGTTAAAGAAAACATACGCTTTAGTAAAGGGTAAAAACTGTTCTATCGTAAATATAGACGCAATAATAATCGCTCAGGAACCGAATCTTTTTCCTTTTAAGAAACTTATGCAGGCAAAAATAAGCGAAGTGCTGGATATACCAAAAGAAAATATAAATATTAAGGCAAAGACGAACGAAGGGCTGGGAGATACGGGAAAGAAAGAGGCTATTGCCTGTTATGCGGCGGTAATGATCAACAAGGAGTGAGCCCATGTTTTTTGCATTGCTGAAAGCCATATTTTTTATAGCAGTTTTTTTTATTTTAAAAGCCGTGATCATCCTGGCGTTATTCGGCGAGGAGGTAAGGACCGCGCAGAAAAAAGACCCGGCAGCAAGGAGCGTATGGGAGATCATACTGCTTTATCAGGGGCTGCATGCTTTGATCCATTACAGGGTAAGCCACTTTTTCTATGAAAGAAAACTTTTCTTCGCAGCCCGCCTCATAAGCCAGTATTCCAGGTTTTTTACAGGCATTGAGATCCATCCGGGAGCGGCTATCGGCAAAGATTTCTTTATTGACCATGGCATGGGAGTTGTGATAGGAGAGACATCTATCATCGGCGACGGCGTGCTTTTATATCAGGGCGTCACTTTGGGCGGCACAGGCCTTGAAAAAGGCAAACGCCACCCCACGATCGGCAGTAACGTAGTGATCGGGGCAGGGGCGAAAGTCCTGGGAAATATTACAATAGGCGATAATTCTTATATCGGCGCCAATGCCGTTGTGATAAAAGACGTGCCGCAGAATTCGACTGTGGTCGGGATCCCCGGAAAAATTACGAAGCAGGACGGAAAAAAGATTGATACAAGCCTTGATCATATCCACGTACTTGACCCTATCATGCAGGACATCGAAGGGCTTGAAAAGAGGATAGAGAGACTCGAAAAAAAAGATTAGCCCGTTAAAGTAAACAACGAAATTAAAGGAAATAACAGACCAGCCGAATTTATCAACGAATGCCAATATATACCCATAATTCACTTACCCGTAAAAAAGAAGAGTTCATCCCGCTTGCCCCTCCGAAAGTAAATATTTACTCTTGCGGCGTGACTGTTTACGACGATTGCCATATCGGCCATGCAAGGAGCCTTTATATTTTTGACCTGATAAGGCGTTACCTGAAGTACCGCGGCTTTGACGTGAATTTTGTACGCAATATTACCGATATCGACGATAAGATCATAAACCGTTCAAACGAGCTTAAGACAGGCTGGAAAGAACTGGTAAAAAAATATATCGAAAGCTATTACGAGGACCTCCAGCTTTTGGGCATACCAAAGGCAGACAGAGAACCAAGGGCAACGGAAAACATAGCGGATATGATAAGACATATAGAGCTTTTGATAGAAAAAGAGTATGCTTACGTGACTGATACCGGAGTTTATTTCAGCGTCAGAAAATTTCTTGATTACGGAAAATTATCCGGACAAAGCATCGAACAGATGCTTACCGGAGTAAGGAAAGAGTCTGACGAGACCAAAGAGGATCCCCTTGATTTTGCGTTATGGAAAAAATCAAAGCCGGCTGAGCCGTTCTGGCCGAGCCCCTGGGGAGACGGAAGGCCCGGCTGGCACATAGAATGCTCTGTCATGAGCTCTAAATATCTGAAGGCCCAGACGCTGGATATCCATGCAGGAGGAAGGGATCTGATCTTTCCACATCATGAGAACGAAATAGCCCAGGCGGAGGCTTTGACCGGCAAACAGTTTGCAAAATACTGGATCCACCACGGGCTTCTTACCATCAACGGCCAGAAGATGGCCAAATCCCTCGGGAATTTCATAACAATAAAGGATTTTATTAAAGAATTTGAGGATCCCGATTTACTGAAACTATTTTTCCTGTCCGTTCATTACTCTCATCCTATTGATTACAATGCGGAAAAAATAGAAGAGGCCGGAAAACAGAAAAATATTTTTTATGAGTTTTTTGACAGGGCCAATAACTGGGACATAGCCGATCTTAAGCCCAAAGCCGTAACTTCTTTAAAAGACATGGAAAAAATAGATGCCATAGCAGATAAGTTTGAAAAAGCAATGGATGATGATTTTAATACCCCGCAGGCCCTGGGTTATTTATTTGAATTGGCTGATTTGGGCTCGAAATTCGTCTCGCAGGATAAAAAAGAGGCGTTCATTTGCATAGACAAAAGATTAAAAAACTTCCTGGGTATTTTTGGAATAAAAGAAAAGCCTAGAACGACTTTGCCTGCCGAGATGTTGTTGAAAGTTAAAGAAAGAGCTCAGGCCAGAAAAATCAAGGATTTTAAGAAAGCAGACGAGTTGCGGGAAGACATTAAAAAGAGGTTCGGGTATTTTGTCGAAGATACTTCAGGTACATATTCCTGCACTGCAATATAAATATGAAAGGCAAATTCATCACATTCGAGGGTTCGGAGTCATGCGGCAAAAGCACTCAGTCAAAGCTCCTCTATGAATATCTAAAGGCGAGCGGCTACGACGTTATATTCTTGAGGGAACCCGGAGGGACAAGGATAAGCGAAAATATCAGAAAGATGCTTCTGGATCCCGATAATAAATCAATGTCTTGCCAGACAGAGCTGTTTCTTTATATGGCAAGCCGCAGCCAGACAGTAAAAGAAGTCATAAAACCCGCTTTAGGGCAGGGTAAAATCGTAGTCTGCGACAGGTTCCTGGATTCAACAGTGGTATATCAGGGCTACGGGCTCGGCATGGACATCGAATTTATAAAAGTCCTTGGCGATTTCGTCACGGAAGGCATAAAACCAGATCTGACTATCCTGTTAGATCTGCCCCTTAAAAACGCATTAAAAGGGATCCGCCAAAAGGACCGCATAGAGAAAAGGGCATTTGCGTATCATAAGCGCGTCAAAGGCGGATATCTGGAAATGGCCAGGCAGGAGCCCGAAAGGATAAAAGTCGTAAGATTAGAAAAAGATAAGATGGAGACTCAAGGCAAGATCCGCGCTTTGGTCGGAAAAATTCTTTAATATAATGTCATTCAAAGATATTAAAGGGCACACAAAACAAATATTTTTTTTACAGCAGGATCTAAGGGACATGCGTCTTGCAGGCGCGTACCTTTTTACCGGCCCAGAGGCAATAGGCAAAGGTCTTGTAGCAAAGGCCCTGGCAAAAGCAGTCAACTGCCTGCAAAACAGCTCTGATGGCTGTGACAGCTGCATATCCTGCCGTAAGATAGAAAACAACCAGCATCCGGACGTGCATTTTATAGATAAAGGGTATTCACAGGAAATCAAAATCGAAGATATAAGAGGACTGAGGCAGGAAGCCAGCTTAAGGCCTTACGAGGCCCGGTATAAAGTCTTCATCATCAATGACGCCCACAATTTGAACGATGAGTCTTCCAACGCATTTCTAAAAACGCTTGAAGAGCCGCCAAAACACAGCGTCATCATTTTGATAACAGATAAGCCTGCCTTGTTATTCAGGACCGTTATTTCGCGTTGCAAGAAAATAAAGTTTTCTGCGCTAAGCGCTAAAGAACTCGAGGGCATATTAAGGCAAGACTATTCGGTTGACGAAGGGCCGCTGCATTACCTTGCGTTTTTCTCGGAAGGAAGGCTCGGCTGCGCTTTGCGGTTGAAAGACAGGGATTTCCTGACGGAAAAAAACCGCATAATCGACTATTTTACTTTGCCCTCGCGGGGACCGATCCAGGAAAATGTCATTAAGGACAGGGAGCAGTTAAGATACGACCTTCAGATACTGGCAGGCTGGTTCAGGGATATATACCTTTTAAAGGCTGCGGGCAAGAATACCCGGCTGATCAATCAGGACAGAAGCCAGGCGATTTCGAAACTGGCTGAGTTTTATACGTTCGAGGCATTGGACGAAATACTAAGGGAAGTTTCGGACGCCCTTTTTTATATCGAAAGAAACGTCAATTTTAAACTTTTGGTTTCTCAATTGTGCTTGGTTTTTGAGCAGGCGCATTGAAAGGATCTCTATGGAAAAATTTATTTTTGTAAGATTGAGGGATACGGGGCAGACTTTTCTCTATAATGCCGCGGATCTTGAAATACGCGAAAGGGATTACGTGATCCTGGAGCATGACAGAGGGCTTGATTACGGACTGGTGGTTTCTCAGAAACCAAACGACGAGAACAAATCGAAACAGCCCGTAAAGAAAATACTGCGCATCGCGACCAAGGCGGATATCAAACAGATAGAGGACAACAGGAGCAAGTCAAAGGATGCTTTCAACACCTGCGTCAAGAAAATCCAGGAGCACAAGCTTGACATGAAAATGGTACAGTCAGAATATTCTTTTGACAGAAGTAAAATAATATTTTACTTCACTTCTGAAGGCCGTGTCGATTTCAGGGATCTGGTAAAAGACCTTGCTAAAATATTTAAGGCCAGGATCGAATTAAGGCAGATAGGCGTGCGGGATGAGACGAAATTTTTCGGCGGCTTCGGCCCGTGCGGCAGGGAACTCTGCTGCGCGACTTTTTTGAAAGACTTTGAGCCCGTCACGATTAAAATGGCAAAAGAAGAAGGGCTTCCCCTAAACCCTCCTAAAATATCGGGCATATGTTCGAGGCTTATGTGCTGCCTTAATTATGAATATGAGACATACAAGCTCCTCTCCAAAGGTCTGCCCAGGGAGGGCGAAAGGTTAAGTACCCAGGAAGGCAAAGGCAAGGTCATCGGAGTCAATGTTTTTAAGCGCGCGGCGACAGTAGAATTAGAAGACGGCAAGATAATCGAAATAAAATACAAATAATATAAACAACCCGCTAAACCCACTCGACTAAAATGGCGAATAAGTTCTACATCACGACTCCGTTATACTACGTAAACGCACAGCCGCACATAGGGCATTCCTATACGACGATCGTCGCAGATACGCTTGCGCGTTACATGCGCGGGGTCAAAGGAAGCGAAAATGTCTTCTTTTTAACCGGCACTGATGAACACGGCCAGAAAATCCAAAAGGCGGCCGATGAAAGCGGGCTGGCTCCGATAGAATTTGCAGATAAGGTCGTACTCATCTTTAAGGACCTTTGGCAGGAATTGAATATATCCTATAACGACTTTATCCGTACGACCGAAAAAAGGCACATCGACGCTGTCAGCAGGGTCTTGGAGATACTGTATGCAAAGCAGGATATTTACGAGTCGCAATACGAAGGCCGGTATTGCACTCCATGCGAGAGTTTTTGGACCGAATCTCAGGTCGTTGAGGCAAACCTCTGCCCTGACTGTAAGCGGCCGGTGGAAAGGATAAAAGAAAAAAATTTCTTTTTCAAGTTATCGAAGTACCAGGACTGGCTGGTAAGCTATATAGAGAAAAATCCGGATTTTGTGAGGCCCGCGGTCCGCTACAACGAGGTTTTGAGTTTTTTAAGGCTGAACAAACTTACTGACCTGTGTATCTCCCGCCCCAAAGAGCGCTTAAGCTGGGGCATACCTTTGCCTTTCAGCCCCGGCCATGTTACCTATGTATGGTTCGATGCCCTGATAAATTACATAAGCGCCGTAGGCGAGTTTGACGATAAAGGCAGATACCATTCCAGATGGTGGCCCGCGGATTTACAGCTTATAGGTAAGGATATACTGCGCCAGCATGCGATATACTGGCCGATAATGCTTAAGGCGCTTGATATAGAGCTTCCTCAAACCGTCTTTGCACACGGCTGGTGGCTGATTGGAGATACAAAGATGTCAAAGTCCCGCGGGAATGTAGTGTCTCCCATCGATATGGTCCGCCAATTCGGAGTGGACGCTTACAGATATTTTCTTTTGAGGGACGTGCCTTTTGGTCTGGACGGGAATTTTTCCGAGGATTCTATAATAAAAAGGGTAAACAGCGATCTTGCAAACGACCTGGGCAATCTTGTCTTTAGGACCCTGACGATGATAGAGAAATATTTCCAGGGGAATATCCCGGATGTAAACTTGGCTTCGGGAAATCTTGATATGGCTGCAGGAAAGATACTATGCGAGGCCAAGATGCTTGCGAATAAAGTCACGCCTTATTTGACCGCGACCAGAGATTATAATTTCAGCATAGCCCTGGAGGAGATCTGGAAGCTTATAAACATGGCAAACAAACATGTCGAAGAGACAAAGCCCTGGAATCTGGAAAAGGAAAACAGGACTCAGGAGCTTGAAAATTTTATCAGATTGCTTGTGGAAGTGATAAGAGCAGTCGCAGACAGGTTGTACGCCTTTATGCCCGGCACCAGCGAATCGATAGTAGACCAGCTTGGCCGGGATAAAATCAAAAAAGGAAGTCCGTTATTCCCTCGTATTGAAATCCCTAAACGTAAATAACATAATCAACGTTCTAACGCAACTAAGATGTTAATAGATACGCACTGCCACTTAGATTTCCCGGAGTTCGATAAAGACAGGGAACAGGTGATCCGTACGGCGCAAGACAACGGGGTAGGATGCATAATCAACATAGGTTCAAGTCTTACCGGGTCGATAAATTCAGTAGACCTCTCGAAAAAGTATCCTCAGATTTTTGCGGTAGTAGGCTGTCATCCTCACGACGCTAAAGATTTCTCAGAAGAAGATTTTAAGACAGTCGCAGGATTAGCCGGAAACGGCAAGGCGGTCGCAATAGGCGAAATCGGACTGGATTATTACCGCAACCTTTCTCCTCAAGACCAACAAAGAGCCCTGTTTATCAGGTTCATCGATCTGGCAAAAGAGCTGGATCTGCCTGCTGTAATACATTCCCGCGATGCCGATTCAGATACCCTTGACATAATAAAAAGAAATGGCCTTGAAAAAGCCGTTGTGCATTGTTTTTCGTCGGATGAACTTTTTTTAAGGGAAATACTGGACTTGGGGTTTTATGTCTCTTTTACCTGTAATATCACCTACAAAAAAGCTCAGAAGCTAAGAGACATAGTCAGGATCGCGCCTCTTGAAAGGATTTTTCTCGAAACAGACGCGCCTTACCTGCCTGCCGAAGGCTATAGGGGAAAGAGAAACGAGCCCTGGTTTGTAAGGATACTTGCGCAAGAGATCGCAAAGATCAAAGGAATAAGTTTCGAAGAAGTCTCAAGGGTCACAACCGAAAACGCAGAAGGTTTTTTTAAAATAACTTACAATCCCGGAATGTCTATGCGGGACAATCCCGGAATGTAAATGTATAAATGGGAAGACACGGAGAGTTTGGCTGCTTAAGGTCAAGGCTTGATGAGGCGATTACATACGGCACTAAGACCGAAGCCGTAAGGCTTGCAAACAAAGCTTTGAAAAAGGCAAAACAAGAAAACATATTCGCAGAGATAGAATATTTTAAAGGCCAGATCCAGATCCTGGAGGAAAACTTCATCTCGGCGATAGAACATTTCGACGCAGCTATAAGATATAATCCGAAAGACGGCGCCGCATATAATGACCGTGCATTATGCATGGTAGAGATCGGTATTATAGA
>Ga0315278_10000368_pt1 | contig 39986 bp, 37 predicted proteins | sample YL17G06_0_MG_FD_203880 | JGI IMG/M metagenome (GOLD analysis project Ga0315278, IMG submission 203880) | Sediment microbial communities from Yellowstone Lake, YNP, Wyoming, USA - YL17G06_0 | ecosystem: Environmental > Aquatic > Freshwater > Lake > Sediment | place: USA: Wyoming | collected... | reverse complement strand
CACGACTTTCCCGGTAACAGCCCCCCAAAATACCAAGCCGTCTTTTTTCTTAAACGATAGCTCTTCGTTTATGATGCTGCCTTCGGAAAGCAATTTATCCGAGAAATATTTTCTTTTTGCGGGATCTTCGTATAGTTGGGCAACCGGGACCCCCATCAATTCGATTAAAGACTCATAACCGAACAGGCGGGCCAGGGCAGGATTAGCCATGATGAATTTACCTTCGTCTCCGGGGGTATTTCTAAAAATGCCCACGGGAATATTCTGGATCAATTCATGAAAACGCTCCTCGCTTTTTATCAGGGCCTCTTCTGCCTGCCTGCGCAGGTATTCTATGTGATTAAGCAAAAGCGCGTTCCCCCAGACAAGAAAGGAAAAAACAACAATGATAGAGACGATCAGGACCGACAAGCCGAATGATACGTCAAAGATATTCGCTTTATATCCCACCAACGTCAGCCATCCCATGACAAAAGGCGCTCCGATAATAATAAGTAAGAGCCTGCGCACCATGAACCCGCCTTCGCTGTCGCTTGAGACCATAGCCATCAAGCCGCAGTCAGGCCGGCTTAGCAAAAGACTTATGCAGACCAGGACAAAAGCAAACGCTGTATGCAAAGCCATTGGCTTATAGAAGCCGACCCTGTATAAAGAAGAGATCCCGTATGCATAACCTAAAAGCGCAAGAAGAGAAATCGTGCCTTCAATAAGTATGAGGATCTGAGCAGGCCTGCAGCCGTTTCTAGCCTCTTTATCCAGATGAAGCAAAGCCGCGCCGCAGAAAACAAAGTTCAATGCGGAAAGAGGAGACATCCTTCCTGGAAATGGTTTTAAAACACGCATTACCTGGCTGCTGAAGAATATCCTGTCAATGCCAATATCAACATTAAAAAAATATTCCAAAAGTGTAAGCGTGCCGACCAAACATACGGTTAAGCTCAAAAACTTGCTTGAGATACTAGGGAATAATGTCTTGGGTTGGGAAAGGGCGATTAATAAGGCAGCGGCTGTCAGGATAAAACAAAAAGAGGTGTTTGGAGTCATCGGCACAAGAGCCGGATGCAGCCTGGTCAAAAAAGAAATATCAAAAGCCCAGCCGCTAAAGACAAAAAGGCCTATAAAAAGGATTAAAAAGCTAAAAGCCCTGGAAAGGTTCTTGAAAAAGGATATAAAGCGCGTATTCGGCTCTGTAAACATTTTATCTTTCGACGGTGATTGTTTTTAGTTTGGCTCCATATTAGCATGCAGGCGGATAATCGTCAACTACATTCCGGGATTGTACCGCATGGACATTCCGGGATTGTAAGCTTATATGATAAGCATTGCATCGCCGTAGCTGTAGAACCTGTATTTTTTATCAATTGCTTCTGAATACGCTTTTCTGGCGAGCTTTTCTCCTGCGAATGCGCAGACAAGCACAAAAAGCGTTGTCTTAGGAAGGTGAAAGTTGGTAAGAAGATGATCAACAATCTTAAATTTATATCCGGGATATATAAAAAGGTCAGTATATCCTTCTTTAATGCCTGAGGCATATGTCTCAAGGCTCCTGCAGCTTGTTGTTCCTACGGCAAAAATCTTTCCTTTTTTTGATCGCGCCTCTTCTATTGATTTTTCCGTCTCTTTATTTATTACAAAAGGTTCCTTTCCCATAGCATGCTTGGTTATATCGTCGGCTTTTACAGGTTTAAAAGTAGCATAGCCTACGTGCAAAGTCACATAAGCTAAGTTTATCCCTTTTTCTTTAATTTCTTTTAATATTAAAGGCGTAAAATGAAGGCCTGCAGTCGGAGATGCTATCGATCCTTTATGACGGGCGTATACGGTCTGATAATAATCATAATCCTGTTCTTCCGGCTCTCTTTTTATATAAGGAGGAAGCGGCATTACCCCAAGGCTATATACTTCTTCCTTGTCTTTTGCCTGGAATGTAACTTCATTTTTAGCGCTTAAAACTGCTGAAACATTACCGCCGAAATATACCTTCTCCCCTATCTTTATTCGTGCAGGCTTTACAAGCGCGTCAAAAACCAGCTCTGACTTACTGCCAAGAAGGAGAAGTTCAACCTTACCGCCTGTCTTTCTCTTTCCTATTAAACGGCAACTCAAGACTTTGCTGTCATTTAATACTAAAAGATCATCTTTTTTAAGAAACCCTGGAAAATCTCTAAAGCTAAGATGTTCTATCGTCCCTTTTGAACGGTTTAAAACCAATAGCCTCGCATCAGCCCTGTCTTTTAATGGATACTGTGCAATTAATTCTTTAGGTAAATTATAATCGAAGTCAGATAGTTTCATATCAACGGCGGGACCATAGCCAGAATATCAGTGAAAGGACTATGCTTATCAATATCGAAGTCGCTATCGGAAAATAAAACGTGAAATTCTTTCTCTGTATCAGAATATCTCCCGGTAACTTTCCTAAATAGGGTATCTTATTCATAAAAGTCAGAACCAGCCCCACTCCCACCAGAATTATCCCAAAAACAATTAATCCCTTCCCCAATTCCTGCATATGTTTATTTCCCTTCGTTTATCTTCAGCGTCAATTTCTCCAGCAACTCTGCAGTCCGCTGAGCGATTATGAAAATTTCTCGGAGCGTTTCAAGGGTCCTCTCTTGCACTTCGCTTACTTTTTCCGATGCCTTGGCAGATATTTCCGCGGCTTCCTTTCCCTTGCAGGCGGCCAGACAATTTAACTTTGCTGCCATACATTCCTGATAAGTCTCGCAGCTTTTTGTTACGTTGCACTCATCGCAGGAAGCAAATGCCTTCAAAATGAAAATAAACAACAAAAAAACAAGAATAACCGAGATTTTTAAAAAGTATTTTTTCATGTTACTCCTTTCGTCACTGCAACTCCCCCTACCTCTACTCATACAACCCAATACCGTTTTTCATCGCATTATCAAAATCGCCCACAAAACGCCACCAATTTGTCAGATTTTTTCCTCTAAAAGTCAACCTATTATCTTTGCCCGGGATATTTTGCATCCAATAAATAAACCAGCCAAGGCCATCGCATCCCCATTGTCTACAATTCATATTTTTAGTTTTTCCGTAAGAATCAGGCTTCCAATCCTCGATATCCGTTGTCGCAAATCCCATGTTTTCCCAGTCATAATCTTTCTCTGCGTTCGGAGGAAAATGTGCACAGCCGCATCTTCTTATAAGCTCCTGCGACGACCTTTTCTGCTGTCCAGGTTTAAGCCATTTGCCTGCCGGGTAATACCCTACAAACCTGTCCCAGAACAAGTCGTAATCGATATATCGCAACAAAGCCTCTATCTGGTGTATGTGGTCTTCTATGGCTTCCGCTACTCCCCGAAGATAATTATATTCGTAAACCGTATAGGTACTGTTAAATACCGGCAGATCATTCGTATCCCGGTGACTGTTGCTGATATCTCCGTACGGCCCTGACATATTTGATTCGCAGAGTTCTACAAATTCCCCGTCATAACCCCACACCCAGACTTCTTTAACTCCTTTGTCTATCCAGGCTTTTATATTGATCTTCTCCATGACTTTATTTTTATCAACCCGCTCCTTACCGTTTTCCGCCCTATACAAAGGAAGCGGCTCTAAAAACTCCAGCTTATCTACAATGACATACTTTAAACTTGCAGGCGCATCGGCGTTCCTGAATCCCTTGTATCGTGACCCCGTTTCCAGAGATTTGATGGCTTCATCAGTAATATAATCTGTCCTTTTGCGGACATCTGACAGCCTTAAAACAGCCCCCCATCTTCCTTCGACTCGGATCATATTGTTCGAGTCTACCGGGAAATACTTGACAATAAGAACAGGGATCACAAACGGTGGTTCTTCCTCCGCAGCTAAAACTGTAGTGGAAAAATTCAAAACTAAAAGCACAAAAATAACCATCAATATTCTCAATTTACCTCTTAGATTAATCATCTTGAATATTTATTATATCTCCCAAAACAAAAATTCCCAAGCACAATTCCTCTTGGGAAATCCAGATTTCCTTCGCTTCAGACATCCTTATAATCTATCCTTTTCCTTATACTTAGAACACTTATTTGCGGTTGGATAGGTGCGAGCGGATGAATGTTAGCCAAATGTTGGAGTGTGATTTGGGAGCGCCGATTAGAAAATTTTTCAAAAATTAATTCCGCTGGCACTTAACCATTGTCCAGTGCAGGGGAGAACAAACGCATTTACCCGAACCTAAAGCAAGACAGGCTTCTACAGCCTCAGGGCTTGCGGTGCATGCCCCCGGCCCCTCACATTGGATACTTAAGGTATGAGGAGGTGCCTTCCAGCCCGTGTAAAACCTTACATATAGGGGAGGTTCTGAAACGTCAGCGTACAGACAAGCTGTTATATCGTGAGCAGTAATAAATCTGGAGATTTCAGTTGTTCCAGAAGGACAGGTGGGATTAGTTCCTGAGACTGTAGTAATTGCTCCAGGAGCGGTGCTGGGACCAAGCGTGCAACATTTGCAACGATTAACGCTAGGAGTGGAGTCAAAAGGTGCTAAAGTATGATAAGTAGAACATGAGTGACCGGGAGCTTCAAAACACTCCATACCAAGACTATTACACTTAACATCGCAAGAACTCAATGTCATGTTTACATACTCGCAGTTATTACCGGCGGATGCACCTCCTCCACCGTCTCCTATGCTGGTTCTAGTCCAAACCGAACCGTTGTAGACATAGACGCCTTTAGGCCTGTTGGTTGAATCCTGAGTGCCTTTGTCGTAATACAGATCTCCTTCTCTGGTTGTTGCAGAGTCAGGCTGTTGGTCACGGGGATACAAAGTCAATACGCCGTATACTCCGTGAGGGGAAGGATAGTATGTGGTTATGGTAATAGTTTCATTGCCATATTGGGCAAAGGAAGGAACAGCCATAATTAAAAGCATAAGGATTATTAATCCGCTTTTCATTGTCTTCGTCCTCCGATCATAACTTCAAAATTTCAATCCCCAGATTGTTAGTTCATTATATAAAAAATTAATTATCGAAGCAAGGCTTATTTCAGCCTTGCGGCCCCGTTATTCTTCTGACAGATGGCCTCAGGATTGATGGATACTGAATGTTTGGGCATAGTCGTCACCGAAAGTGAGGCATAAACCGCAGCGCACGGCAAAAAATTTCAGCACGCGGACAAATTACACTGCAAAATTGACTTGAGCGAGCAGCTTGACAGCTGCGTAAGAGTGCAGCAATAAATAATTCTGACCCCGTTTTTAAAATAATTCGTCTTGTTTTTCTTTGTTGAAAGCTATGCCGAGGTGGTCGTAGGTAAGTTTTGTTGCTTGTCTTCCGCGGGATGTCCGTTTTAAATATCCTGCCTTGAGTAAGAAAGGCTCGATAACGTCCACTAAAGTATCCACTTCTTCATTGAGGCTCGCTGCCAGAGATTCGATTCCGACAGGCCCGCCGTCAAAAGAATTTATTATCAGCTTCAAGACCTTGCGGTCCATATCATCCAATCCTGATTTATCTATTTTTAGATCATCAAGGCTTTTTGAAGCAACAGATGAATCTATCTTATTTATCTTTGCGACCTGGGCATAATCCCTTACCCTGCGAAGGAGACGATTTGCTATCCTCGGCGTTCCGCGCGAGCGATGGGCTATCTCCGATGCTGCCTGCTTGTCAATATCGATATTCAAAAGTTTGGCTGAACGCTGGATTATCTCTGCCAGATCTTCGTCGGCGTAGAAATCCAAATGATACAATATGCCGAACCTGCTTCTTAAAGGAGATGATAATAATCCGGAGCGCGTAGTGGCACCCACCAAAGAAAAAGGTTTTAGATGGAATTTTATGGTCTTTGCATAAGGGCCTTTGTCTATGATAAAATCTATCTCTGAATTTTCCATTGCCGGATACAGGAATTCCTCGACGACCTTGGAAAGCCGGTGTATCTCGTCTATAAAAAGGATGTCCCCTTTTTCTAAATTTGTAAGTATGCCTATCAGATCTCCTGCCCGCTCGATCGCCGGTCCGCTTGTTGCAGTGATCTTGGAATGCATCTCATGGGCAATGATATGGGCAAGACAGGTTTTACCCAGGCCAGGAGGGCCTGAAAGCAAAACGTGCTCTAAAGGTTCTTTTCTCTGCTTTGCGGCGGTAAGGCAGACTTTCAGGTTATCTACGGTATCTTTCTGGCCGACAAATTCGGCAAGCTTGCTCGGACGAAGCGAGATGTTTAAAACTACGTCCTCTTCTGTCTCCTGTTTATCGCGCAGCAATAAAGGCATGGCGGATTCGTCCTGGACATATTTATTTCTGGAGGCGCCGAATGTATCCTGAGGCCTAATTATTTTCTGCCGTGTTTCTTCTTTCATACGGTATTATGTTGTTCTGATTCCTCACTATCTCTATCTCTCCGAAAAGCTCTTTCTGCTGGGCGATTATTTCCTTAATCCTTATCAGTTCGAGTATCGCAAGGAAAGTGACTATGATCTCCATTTTGTTTTTTGCCTGGCCGAATAATTCCGTAAGAGTTACGCTATTCCTCACGAGCAGAAGATGCAATATCGTGTGTACCTTGTCTTCTATCGAATATTCGTCTTTTACTACGTTATAGAATATGTCTTTGGGTATTTCCTCAAGGGCTTTTGAGAAGGCGGTTATCAGGTCAAAAATGCTTGCTTCGAAATAAACCGGAGTCGATTGAGGGATATCTTTTTCATTTGGCTTTGGCCTTTTAAAGACGTCCTGCTGGTTGACCTCCCTTTGCCGCAATTCCTGGGCGATCACTTTAAAGCGCTCGTATTCCAGAAGCTGCCTTACGAGTTCTTCCCTCGGGTCAGCCTGTTCTTCCTGGAGCTGCTCTGTGGGATCTGGAGGAAGCAGCATCTTGGATTTTATCTGTATCAAAGTCGCTGCCATGACCAGAAATTCGCCGGCGATGTTTAAGTCAAGGGACTTCATGAGCTCAAGGTAAACCATATACTGTTCGGTAACTTTCGCAACGGGGATATCATAAATATTCAGGTGGTCTTTTTTGACAAGATATAAAAGCAGGTCAAGAGGCCCTTCAAAAAGCTGGAGTTTTATCTTATAACTCATATTCCGATCGCGTTTTTTACTTCCTTGAGGGTGGAGGAAGCGGCAGATATCGCTTTTTCATTGCCTTCTTTTAAAATCTTTCTGATCCGGTCCGGGTCTTTGACAAGTTCCTGCCTTTTTTTGTGAAACGGCTCAAGCCTTTCGATAAGCCTTGCCGCAAGCCGCTTTTTGCATTCGGTGCAGCCTATAGCTGCGTTCCTGCACCAATCCTCTGCTTCTTTCTCCAGCTCAGCTGCAAAAATAGCGTAGTAGGAAAATACGTTGCAGACTTCAGGATGGCCCTTATCGAGAAGCTTTATCCTCTTCGGGTCGGTTATCATGGAAGAGACTTTCTTTTCAATCGTCTCAGAAGGATCGGAAAGGTCTATGGTATTGTTATAGCTCTTGCTCATCTTTCTTCCGTCCAGCCCCAAAAGCCGGGGCATCTTTGTCAATAAAGCCTGCGGATCAGGAAACACTTCTTTTTTGTAGAGGCTGTTAAACCTGCGGGAGATCTCGCGGGTCAATTCAAGGTGCGGCAGCTGGTCTTCGCCGACCGGGACCTTATCCGCTTTATAAACAAGTATATCAGCTGCCTGAAGCACAGGATAGCCGAGGAATCCGTAAGTGTTCAGATCCCGCGTTTTTACTTCGCGCAGCTGTTCTTTATAAGTGGGGCATCTCTCAAGCCAGCCCAGAGGAGTAAGGCAGGAAAATATCATGAAAAGGTCAAGATGCTGGCTTACCTGCGATTGGATAAAAAGAGTTGCTTTTTGCGGGTCGATCCCGAAACTGAGCCAGTCTATCACATTATCAATGCCGTATTCGTATAAGACCTTCGGGTTCTCGTATTCTCCCATAAGGGCATGCCAGTCAGCGACCATGAAAAAACAGTCGTACTCATCCTGTAATCTGACCCAGTTATCCAGGGTCCCGACCAGGTGGCCCAGATGCAGTTTGCCTGTTGGCCGCATGCCGCTTAAGATTCTTTTTTTGTGGGACATTTATAAAATCCTGACGCAAATTTATTCAAGCGTGCGGGCGATCTTCTGGATCGAAAACGCCTCGATGACGTCTCCTTCCACTACCTCGCTGAAACCCTTTAAAGCCATTCCGCACTCGAACCCTTCTTCTACGTCTCGCACGTCGTCTTTAAAACGTTTAAGTGAAGATAGTTCGCCCTCGAAAATATCCTCGCCGTTCCTGACAAGTTTTACAGAAGAACTGCGGCTGAACTTGCCCTTTGTCACCATACATCCGGCGATGATCCCTTGGCTTGAAAGCCTGAACACCTTTCTTACCTCTGCCCTGCCCAAAAAGACCTTCTTTATTTTAGGCTCAAGCATGCCTTCAAGCGCGGCTTTTATATCATTGGCGAGCTCGTATATGACGTTATAGATCCGTACTTCCTGGCCTTCTTTTTCTATCAATGCCTTTGCCTGCTCGTCGGTGACCACGTTAAACCCTAAAATAAGTGCTTCCGAAGCAACAGCCAGTATTACATCCGAAGTATTGATATTTCCTATGCCGGCATGGATTATATTAAGCTGCACCTCCTGGGAATTTATCTTGCCGAGCACATCCTTGATCGCTTCAACCGAGCCCTGGGCATCGGCTTTAAGGATGAGCTTCAATTCTTTTAGTTTTCCGGCTTTTATCTGAGAATACAGATCTTCAAGGCCCAACCTTTTTACAGGCTGCATCTGTTTCTGTTTCTCTTTCTCCCGCCTCTTTAAAGCGAGATCCCTGGCAATCTTTTCGTCTTCTATCACAAAGAACTGTTCTCCTGCAAGAGGCATGCCTGTTATGCCCAATACTTCGACCGGTATTGACGGCCCTGCGAGCGTGACCGACTGGCCGCGGTCATTGAACATAGCCCTGATCTTGCCGTAGTAATCCCCGACTATTATGTTCTCGTTCAGATGCAGGGTGCCTGTCTGTACGAGCAAAGTGGAAACAGGCCCTTTGCTCCTTACCATCTTTGCTTCCAGCACGACTCCTTTGGCAGGCCTTTGCGGGTTTGCTTTCAGTTCAAGTATCTCTGTCTCCAGAATTATCATCTCCAATAATGTATCTATGCCTTCGCCTGTCTTTGCTGAAACAGGCACTGTTATAGTCTTTCCTCCCCAATCCTCGGCTGTCAGATTAAGGGCTGTCAGCTGTTTCTTTACCCTGTCAACCTCTGCCTGCGGCTTATCGATCTTGTTTATCGCAACGATTATGGAAACGCCTGCTGCGCGTGCGTGGTCTATAGCCTCCTGCGTCTGAGGCATGATGCCGTCGTCTGCAGCGACCACTAAAACGACTATATCAGTGACGCTTGCCCCTCTTGCGCGCATCGCTGTGAACGCCTCATGGCCAGGAGTATCTAAAAAAGTTATCTCTCCATGAGCAAGTTTTACCCTGTAAGCACCGATGTGCTGAGTAATGCCGCCGTGCTCTGATTCCGCGACTTTACTTTTACGTATTGCGTCCAAAAGAGAAGTCTTGCCGTGGTCTACATGGCCCATGAGGGTCACAATAGCCGAACGCATTTTTAATGTATCCGGGCTGTCCTGCAGTTTATGCTCGGCTAAAACTGACTCTTCTTCATTAAGCGCTTCTTTTGGCTTGAACCCGTATTTCAGGCAGATCTTTTCTACCGTCGCCTTATCAAGAGGCTGGTTTATCCCTGCCATGACCCCTAAACCCATCAGATTTTTTATAAGTATCGACGGTTTATCCTGCAGTTTAACGCTCAGGTCTTTTACCGAAATAGGAAGATCCATCTCAAGTTCTTTAAGCACAGGTTCGGCAACCGGCTTGGGCTCAGGCTTGGGCTCCGGTTTTAGCTCCGGAACGGGTTGGGGCTTTGGTTCTGCTTTAACGTGCGGCTGCGGATGTTTAAGGCCAGGTTTTGGCGGCTCTAGAGCAGGAGCAGCATGAACAGGTTCAGTGACAAAAGAGACAACTGATGGCTCTTTCTTTTTTATTGCAGCCTTTACAGGGGCTTTTGGTTTCACGGTTTCTTTAACCGCAGGAAACGGCTTTGCTGTTTTCGCAGTTGCCTTGATCGCGGCTTTTGGCACAGCCTTTGGTTTTGCGGTTTTTACCTGCGCCTTAGGCATTGCTGTCTTTTTTTCTATATCTTTTTTTACTGTCTTTGGTTTTTCTTTTTTGATCTTTTCCATAAAGTTTCCGATCCTAAGTTTTTAAGAGGGTCAGCCTAAAAGTTTTTTGGCTTCTGCGATCAACTTTTCAGCTTTTTTCTCTGCGATCCCCTTTACCTGAGCAAGATTGCCGGTTTCTGCTTTTGCGATATCTTCCAGCGTGTTAAAACCGCATTTTTTCAGTTCTGCAAGCGTTTTTTCTCCCACGCCCGGCAGGTTTCCTATCGAAGGGGCTTCTTTTTGCTTTTTTCCCTCTTTTGCTTTTGAGGGTTTTGCTTTTTCTTCTTTCTCCGGCTTTACTTCTTCTTTCTTTTCTGCAGCAGGTTCCTGCGCTTTCTGCTCTGCCGCCTCCTTGTTCCTGACATCCAGCTCCCAGCCGACTAACTTTGAAGCGAGCCTTACGTTCTGGCCGTGTTTGCCGATAGCCAGAGAAAGCTGGTCATCAGCCACGATTATCTGCGCCCTCTTAGCCTCTTTATCGAGCTTTATCTCTCCTACCTCTGCGGGCAAAAGCGAGGCTTTTATATATTCGCGTATGTCGTCATTGTAACGGACTATATCGATCTTCTCTCCGGAAAGTTCATTGACGATGTTTTTTACCCTGCCGCCCCGCATTCCCACGCAGGCGCCGACAGAATCGACTTTGTCATCCTTTGACCATACGGCGATCTTCGTGCGTTCTCCTGCCTGACGCGCAATTGATTTTATCTCTACAATCCCTTCGTAGATCTCAGGGACCTCAAGCTCAAAAAGTTTTTTGATAAAGTTGGGATGCTTGCGGGTCAATATTATCTGGGGGCCTTTATTATCCTTCTTTACCTCTAATATAAACGCCCTCATGCGCTGACCCTGTTTGAACTCTTCTTTCGGAGACTGCTCGCTTTTAGGAAGCATCCCTTCTGCCTTTCCCAATAGATCGATTATGACATGGCCTTTGCCGAACCTGTAAACGGTGCCGCTGACTATCTCTCCGACTTTACCCTGAAATTCCCCGAATATGACGTCTTTTTCAGCCTCGCGTATTTTCTGGATTATGACCTGTCTTGCGGCAGACGCGGCAATACGGCCGAAATCGACGTTTTTGATCTCTTTCTCATTGCGATAAGCGACAATATCCCCGGTAACAGGGTCCAGCGTTACTTTAAGATTTTCTTCGGGTTTGACGTCTATGACCCTTCGCACGGCAGACAAAAGCGCGCTCTCGACTGCCTGGATCAGGATTTCTTTTTTTATGCCCTTTTCTCTTTCGATCTGTTCGATGATAGCTATTAATTCTTTACTCATTTTTTGTATTTTTCCCCCTGACTGTATTATTCAATGACCTGCTTTGCTCTGTTTATTATATTAAAGTCGATCTCGACAGTGCCTCCCGCTGCGTCAACTGCCACAGACTGGTCATTCACCCGAATGACTTGTCCTTCAATCTCTATTTTACCATGTACGGGGACAGATAGGAAGAACTTTACCCTGCGGTTTAAAGAACGGATAAAATCGCTCTTTTTCTTTAAAGGCCTGTCAAGGCCCGGCGAACACACCTCAAGCGCAAACCTTTCCTGTATTATGTTTTTTTCATCCAGGATGTCGCTTATCTGGTTATTGAGCCTTGCGCATTCGCCAATGGTTATTCCGCCTTCGGGCCTGTCTACCAGAACCCTCAAGACCGTGTACCTTCCTTCGAATCTGTAAACAAGTTCAACAAGCTCCAGCCCCTGGGAGCCGAGAAAATCACCCAGTATCTTTTCAAGCTCGATGATCATTTCTTCATTTCTCATAAAATCTCTCTATCTCTTCGAGTATTTTTTCAGGCGGCTGGATCATCTTCTCCTGGCTGCGCCTGTTCTTCAATTCCAAAGCGTTTTTCTTTAACGATTCCTTGCCGATTATAAGCTGAAGCGGAACGCCTATTAGATCAGCGTCTTTGAATTTGACACCTGCGCGTTCGTCGCGGTCGTCCAAAAGCACCTCAAAGCCTTTTTCCGTAAGTTTTCCGTGGATCTCTTTCGAGACCTCAAGCATTCCGGGGTCTGTTACATCCAGAGGCATTACTATGACATGATAAGGAGTTATTTCGGAAGGCCAGATAATGCCGGCGCTATCGTTGTTCTGTTCGATTATCGTCGATACAAGCCTTGAGACCCCGATCCCGTAACAGCCCATTATAACAGGCTTTAAAACCCCCTTTGCGTCGAGAAACTGCGCGCCTAAAACAGAGCTGTATTTTGTTCCCAGTTTAAATATATGGCCCACTTCTATGCTGTTTACTTTTTCAAGTTTGGCATTGCACTTGGCGCAGGACTGTTCAATTGCCTCTTTAAAAGGTCTTGCGGTCTTGCATTTTGGGCAGACAAGGACAACATCCTCTCCGCAGGAAGCAGGCACCATGAATTCATGGGAGACGTTTCCTCCCATGATTCCTGAATCAGCTTCCACGCTCAAAAAATCAAGGCCGCATCTTTTAAATATCCTGTTATAAGCTTCGAACATAATGTTATAGTCTTTATCCAGGCCAACTTCATCCTGGTCAAAACTGTAAGCGTCTTTCATTATGAACTCGCATGCCCTGACAAGCCCGAAACGCGGCCTTATCTCGTCCCTGAACTTGGTCTGGATCTGATAAAGGACAAGCGGAAGCTGTTTATAGGAAGAGACATGGTTTTTTACCAGATCAGTTATGACTTCTTCGTGAGTCGGCCCAAGGCAGATGTTTCTTTTTTTTCTGTCAGTAAATCTTATCATTACATCGCCGATCGTCTTATCCCTGCCTGTCTTTGTCCACAGTTCAAGCGGCTGGAGAGCAGGAAGCAGTAATTCATTAGCACCTGCCGCATTCATCTCCTGTCGTATTATTTTTTCTATATTATTCAGGACCTTTAAACCCAAAGGCAGATATGAATATGCGCCGGCCATGAGCATCCTTACTAATCCTGCGCGCAGCATCAGCTGATGGCTCTTTGATTCAGCTTCCTGAGGAGCTTCTTTTAATGTCGGGATGAATGTCTTTGTCCAATACATTTTTTTAGTTTTTGACGTACTAAACGAGTTTTCTTATTTCCTGCAATAATAGATCAACGCTTTTACCGGACGAAACTTTGCTTACAGGTTTTCCTTTTTTGAACAGCAGCCCTTCGTTTTTTCCGAAAGCGATCCCTACATCAGCCTGTTTAGCTTCTCCCGGGCCGTTTACCACACAGCCCATTACCGCCACTTTGATCGGCCGGGCTTTTGGCTTATGCTTAAGCGCTGACAGCCTGCCTTCTAAAACCTTGACTATCCCGACCAGATCGACTTCGCATCTGCCGCAGGTAGGGCAGCTTATTATTTCAGGCCCGAAATTACGGAGGCCCAGAGATTTTAAAAGGCACCTTGCTGCCCTGACTTCCTCTTCGGGACGGTCAGTCAGAGATATCCTTATTGTATCACCTATCCCGTCCAATAGCAAAGACCCGATTGCGACCGACGACTTTATGGCTCCTTCGGCAGGAAGGCCTGTTGCAGTCACGCCAAGGTGCAAAGGATAATCGCAAAGGCCGGCTATTTTGCGGTAGGCTTCGACCGTCCCTGCCGCGTCAGACGCCTTTAAGGAGACCACGATATCACGAAATTTAAAACTTTCTAAAATGCGTATATATGAAAGAGCGCTGTTTACCATCCTCTTTACAACGTCTCCCGAACCTCTTACTGAACCCGAATTAAGCCCCACGCGGATCGGTATACCTGCCTGTTTTGCTGCCGAACAGATCGATTTCAGCTGTTCCCTTTTGTAAATATTCCCCGGGTTAAGCCTTATTTTATCAGCGCCGCTGTCAATTGCCTTGATAGCCAGCTGCCAGTTGAAATGTATGTCAGCAACCAGCGGGATCCGTATCTTTTTTTTAATATCCTTTATTGCCTTTGCGTCCTGAAAATCCTTTACCGCTACCCGCACTATTTCGCAGCCTGCAATTTCTAGTCTGTTTATCTGGCTTACTGTCGCAGATACGTCTGAGGTCCTGGTCTTTGCCATAGACTGTATTGCAACAGGATTATTGCCTCCGATTCTGACATTGCCGATCTTTATCTGCTTAGTCCTGTGTCTTGTCATTTGTCTGGTTTAAATCGTATTTCTTAGCATCGGATGCGGTATTATTAAACAATTTTTCTAACTTTTCAAAAGCGCCTTTTCTTGCCAGGTCATTATAGGTCACTAAAACAGCCAGCAGTATAAGAAAACTCATTCCAACCTGCCCGAAAACTTCTTCTGCTTTTTTGCTTAAGTACTTGCCCCTTATTTTCTCTATCCCAAGCAAAAATATGTGGAATCCGTCAAGCGCAGGAAGGGGAAGCAGGTTAAATATAGCAAGGCTCAGGCTTAAGATCGCGGTCAACAGCAGAAAATCCGTAATTGTCTTCACGTTGCCGAACAGATCCCAGATAGCGACAGGGCCTGCTGCAGATTCGCGCAATGGCAGTCTCCTTGCGATAATGGAACCGAATGCGCGGTAAGTCAAAGATGTAAGTTCAAATGTCTTTCGGAATCCCAGTTTTATGGATTCAAAAAAGCCGTACCTTTGCCTGATCACCTCGTTATAATCCGGGCTTATCCCGATCGCCCCTATTCTTTTCTTCTGTTTCAAAACATCTTCTACAGTATACTGCATAAGGCTTACCTGAAAGGCAAGCTCTTTATCGTCCCTTAACACGGCTACAGAAACAGACTCCTTCTGATTATTAGCCCTCAGTGTGGCTGCCAGCTCATCCCAGAGTTTGACCCTTTTACCTTCGACGGAGACTATCCTGTCTCCGACTTTAATGCCTGCCTGCATTGCGCCCATTCCTTCCCTTAAGGATCCCACCTTAGTCCCTAAATATGGATACCCCAGAAAAAATACAGCGCAGAAAAGCAAGATCGCCAGCAGGTAATTCATCACAGGCCCGAAGAATATTATATTGAATCTTTTACCTACGGGCTTTGAAAGATACTCATCCGGTAAGCCTTTGTATTCTTCAAGATTATCTCCGGCAAGCTTTACGTAGCCTCCTAGAGGGATCGCGCTGATGACGTATTCAGTGTCTTTCTTTTTGCGTACAAAAAGCCTGCGGCCGAAACCCAGCGAAAAGATCTCGACTCTTACCCCCTGCTTTATGGCGGCTATGAAGTGGCCGAACTCATGCACTAAGATCAATACGAATATTGCGAGACCGAAATTCATTATCTGCAAAGCGTATTTTACAAGGATCTCTTTTGTCATCTTTTACCCTCTATCAGGTCCTGAGCTTTTTCCCTTGCCCAGCTGTCAGCATAAAATATATCCGAAAGGCCGGGTTCTTTGATATTTTTATGAGCATCCATTGTCTTTTCTATGATGCGGGCTATAGATAAAAATTTTAGTTTTTTTCTTAAAAAAGCAGCCACGCCCGCCTCATTTGCGGCGTTTAAAACAGCAGGCATTGTGCCGCCTTCATCAGCTGCCCTGTAGGCAAGGCCAAGGCATGGAAAATTTTTATAATCGGGCCTTTCGAAATCAAAACTTCCCATCCTAAAAAAATCTACTTTTTCAACCCGGCACTCCATCCGCTCAGGATACAAAAGCGCGTATTGTATGGGAATGCGCATGTCAGTTGCCGAAAGCTGGGCCATTATGACCGCGTCTATAAATTCCACCATTGAATGGATTATGGCCTGAGGGTGTATTACGACCTTGATTTTTTGAGGATCCACCCCGAACAATGCAACGGCTTCCAGTATTTCAAGGCCTTTATTCATCAAAGTCGCAGAATCTACCGTGATCTTCCTGCCCATCTTCCAGCGGGGATGTTTTAGAGTCTGGCTTACCGAGATATTTTTCAGCTGTTCTTTTGTCCATCCCCTGAAAGGGCCTCCTGAGCCGGTCAAATAAATATTTTTGACCTTTTTTTTATCCTCGCCTTCCAGGCACTGCCATATTGCCGACTGTTCACTGTCAATGGGCAAAATCCTGACATTGCTTCTTTTGGCTTTCTTGCTTATAAGCGAACCTGCCATTACCAGCGCTTCTTTATTCGCGAGGGCGACCTCTTTTTTATTATCTATTGCTTTTAGCAGGGGCTTGAGAGCGCTTGAACCGCTTATGGCAATGACTACCTTGTCTATGCGGCTGTCTTTTAAGATCTCCTCAAAACCCTGATCTCCCTCAAAGACCTTTGTCTTATTACTGCCGAGTCTTTTTTTCATCAGGCCGGCAGCTCTTGCGTCAGTCACACAGATCTTCTCCGGCTTAAACTCATTCACTTGTTTGAGCAAAATATCTGTGTTGGAATGAGCTGTCAAAGCCGATACCTTAAACTTGCCCGGGAAATTTTTTATGACCTCTAAAGTATTGCGGCCGATTGAACCCGTAGAGCCTAATACTGCGATCCTTTTCATCTTTCAAAATGATCCCTCAAAATCAATCTTTTACTATATGCAAAATGATCGTGACATAAAAATAGAAAACCGGCGCAGTAAAAAGAAGGCTGTCTATAAGGTCCAGCACCCCGCCTATGCCCGGGATTATATCGGCTGAATCCTTGACCTGGCAGTCGCGCTTCATAAGCGATTCAGAAAGATCGCCCAGCTGGCCGAGTATCCCCAGAAACGCGCCGATAAAGACAAGGTGGCCGTATGAGAACGGGGTCATGGGCTTGGTCGCCAATGCGCCCAGTATGCCGAATATCAATCCTCCGATCGCGCCCTCGATGGATTTTTTTGGGCTGACCCTCGGAAGAAGAGGAGTCTTTCCGAAACGGGAGCCCACAAGATATGCTCCGATATCACTGAGTTTTGTAACTAGCAGGACAACAGCCAGAAACCCTATTCCGTCAGGTAAAAACCTTATCTTTATGAGAAAGCTGAAAAACCAGGCAACGTAAAGGATGCCGAAAACGGTAGTTGAAATACCTATGACTACGCCTGCGTTCTGCCTGCGCTTGAACTGCATGATGATCAGAAATAACATGGCCATCACTATGAACAAAAGCTCCCATTTCTTGGTCAGCTCGAACCTGAACATGATGGATAATGGTATGATCGCGCCCATGCCGATGCCGAAATATTTATAGATACTGATGCCTTTTCGCTGGAGCATGGTAAAAAACTCATAAAGTCCCAGGACCGTAAGTACGGTCATCAACGAACAAAACATCCACTGGTTGAAAAAAGATATCACTACAAGAGCTATAAGTATTGTCGAGCTGACTATGCGTTTTATCAACATGGGCTAACCTATCTGGCCGAACCTCCTCTGCCTTGTCTGGTATTCTTTTATCGCCTTTTTCAAATCCTCTTCGCGGAAGTCGGGCCAGTATTTTTTTAAGAAATACAATTCGCTGTAAGACAACTGCCACAGCAGAAAATTGCTGATGCGTGCCTCTCCGCTTGTGCGTATCAATAGATCGGGATCAGGCAGATCCTTCGTATAAAGATAATCTTTAAAATTTTCTTCGCCGATGTCCCGGATGTCTAAATCGCCTTCCTTGACGGATCCCGCTATTTTTCTTACCGCATCTATTATCTCCTGCCTGGCTCCGTAGTTTAACGCCAGCACAAGCAGCATTTCTTTGTTGTCTTTTGTCCTCTCCTGCGCGGCCTTGATCTTTTCAATTACATATTCCGGCAGAGGCTCTTTCCTTCCTATAACCCGCAACCTGATATTTTTTTTGTTCAATTCCTTGATCTCCCTGTCCAGGAAATCTACCAGATAACGCATAAGCATGTCGACTTCGCTTTTAGGCCTTGACCAGTTTTCAGTGGAAAATGCGAATAATGTAAGGACCTTTATCCCGGCATGGAGAGCTGCTTTAACTATTTCCTTGACCCGCTTTGTGCCTTCGCGGTGGCCGGCAATACGCGGTAAGCCCTTCTCTTTCGCCCACCTGCCGTTGCCATCCATGATTATAGCGATGTGCTGCGGTATGTCTTTGTCTTCTGTCATATATAAATAATATGGGATTCTGACCCCTGGACCCTTGTAGGGTCAATCCTTGAAATTTTGGTTGGATCAATCCCTAAAAGGCCAAAAGGATTGATTTGTTACTGGTGGACCCTGTAATCTATTTCAGAGAAAATATTATCTTTGTATTCTATATCGGAAAGCCATTCTTCGTCTACGCAATTGCCTCTTATGTCTTCATAGAGGCGGCTAAAACGTAAAAGATGGTCTTTTGTCCTGGCAACCGCATAACTGGTATGGGTTCCCGTGCCCAATATAAATGCCCAGTCCGAACTCTGCGCAAGAAGCAATTCCCTTAAGGCCTGGTTCAGGGCGCGCCTTGTCAGGCCGCTTGCATCATGATATGACCTGGCCAGCTCAGTCATCCTTTCGGAAGCCGCGTGCAGATGTTTGTAGACCCAGTCATTTGAACCCTGCAGCCACATCTCGCTGTAACCTTTCCATCCCCAGCTTGACATGGACGGCACAATGACCTGGTTGCGCGGGTTCTCGGCAAGGTATTCCGAAGGGGTGATCAATTTTATTTCCTTCTGGTCAAAATGGATCTTTCTGATCAGAAAATCAAGCCACTGGGGGCCTTCATACCACCAGTGCCCGAATAATTCGGCGTCATAGGGCGAGACGATTATCGGTTTCTTGTGCACGAAATCACAAAGATATTCGACCTGCTTCTGGCGGTTGAACATAAAATTCCCGGCGTGGTCTGCGGCAGCGTTTCTTGCCGATTGAGGCTCATAAGGCTCCTTATGATTGCCGGTGCCGGTTATGCGATAGTATTTTATGCCCGTGTTTATCCTTACGCCGTCGGGGTGGATATAAGGCTTGATATAATCGTATTCAAGGTCAAAGCCTATGTCACGGTAAAACTCCCTGTAATTATAATCCCCGGGGTAGCCCTCTATCGAAGACCAGACCTGTTTTGACGATTCAAGGTCCCTTGCAAAACATGCGACTCCCGAAGCCTTGCAGTAAACCGGGGCAAAGACCCCGTATTTAGGCCGCGGCGTACCGTGCAGGATGCCGTGCGCGTCCGAAAAAAAATATTTTATCCCTGCTTCCCTGAATATTTCGTCATGGCCAGGCTGGAATCCGCATTCGGGCAGCCATATGCCCCTGGGTTTTCTTCCGAAGACGCTCTCGTAGTGGCTGACAGCCACTTTAACTTGAGCCCTTACTGATTCCTTGCAAACGTCCATAAGAGGAAGATAGCCGTGCGTCGCGCCGCAGGTGATTACCTCAAGTTTTCCCATATCCTGGAAATTCTTAAAGGCGATCACAAGGTTTCTCCTGTATTTCTCAAAAGTATCGCGCGCCTTGCAGAAATTATTCAGATACATGATCGCAAGGCTCTGGAACTGCGGCTGCCAGCTTGTGCGCTCGATTTCCTTGTGTGACAATTCGATAAGCCTGTTTATATGCTTGGAGTATCTGTCCTGCAAAAGCTGGTCCGAGAGCATAGAGATCAGCGTGGGGGTCAAAGACATGGTGATCCTGAAGTCTATTTTTTCCTCGATGAGCCTTTCGAATACACAGATCAAAGGTATGTATGTTTCTGTTATAGCTTCATAGAGCCAGTCTTCCTCTAAAAAGTCTTCATGCTCGGGATGGCGGACAAACGGCAGGTGGCTATGCAAAACCAGACACAGATATCCTTTATTCATTTTTTATCCTGAGGTTAAAAAATAATTATTGGTTGATACCCGCTTAAAGTGAACTGAAAAGGCGAAGAATTAAACCGTTGCCCCTTCTTTGACTAAAACGCTGGACTTTGTTTCGCGCGACACGATCGGGGTAATCGTGCGTTCTTCTATCTCGTCGGCAGACACTGCCTTTACCGGAATAAACTGTTTGCCGTCAGGAAGCGCGTAACGCAAAGTAAACGTGCCGTCGGGCCTTAACTTTATTGATTTTCCCTGTACGGTGACCTTTGCGTCGGGTTCTGTCGCTCCGTATACGATAAGTTCGCAGTCTACAATAAGCCAGAAACCTCTTTCCTTTGGCTTCTTTTTTACCGGGCTTGCAGCTGAAGTGATGCCGGGTGAGGCAAGCACCCCGGAGAAAAGCGCCCTTTTGAATCTTTCCTGCCAGGCCTTTCCGACAGGTGAACTCTGCCCGAAACCGAATCCCAGCCCGTAGAGCCTTCCGAACATCTCATCGGGTATCATCCATTCTTCGTCTGTGATCCAGGATGGTCCGTCGGAAGGAGTCGTGACTACGTTTGAACGCAGTATTGTTATGAACTCTCCGTTGGGAAGTTTTAATCCGTAATCGACCACCCATGACCTTCCCGGGCCGCCGGCATCTATATACCAGGCATTGGCCTCGTGGCTGACTTCAATATCAAAGAATCTGTGCGCGTTTTTGCCGTTGAATATTATGTGGCTGACGTCATACACCCTTAAGACCCTTTTTGCGCTGTAGAAGATCTCCTTGAGCCGTTCCTTAATACTGTTCCAAGTGTTGGCCGCTATCTCCCAGTAGCAATAAAGCCACCATGGGTCGCGGGCCTGCAGGACCATCTTGTCTTTTCCGTAAGCCGCAGGCAGGTCAGAAGGCATAGGCCGGTGGAACTTCTTTATTTCAGGATGAGAGAATTTAGTCTGCTCTACAGCCATTTCCCTTGCGCCCAGGACCTCTTTTTTTACTTCCTGAGGCATTGGCATCGGCGCCGGTTTTTGCGCCTTCTTGCGGCTTACCGTCCTTGCAGTCTTAACGCTTTTCTTTTTTGATACCATTTTACTTATCTTTTCCTTTACCTTGCGCAAAATAGCCATAGCGCACCTCCTCATATTTCCCGGCTGGAAAGACAGACGGAAAATTTTACCCTCATCCCGCTTCAATGGGTCAAAGGCATTAACTGTTATTTGGGCTTCTGCACCTTACCGGTTACAAGTGCTTCCTTGAGGTCTTCCTCAAGCGCCTGCTTAAGCTTATTGAGTTTTTCTAATTCGCTTTTTATACTCTGATTAATCAATTGTTCCTGGACCAGATCTTTTTTAACGGCTTCCAGGACCGCTCTTTCCTGCGTTAATTCGTCTTTTGTCTTTTTTAAGTTTTCCTCAAGGTTGTCCTTTTCTTTGGAAAGTTTTTCAAGGTTTTCCTGGGAGCTGAACCTGGTCTCCCTCTCGTTGTCCCTGGATTTCTTCATCTGGTAAGAATAATTGCAGGAACCTATAGAGGTGATTAAAAATATTATATTCAGTAAAATCAAGATCAAGACCAGCCTGCTTTTTAAGATATCTTCCACCTCGGCCTCCGTAAGATTAAATTATTATTTAAGATTTTCAGTCGGCTCTCTGACCACGTCTTCCGCCTGAGATCCGCCGGACTCTTTTACCTTTGTGACCTTAGGAAAAATAACGACCTCGACCCTGCGGTTTAATGAACGGCCTTCTGTCGTCGAATTGTCGGCTACCGGACTAAATTCTCCGTAACCAAGGACCGAGAGCCGATGCGGAGAAACTTTTTTTTCTTCCGAAAGGTAATGCAGAACGCTTAAAGCCCTGCCTGTGGAAAGTTCCCAGTTGGATTGCCAGCCGGAATATTTGATCGGTTCGCTGTCAGTATGGCCTTCCACTCCGACATTCAGGTCAGAGACGTTCTCATTCAAGACCCTTGCAACTTTATCAAGTATCGGATAAGCTTCGGGTTTGATCTTGGCCTTTCCGGAATCAAAAAGTATGTCCGCGACAAAAGTGATGACCAGCCCTTTTTCCATCATCTTTAATTTCACCTGCTTGTCCTCGATTTCCTGGCTTAATCTATCTTCGAGTATTTTCTTGGCCTGGCCTAACTCGTCTAATTTTGCCGATAATTCCTCGATTTTGCGGACGTCGGACTTTCTTCCTGTCTGGAATATGAAAGAACAGCCGGATAAAGACGCGGATAACAACAATATAGAAATGATTTTGACCAAACGAAGATCCATTTCTAGCCTCCTTGATTTATGGGAAAGTATTATTTGGCTTGCGGTTAAGACATTTCAGGCTTATTAATATAACATAACCCATACTTCTAGTCAAGCTATTTATAATATACGGCTAAGGGATCAAAAGTGCGCTAAAGTCTTATAGAAATAATGTCTCTTCCCTGCCTGAGCCGACGGAGACTATGGATATCTTTGCTCCGCAGACATCTTCAAGCACAGAGACATAGTTTTTTACGCTGGCTGGTAAGTCCTTATAAGAGTTTATGTTAGTAATATTTTCCATCCAACCCTTCACTTTTCTGTAAACGGGCTCGGCTTTTGTAAGCACCTCAAAATCACAAGGGAACTGTTTGAAGATCTTTCCCTTGTATTTGTAAGCCACTGCGAGCTCAATGCTCTTAAGGCCGCTTAAAACATCGAGTTTAGTGAGCGCTAATTCAGTTATCCCGTTTATCAGGCATGCCTCTTTTACCATGACGCTGTCAAACCACCCGCACCTTCTGGGCCTGCCTGTAGTCGCTCCGAACTCGCGGCCTTTTTCCCTGATAAACTTTCCAAAAACAGGGCCAAACTCTGTGGGAAAAGGACCTTCTCCGACCCTGGTGGTATAAGCCTTGGCAACCCCCATCACCTTATCTATTTTGGTCGGGGCAATGCCTGTGCCGATACAGCTTCCGCCGGAAGTGGCTGAGGAAGAAGTGACAAAAGGATAAGTGCCGAAGTCAATGTCAAGGAATGTCCCTTGAGCGCCTTCAAAAAGAATATCCTTCTTTTTTTCTATAGCGTTGTTTAAAAGCAGGGTAGTGCTGCAGATGTAAGGAGCTACTATCTTGCCGTAAGATAAAAATCGGCTGTAAATGGAAGCGAAACCAAAACCCTGATGGCCGTAGACTTTTTTGAATATCTCGTTCTTTTCTTTCAGATTGTCCTTAAGTTTATCCCTGAAAACCTTAGGGTTTAAAAGGTCTATCATCCGTATCCCGCAGCGGTTGATCTTATCGGCATAACAGGGGCCGATCCCTCTTCCGGTAGTGCCGATGCGATGGGCCCTTTTGCCTTCGCGCAGCTTATCCAGGACTTTGTGGTAAGGCAGGATGACATGCGCAAGAGGCGAGATCTTAAGCCTTCCTGAGATATTTATTCCGCCATACTTTAAATCATCGATCTCCTTTATGAGAGATTCCGGGTCTATAGTCACCCCGTTTCCTATGCAGCATATTTTACCTTTGTGCAAAATGCCGGATGGTATGAGATGGAAGATGTATTCTTTGCCCGAGACGACGACGGTATGGCCTGCGTTGCTGCCTCCCTGGTAGCGCACGACATAATCAGCGCCGCTGGAAAGGATGTCTATGATCTTGCCTTTGCCTTCGTCGCCCCACTGCGCTCCTACTATTACTGTATTCATCTAATTTGATCCTTTTAAGATTACGGGTCCATGCTGAATATCCTGCGTGCGATTTCGGGATATTTGGCTATGAATTTCAGCTCGTCATCGACCAGAGGTTTTTGATTGTGGACGTTTGCGTAACGGGCAAGCTCAAGGATCTCCGCGGCATCTTTATCGTCTTTAAAAGCTATCTCGAGTTTATCATAGACATTGCGGAACCCTTTTATGCCCGAATATTCTCCCACTGTTATCTTCCTTCCTGTCTCGATTATCTCCGGATCGCCGCGGCCAAGCTCTTCATAATCATAAAGCTCGTAGTTCCTTCTGTCCTTTAACGCGCCGTCAGCGTGTATGCCGGATTCATGCGCAAATGCATTGGAGCCTACGCCAGGCTGATTGATGGGGATAGGGATCCCGAACGCATAGGAAGCGTATTTACACAACTTCCATGAGACTCTAAGATTTATCTTCTCGTCTAAAATATATTTGTCCCTGACCTGGCTTGCGTATTTTATAGCAAGGATCACAGCAACGAGGTCTGCGTTTCCCGCGCGCTCTCCCATCCCGTTTATGCATGTGTTGATGTATGCGTCAAAACCGGCGTCATTAGCAGCCATAGCCCCGGAGACCGAATTCGCAACTACCATGCCAAGGTCATTATGGCAGTGGATCTCTATTGGAAGCTGTACTTCTTCCGCAAGTTTTTTAATCCTTTCATAGATACTGAAAGGCGAATCAAACCCTAAAGTATCGCAGTATCTTATCCTTTCTGCGCCGGCTTCTTTTGCCGCCTGGGCGAATTCGATCAGATATTCCATCCTTGTGCGCGATGCGTCTTCGGCATTAACACCTATGGATGCTGCGCCGTGTTTTTTTGCCTCTTTTACGCCCTCGATCATTTCCTTTATTACCGAGGAATGATCCAGTTTTCCTTTAAATTTATGCATTATCATCTGATCGGAAGTGGAGATCGACAGATTCAGATGTTTAAGCTCAGGTACAAGCTTAAAAGCGAGTTTAACGTCTTCCTGTGTCGCTCTCAGCCAGCCTTCGAGCCTTATACTGGAAAAGACCCCTTTTTTAGCCAGTTCGACGTTTGCATTAAGGTAGTTGGTCTCATGGCGGGTCATCGGGAACCCGAACTCGGTCTGAAAAACTCCCATCTCGTCCAGATAAAGGTTGATCATCGTCTTCTGCAGCTTCGACAGACAAATCCGGGATGTCTGGACTCCGTCGCGGTTAGTGACATCGATAAGGAAGATTTTAGGTTTGGACCTCATTTTGCACCTCGCTTTATTTTTTTAAAGAGTTACTTGGCGGTTATTATCTTTCTGAATTCCTCTTTTGTAGGAGGCTTGACCGAAGAAAATATCTCCTGATTATCGAGAAGATATGTGGGGCCTGCCATGATCTTAAGTTCTTTGTTAAGCCCTGTGTTTTCCCTTAAAAGGCCTATCCCTTCGTCACTTTTTGCGCATGCCTTTATCTGCGCTAAATCCACGCTCGAAAGACAATCATCCCACCAGGAAGTAAATATATTCCTTGCCCTGCATTTAAGGTAATTCCAGTAAAACCCCGGCTGATACTTTTTTACGCAGACGCTGCGCAGCGCCTCCTCTACTTCAGCCGGACCGTTTTGCGCGGCGAAACCGCCTTCCTGCTCAATCACAAGAAAATGCACCGTGGGGTTGAACTCTAGAGCATTCTCGATCAAAAGCAAAGAGTTTTTGTCAAACAGGCTTATAAAAACGTCAAACTGTTCTTTTTTCCTGGGCCTGTCCAGAAAATAGGCTATTCCTCCGGTTTCAGGTTTGACCTTGTAAGAGCCGTTCTCAAATTCAAGATTAGCCTTGATATCGTTAAAAGCCTTTTCCTTCTCCACATCCTTGCTTAAAATATATATAGGCAATGTCTTGATATTAAATTTTTTTATCAGAACTTCTGCTTTTGCGCCGGGATAATAAATTGTTGAAACGGCCAGGCCGGGAAGTTGTCTTTTTAAAAATTTGATCGTGCTTTCCGTATCGCAGGTCCTGCACGCCTGAGGAGCGACTATGGTAAGATCGACTTTGTCTGCCGGGGTAAAAAGACAGCCCGCAGCAGGATCTCCGGCTTTTTGGCATTTTGCCAACATGCCTTCTTTTTTACAGTCAGAATCAGCGAAACAAACCGGCAGTATGGTTTTTATTTCCTTGTCGTCGGCTATCTTGTCAGACAGCCTCAACTCTTCGGCGCTCACATCCTGTATCTTTTTATCTTTAAAGCTGATAATCGCTTTTCCGAGTTTCCTTCCCTGCCAGGACGGCCTCAAAAAGACGACGGAATCTGTTTTATTAAGCACATTCTCATTACGCCCTAAACTTTCAATGACGATGTCAATGCCTCCGACCTCTTTAACCAGAGGCAGATTGTCTTTGGAGTTCAGGCTGCTCAGAAGGATGATTATATCCGCCTGCTTTTTCTTTAATTCCGAGACCGCCTTCTTAAGACCTTCCGAAGGCTGTTCAAATTTAAGGCCGTCTGCCTTCTGCGGCGTTGAAACAACTGATACCGCTGTTATGCCTACCTGCACGCCGCCTATTTTCTTTATAATATAAGGCCATATCTTTTCTGACTCGATACTGGAAGAGACAAAAGGTGTTTTTGTCTTTGAAATTGATTCCTCAAGAAACTTTCTTCCGAAATTGAGTTCTTCGTCAGCGACCGCAATACAGTCATACTTCATAAGCTCCATCGCCTTGAGATTGACCTGCGTCCGCTGCATGTCCAGCTGCGTGTTCTGGGTATACTGGTCTAAAACCCCGCCTGCGAAAAGGCTTCCCGCATCCAGAACAAGGACTTTGTCATTTTTTGCTTTCAGTTGTTTTATAAGGCTTGCGCGCCTTGCGATCCCTCCGTCCGGTTCAACCGGGCAGCTGCACGGATAAACCATCGAATGGGTCTGACCTGTAAAAAGAAGGGTGATCTCTTCGGAGTAAGCGTTGGAAGCCGCCAAAAAGAAAAACATAAAAAGCAAACAGGCCTTTGTTTTAACGCGCATTTTTACCTCCGTGAAAAGCTTTGAAAAATGTTAAAGCTTTATGGATTTGACTTCCAGAATATTTTCCAGTTTTTTGATCTTCTCAAGAAGCTCCGGAGATACAGGGCTGTCGATGTTTAATATGCTGACAGCCTCCCCTCCCGGCGTCTTTCGTCCAAAAACCATAGCGGCGATATTTATATTGTGCTTTCCCATAAGTGTCCCAACATTTCCTATGATGCCCGGGACATCCCAATTCTTCATCATAAGAATTTGTCCGTACGGCGCAGCCTCCACGTAAAAATCGTCTATCTTTACAATCCTGGGCTCTCTTTTGGGAGAAAGCGTGGCAGCGACAGTCTTTGTGACCTTATCGGATTTTACGGTAAGCGATACCAGGTTTACGAATTCTTCGTCGATCGAAGTCTTTGTCTGTTTTATCTGAATGCCGCGGCTGCGGGCAAGGGGTATCGCATTTATAAAATTCACGGTCTCTTTTAATACGGGGTAAAGCAGCCCTTTTACTATGGCCATTGTCAAAGAAGAAGTGTCGTATTTGGTGATATCTCCGGAGAATTTTACTTCGACTTCGTTTATTCTCCCTTCTACTATCTGACTGGCGAAATTGCCCAGCTTTTCCGACATAGCGATGTAAGGCTTTAAAGTCTTATAGAGTTCTGCGTCTATATTCGGATAATTGGCGGCATTTCTAATGCCTCTTCCCAGGAGAAAATCTGCCACGCATTCTGCGATCTCGATAGCGACATTGACCTGCGCCTCTTCTGTGGATGCGCCCAGATGGCAGCTTACGATCACGCTATCTAATTTTAACAGTTCGCTGTTCGCATCCGGCGGCTCTGTCTCAAAAACATCCAGAGCAGCTCCTGCGATCTTTCCTTCTTTAACGGCCTTGACCAGGGCCTGTTCGTCTATTATACCGCCCCGGGCGCAGTTTATGACCCTGGCGCCTTTTTTCATCATATCAAACTGTTTGTCCGAGATCATGTGGGTAGTATCGTCAGTCAAGGGCACATGCACGGTAATAAAATCAGAGGACTTTAAAAGCTCGTTTAACTCCACCACCTCTATCCCCAATTCTTCGGCTACATCCTTGGAAAGATACGGGTCATAACCTTTTAACTTCATGCCGAACGAAGCGGCTCTGCGGGCGACTTCCCTGCCTATCCTTCCAAGGCCTATGATGCCAAGGGTCTTTTTATATAACTCTATGCCCATGAACTTGGAGCGTTTCCATTCGCATTTTTTTGTAGATGCGTTTGACTGCGGGATGTTTCGCGACATCGCCAGCAGCATGCTCATCGTATGCTCGCAGGTAGAAATCGTGTTGCCGGCAGGCGCGTTCATTACAACGATTCCCCTTTCAGTAGCAGCTGCAAGATCCACATTGTCCAACCCGACTCCTGCGCGTCCTATCACTTTTAATTTAGGGGCGGCCTCGATCATTTCTTTGTTCGCCTTTGTGGCGCTGCGCACTATGAGAGCGTCATAATCCTTGATAACCTCTTTTAATTCCTCGGGTTTCATCCCTGCCTTAACATCAACCTGAAAATCTTTTACATCCTGCAGGATCTTTAGCCCTTCTTCAGACAAAGAATCGCTTACTAATATCTTCATCATCTTAATGCTCCCTTTTGATTGGATTTAAAGTATGGTAAACACTGATTACACAAGAAAGATATTATACCTTTAGTTATAATTGTAATCAAGAGAAAAAAAACGGGGTCAGAATTGTTTTTTAAGAATGTCTTCGTAATCTAAAAAACAATTCTGGCCCCGTTTTTACCGTTACGAGAGGAACTCCTTCTGGGCGGCAGCAACGCCTGAACCCATCTGGAACTTGTATCCCATTGTGCTTAAGACTTTTTCAAGGCAGGAGATCCCGGCGATTATATCGAACTCTCCGATGTACCCCATATGAGCGAACCTGAATATCTTTCCCTTCATCTCCGACTGTCCGCCTGCGATCGTCACTCCGTAAGTATCGCGCATCGTCTTTACAAGCTTTTCTCCGTCGATACCTGAAGGCACTTTTACCGCAGTTACCACGTCCGAATAAGCATCTGGAGAAAAAAGCTCCAGGCCTAATGCTTTGACAGCAGAACGCGTTGCCTCAGCCATCTTATGATGCCATGCAAAGATCTTTTCAAGGCCTTCCTTCTGCATCATCTTGATAGCTTCGTTTAGAGCGATCACAAGGCCTATTGCAGGAGTCCACGGTGTATCTGTCTTCTCATAAGCCTTTTTTGCCTCTTTCAGGTCAAAGTAATACTTGGGGCATTTTGAACTCTCGGCCATTTTCCACGCCTTTTGGCTTACTGAGACAAATCCTAAGCCCGGGGGAAGCATAAGCCCTTTTTGCGAACCAGACACTACCACATCGCAGTTCCATTCGTCTGTTTTTAAATCTATCGCCCCGAGGCCGCTTATAGCGTCAACGACCAATACCGCGTCTGTATCCCTGACTATTTCGCCTATAGCTTTTATATCAGTTGCGACTCCGGTCGATGTCTCGCACAACGTAGTAAACACTGCCTTTATTTTACCCTTGGCGCTTTTTAATTTTGATTCTATATCTTTCGGATTGACTGCCTTTCCCCATTCTACTTTTATTACCTCGCAGTTGAGCCCGTATGCCTGACAAATTTCAGTCCATCTCTCCCCAAATTTTCCCGCCTCAACAGTGATTACTGAATCACCAGGAGAAAGCAGGTTGATCACCGCTGCCTCCATCCCGCCTGTCCCGGAAGAAGCAAGAATAAAGACCTCGTTCTTAGTCTGAAAAACATATTTCAGGCCTTCATGGGCCTCTTTCAATATAGCCTGGAATTGAGGAGTCCTGTGATGGATTATAGGCCGCGAAAGCGACTCGCAGATCTCAGGCGGTAATGGAGTCGGCCCAGGTGTCAATAAATAATTCTTCTTCATGATTCCCCCCTTATTGTTTTAAATATTACTCTGCCCTTTGGCTTCTTATTTCTTGATACCTATTTCTTCTGCTTGCCGATAAAAACTTCGTCGACCAATCCGTATTCCTTTGCTTCTTTAGCTGACATGAAATAATCCCTGTCCGTGTCTTTCTGGATCCTTTCCAAAGGCTGTCCGGTATGAAAGGCTAAAAGCTCGTTAATCTTGTCGCGCATTTTTAGGATCTCTGTTGCCTGACGGGAGATGTCTTCTGCTGCGCCCTGCACTCCGCCCCAGGGCTGATGTATCATTACGCGGGAATTAGGAAGCGAGGAACGCTTGCCTTTTGTGCCTGCGGAAAGTAAGACCGCGCCCATGCTCGATGCCTGTCCTACGCAGTAGGTGGCAACATCGCACTTTACAAACTGCATGGTATCGTAAATGGCAAGGCCCGAGGTAACAGAGCCGCCGGGTGTGTTTATATAGATATTTATGTCTTTGTTCGCGTCTTCCTGCTGCAGGAAGAGCATCTGTGCAATCACGAGATTCGCTATGACGTCGTCTATCGGCGTTCCGATGAAGATTATACGGTCTTTTAAAAGCCTCGAATAGATATCATAGGCCCTTTCGAAACCGCGTGCGGTCTGCTCGACCACCATAGGCACTAACACCTGATTTTTTATTTCCATTTTTTCCTCCCTTTTATTCTTTTATCTGCCAATGGGCATGGCTGAACAAAAACTCCATAACCTTACGAGGCATATGCTCGTCCGAGGGAATCTTTTCCCTTTTTGCTATCTCGGAGAGGACCAGATACACCTTTACCTGAGTTTTAGCCGCAGGCCCTAATTCGGTGCGAAGGCTATCTTCCTGCTCTGCTATTTTCTCTTTCGGCACACCGCGCATAGCCAGGTCCATCTTGGCGTTTCTTATTAAATCCTCAAGCTGCTTGTCTGCCAGAGACTGGGGGATCTTAACGTCAAGGTCTTTAGTCAACTGCTCTATGACCTGTTTCTCTATTCCCTGGCGCTGGCTGCTATCCTTGCTTACGGCGATCTGTCTTTGGACGGCGTTCTCAAGCTCTGAAAGACTCGGATAACCTAGGCTTTTTGCAAAATTGTCGTCTGCTTTATCAGCCTTTCTCGTCTCCTTCAAAGTGTCGATATTCCGTTTTATCTCATCCGCCGAAACAACGTTTTTTTTATAATCGATCTTCAGCCCTTTATAATCTTTTAACTGGATCTCGGGCAGCACCTCTACCTGGGCTTTGAAAGAAAGGCTTGCGCGTTCAAGCTTCACGTCAGATATTCTGGGCAGATCAACCGTGGCAATACCTTCCTTCTGCAGAGCTTCATCGTAAAGCTCAGGGATCAGCTCTTTCAAGACCTGCTCGTTGGCAAGACCGCTGAATTCCTTTTCGAGTATATCCCTCGGTACGTGGCCGGGCCTGAAACCCTTTACCTTTGCTGTCTGTCCTATTTTTTTAAAGACATCTTCGAATTTGTTTTTTACTATGTCGCTTTCGGCTTCGATCGAGATTTCCTGCTTTGCGCTGTCTATTTTTTTCACTTCCGTTTTCATGTCTTCCTTTCCTAAGTTGTACCGTTGTACCGTCCCGAACGGTGCAAGCTGTACCGTCCCGAACGGTACAGCGCTTACATCCTGAATTTCTCGCCCAGATAGATCTCTCTTGCCTTGGGATTATTGATCAACTCTTCTGCGCTGCCTGAGATCAGGATCTTTCCTTCAGCGATGAGGTAAGCCCTGTCAGTTATTGAAAGAGTCTCTCTGACATTGTGGTCTGTAAGCAATATCCCCAGGCCTTTATTTTTTAATTCCTTGATTATCTCCTGAGCCTCACCCACTATTATAGGATCAATCCCGGAAAAAGGCTCGTCAAGCAGGATAAAAGAAGGATTGGTCACAAGAGCGCGGGTGATCTCAAGCCGCCTTCTTTCTCCTCCTGAAAGGGTGTACCCCTTATTATTGGCAAGATGCGCGATCTTTAATTCCTCTAAAAGGCGGGCAAGCCTCCTCTTCCTTTCGGTGCGGCTTATCGAAAGAGTCTCCAATATAGCCATGATGTTTTCTTTGACGGTCAGCTTCCTGAAAATAGAAGACTCCTGCGCAAGATAGCCTATTCCGTATTGCGCGCGTTCGTGTATCGGCAGTCTTGTGATATCCTGATTATCGAATATGATCTTTCCCCGGTTAGGAGGAATAATGCCTACGACCATATAGAATGTCGTTGTCTTGCCTGCGCCGTTAGGCCCCAAAAGCCCGACGATCTCCCCCCGTTTTACCAGCATATCGACATTTCTGACGACTTCCCTGTGGTCGTAAGATTTTGACAGACCCTTAATTTCCAAAAGATGCATTAAATCCCTCCGTAGAGTATATGACTAATTTTGGCCTTCCCGAAAGCGTGATCCTTCTGTCGGAAGCGGCATATACCGCCTCTTCGCTGTAGGACATGTTTTCATCCCGTGTGATTTTTACGTTGCCGCGGGCGACTATCTTTTCTATCCTGGAACTGGCGAGCTCTGCGCTGTCCGCGTCGTCTTTGACCTTTTCGGTGTCCTGCGTATGAAAATACACTTCCATTATATCGCTTTCGATCAATGCGTCCGGAGTCTGGACCTTTACGTTATTATTAAAAACTGCCGTGTTCTTCTTATAATCTACCTGAAGCGGCCCGTCGCATTCGATTATGATCTTGTTTTTTTCTTTAAGCTCGCCTTCGGTCTCATTAAGCGCGTTCTCTATTTTGACGTGCACGTCTTTTTCCAGGTCGACCTTGTTCAGATCAGGATAGCCTTTTGCGCCCTGGCCGGTTATAGTCATGTCCTGGCGTTCGATATTGACAGGCGCCTTTGTGGAAACCATCTCGTTTTTTCTGTCCCAGTCCAGGGAATCAGTGGTCAACTTTGCTCCCGAAGAAGTGGTTATCACAACGTCCTTTTCAAGATGGACCTGCCCCTCCTGCCTGTCAAAATTTCCTTTTTCTGCGGTAAGTTTTACGCTCTCAGTGCCCTGATAAAGGTTGCTTTCGATCCGGTTTAATTTGATCACATCGGAATCTATATCCGCGGATTCGCCTGTTATGTCCCATTTCTGTTTGCCTTTTGCGCTTGTGCCGGATAACGAAAAATCCGACATCTGCTGCTCAGGATAAGAAGTCTCATTGTCCTGGGCAAAGACAGGCCCTGTCAAAGGATTCGCCATCGACATCAGGAGGGCCATGAAAGCAGGCGCGATCTTAAACATCATAACTTTTAATGGCTTCATCCCATTTGCCTTGCGTTTTAAGGATGAGCTCGGCGACCTCGCGAACTGCTCCGCGGCCGCCTTCACGGTGAGTGATGTATGCGGCTGTTTTTTTGATCTCTGCGCATGCATTGGCTACGGCAATAGGCAGACCTACTTTTTTCATAAGACACAGATCCACCAGATCATCTCCCACAAAACATAGCTGCTGGGCTTTCAATCTGTATTTAGAAAGGATCTTGTCCAATATGCTTGATTTGGGAGAAATATTCTCAAACACAAAAGCGACCTGCATATCGCGAGCCCTAGGGCCTATTGCGCGGGAGCCTTTTGCAGTGATAAGTATAGTGGGGATCCCTGATTTTTTGAGCAGATAAACGCCCATACCGTCATGGACGTCGAAAAATTTAGAATCCCTTTCCCTTGAATCGTAGACGATCCTGCCGTCAGTCAAAACACCGTCTACGTCCAGAAGCAAAAGCTTTATTCTCCTTACTTTATCTATTATGTCGTCTTCCGCCATTTTAATTTTATACGAACCCGGCCCTTAAGAGGTCCTGAACGTCAAGAAGGCCCACAGGCCTTCTTCTTTCGTCTACAACAGGGACTTCGTCGATTTTTTTCTCCTCAAGGATATGCAGCGCCTCTGCAGCAAGCCTGTCTTTTTTTATCACCAAAGGGTTTTTAGTCATGACCTCTCTGACCTTCCGCCTTGGCAGCTGCTCGTCTGTTTCCAGGTGCCTTCTCAGGTCTCCGTCGGTAAATATCCCTACAAGCCTTCCCTTTTTATTGACGATTATAGCTGCGCCCGCGCGTGACTGGGTGATCTTTAAAAGCACCTGCGCAACTGTTTTGTCCTCACGCACGACAGGGTTGGCTTTACCTGTGCGCATGATATCCTCGACCTTTAAGAGCAGCCTCCTGCCCAAAGCCCCGCCCGGATGAAACATGGCGAAATCCTTCTCTTTAAAACCTTTCAGCTCAAGCAGGCATACAGCCAGCGCGTCCGACATTGCAAGGGTGGCTGTAGTGGATGCCGTTGGCGCAAGCCCAAGCGGGCATGCCTCTTTTTTTACCGAGACATCAAGGACCACGTCGCTGTATTTGGCAAGGATCGAATCCTTATTCCCGGTCAAAGAGATTATCTTAACGCCTATTTTTTTCAAAAACGGCAAAAGCTTTTTTACTTCCTCCGTTGAACCGCTGTTAGACAGTATTATGACTACATCGTCTGATGTGACCTTGCCGAGGTCACCGTGGGAAGCCTCAGCAAGATGAAGGAATAAACTGGGCGTGCCAGTAGAAGCAAGAGTCGCGGAGAATTTCTGGGCGATGATCCCCGTCTTGCCCATGCCGCTGACAACTGCCCTGCCTTTTGATTTCAATATAAGCTCAAGGGCCCGTTTAAAATCTTTGTTGATCTTCTTTTTCAGCTCTTTTATAGCGCAGGCCTCGATATCCAGAACCTGCCTTGCCCTTTTGATCTCATCCATCTTATAATACTCCCTCAATCCTTTTGATCTGCCTGAGCAGGCTCTCCAATGTCCTTATATCTATCATATTAGGCCCGTCGCAGGGAGCGCTGTCAGGGTAAGGATGCACTTCAAGAAAAAGCCCGTCGCAGCCGAATGCGGCCGCAGCGCGGCACAATCCCGGCACGAATTCCCTCTGGCCTCCTGAACAGCCGCCTTTTCCTCCAGGCAGCTGGATACTGTGCGTTGCGTCGTATACGACCGGATAACCGAAAGCGCGCATTATGGAGATCGCCCTTAGATCAGTGACTAGATTATTGTATCCCAGGCAAAAGCCCCTCTCGGTAATTATTATGGATTTATTCCCGGTTAATTCGGCCTTTTTTATTATCGGCTGCATATCCCAGGGCGCAAGAAACTGCCCCTTTTTAATATTGACTGCCTTGCCTGTCTTTGCAGCTGCTACGACAAGGTCTGTCTGACGGCATAAAAATGCCGGGATCTGTAAGATATCCAGGACCTGGGCTGCGTCTTCTATGTCTTTTTGGCAATGGACATCGCTTAATACAGGAACCTTGATCTTCTGTTTTACCTTATGCAATATCTCGAGCCCTTTTTTAATGCCCGGGCCCCTATAAGAGCCCAGCGAAAGCCTGTTTGCCTTGTCATAGCTTGATTTAAAGATAAAAGGCATTTTGACTTCTTCGCTTATCTCCTTGAGCCTTGCCGCAATGTTCAGACAGGAGCTTTCCGATTCTATGACGCAGGGCCCTGCGATCAGGACCAGGGGATTTTTGTCGCCGATAGTGATCTTGCCGATCTTGACCTGACGCATTATAATTTCTCCTGCTCTAGGCGCTCTTTTACTTTTTCCAGGTCTTCTGGCGTATCAACGCCTATTGTGTCGTATTTTGTCTCTATGACTTTTATCTTATATCCTTCTTCAAGCACGCGCAGCTGTTCGAGCTTCTCGGTCTTTTCCAGATCGGAAACAGTCAGGTTCTTATAAGTGAAAAGGAAATCTTTTGTGTATCCGTAAAGGCCGATGTGCTTGTAATAGGTCGGAGACTGCACTTCTGAGTTAGGAGCAAGAAAAGGTATTGGTGCGCGCGAGAAATAAAGGGCAAAACCGTTTTTATCGACTACGACCTTTACTACGTGCGGGTCAATGGCCTGTCTTGGGTCTTCTATTTTTTTCATGATCGTAGCCATGTAGACGCCTTCTTCGTAAAGCAGCACATTGACGATGTTGTCTATCATCGTAGGATGTATCAAGGGTTCGTCTCCCTGAATATTGACGACTACTTTTACATCAAGGGGATTTATGACCTCGGCTATCCTGTCAGTGCCTGATGCATGGCCTTTAGCAGTCAGAATGAAGTTTGCGCCGAAACCTCTGGCGACTTCTGCCACGCGTTCGTCGTCGCAGGCAATAATCAGATCATCAAGAAGACGGGACTGCTTTGCCCGTTCCCAGACATGCTGGATCATGGGCTTTCCCAGGATATCAGCCAGGACCTTTGCCTCAAACCTCGTAGATTGGTATCTGGCCGGTATTATACCTACAACTTCCTTCTTCTCGCCGTTGTTTTCCATAAGATTATTTTATCCTCTCTATCAACTCTTTTCTGTTTGCAGTGGCCGTCCCCACTTTGCCGACCACAATTCCGGCTGAAAAATTTGCGATATGGGCTGCTTCGAGTTTAGTGGCGCCTGCGCAAAGCCCCAGTACAAAGGCAGCTATGACAGTATCGCCGGCTCCCGATACATCAAAGACTTCCTGTGCAACTGTCGGGATATGGGTCATGCTGCCGTTTCTTTCGAAAAGCCTCATACCCTGTTCGCCGAGAGTCACCAGGATGGAATCCAGTTTAAGATATTTCAATATATGCTGTGCCGCCTTTATCAAATCCCGGTCCGTAAAAAGCCGGTATGTATTTAACTTGAAACTGTTTGTCGTGTCCTTTATCTTTAAATACCTTATTGCATTTTCAAGTTCCTTGCGGTTAGGCGTAATGGATGTAACTCCCTTATAATACTGGAAATGGTCTTCTTTAGGGTCGACCGCGATGATCTTGCCGCTTGAACGGCCTATAGAAATAAGTTTTTCAAGAAGGTCTTTGTTGATCACGCCCTTGCCGTAATCCTCGATAATGACCGCGTCGAACTTTTTTATATTCTTTCTGATAAAACCGATTATTTTTTCGTTCAACCCTCTTGATAGAGGTTCGACCTGTTCCCAGTCAAGCCGCATCATCTGCTGGTGGCCAGCTATGATCCTGGTCTTTACCGTAGTCACCCTGCGGGAATCTATAAAAATCCCATCAACTGCGATTTTTCTTTTCTTCAGCTCAGAAAGCAGATGCTGGCTGTTTTTGTCTTTGCCCAATGCGCCGGCTACGGTGACAGCTGCGTCAAGAGAACGGATATTGCTTGCGACATTAGACGCTCCTCCCGGGACAAACGTGCACTTCTTAGCCCAGACTACCGGCACAGGAGCTTCCGGAGAAATCCGTTCCACGTCTCCCCAGATATATTCGTCTAGTATCAAGTCTCCTACAACGAGTATCCTTGCCTTTGGAAAATCATTGATTATATCTTTTAATCTGTTCATACGCATCGAATAATGTTTTTAGAATCCATAACTTTACCACAAAACCCGCCATAAATCAACACCTGTCCCCTAAGAATAAACTTAAAGCTGGTTAAGATAGAGCTTCTTATATAAACCATCCTGGTTGAGTAATTCTTCGTGGCTGCCTATTTCTACGACTTTGCCCGATTCCAGAACTATTATCCTGTCAACGTTTTTTATGGTAGAAAGCCGGTGCGCTATCACAAAGACTGTCCTGCCCTTTATCAAAAGGTTTAAAGTCTCCTGGATGAGACGCTCGGATTCGGTGTCCAGCTGCGAGGTCGCTTCGTCAAGTACAAGGATCGGAGCGTTTTTCAAAAGCACTCTTGCTATTGCAATCCTCTGTCTTTCCCCTCCGGAAAGCTTTACTCCCCTGTCTCCTATAAAAGCGTCGTAGCCGTTTTTCATGCGCTTGATCACTTCGTGTATATAAGCCTGTTTTGCCGCCTCTTCGATGTCATGCTGCCTTGCATTCTGCATCCCGAATGCGATATTTGCGGATACGCTGTCATTGAAAAGTATGGTTTCCTGCGTTACTATGCCTATATTCTGGCGCAATGATTTCAGGGTAAAATCTTTTGTGTCTTTTCCGTCTATCAAAATCCTCCCTTTACTTGGATCGTAGAAACGCGGAAGCAGGTCCATAAGAGTTGTCTTTCCGGCTCCGCTGGGGCCCACTATAGCTATGACTTCGCCCTTTTTAACCTCAAGATTTATGCCGCAAAGCACCTCATGGAGTCCGTATGTAAACCGGACATCCTCGAATACGATCTTTTCCCTGAAACTCGAAAGTGTCTGCGCATCCGGCTTTTCTTTGACCGTCGGATGCATATCCCATATTTCGTGGATGCGTATGCTGCCTGCGACTGCCCGCTGGATGATGGCATTTACCAGAGAAAGTCTCTTAAACGGCCGAATCAGGGAAAGTAGGGCTGCCAAAAATACGATAAGGACTCCGGAAGACATCCTTGCGTTTGTTACTTCTTTAAAACCCCATAAAAGAACAAATAAGCCTGCCAAAATCCCGATAAATTCGGTGACAGGAGAAAGAAGCAGCGTGCGTTTTATAGACTTCATGAAGAGCTTATAGAAAGAGTTGTTCACAGCGTCAAATTTTTTAAGCTCCGCTTCCTCCATATTAAATGCCTTTACGATCCTGACTCCGAGTATAGTTTCGTACAAAATCGAATTCAGATCCGCCATTTTCTCCTGTGTCTGGCGCGCTATTTTCTTTAATGCCTTCCCGACCTTTATTATGGGAAAACTGATGAGCGGCAGAAGTATGATGGAGATAAGAGCAAGTTTAGCGTGCACAAAAAATATAAAAACCGTAAAAACCACCACCTGAAAAGCCTGATATATTATATCCGTTGCCCCGCAGGAGATGGCATTTCCTACTGCGTTGACATCATTGGTGATGCGCGACATAAGCTCTCCTCCGCGCCGGTGAGTGAAAAAATCAAGGGATAAGACCTGAAATTTCGCGTAGGTCTTGGAACGCAGGTCCCTGGCAACGCGCTGCGCGATATCATCCATAAGATAACTCTGCAGGAAACCTATAAGTCCTTTTAGGACGACTAATATCAGAACTGCAACAGCCACATACCTTAGCAAAGGCATAGGCGGGATAGAATTTATTACATCTATAAATCCTGAGACATAAGGAGGCATTTTTGTGGGCAGGACAACAGGTTTATTGTTCAAAACCTTGTCCGCAACAGGCAGGATCATGCCTATTGATACTCCGTCAAATATGGCTGACAGCCCCATAAACAAGCTCGCCCATACAAACAGGCCCAAATGAGGCCTTATAAATTGAAATAACCTTTTGTATTCCCTCATGTTTCATCCTTATTTAGAAAATGTATTTTATCATATTTATTGACTTTTGTCGAGCCATTTGATAATATCAGTCTTATGAATAAAATAAAGGTCGCAGTCATAGGGACAGGTTATCTGGGCAGCTTGCACTCAAAGATATACAGCGGACTTAAAGACTGTTCTCTTGAAGCAATATGCGATATTGATAAGACCAGACTTGCCCAGCTATCACAGGAACTTTGCGTTCCTGCTGTCGAAGATTACAGGGAGCTTTTTGGCAAGGTGGATGCCGTAAGCATTGCCGTGCCGACCTCTCTTCATCACAAAATCGCGTTTGATTTCCTGGTTCACAATATCCATACTTTAGTCGAAAAACCCTTTACTATTGATCTTAAGGAAGCTGATTCCTTGATCAGGATAGCCAGAGCCAAAAAGCTGATTTTACAGGTCGGGCATATCGAACGTTTTAACTCCGCCTTTTCCTCTACTAAAGAGTTTTTTAAAGACCCTTACTTTATCGAATGCCACCGCCTGAGCCTTTTTCCTAACCGGTCTCTTGATATCGGGGTGGTGCTTGACCTTATGATACACGACATCGACATAATCCTGGGCCTTGTAAACTCTCCCATTAAAAGAATAGATGCGGTAGGCGTAAATGTCCTTACCCCCTTCGAAGACATCGCAAACGCAAGAATAACATTTAAAAACGGCTGTGTCGCCAATCTGACTGCAAGCCGCATATCAGACGAAGCCATGCGTAAAATCCGCATCTTCCTGAAAAATGCGTATATCTCCCTTGATTACAGGAATCAGCAGGCTTTTATCTACAGGAAAACCGCCTCCGGCATATCAAAAGATGCCTTACCGATCGAAAAAGAGCAGCCCCTGCAAAAAGAGCTTTCCTCGTTTTTGGATTGCGTGATCCACAAGAAAGAGCCTCTGGTAAACGGCAAAGTCGCGCGCCAGGCCCTTTCTGTTGCATTAAAAATCCGCGACCTGATATGGAAAAACCAAAAAAGATTCTCATAGTAGCCGGCGAACCTTCGGGCGACCTTCATGCCGCAAATCTTGTAAAGGCGATAAAAGAAACGGGCATGAGCTTTTCATTTTTCGGCATCGGCGGAGAAAAACTCCAAAATCAGGGCGTAGATCTGTATTACGACCTTACAAAGGTAGCTGTGGTAGGTTTTTTTGAAGTCCTGAAAAATATCAAAAAATTCAGGAGGATTTTTAAGGGGATCCTCAAGGAAACCGAAAAAAACAGACCAGATGCTGCTATCCTGGTAGATTATCCGGGTTTCAATCTAAGGCTTGCCAAAGAACTAAAAAAAAAGGATATCCCTGTAATTTACTACATAAGCCCGCAGATATGGGCCTGGGGCAAAAACAGGATAAAGCAGATC
>Ga0315278_10000366_pt1 | contig 40126 bp, 41 predicted proteins | sample YL17G06_0_MG_FD_203880 | JGI IMG/M metagenome (GOLD analysis project Ga0315278, IMG submission 203880) | Sediment microbial communities from Yellowstone Lake, YNP, Wyoming, USA - YL17G06_0 | ecosystem: Environmental > Aquatic > Freshwater > Lake > Sediment | place: USA: Wyoming | collected... | reverse complement strand
TACCTCATGCCGATTTTAAGACGCACATTTCGACTGCCCCCCACATAACTTTGCATAAACCAATCAATTAACTATCTAATGCCGCTGAAAAATCCCTAATATACTTAAACCATCCGGGTAAATCACGAATGCCATTTTTTTTAATCGGCCATCCCTTTTAGATGCGATAATAACTGCGGCCACATCTTTTTCTCGATAATATCCGGTTTCTTATTACCGCTTTCGAAATCCTCCTGTTTAATCTCCCGCTCCGTGGTCAGATAAATAACGGAAGCCCCGTCACTGGCCCAATGAAGCATAATATCGTTTATTTCAGAAAGAAACCACCGGGGCATTTCGTTGCCAATGTTGTCTAAAAGGTAAATGTCCTTTTTGAGATAAGGCAGCAGCAGGCTGTAGACTTTACTCTGCTGCTCCCCTTCCAACTCTGAGAAGATTTTTCTCCGAATCTTTTGGGTTTCCAGGGCAGCATAAACGTCATTCCTTTGGGGACGAGAAACCCGCGCTTGCTTTAAAATGAAAGTTGACAGCGCCCCCGCGGTAATGTCATCGGGAATGCTGTCCGGGTGACAAATATAACCGAAATCCTGCCGCTCCTTATTTTCCGTTAAATCCTGGTTTGCGATTTCGAGTTTCAGGGGTTCGCCGGTGTTCAAACGACCGCACAGAAGGTTGTATAATTTCTCATTAAGACCATTGGATTTATTCATGTAGAAGAATTTTGTCTCACCTTTACTCACGATCATGGGGTGATTCTCCCCGGAAAGTTCCTTGCCAGCCCGGATAGTGTATAGATATTTATGGAAACGGTATAATGCGGCGGCCGCCAGGACAAGAATCCAGATGAAGCCATAAGTAACTCCTTTTTTAAAATTACGGGGCAGCATGGCTCGGGCATGGTAAATATTTTCAGCGGCTTTTATGAACGAGACTATCTGGCGGGGATCGTTGTAAAAACACCGATCGATATAAAACCTGACGAAAAGGTGCTGCAACTGGTGGGTATACTTGTAAAAGGCTAAGTAATTCTCATACCCGCGGCTGCTGACTTCATTGCCGGTGCACTGAAAAAAGGTAACGGGCATGATGGCGGATAGGGACCAATAATAATCGGTAAACGCGGAAATGCGGTCATACAAACCACGCTCTACTCCTGCTACTTTTTTATAATCGTTGTTCCAAAAGTTTTCTGCTTCACCCACAAAAACATCAAAATTTTTTCTATTAAACGACCCATGTTTTTTTGCTACTCCATCTTCATATTCGGAAACGATTTCGAATTTATCCAGTTCCGACTGGTAATCGGCGGTTGAAGCGGGTAATTTTTTCGCCGCCATGGAATTGATGTACCCCGGGATAGTGATTAAAAAAAGATACCAGGCGGCAAATGCCATCACTAAGCCAGTATTTTTATGACGGGCAAAACTGGAGATAACTCCCAGGAAAAAAAAGCAAGCCAGTTTGATAAATGCGGCGGTCATGTACCCGGCCAGACCGGCCCAATCGCCGGAGGTAAAGGGGATTCCATGGACCGCCGCCATCACAACGACAATACCGGACATTAAAACCAGGGTTAAGGCAATGACGCCTAACCTGGTTAACGAAACAGAGAAGAATACTTTCAGGAACGTAAGCAAAGATGAGAGACTTTTTTGAAATGCCCGTCTACCATAAGCCAGGAACCCGTAAGCCAATGCCATCAGGCTCGCCAGGAACAACAGCGTCCCTGAAAAACCGGTATCGGCGCCGAGTTTCCGTGGATCCAGGGCGTTTCCTTTTAAATCGTTATTGATTCGCAGACTGGAAATAGAATCGATTTTGGAAGTGACATCTTCGGGGACGATGGCGGTATTGAATAAAACATCCAACGCTGATTTTCGAAATAGAATTTGGATTCCATAAACAGAATAGACATCGTAGCTTCTGATCTTTTCAAAATATTTTTGACCCACCGTTTGAAATTTGGCTTCTTTTTCTTTAAGCTCGTTGGCTTTAACAAACTCTGTCTGGAGATTAATTATTTGTAATACAAAAAACAGGACCAGGGCAATGATATATTTCTTAGTGGCCGTTCGTTTTAATTCCAGCATGACACAATTGAAAAAGTCTCTCATGGCATCCTCTCGTTTCGTTTCCATTACAATTATTTTATTTCGGTGAAAATTCGCGCCGTGTATTGACCGAACAGCAATGTACCGGCGAACAGCTCGTTCACTTTCCAGAGGTCTTGCAGCGCGGGGGTTGTTTTTAAGACCAGCGTCGCCTTTATTGCCGTCAGCATGCTTTCAATTTCTTTTACCCGCGTGTAGGTGAGGATATATGCGCCGGTGATCCTAAATTCACCGGCTGTTTTATTTGAGCCGCGAAGAGCGCGAAGGGACGCGAAGATAATAATAGGAAAAAACCTCTAATCAAAAGCTTTTGGAAGTCCAGAAAACTTTTCTCGAAAAGGTTTCTGGTCGTCGAAGACAATAGTCGGCGGTGAATTTAGGTGATATTACCGGGTTGTAAATAACCACGGACTTTTTTAAAAATATAACTATCAAGGTCCTGTGCTTTCATATATCCATCGTAATCGAATGCAGCCAATTGGACAAGCACCGACGGGTTATAGGGCGTGGTTTCCGCAACGGCAACCAATTGGTAATACGCATCCTTTGCGGCCTTTATATTTTGCAGTGCGTCTACCAATATTTTTTCCGCTTCGGTACAATCGAGACTGTTTTCCCCGGACATTTCAATCCGGTTCAGGAATGAGAGGTAAGCGGAATAAGCATTTAAATAGGCTGCCGCGCCCTGCTCGATGGAACGGTCGATCAAACCGGGAACCATCGGTTCGGTTATTGCCGCAAATCCGCCTGGCGTAGGGCTGCATTCCGGCTTTGAAGGATCATCGCAATACCCGTGACCCGAACCGTTTAATTGTATAACCGCAAAAATATTCATGGATATCGCCAGGGTAAAAACGATCCCCAGGATTCCTTTTAAAATCGAGAGATTTTTCACTCTTTTCCTTTTTGTTCTCCTTTTTTGGGTTTATGTTTATCTAAATCCGTTTTAATCAGTTTCTCGTTTTCAGTCAGGTAAGAAAAATAAAAGGACATTATCGCATACCTGACCACGGGTGAATTCTCAAAGTAGTAAATAAAATCCTTGAACCAGTCGCGGTATTTGTCCAGGACGTCGGAGCGGCTGAACAATTTTTCTTCCTCCGGAATGAACATATCGCCTTCGCCGTGGAGAAGGTAGAGAATATTAACCTTGAACTTCCTGGTAATCGAATAGATCAATTCGAACCTGGGTTTTAAATTGCCTGCCTCGATATCGCAGAGGCTGCTGGAAGATATCTCCAGTTCTTTGGCAAAATCCTTCTGGAGAAGGCCCAGGCTTTTCCTGATATCCTGGAGCCTTTTACCGATTTCTTTCAAATCAACATCCATGGTATATCCTCTCATTCAAAAAAAATTAAAAAAAATACTACAACCACTTGACAAATTCCAATGAAAGAATTAGAATCCTTAAATGAATATTTTAGAATGGTTGAATTCCGATATGCGGATATGGTTTTTGTCTTTGGCTGCCGAATCCCGGTTGCAAAAAATCCTTCGTTTCATATTCTTATTCCTCATTGAAGTGATATTTTATCCGAACTACCGAACCGTGTCAAGTGGGGGGGAGCAGAATGCCCGGTAGAGAAAAAGAATTTTCTTATAACCAAGGCGTCAGCCGCAAGGAAAAATCCTTCTCTTTCTTTGCAACACAGAATTTTGCCCCTGCGCCTCAAACTTTTGCCGTCGAGCCGCAACCTTCTGTCAAAAATCCCGCGCTTGCGGCTGAAAATCTCAATCATCTGACAGAAACCCGATTTTTCCGGCAAAACACCGCGATTGTCGGACAAAAATCCATTGCGACCGCTAAAAACCGATTTTATTCAGAAAAAATCGGGCGCGTTGCTCCAAAACCCGGTGTGTTTGGTTCAGCGCCGCAAACTTTTCTTGAAAACCGCGTTTTTTCCACTAAAACCCTGTACTTTCTCCAAAATTCCCGTGGCTTTGGCTCAAAACTTCGTGCTTTTCTCAAAATCCCCGTGCTCTTGACGCTGTACCGTGTGCTTTTCTCTAAAATCTCGTGCTTTGGTCAAAAATCCCGTGCTTTGGTCAAAAACCTCGTTCTTTTGACTCTGCACCTCGTGCTTTTCTCTAAAATCTCGTGCTTTTGGCGCCGCACCTCGTGCTTTTCTCTAAAATCCCGTGCTTTTGCCAAAATCCCCGTGCTTTTGACTCTGCACCGTGTGCTTTTCTCTAAAACCTCGTGCTTTTGGCGCCGCACCGTGTGCTTTTCTCTAAAATCCCGTGCTTTTGAAAAAAACCGTGTGCTTTTGACTCTGCACCGCGTGCTTTTCTCTAAAATCTCGTGCTTTTGTCAAAAATCCCGTGCTTTTCGTTCCGTACCATGTTTTATTGATGTTTCCGGGCATAATCCTTTCCACGCCGCTTCTATTTTCAATGTAGACACACTTGTACAGGATTCATACCTTTTTAAGACATCATTTACATTACCACGAAGATGTAAACCCAATTTAAACCTAAAAATGAATATAAACAAAGAACAAGGAGGTTCTATATGGCTTATAGCAACAAACAGATGGAAAACTACAGCGTGGCTGCAATTTTCACCATTGAAAATTCACAGCAAATCGAAGAAATCAGGATTGAATTAGCCAATAGGGGATACGACGCCATCCGTATCCAGGAGGGCGCCGATCTTCACATCGATTTTGCCTCGGCAATACAGGCGCAAATAATCGCACGCCAGGAGCAATACACCAAAACCATGCGCGCCCTGACTGCATATAATGTTGCCTTTAATGTGTACCAGGGCCTGGTTAACCTGCTGAGAATCACTTTCGAAAATGAAAGGGATATCATGCAGGAATTGGGCCTTTTTGGAAAACGTGAACGGTCTGCTTCCGGTTTTATCACCCAGAGCACCTTTTTCTATAATACCCTTTTGAATAAAGATAGAATCTACAATCGCATTGCCAAATTCCAGATTACCAAAGAAATGCTGCAAGCCGACCTGGAACTGGTTAAAGATTTCGAGAAAGCCAACCGGGAACAAGAAGACGCCAAGGGATTATTTGGAGAAGCAACCGATTTACGCGATAAAGCCTACCGAAAACTTAGGCACTGGATGAGAGAATTTGAAAAGATCAACAAGATCGTTTTCTATGATAAACCATATCTTCTCGAACGATTACGCTTCAAAGCGCTTACCGATATCAGCCGTAAAGAAAAACCCTCCACTGTTCCCCCGGATTCCCAGCAACCACCAGCTACTGCTGCCCCTGCAACCCAGGTTCAAAGCAACCCGGAAAGCGTAACCGCGAATAATCATGAATCGTAATGAAACATCCTGCCCACGAATTACACCAATTACCACGAAGAAAAATGAGCCACGGACGAACACGGACAAAACACGGACGATTAGCCGCGAAGAACGCGAAGACACGCGAAGTAGGGGTAATTCATCATTCATTATTCTATATAAAGACTTGTCCACAGATTACACGGATTTTCACAGATTGTTTTTCCTGCAATTCCCTGCTTTTTCTTCTCTTCTTCTCCTCTTCTCTTCTGCTTTTCTCCGCTCTTCCTCGCTTCCTCACTTCCGCTCTTCCTTTTATCCCCAGGGGCATACGATTAGCAGAAGCACGGATGTAGGAAAAAATTGGGAGCAGGTATTTGACTTGAAACCGTTATATGGCGCCGATGCGAATATCATGGGCGTCGCCTGTTTTGAGGATTATGTCGTTTGCACCGGTGGGGATATGCTGGCATTGATCTCCAAAGACAATGGGGCAACCTGGGGTCAGTTGGGGTCTTACCCATCGAAAGGGGGGTTCCTGGGATTGCTGCAAACAAATGAAAGAATTATCGGCGTAGGAACGTTTGAAAATGACAGCGAACCGGTCTGTTTTATAGAGAAAGAAACGATCAAAGAGCTGAATTTAACGCCGTCAGAGCCGGTTCCGGCTCCTGTGCCTACACCGACGCCAACTCCGACTCCTACGCCAACTCCTACACCAACGCCCACACCGACGCCGACGCCCACACCAACACCTACACCGACAGGGACATTGAACCGGCAGTTAGCCGATAAGTATGAGGCAATTGCCGCTATTTATGTTGAGATTGCCGATTTATTAAGAACCCCCTCTGCGGCACGCGGCGCGTGCACCCTATCTGTAGAACCGTAACGGAAGATTCAATTCTAAACACCATCAGGCTCGGGACCACCGGGCATTGGTTAAGCATAAGTTTTTGGATGGTCCAGGGAACCTCGCCCTCCGTGAGGGCTTTTTTCAAAAAGGTTCCCTGGTTACTTGATGCATAAAAGAAAGTGCTTTTTACATTGCCTGGCGCCGAAGTACTCACCTTACGGGAAGTCACGGGCGAAATTCCCCTCCTGTCGCGGTAGGAATGCCAGTTTCCCGGCCCCCGCCATTCCCCGCACAGATCCGGACTTGAGGAACTACCTCATCGCTTATCGCGCTCCTACCTTGAGTCTAACGCCGAATCGTACGGTGCGGCGCACACCATGTAGACCAATCAACGCAGTATCCCGGCGCTGTGTCCTGTGTCGCGCCCGCGGCGTTCTCCAGGGTGTCCCTTTTTTATTTTAATTAAAAATCAAACTCAGGAGGTTACGCGTTTTGATTGCGCTACGCCCGGCAGCGTCATAATGAAGCAATTCCGGCGCCAATCGGGGTATAACCGTAGTGGGGAAAACCGACTTGTTTATAGGACAGTGAAAGAAAAAAGTAGGACACCGAACACCGAGGACTCAAGCCTGCACGGATAAGCCCTGCACAGGATTGAGTCCTATCGGCATAATAAGCGTTAAAAATTGTTATTATTATTTATTTTTGGAAGATACAATCCACCAACTTTTGATCGATGGCACCCTGTGTCTGGGCCTCCCGAATGAGCATTTCCTGAAGCCCGCTGGCGGTGCCTTCAAGAATTTCTTTCGTCACGCCGGTTTCGGAAGGTTTTTTGTTCTTCAATTCGACATTCGACTGAAAAACCAAAAAGGATTCCAGGTTAGGCGCCAAATCCGATAAATTCTCTACTAATATCCCATTATAACCTAAAATGGATGGAGAAACGGTTTCACCTTTAAAAGCGCTGTTCTTAGGCATACTCTTAAGGGAGCTTTCTATCTTTTTGATCAAATTTTCATCTGTAATCATAAACGTTGGGTTTGGTCGTCCTGAATAAATCAAGATTGTCACTTTAAACCCTTTAACAGGCTTGTTAGTTCCCTGGGCTTCCATGATAACACCTGCAATAAATATAGATATTATCGCGATAATTGCAATATAATGTTTCATTTAAAATACCTCCTTTTTTTGGTTTAATTGATATTGGCATGACCCTGTCCCTGGTTGACATCCGAGCACGTTAAAAAATAACCGCAGAAGATGGTATATCGACCCCGGTCTGCGGTTTCAGGATTGGTGATGATATTACTGGAGTTATCCAGGTTAGTCGCCTGTGTCCCACCAGGTTTATGAGACCACTTTCCATCACTATCCTTGCGATACCAATGGTAATCAGTATCCGGCCAAATTACGAGCGCGATTTTCGTCTTACCCGAGGGTGGGGTAGCTCCAGCTGTTGTCTGTACCAGGCCATCTGCAATTGCGCCATTTGTAACTTGCATACAATTTAAAGCATTGTACATATTACCGCCTGCCCTTCCAGGTTGGGCAAAGGTATCCGTTCGTTTGTTATTGGCGTAATTATAACAATTATTGTTATATTGAATGACGCCCCCATCATTCCAATAGGCAGGAGCATAAGGTGGGTTGCTGCATGTGGTTGGGTTGCATGAATCACATGAATACCATGTTAATACCATCCCGACCACAAAAATCATGAAGAATTTTTTTTTTAATGTCATAGATTTATCCTCCTCTATCTATAGTTTAAACGATGCTCGTGGATTTAAATAATTCTTTAAGTTGTTTACCCTAAGCATCATTAATTTCTTCCGTTGCATCCGCATATTCTACATCAGTATTGTCTAATGTCAAATGTTGAGACGTGGTGATTTTAATTGAACTTCTCCGGGTATCACGAATACTTTTTCTTTTCTAACTAACTCAATCAAGGGTGTATTCAATAGCAACTTCAGTTCCATCATCTCAATTTATTACTACCTCCTAGTATATATTAATCTCATTGCATGGTTTTGTCAACTTATTTTTTTATAATTATTCAGTAGTTTTTGGAAATGCGCACCCCTCTCCTTTGGAGAGGGGGTGAATAAAAACAAATCTTTGATTGTCCCCTTTTCAACAGTGTTCAAGACTTGTTTTTCAACATTTTTCTTTTTCTCTTTGACTGGTCCCCTTTTATCCCATTTCGGATTTCGACTTTACTTGGTCTTGGAGCTTTGCAGATTCGTCCGCTATAAGTGGGCGCCAGCCGCTAAACTCTGGTTCGGCTGGAATGATCTCGATTTTCAAGTAAGTTGCCTTGGGAACGTACTTCCTGCATCGAGTCTCGATACCAGGTTGCGACAGTTGGATACAGGTAAACAGTTCTTGTCCCCGGGCGTCGATCGCGCTTACGCACAGCTCGCAGTTGACACTCTGCCCCATTTCAGTTTCGATCCATAGACGACGGCCCCTGAGCTTGTATTCGAGCGGCCCGTGGGGCGAGTCGACGCTGCCTTCCCCCTCTTCCAGTACCTTGCCGCATAGGCACCACTGGTAGTCAATCGGGAAGGCCATCAGTTTGGGCCAGGCTTCGAAAACACCGCACCAACAAACTTGGGTCGTTCGGCAAAACGCACCATCTGGAGCGATGAAGTCGGTTACTTCACCCCTTTCAAGCACAGACCAGCGGGCCGCGATGTCGAGCTTGGGCACTGGCGTATCGTAGGTTACCCAGTCCAGTTGCAACGTGCCGCCCCCGATCAAAGACGCGGACCGCCAAGCTTGTACCTTGGCGTAGCGGCCATCCGTGGTGCGGACACCGAACACAAAACCGTTGTATCCAAAGGGTAGGAAGAAGGATGAAGGCGAGCCGAACGGGATGAGTGCGAGAGGGATCTCGTGAGTCGAGAGCGGAAGCCTTGATATCTGCCCCGGTGTCAATGCGCCAAATGAGGTCCCGGTGATAGTCAAACCCGCCGGGCTGTTCGCGGAAAGACCTGTGGAGGGATTCCAAATCAGGTCAGTTCCATGGAGAACGTCACCGCTGATCGTGCCAGTGTCGAGATCGACGGTGAAACTGCGGAACAAATCGATGAGCGAAGGGAAATGCGACCCTTGATTCTTCACTGGAACGGAAACCCCCTGGATGATCGAGCCGCGAAGCTCCAGATCATCGAGAATCACTGAGCTGAGAGTCAGCCCGCTTCCGATCGGACCGAGCGGAATTGCTGGCACGCCGCCAAGTGAGCTGCCGATACCGCCGGCAATCAGATTGTTGACGATACCTTCGGCTATTGCCTCCACGATGGCTAGCACGATCGCAGCCACAATGGCGCCGACGATTCCGCCAAACAAGGTGCCGAGGCCCAGGGACACCAGACATACCCACCACTCGACGTCAACGTCGGTTTCGACGTTAGGCTTTGTAGCCGTAACGGTGAGCGAACCGCCAGCCAGCGTGATATCGATGAAAAAATTAAAGTTGGACACTGCCGACCAACCCGTACCAGAATCAGTGGCCCGACCGTCTACGCCAATCCGATTTCCTATCACGCGCGCCTCGAGGTTGGTGAGTGTTCCCTGGCCGCCTGGCGCGGGAACGGAGTGGTTTAGCCGGAGCGGAGTATCAAAGTCCGTTACCAGCAGGCCGAGAGACGTTGCCACGTGAGGGCGCATTACCCGGGCCAGCAGCCAAAAGTTGCTCATTATGACCAGCGACTGGCTACCTGCCGGGATGAAATTGCTTGTTACGCCGTTGATGTTGCCGCCAGAGTCGTTTGCCATGCGCACACCGAAGGTGATGCAGTCGCGATCAACGGCAGTCGTGTCATTGATGGTTGTGACGTCGATGTCGAAAATGGTGGTCGGGTCTGTGTCATCCACCACTGGAATCGGCGGCGTGAGATCAATGCGGCCTATGCCTGCTTTAAGTTGTTGGAGCACGATCTGTGCCATCATGTACTGTGCCATTACGAGCGTCAGCCCGACGCCTCCCAATACCGGCGTCAATGCATTTTGGGAGTTTGTATCGAATTCCACCATGACGTTTGGTGCGCCGCTGTTGAAGTCCATCGTTGCGATTTGGAACGAGCCTTCGGTGATCATCTCGATATTGTCGACGATGGTGATGAAACCCCCCAGTTCCCCAAGCGTAACGACTCCCGGGGAGGTAATCTCAAGCTGGGAGTTCGTGAAAGGAATGGTCAACCCCATGTTTGATGGAGGTTGATCCAGATCGGCCACCGGGGTGGTGAAGTTCAGATCGACTGTGCCTACGACCCCGCCCATATTGAACGGCAAGCTCATGGATGACGGGAAAACATTGCCAGCAAGGAAGGCTGTGGCTAGTTGGTTGTTCAGCTCGTTCTCAGATACCTGGACGAGCATGTCAAATCCGGATGTTCTATCGAGTGCCATGATTCATTCCTCCTTTCCTTTCGGTCCGCAGCCGCAATTTTCATCGCGTCCGTTTGGTTTCTGTCGTTCAGGTTTAGGTTTGCCAACGCGGCCCTTCGGATATGCCAAGGCGGACAAATCCGAGACCTTGACCCCGGGAGCAATCACGCTCGCCTCGTTTACCATGCGGTGGGTTCTGTCGAGAGTTTTCTGCTCTGAGCGTGTCAGGCCGACGCCAGCCTTGATAAGGGCCTCTACGGGTCGCGACAAGAATAGCTGGGCGTTCACCGCGTCATGGGCGAGCCAGTCGATAACTTTCTTGTTGGCGTCTTTCAGTTTGCCAATCAAGCTCTGCGGCAGCGCAACGGGCACGGTGTCACGGCGGAGGGCTCCTTGGCGGGACTGGCAGCCAAGAACGTCCGTGTTGAAACTGATATCACGCCCGGGAACGAATCGTATGTAAATCTTCGTGTCGTAGCCTTGTGGCACCTTGGCCACGACCATTTTTCTCCTATCATCGCTACCCACCTCAACCGGTTCGCACGTGTTTAACTTCACTTCGGCTATTTTTTCCATGTTTTTATCTCCTTATTTATCATTTATCATCTCCTCTTCTCATTGTATATTGTAAAAGTTTTTTAAGCTATAACTTTATAAAACCTCTTCTTCATTATGAAAGATCAATATCTAACTTTTTATGTGCCGGATACTAAGGTGGCACTCCAATTCTAAACAGCATTTATTACTCCTTTACTTCAATATATGAGGAAACTCAATTTTACATTTCTAATAATAGTATAATCCCCGGATTTTTCTTCCATTTTTATAATAATTGATATCTTTATTTTGAAATGCTGAATTATAGAGGGTTTTAAAATGTCAACTTTTATAAAAGTTGACATTTATTTTTTGTTCCCTCTTTGAAAATAGGGGGGAAACTTGTGTGTCCCTTTTTTATTCCTGCCGGGGAAAATAGCCCAGTGCTATGATAAATTGGGAAAGCATGAACCTTCGATTCCCTATTATATAAATGCCGGGGATTTTTATTCCGCGGCGCGGGTTTATGATGAAACCGGGGATTATGAAAATGCTTTTGCCATGTATTTCGATTCCGCGCAGGATAAAGCCGATGGTTTCGCGCTGGCCCGGCAAGCATTGGGGAAAGTAACCGATACGGGATTCTTAAGGAAGCTGGCGCTGGGGTATTATTTTGACAGGGACTATGAGCGGGCGCTATTCCTATTTACCCGCCTGGAAGGATTTGCGCCGCTGGAGGGAACCTGTTACGCGCTGGCCGGGGATAAGCAAAAGGCCTTTGATAAATGGCGGGAATGTCGTGATTATGGGGACTTGACACTCATTGCCGAGGAGTGCTTGCAGAAAGAAATAATCGAAATAGGAGCGCAGTTTCTCCTGGGCCTTTATTCCCGGGAGAATTCTTACCAGTTCGGTATTTTCAGCAGGCCCCTGGAAGAAAGCAGCATCGATGATTTAATGAAAGCCTACTTCGGAGAGCACGTGTCATATTACAATAAGGAGACCAATTGGGATATTATCAAGGAACGCAAGGAGGATGCGCGAACCTGGGGATTTTTTGTCATAAGGGATGATGTGGCATTTAAGAATCCCAGGGCAGTGCAATTTTACCTGGCGTATAATGGGGAATACAATGCTTTAATAATGTATTTTACGGAGTGGTTGAAGAGTTACCCGGAACAATCGAAAGAAATCCTGGATAACGTCTCGCATAATTCTCCGATCTATGGTACAACAAACGATGAGGCCCAGGTGCTCCGGTTAATAGTAAAGGAGAAAGCCATGGGCCTGGATGAGGATGATCGCCGGAACCTTGAGGCCTTTGCATCCAAGGTAGTCGTAAGAGAAAGCAATTTCATGTTATTGGTAAAGGCGCCGGTATCGGAGGAATTTAAGAAAAAAGTAGACGATTGGAGTGATGAGACCGGATTTATGGATAAGAAGGAAGACTATTTCCGGGAGCTTTTAGCGAAAATAACAACAAAGATAGAAATTGAAGACCCCACTGCGTAGGGTTCCTATTGTAGAACCGTAACGGCCCCGCGGCGGCACGCGGCGCGTGCACCCTATCTGTAGAACCGTAACGGAAGATTCAATTCTAAACACCATCAGGCTCGGGACCACCGGGCATTGGTTAAGCAAAAGTTTTTGGAGGGTCCAGGGAACCTTTTTCAAAAAGGTTCCCTGGGGTTTGTAAGTTTATAAAACACAGAGATTCGGGGGGCTCTTTTCGAGAAAATCGCCCCCCACCGCCCCCCAGCAAAAGCTTTTAAATTTTTAAACGGCCCCCCGCGTTGCATGGTTCCGAGCCTGAAACTGTTATGAAGCTATATATTCCGGCTCAGTTCTACAATAGGAACCCCACGCAGTGGGGCTCCAGCATGGGGGGGGTTAGTAGGATTTGGCAAATAAAACCGTGTGTTTGGCTTCGGCGCCGCAGACAGAACACCACTTGAACCGCTCGTCCTTTTTATCCTGGATGATGCGAATAGTGGCGGCGGCCGCATCTTTTATCTTTATCTCACATTCGTTGGACTCGCACCAGCCGGCCCTTACCAATCCCTTGCGGTTATCGAAAACATCCATCAACTCGGCATAGTTAAAAGCCTCGTGGGTATTCTTTTCCCGGAACTCCAGCGCCCTATCGAACAACTGCTGTTGGATATCTTCCAGCAATTTTCCCAGCGCGGCGCCGGCTTCATCTCTTTTTACGAAAAGCTTATCGCGGTTGATGCGGTTGACCAACACCAACTGTTTGTTTTCAATATCTTTGGGCCCGATTTCGATCCTTACCGGCACGCCTTTCATTTCCCATTCGGCGAATTTCCAACCCGGGGTGTAAGTATCCCGGTCATCCAGGTAGACCCGGAAACCGTTATTTTTTAATTCTTGAAAAAGCGCCTGGGCTTCGGGCAGGACGGTTTCTTTCCAATTGCCGCGGCTGATGGGAACGATAACCGCCTGCAAGGGGGCGACTTTCGGAGGCAGGATCAGGCCGGAATCATCGCCGTGCACCATGATAACCCCGCCCACCAACCGCGTGGAAACGCCCCAGGAGGTTTGCCAACCATATTCCAGTTCCTGGTTTTGGTTTTCAAAGCGGATATTGAAGGCCTTTGCGAAATTCTGGCCCAGGTTGTGGGAAGTGCCGGCCTGCAGGGCGCGGCCATCGGGCATCAGGGACTCGATGCAGTATGTTTTAAGCGCCCCGGCAAACTTCTCGCTCTGGGATTTTAACCCTGAAATCACGGGGATGGCCAGGTATTTTTCACAAAAAGTAGTATAAATGCCCAGGATGCGTAAGGTTTCTTCTTCCGCTTCATGGTAAGAAGCGTGCACCGTATGGCCTTCCTGCCAGAGGAATTCGGTGGTCCGGATAAACGGCCGGGTGACTTTTTCCCAGCGTACCACATTGGACCATTGGTTGATCAACACCGGTAAATCCCGCCAGGAATTGATCCATTTGGCGTACATGGAACAGATGATGGCTTCGGAAGTGGGGCGGATAGCCAATCGTTCTTCCAGTTCTTCCTGGCCGCCCTGGGTGACCCAGGCCACTTCCGGGGCAAAACCCTCGACATGTTCGGCTTCTTTCTTTAAAAAACTTTCGGGGATGAATAATGGAAAATAGGCGTTCCGGTGGCCTGTTTCTTTAAACATTTTGTCCAGTTGCGCTTGTATTAATTCCCATATTTCATAACCGTAGGGCCGGATAACCATCACGCCTTTCATGGTTGAATAATCCGCCAGTTCGGTTTTCTTGACGACGTCGACATACCACCTGGAAAAATCATCGGACTTTTTGGTGATTTGTTTTACGAAATCGGCGCTTTCGTTTTGGTTTTTTTCAGGGTTTTTTCCCATTGGCTGCTCCTTTTTCTTTGGCTTCTTTTTTTAATGCCAATCTTAACTGCTCCACTGCTTTGCGGGCTGCCGGGTCTGATTTTAATACGAAGGTCATACCCTTTTCAGCGGAAAATTTATTGGTCAGGACATCTCTTTCGATTTCCGATCCGATATTTTTTATATTTTTCTTAAACTCTTCGGCATTGTATGCGCTGTTATTTTCTTTAAGGAAAGTTTTGAATTTTTCGATAATCGTATCATCGGCGCTGAAATTTTCCTTTATCTCCGGGTTGCCGGCAATCAGTTCCCTTGAGAATTTGAAGAACACGCCGTTGGAAATGAATTTTACCAGCATGGCCGGGATGATTTCGCCCTCCACGTGGATATCCGGGGTAACCCCGCCTTTAATGGCCTGGTCGCTGTCGTAATCCTTATAATAGAGAATGGAGAGGTAGTCGTCCTGTTTCCGGTAATCCCTTTGCAGGCATTTGTTTAACGGGGTGTAATACTTGGCGGTGGTTAAAGCCAGGGAACTGCTTAAGGCCAATTTATGCACGGTTTGCACCAGGCCTTTGCCCCAGGAGCGGGTCCCGATAATAATGGCTTTTTTATGGTCCTGGAGGGCGGAGGCCACAATTTCAGAAGCGCTGGCGCTGCCCCGGTTGATCAAAACAGCCGCCGGCATCTCCTCATACTGGTTATCCTTGCGGGCGATAAAGTTTTGTTTCAAATGCTTTCCCTTAAGGGAAACAATCACGGTTCCAGCGGGGAGAAAGAAATCCGCGATATCCACGGCCGCGTACAATGAGCCGCCGGCATTGCCCCTGAGGTCGATAATCACGGCCTTTATATGATGTTTATTTATCAATTGGTCGGTTTTTTCTTTGAACTCTTTGGCCGTCGTGCCGCCGAAGGTCCTGATATTAATATACCCGATACGGGGTTCTTCCGGGTGAACCACGGCCAGGGAAATGGAATCCAGGGGAATTTCCGCCCGTTTGATGCGAAAGGAAATAGGGGCTTCGATGCCTTCCCTGGCGATTCCGATATTCACATAGGTATCTTTGACGCCCCTTAATTTTATCATCACCTGGTTAAGAGACAGGTCTTTGGTATCATGGCCATCGATGGAAACGATGACATCGCCGGCCCTTATGCCCATTTCATAGGCGGGGGTTCCTTTTTGTGCGGAAGTGACCGTCAGTCTGTCTTCGTATTTGGCGACCCGCGTGCCGATGCCGTAATAATTGCCTTGCTGCTCTTCGTTCATGGACCGCTGCGAGACAGGGTCCAGGAAATAAGAATGCGGGTCCAGTTCCTTTAAAAGACCGTCGATGGAAGAGAAAAAGAGTTTTTGTTTATCGAATTTTTTGGGGTAATATTCCTTGATGGCCGCGTAGACCTGGGCATATTTGCGCAGTTGGTCTTCCCAGGCGTCTTTTTTGTCTTTTGAATCCCCGGTCTGGGAGATCAAAAAACAAGACAGGGCAAAAACAAAAATAAGCGACCAACCGGCTCTTTTCATGATATAGTTATAGCAGAATACGGCCATTCAGTCAAGACGCCGGGGCAAAGAAATGGGGAGGAGCGGAAGAGGGGAAGAGAAGATAGAATGATGAATGATGAATGATGAATGATGAAAGGAAAATCCGAAACCCGAAATTGCGACACAGAAAGTGGTATTTTGCCAAAAGTTATTGGAAACCTTCCCATAAGTGGGGGGCACCTTTTTCCACCTTGGGGATTATTTCATTTAGTCGGATATTATTCAAAAAGGCATTGCCCATTGCGCATTTTGGTAGGGAACTTTTTTCGATGTTGCTTTTTTCTATAATATGTGCTATATAAAAATCTTATGAAAACAAGTCCACATAAAGGATACAAAATTGAAGATAACGTTTGAATGGGATGAAGAAAAAGAGTATAAAATTTCAAGAAACAGATGAGCTTGAAATGCTCCCCGAATACGATTTTAAAGACGGCATTCGCGGGAAACATTATAAAGCCTATCGTAAAGGACACAACATAAAAATTCATAAAATCGATGGATCCGTTACTGCTCAGTACTTTAAGCTTGAAGACGGGGCAGTGATGATAGAACCGGATGTTCGTAAATATTTTCCCGATTCCGAATCTGTCAACAAGGCGTTGCGTTCGCTAATTGAGATCTTTCCAGGCAAAAAGAGCAGCAGGACCTTTAGCGAAAAGGTTTTATAGGGCTGTAACGTACTTTCGGCCTGCCCCATCAAAATTACTAGACTTATTTTAGAAACCCGCGAAAAGATGCCGGAAGAACGATTTAAGGCCATATTAAAGGAGATATAGAATGATGAATGATGAAGAAAAGAAGGAAGAGCGGAAGAGCGGAAGAGATGAATAGCGGAAAAAACAACCCGGTGTACAACAAGCAACAAGTACAGGACCGTTTCAAAGATTCAGTTCAAACTTTTGATTAATATATCGAGATACCTCTGAGATAAATCTTTCTGCATTTTCTATTTGTTCCCTGGCCTCTTCTCTCGATACGATATAGAAATCCATATAATCCGACTTATCCCGGATCATGGAAGCTTCTTTTATAATATCTGCATATTCCTTTTAGCCGACAATAATGCATTTTGAGCTTGTTCATATCTGTATCTACACAAATCTTCTTTTCTATACTGCATAGATGTTTACTCCTTCTTTTTCGATACTTCTGAACAAGGGAATTAAACCGGCATTCATATTAAAATTTTCTTTCTCTTCCAGCATAATCGACAAATCGACATCATATAACAGGGATAAATCCACGTTTAACCGGACAATCTGATGATGGTTCTGTTTTACATTACCCTCGATCAATGCGATGATATCGATATCCGATTGATCGTTAAAATCCCCCCTTGCATAAGAACCATATAATGTTATCCTTTTTAATTTATCGCCGAAGATATCTCTCAATCTACTTTCAACGTCGCCAAGCAAAAATTTAAGCACTGTAGGTGTCATAGTCGGCCTCTTATTTATTTCAAACAATACGTATTATAGCTTTAAAAAATTGAAGTGTCAACTTTTGAATAGAAGGGAGATGTAAGAACCTGCTCCTCTTCCCCTTACAACAAGTTGCCTCGTTCCTTTATTGCCTCTTCCAACCCTTCCTTCTGCATTTCCAACCGGGCTGCATCGAAATTTCCTATTTGAACGGCGACTATGATGCGGCCTTAATGCAGTATGAAAAGTCATTGGAAATTTGCGAGAAAATCGGGGATATCGCCGGTAAGGCAAGTTCAATGGCCCAGATGGGGGAACTATATTTTCAACAGCAGGAATTTGAAACCGCGTTGAAATACTCTATCCAGGCCTTCCTTATATTTTCTAAAATCGGCTCCCCCAATGCCGATCAAGCGAAAAACGATATTGCCCTCTGCCGTGAAAAGATGCCGGAAGAACGATTTAAGGCCATATTAAAAGAGAATGGAATGATGAATGATGAATGATGAATGATGAAAAAAAAGCCCACGAATGGACGATGGACCATACAGTATAACCTTCCTCGATAAGACTTCGAACGATATTCGTATCAATATTTTCGTCAGCTATAAATTGCACAGTTGCGCTTCCCCAGGCATTACGTATACTTTTTCTTTTCTAACAGATTCGAGAGCATATTCAATGGCAGCCTGGACATCATTGGCGTCTATATTTTTTAAAGAATTGACAATCTGTTTTACGGTTTCGCCAGCCTGGAGTCTTTCAAGGATAAGTTCTACCGTAATCCTTGTTCCTTTTATGACCGGTTTTCCCAGCATAACCAGTGGATTTACTTCAATGCGATCTTCCAAATCCATTGTTACCTCCAGTAAAGATATTACCTAAAGCTCCTCTTCTTTTATTCCCGATACTTTTAGAAAATACCTTAATAAACCGATTTTAATCGGTTTATTGCCGTGAACCGGTACAGTGATTTTATTTTCCACTCCCTCTTTTCCATAAACATGATGGCTCCCCTTAATCCTTTGCAAATCCCATCCATTAAGCTCAAGGATTCTACAAAATCGCTTTCCACTCACTTGTTTCATACTGCGATTTCCAGGACCCGAGAATTTCTATCAATGGCAATTTCTTCCTCCCTTGCCTCAAGATATCCTTCAACAGCCTCATATAGATTTGATATTAATTCCTCTATGGTTTCACCCTGGGTTCCGCAACCCGGTAATGACGGAACTTCAGCCCAATACCCACTTTCTTCGTCCTCGTGTATAATAACTTTCATTTTCATATTATCCTCCGGGCTTTAATTATACCATCAAGGGAAGTATTTTTCAATAAAAAGAGGGGACAGGCAAGAATCCCTTGAAATACATTTCATCTCAATATGAATCCAGGCAAGTTTTAAGCAAAAAAAGATATTCCCCTCTGCCTCCTCTTTTTCGCGTGTTTCGCGGGCAATTGTCAGGTCAATAGTTTTAATCCGAATAAATTCAACTCTTTATCCAACTGCCGGTAATGAGGAAACTGCTGCGCAATGATTCTCTTGAACCTCTGGCCGTGACCACGTACGATGAGGTGGGCCAATTCATGGAAAACGATATAGGCAATCAACGGCCCCGGTATGAATTGCATATAACGGTTAAAAGTAATGATTCCATCCGTACGGCAACTGCCCCACCTGCGCCTCATTTTCCTGAACCTGATCTCTTTCACTTTGACCTGCAACTGCCTGGAATAGAGTTCGATATAGGAAGCAATAAGGGTTTTAAATTCCGCTTCCGTCCAGTGGGTCAATGTCTTTCCCCGGGCGGTCTCAACCTGTGAAATTAATTTACGGTATTTATTTATAATAGATACCCTGTGTTCTTCCAGCACTTTTAAAGGGTCGATGCCGCGAGGTACGATGACCCTCAAGCCGGAATGCTTGAACTCCACCCGGGAAAATCTCACCCGCCGCCGAATGACGACAAAAGGTATACCCTCAAATTCCATGGTTACCGGTTCTGCTGCCTTTTTTTCTACCAGTTTTCTTAAGAAATTCATTATTTTTCCTTTAAGATAAAAGCAAGCTCAGGGCTTCTTTCCATTCCTTTATCCTGGAAGGCCTGAAGATAATCTTTTCGTTTTCTTTTTGCAAAATGATCTTATTGCCCTCGATCTTTATGTCCGGCTTCTGCCGGTGGATATCGACCGCCCAAACCGGCCTCATAAAAACAAACATCATCAACCGACCGGCCGTCAATACCAAATAACAAAAATTGTTCTGCCTACGGAACCTCCGTATACTGGAATATACCACATAACTCTCTTCCAGGCGAATGGGATCTCCTTCAAAATACCTGGACGAAGGCCTTCTCCCGGAAAATAAAAAGATAACCAGGACGATAAATAAAGGCAAAATCATCGCGGCCAGGAATATGATGTCGTTCAAATAACACCGTAAGGGCGCGGAATACGTTGACGTATTCCGCATAACGGCTTTTCCCTTGTAAAAACAGCCCCGGGTCATTTTAGCCATGATATACCACCCGGACAAAAGGGACGGACCGGCCACACTGATATAAAGGGTCGCGTCCCCCACGGTCTGGGCATATACGACTTCGATTGTCTTGCGGGGATTGGAAATATAATAAATCTCGCCCGGCCCGGCGGATGCTTTGTACAGTACTTTTTTACTGAAAGCGGGCAACCCGGCCACATCCATGGCGGGTTTTACGGCAACTTTTATAAACACCGCCGCCTTTTTAAGGGAATATACCTCCCAACCATTGCCCTGGTAGATTTTTACCTTAGAACCCTCCGGCGCCATTGTCTCGATGTCCTTCCACTGCAAGGCCCCATAACCGGTAAGTACCCCGGGGCCAAAATATATATAAAAGACAATCCCTATTATCAGCAGGTACGGAACAAGAACCAGTAATAATAATTTTTTCATTTTAAAATGGGTCATCCTGGCCGATGCGCTCTTCGATAGGTTCATCGGATTCACCGGTCTCGCCGGTCGCGCCGGTCTCGCCGGGTTCAACCGGTTCGCTGATTACAGGAGATGCGGCGACTTCGGTGGAACTTCGCAGCAGTTGGGAAAATTCGGTTTCCAGTTTTTGGAACTCGCCTTTCTGCTCATTCAGTATCTCCATACACACCCGGGCCGCGCCCAACGCTTCCCTGGTCTTTTCCACCAGGTCATCGATGCCCACTTCATCTTTATTCAAGGACTCGGTAATCCTTTCCAGTACGGCATAATTATCTTCATACTTGCGGGATTTCTGACTCATGTTTCCTCCTTTTTCGACTCTTTTTTCACCCTGGCGGCGCCGTCACGGAACTTTAAAATGGCGCTCTCTTTCTGCTCAAATTCCTTTAGTGATTTTATCACCCGGTTGCTATCATCCAGGGTCAGGGTAAACCCTTTTTCCAGGATATTCTGCGGATCATTGGCCTGGACCAATTGCCGGCGAACCCCGATATCTTCCCGGGCGTCGTTGAAATTTTTCAGGGCTTGCGCCAATAAATTCCGGGCTTTGTGGCGGATTTCTTCCTGTTGTTTCCGGGTGTCCCTGCGCCGTTTCTCGAAATCCAACTTTAAAATCGTCTTTTCCACCTGTCTGAGTTCTCTTTGGCGCAGCGCGGCGGTCTTTTCCAGCAGTTGACGGGTCAAGACGGCAATACGCCGCCCCTGGTCCCGCACGGTATAAATGACGGATTGCTCCAACCCCCGGAGCCGTGAAAAAAATCGCTCTTCTCGCTGCCGGAGATAACCGGACAACCGGGCCGGGATATTTCTTAAATAAGCGTTTATCTTTTCCATTTCCCTGAGCTGTACATTGCTGAAATGATGGATCAAACGGGTAACGGTCCCAGAGAGCTGCTCTTGAAGAAGGACATAACGGTCCTGGAGATATTTGCCGATCCCCGAAGGGGTGGCCGGGGTGGGGGTCAACCAGGAGCACTGTTCGACGGCGGAGAGATCTTTTTCATGACCGATGGCCGTGAGGATAGGAATACGGGCCAGGCAAACCCGACGGCACAGGCGCAGGTCGTTAAATATGGCCAGGGATTGTTCGCTGCCGCCGCCGCGGGCAATGATAACGGCGTCCGGGTCGATCCCCGAATGATTCTCCAGGTAATCCAGGGCCTGGATAATCATGTCCACGGCATTGGCCCCTTCCATGCGCGAATCCACGAAAAAGAACCGGTACTTGCTGCCATAAGGATGCAAGCCGGCTTCGATATCGCGAATGGATGTCCCCTGCCCCGACGTGATAAGCCCAATACGGGAAATGAGAACCGGCATGAGCAATTTTTTTTGCTTCTCAAGAATTCCTTCTTCTTTTAATTTATCAAGGGTAATCTCCCGCTGGTTCCTGATTTTGGCCTGGGTGTATTCGGGCAGGATATCCAGCAGGCTTAAACGAACATCGATGACATTTCTTAAGGGGAGATATACTTCGACATTACAGAAGACCGGCAGGTCTTTCTCCAGGGCCTGGGCCACCCCGGACTCTTTCAATTTCCGGTTGATTTTCTCAAGGTTGACTTTCTTGATCTCCACCCGGAAAAAGATATCCAGTTTTTCATCCTCATCTTTCAGATCAAGGTATGAGGCCCATTGGTAATTTTTCACATCCGAGGCAATAACGCCGCGGACCCAGGTATTGCCGCGGATACCATCCCGGATCAAGCGGTCGATGCGGTTGCGCAGGTCCCCAACGGAATAAGAATCGGGGAATTTGGCCAGTTCCGGCCTATCGACAGGTTTAACCGGCATGGACGGGGTCGAGGGTGCGGCTGTTGTCTTGAGATTATTTTTAAGTTTTTCTATTTCCGAAGTAACCCCGGGTTCGTCCCCGGGGCGGATGAGCCAACTTTTATCCCCTGGGTTCCAGCGGTAGCCCCTCAATTTCAAATCGTCTTTAATGGGGTAAGCGTTATATATATGAATACTGTTCTCATCAAAGGCCACGCTGACTTCCGCGCCGTTTATAATCAAAGATACCCACTTCATCGCTGTCGTCCTTGTTTTTTGCACACCCGCTCATCGATATTCGTTTTTCTAAAAAAGAAATATAAACCATTTCATTCATAAAATCAATTCCTAAAATTTATCCGGGGCTTGAAAAAAGCCGTGATTTCATTTATAATATCACCTCGTGCGATTTACATTTCACTTAGAGGAGACCATATGAAGAATAAAAAATTTTCCATCGTATGTATAGCGGTCCTGGTACTATCGTTTTCATTATTTGCCATCAGTAAAAAAGAAGAAATGTGGACGAAAGCGATCACGGAAAAAGACATCAACCTAAGGTTCCAGTACCTGAAAGAATACCAGGCGGAATTTGGGGATCAGAAAGACAAGTTTGCCAAATTTCTTTTTATTAACCTTGCCGACACGGCTTTCCAGGTAACCAAGTATGATGAGGCAATCCAGGCCGCTGAAATAGCGGTAAACTACGCTGACCTCGATGATTCCAACAAACTCCGGCTGTTCCTTATCCTTGCCAATTCTTATAATATCACCAAAAAGGACATGGAAAAAGCTTACCAGTATTCGGGCCAGGTGATCGATTTAGCCAATAAACTGATAAGCCAACAACAGGCCTCGGAACAGGACCCGGATAAAAAGGAAAAATTTGCCGCGCAATTCAGCACTTTCTATGTTGCACCGGCGTTACGAATACAGGCGCAGGTTTTATACGCCAAAGGAAAAGATGATCCCGCATCGCTTAAGGAAATGACGGATAAAGCATGCAAAGCGTTCGACGCCGATAGGTCCCAACGGTCAGCCGACATGATCTTTGCCCTGGCCACGAATTTGTATAAAAAGAACTTAACGGATGACGCCATCAAAGCGCTGGAATTGATCCTGGACAAAGAAAAACCGGAATACAAATACACCTATATGCTGGCCAGCTTATACAATAAGAAAAAAAATAAAGAGAAAGTAATCCACTATTTCGAACTGGCTTATCGGGCCCAAAAACAAGCCAAGCTCGCCTTGAATATCGGGAAACTGGTTTACAAAGGGGACCTCGATAAAGGACTCAAATACTTCTCCGAAGCCTTCGTGCTGGGAAATTCCAATAAACAATCCGATGCTTACAAATTCCTGGAAAACCTGTACTTCAACAACCCGGAAGTAAAGAAACTAACCCCGGAAGACCAGGAAAAAGGGTTCCGTGCTCTTATTAATGTGACCAGGGAAAGATTGGGCAAGCCACCCCTGGCCGATACCGACCCCATCGGCACCGACCAACAAAAAGAAGAGACTACGGCAACCGAAGAATCCGAAGGATAAAATTTATTATTAGGCTGCCAGTAGTATTTTTCGCAGGTTGTCGACTCGTGCGGTTATCTGTTGGGCATCGAAATATTCGAAAAGGGCGATAATATATTTCCTGGTGTAAAGGGTAAGTTCCCTGAGGCCTTGTATATCGATCATTTCACCCTGGTTTCGCTTGTATTTTTTCAGTTTGTTGATGATTTTATTCAATTCAGCGGCAAAGATGAAATATTTCTCATTTAACTGGACCACTTCCCCACTTTCGATCAAAAGCCACAGGGTGTCATAGATTTCTTTATTTGAGAGGGTGGATAATTTCGTGATGTTTTCAATGCAAAATATGGTTAATTTGTGTTTCTTCAAAAGTTCGGCTACCTCCCCCAGCGATTCTTTTTCATTTTCCGACAGGGCCAGTTTTTTAAATAAGAGTTTGTCCTTTTTTATTTTGAATGAAAAATCTTCGGTAAAGGTGTGGAGCAGGTACCTGAAAAATATGCCCGACTGGGGCAATTTTATTTTCGCTTCGATCTCCGAAAACTTAAGCACCTGGTTCCTACCGGTGTAACATGCGGTAAAGACGGCATTCAACTGGTCGCGATAATCTTGAAAATTTTCATAGGTTGTGACCGCCAGGTTATTAAGGCTGATGACCTTGAGTTTCCTTTTCAGTTCCATTTCCAGTAGGAAGGCGACCATCGTCTCATGATCGATGGAGAAGAAATCCAGCAGGTCGTCCATTTTTACAAACTTGTCGATGGCGGCGAGGTTTGCCAGGATATGATATTTGTCCCTGCCCCCCGGGGAATTTTCGCCGAGTAACCTGGATAATTTTGTCAGTTTTCGTTTATTGAATTTGGAAAGGAGGGGCAGCAGGACAACCATGGCTTTATCTCCTTTTTTAAATTCGACTTTTTCCAGGAAGGCGAATTCCACCTGTTCTTTAAATAAGGCGATAAATAAATCCGGGGCGATTTTTTTAAAGTTGCAGGGTACGGGATCAGCGGCGACAAGCACGTTGGCGGTTAAACTTTCTTCACGGTGCTTCAATTCGACAATATAAGAGTTAAATTTCATGGCTCCTCATTCTTCATCATTCATCATTCATCATTCCCTATTCTCGTGGGTAGATTTATATTATATACAAAGATAACGGATAATTCAAGAGTTGGAATATTTACTCTTTGTTATCGTTTATTGGTCAGTACTTTGGCGTTTTCAACAAACTCGTCGATTTTATTTTCCACTTTCATTTTTTTAAGGATACGGTTGATTTCAGCCAGTAGATCGTTGTCGGATTTTCGCACGGCAATGGCAGACCCCATTTTATCGAGAAATTCTTTGCTGGTAACGATAACAAAGTCCTTATTTCTTTGCACATAGGATTCGGCCACGGGTTTTTCTAAAATAAGGGCGTCCACCAATCCCTTTTGAAGGTTGATAATCAGTTCTTCAATGGTTTCCCGCACCACAAAATTTGCGCCTTCGATATGGCTCCGGGCCATATCTTCCTGGATGGTATCTTTCTGGACCCCGATGATCTTTCCTCTTAAATCCTCGATGGTTTTTATTTTATCGGTGTTTTCAGCCCGGATGACAATGGCCTGGATGGCCTGGTAATAGATATCGGAGAAATTCGCTTTCTTCTTACGAGTTTCCGTGGGATGTAACCCGGCGATGGCGATATCGATCTTACCTGCCTCAAGTGCATCGAATAGCCTGCTGAAAATGATATCTTTGATTTCCAGCTTGACCCCCAGCTCCTGGGCAATCACCCTGGCAATATCGATATCGATGCCCACCAGCTCACCCTCTTGCTCATTCAGCAAGTGAAACTCGTAGGGTGGATAATCCGCACTGGTTCCTACAACGAGTTTCCCCCCCTTTTTGATCTGCTCGATCTTTGACCCCGCTGCTTCTTCGGCGGCAGCCGGGAGGGTGGATTGAGATATAATGAACACGAATAATATCATACAAAAAAACGCTTTAGTAAAAAAATGAATCTTGTTTCCCATTTGTACCTCCATTATAGGTTTTCTTTTTTTAGCAACACTTATAGGTATAGCAAAATAATTTTTTTTTGTCAACCCCCCACGCCGGCATGCTGTGAATCAGGGGTAGGAAAAAGGAAGCGAGGAAGCGAGGAAGAGCGGAAGAGCGGAAAAAACAATCTGTATTTTTTTGCCTGTCCCTTTCCTCTAAAAAAAAGCAGACCCGCGAAACACACGAAAGACGCGAAAAAAGATGAGCCAAAGTTACGCGACAAAACACGATCGCACGTGCAAATGACCAGATCGCACGTGCAAGCGCCGAGTTAGCGCGTGCAAGTGGTGTTTTAGCATGTGCAACCGGTGTTTTAGCACGCGCATCCGGTGTTTTAGCACGCGCATCCGGCGTTTTAGCACGCGCAAGGTGTGTTTTAGCACGTGCAAGGTGTGTTTTAGCACGTGCCTCTGTCGTTTTAGCGCGTGCAAGGTATGTTTTAACGCGTGCACCTGTCGTTTTAGCGCGTGCAAGGTGTGTTTTAGCGCGTGCATCTGTCGTTTTAGCGCGTGCAAGCGGTGTTTTAGAATGTGCGGATCGACTATCTACATTTACAGCGCCATTATCTGCTCATACAAGGGGCGTGTTTGAATCCGCGGGGGCTGTAAATATCTATACGGGCGTCGAATTTAATTATGCAGGCGCCAGTACCGAAAGGACACCACCAGGAAATGAACGCCCCGGCCTCCTGTTTCACCATGCGGGAGCCGGGAATGAATTTGCAAGGGTAACAATTGCTCGTATGTCCCCTAAAATTCTAACTTATATCATATCCGAAAAGATATAGCGCAGGGTGCAAATTGGTAGGGTAGGGAACAGGCACTGCCTGTTCCCTCAAATGCCTCGTTGGAACAGGCAGTGCCTGTTCCCTACAATAAGACTTTTTAAACTTATGTTTTTCTTTCGCGTTTTTCGCGTGTTTCGCGGCTCATAAAAGTAGGCGGCGGATTCGAGTATTTCCATAAATTGCCAATAATCCCGTTTTATGTTATGATTGATTTTGCTAAAACACAGGGTTTCCCGTTGCATTGTTTACGAAGATGAGTAATGGAGAACGCTGATTTTAAAGGAGAACCGGTTATCGGTAACATGGCCTACAAGAAGAAACTGATTGAAGCTTGTTCCAGGTTCCCAAATTTTTCTTCCATCAAGGCCCGGGTCTACAGATCGGGGCATGAGTACGATCGGCGGTTGGCCTTCTTTAAATAAACTCCTGATCAAGCTTGTTCTTCTTGCAAATTATGTAAAATCCACTGTAAACTAATTCGATTTCTTTATACCTCATATAACGAACACGGCTTAAGATTTCACGATTCATGAACAAAAAAATGAGGACAGCCAATAAGGAGAAAATAATTATTAAGTAGGAATTTCCCAGGTCACTATGAGGCACGAATTCAATTTTTAGATGATAGGCTATCATTGAAATTAGATGAAGGCTGCCAACGATTATAGAAATTCTTTTACCATATCTTATAGCATAATATATCCCCGAAAAAAGTCTTAACAAAGATTCTTGACGAAGTACTTCTTCTTTAAGGGAAGAGCTGTATTCAATTATCGCGGATTTACAAAAGTTAAAAAAGGTTCGATATTTCATAATGCCTTGCTTATAGTATTTTTCAAAAAATTCATTATATTTATCAGATTGACGCAAGAATGAATCGGCTTTCGAATAATATGGATAAGGGAAATCTTCCCATATGCCAAATCTCTCCCTATGTTCAATATATTGTTCTCTGATTTTTTCTAAACTCAATTTACCTGAAAAATATTTATCTGTAGCATCTTTCAAGTTTTGCACTGATTTCTCAAATTCTTCGTTGGTGATTGGGGATTGATTTTCTTTCTTCGATTCTTTAATTTTCTTTTCGCGGTATTTTTGGGAACATTTATTCTCTAAATCGCCCAATTGTTTCATTCTTAAAAATAGACCTGCTATATAACTGATTATCACCAATAATGAAAAAAATGGCCAGTTGTTAAGGGTCGAGACAATTTTAATAAAATCAGAAGGGATAAAGAACATCATAATACCTACTACGAACCACAGTCCTAAAACCACCAGGAAACCGCCAGGGAATAAGATACCGACTAAGTCTCGAATTGATCCACTGATTGATTGCATTTTTTCACCTCCAGTAATACTTCAATCTCTTGAAATTCATTTTCACAAGAGCCAATTATACCAGGGATTGAAAAAAATCTCAAGATATTCCATCCCCACTCATCCCCTCTATTCACCGTCTAAAAATAAAACGCAACGAAGAACACTCCGTGGATAAAGGACAGTCAAAAAATGTGAGCACTCATCTGGAGAGAAACTTTATAAAGTTTTGTACAATATCTTTTTACAACCGAGGAGTGTAAAGTGACTACTGCGCAGAAATTGAAAGTCTGCCCAATTAAAATTTCTTTTTCTATAGGTCAAAATGAGAATTGCTGGCGGAAATCCCCAATGGCGCGCCGGATGAAGTGGTGCGAACGGTAATGGAAAATTGCAAGACCTTAAAATTTGACGCTAATGAATTTGAGACTGAATAATATAAAGATATAGCCGCGAAGAACGCGAAGCCACGCGAAAGTTTTATCCACAGATTACACGTTACTGCGAGTCACACAGATTGTTTTTTCCGCTCTGCCGCTTTTCCCTACTTTTTCTTAACTTCTTACCCTCTCACCTTCTTACCTTCTATATTTTTCCTCTCTTCCTGTTTTTTTTCCATCTATTCATCTGTTAATGTCCGGATACCCGGATAATTCCATCACAGAAGATACAATTATCACATCTAAACAATAAAAGCAAGATATTTCTAAAGAATTTTGTATAATAGACTCCGCATCGTATATTTTCTTTTTGCAGCGGCGTTTTTCATCGCCGCGCCACAAACTTTTGCCAAAAACCGCGTACTTTGTTTCCAGACCATATATTTTTGTCTCCGCACCCCGCGCATTCCTCTAAAATCCCGTGCATTTGCCAAAAATCCCGTGGATTTCTCCAAAATCTTGTGGATTTGTCTAAAATCCCGTGGATTTGACTCCGCACCTCGTGGATTTGAAAAAAATCTCGTGGATTTCAAAAAAATCTCGTGGATCCTCCAAAAATCCCGTGGATTTGGCTCAGCTCCACGTGGATTTGAAAAAAATCCCGTGGATTTCAAAAAAATCTCGTGGAATTGCTAAAAATCCCGTGCATTTGCCAAAAACCTCGTGCAATTGAAAAAAATCCCGTGCATTTGAAATAAAACCTCGTGCATTTGCCAAAAACCTCGTGCAATTGAAAAAAATTCCGTGCATTTGCCAAAAATCCCGTGCATTTGAAATAAAACCTCGTGCATTTGCCAAAAACGCCGTGCAATTGAAAAAAACCTCGTGCATTTGCCAAAAATCTCGTGCAATTGAAAAAAAACCCGTGCATTTGCCAAAAATCCCGTGCATTTGAAATAAAACCTCGTGCATTTGCCAAAAACGCCGTGCAATTGAAAAAAATCCCGTGCATTTGCCAAAAACGCCGTGCAATTGAAAAAAATCCCGTGCATTTGCCAAAAACGCCGTGCAATTGAAAAAAATCCCGTGCATTTGCCAAAAATCCCGTGCAATTGAAAGGGGAATTATTTGAATGTCCCCTTGTCGTCTGGGGATTGTTTGTAATTTGTGGTTTGTAATTTGGGATTTCCCGGCGAGCCAGGCCTTTTTGGTTCCGGCTCGACCGGGCGAAGGGCCGTTAATTATTAGGAGAGCGGAAATTTTCCGTCAGGGAGGGTTGACAATTTTTCCGATTCATCTTATTATTAACCCATGACAACAGAAAAAATTGGAAAAAAAACGTTTAATACCGCGGGGTTGTGTTTCCCTGAGGATCATTATATGGTGGATCCTCTCAAAAGGATGCAAGAAGTCGAGCAATTAATCGAACAAAAGCTTTATTTCACTCTTCATGCTCCCAGGCAAACAGGGAAAACCACCTATCTTCATGCGCTGTCGCGGAAACTCAACGCCGAAGGGAAATACATCGCATTGGTGGTTTCCTTTGAACAAGCCGGATATAAAAATATAACCATGGAACATGCCAATGAACTTCTTATCTTTAACATTTACCAGAAGGCCGGCGAACAATTACCCAAAGAACATTGGCCTGAAAATCCCCAATCCCAGAAATTCTTAAACTTGAACCACTACCTTAAAAACTGGAGTGATAACCAGGAAAAACCCATTGTCCTGTTTATCGATGAAATCGACGCTTTACTGGACGAAATCTTAATTTCAGTGCTTCGGCAACTGAGGGACGGCTACCAGGGACGACCGAAACATTTTCCATCGTCCGTGGCCCTGGTGGGATTACGGGATATAAGAGAATATAAAGCCAAAATCCGTGACGGGTATGCGTCATTAGGAACGGCGTCCCCGTTTAATGTGAAATCCGAGTCGCTGCTGTTAAAGAATTTTACCAGGCAAGAGGTATACGAATTATTGGAGCAGCATACCCAGGCCACCGGCCAGGTTTTTAGCGAAGAGGTTAAAGGCGAAATCTTTTATCTTACCAATGGTCAGCCCTGGTTGACCAATGCCCTGGCCAGGCAGATCGTTTCTAAAATACTGGCTGATGATTATACCAGGGAAATAGCCCTGCCCATGGTTAAAGAAGCCAAAGTGCAGTTGATTTTGCGGCGCGACACCCACCTGGACAGCCTGGTAGACAAGTTAAAAGAGGATAGGGTTAAACGGATTGTACAGGCCATCATCAATGGGGACAACCTGTCGGTCGATATATTCGACGATGACATCCTTTATGTCCGGGACCTGGGCATCGTTGGCCAGACCGATCCGTTGAAGTTCGCGAACCCTATTTATACGGAAATCATACCGAGAATAATGGCGTCCCCCATTCAATCATCTATTCCCGAGGATATCCAGCCGCAGTGGTTTGTAAACAACGACGGTACGTTGAACATGGAAAAACTGCTGAAAGAATTCCAGGTATTTTATCGTAGGAACAGCGGGGCCTGGTTGGGCAGGTACGAATACAAAGAATCCGCGCAGCATTTATTGTTGATGGCATTTTTACAGAGAGTCGTCAATTCCGGGGGCGAGATTATCAGGGAAATGGCCGTAGGCAACGGTCGCATCGATTTGTTGGTAAAATTCCGGGAACAGGAGTTTGCCCTGGAATTGAAAATTAAACGGGACGAATACACTATCGAGGATGGTAAAGAGCAATTGGGCCGTTACCTCGACCGCCTGGGATTAAAGCAAGGCTACCTGGTGATATTTGATCCCGCGGATAAACCTTGGGCAGAGAAACTCTATTATAATAGTGTTCCCGTGGGCGATAAAACAATAATAATGGTAGGGCTATAGGGCTGCCAAAAAAATAGCCACCAAGGCACGAAGGCACAAAGGTTCACCAAGAGGTTTTATTATTAAAAAATTCTTGGTGTCTTGGTGGCAAAGTTTTCATAGTCTCCGGGCGACGGTGAGCCATCATTCATCATTCTATATAAAGATAATTACACCCACACCATGAAGATTTGTTTTGAACCGATATTGATCATTTCATTTTCGCCGATCTTATTGCTTTGGCGGCGGGAATCGTAAATAATGAGAAACCCGAGGTTTTGATCCTGCCGGTCCAGGTAATCCTCCAGTTGTTTCAAACCTTTCCGGTGCGCCTCTTCACCATACCACTTCTTTAATTCGATAATGTATTTTTGGCTGTTGAAAGTTACCACGATGTCCAACCGTTTTTCCTCGGAAATTTCTACTTCCTTGAAATCAAATCCTTTGCCGTTGATAATGGGTCTTAAAAAGGCCAGGAAGAGCAACCTGCCGTTTCGTTCCAGGAATTCCAGGTCTTTTTCGGAATACTGCTCTTTTAAAAAGGCTTGAAAACGAAGCAGCACTTCCTTCATATTAAGAATCCCATTCTTTTCCAGGAAATTTTCACTGAAATTATAATGCCCCATGTTCGAGGAAGTTTTCACCTTAGATGCCATATAATTGTAAATAAGCTGCTCATACACCAGGTTGTGAATCCTTAACCGGCCATTTGCGTCGCGAAAAACGCCATGAGTCACGCCTTGTTCGATAATCGGATTATATAGATTGTACCCTATGTCTTCCCCCTCCAAAACTACCCGGAAAACCATTTCGTAGAGGGAGCGATTATTTTCGAGGTTTTTGATTAAACTTTGAAAATTCGTATTATCCTCTTTTAACAAGATATTGGCCGCCGTATCGATATCCGATAATGCCCACTGCCCCGGTGGTTGTATTTCTTCATCGATAATCTTGCACAACCGGGAAACCAGGAAGGGATAACCGGAGGTTAAGTAGTGCAATTTCTCGGCGATTTCCCGGTTGTTCATCCGGATATTGTTTTGGGTCAGGAAATCCAGGAGCAAACTTTCGATTTCACCGGCGCTGAGGCGCAGGTCCCCGGGAAAATTAGCGGCGATGTTCCACGGACTGTTGTATTGTTGCTCATCTCCCTTCCTGATTTTAAGTTTTAAGTTTTTCACATCATGAACGCCGGCCAGTATTACCGAGAGAAAGGTAGAATCTTTACCTTTATTGCGCAGCAGGTATTTGGCCCGCAGCATCCCCAAAAAAACCAGGAACAATTGGTTGTTGGATGATTTATCCACTTCATCGATCTGAAGAACGATTTTTTGGCCGGCGGTGGCGGTTAATTCGGTGATGACTTTGGAAAGGGCTTTCAGGGAATCGGTTTTTTCGATTTGCTGCAAGAGGTAATGGGATAATGGATGATCTGTTTGTTTGAATTTTTCTTGCAGCATCTCCAGGAAAGTGGGAGCAAATAATTCTTCGCTGGCAAAAATGTTGTCGGAAACTCCTTCAAAACTGAGATCAAAAACGAGATAGCCCATTTTTTCCAATTGGATTTCCATGAGGTACAATAGGGTTGTTTTCCCGTATTGACGGGGGCGGTTGATGGTGAAGTATTTGCCTTTTTCCACCAGTTTTATCATGTCGGCGATCCTGGCGGACCGGTCTGCCATATAATGCAGATGGGGAACACACAACCCGGCATCGTTAAATTCTTTCCTGTTGTTGTTTATCATGCGCTAATGATAATACAAAATGATCTTTTTTTCAATTGGCTATATAACCAAAACCCGAAGGGCAAACCACAAATTACAAACCACAAATCACAAACAAAAAAACTTTCGCGTCTTTCGTGTGTTTCGCGGGCCTGCTTTTGTTTTTGCCTGCCTCCCTCCCACCTGTTGACATTTCATGGAAATTTGATTATAGTAATAGCGTAAATTAATCGGAGGTATTAAAAAATGAGACAGGTAGTTATATATTCCGGGGAAGACGGTTTTTGGATTGCCGAATGTCCCAGCTTGCCCGGATGCATTAGCCAGGGAGAAACAAGAGAAGAGGCAATTAATAACGTGAAAGAAGCCATAAACGTATATGTAGAAGCGCTGGAAGAGGATTGTTTACCCATACCTGAAGAACAATTCAATACACTGGTAATGGCGGTGTAACATTGGGTCGGTTACCGGTCATTTCAGGCAGAGAATGCGTCAAGGCCTTAAACAATATTGGATTTTATTTCAAAAGACAATCTGGGAGTCATATTGTTTACTTTTCATATATCGCGGTTAGATTGAATCGGATGGAAAGGATTTGCTTTTCCAACGTCGCCCGGCCATATTTGTCCCGATAATCTTTGAAAGTAAAACTATTTTCACGGCTTTCGCTTTCGCTTTCGCTTTTCAATACCCGGATATAGGAATCGAGATTGGCCCGCAGGTTGGCAAACGCTTTCCGGGCATAGGCTTCATCGGGGTAACGCACCACCAGCAGGTTGTAATCGCCGCCATTCTTATCTTTGTATTGGGCGGTCACCCCAAATATCTTGTTTTCCAAAAGCAGGATATCCCCCTCACCGAGGGTGTAAATGGACTGGAGAGAATAGTAACCCCGAACCAACAGTTCCGACCCTGCGACACGGTTTTCTAACGGCAGGAGGGAAAAAAGTTGGGAAAAATCGGGATTTTTTTCCTTGCCTCCCGGCAGGAGTTTCAGGGTCTCCCCGGCCAACTGCACCATGACCGGCAACAAAGAGGATTTCCCGGCGAGATTATTGACGATTACAAAATAATTTCCGTGCAGCAACATGATTTGATTATAATCCCCGGTATTGCGGACGGGTACGCCGGGTACGGGGGTCTCTTTGCCGCACTTTAAAAGGTATATGCCCAGGGCGGACTGGGGGATATCCATGCGGTAAACTTCGACGGCAATATCATCGCTGTTGCTGAGATAGGTTTGCACTTGTAAGTTTTCAAAACCGAATTCGAGGAATAATTCGGAACCGCCGTTGATATGGCCGTAGAGACCATTGCGATCGAATTCCCGTACGGGTTCTTTTTTCTGCCAGCCTCCCGCAAATCCATCCGGCGGGAACTGTACACCCATCCCCACCGAGGTTAAAAAAATAGCCACCAAGACACCAAGACACCAAGGTACACCAAGGGTTTTATTATTAATAAATCCTTGGCGCCCTGGCGTCCTGGCGGCAACGTTTTTCATTTATGCCCTCAGGTGCTTGATCTTTTGGGGATCGGCAATGCCCAGGCCCAGTTTCTCGGCATAACGGAGGTATTCTGAAAACCGGGGGTGCTCGTTAAAACCCTTGACGTTCATTTCTTTTCTTTTATTGACCAGGATGTTATGGCAGGTCATATCCAGGGCAAAGGGATCGGTAGCAAAGAAAAGGGTATTGTACGGGTAGATGAATTGGGCATTGGGTTCGGGGCCGCCGTCGTACTGCCCCCGCAGGCCGTCGGTGATATTTAATACCATTTTGTCCCGGACGGCGGGGAATGCCGATACTTCGGTGCAGACATCGAAGAACAGGGGCCTGTGGAGACGGCCGGTGTTGCAAATGGCGGCGTATCCTATATTTTTAGTGGCCATGGAAATGCCGTTGCCGGTATTTTTGAATACGGGGATATTGATGAACTTGGTCAACGTCTGGGTCAGGAGTTTGCCGAAATAGGAGTATTTTCCATTTACCACATGCTGGCACAGGTAGGGCTGGTCTTTGGGGCCTTCGACATCGGCGAAATAATAGGTACCTTTATCGAAATTAGCGAGACTGATATGGTTCCCGTCTTTGTCCAGCCATTTGCCGCTGTCCTGGGTTTTGCCTTCGGCAAAGGCGTCATCCATGGTTTGCAGGCCTTGAACGCCGATACCGGGATAGCGTTCCGGGGTAAACCCGGCGTCTTTGAGCATATAATCGAACCGGTCCCAGATGATGATATTTTTTGCGGGGAGGCCCCCGCCTTCTTGCCGCAGCCAGGCGATGACGGCGTCCACTACTTCCAACCGCGTGCTGATGAGCCCGGGCCCCACGGGGTTAACCTTGATTCCCACGACGTCGTCGGGTTTAAAAAATAAGGCAAAACTCTCTTTCATGTTTTTCCCGGTCAGGGTGGTAATTCCTTTTTCCATCATGGCTTTAACCACATCCGCGGACACGCCTTTTTCCGTCATGGCTTTGGGGTCGTTGATTTCCACCACGCGCCCCGGGAAGGGCCCGGGCAGGGAATACTGCGTGCGGGGTACTTTCAACACGTCATCGATATTGGTTTTTGGCCTGACAGGGGGCGTCGCGTTTTTTGCATCCTGGGCCCATATGGGCCGTCCCAACACGAGGCCGGCCCCCAACGCGGAACCGGCGCCGCCGGTGATTTTCAAAAACTTCCTGCGATCTATATTTCCACTCATGTTAAAACCTCCTTTAAAATAGTCTAATTAGTTTCCTCTTTTTAATTCTTTCTGATACTGGCTGGGGGTTCTATCGGTATATTTTTTAAAGGCGCGGTAAAATGCGCTCTTGGAGTTGAACCCCACCTCGTAACAGACGCGCAGTACAGAGGTCTCTTCATCCGCCTCTTGCAGCATTTTCTTGGCCTCTTCGATCCGGAAACTGTTGACAAAATCGGAGAAATTCTTGTCCATGCGCTCATTGAGCACCTGGGAAAGAATATGGGGCGTAACGGATACTCTTTTGGAAAGGGCCTGCAGCGAGAGTTTATCGTCCCGGTAAAGTTTCTCTATATCCATCACATATGATAGTTTTTTCAAGCACTGTTCCACGATTTCCGGGTCCAGGAGGGAATCCTTGTACTTGTTCTTTACTCTTCGATGCAGCAGGTATTTTCTCCCGGCCAGGAAGCCCGATGCGGCCGCTGCTAAGATGAGAAACCCCAGGATGATCTTAAAAAGCAGCGAGCGGATGAAACCCGGGCTGAAATCAAAAGTAAAGGAAGCGCCCCTTTCAGCCCAGATTCCGTCGCTGTTGGCCGCCATCACCCGGAAGGTATATCGCCCGGGCGGAAGTCCCCTATATATGGCCATTTTTACCTGGGACGGCGCGACCATGGTCCAGGCGTCTTCATAATTCTCCAACCTGTATTTGAACGAAACCCGGTCGGAAGAAATCAGGGTGGATGTGGCAAAATAAAACTGGATATAATCGAGGCTTCTCAGGATCAACCGGTTTGTTTCTTTGTCCGGTTCCAGGTCTCTATTATTGGACACTACCCTCTCGATGAGCACGGGGGGCGGGATGGTATTTATTTTCATATTTTGGGGATCGATGATGGATATGCCTTTGGTAGTGCCGAACAGCAGCCTGCCGTCGCTGGTTTTAATGGATGAATGCTGGGCCCAGCGGCTGCATTCTTCCGATTTCAGGCCATCGCTTTTTCCATAATAGGTATATTCTATCTTTTGGGTTTTGCCGGTCCCCGCGGCCCCCGCGGCCAGGTCGTCCAGGTTTTTCTTCACTGCTTTAAAAATGCCTTTATCGCAGCTCATCCACAAATACCCGCCGGCATCCTCGAAAACCTGGTATATGGTATTGCTGTATAAACCGGATTCGGTGGTAAAAGAAAATACTTCATTATTGCCCTTCAGCCTTATTAACCCGTTGCCTTTGGTGGCAATCCAGTAAATTTCATAATTATCCTTGTCTTCATAAATATAAGAGACCATGACGTCCGGCGGCAGCGACCCGCCGCCGGGTATTGAAAAGCGCCCGTTTATCCCCAGGGTAAGTCCCTTATTGGTGCCGATCCACAGGTTATTTTTGCTATCTTCATAGATACAATAGATTTCATTGGCCAAAAGGCCCGCATTATCGTTGAGAGATTTGAAAATACCATTTTCCAATGTATTGAGTCCGCGGCTGGTTCCCACCCAGGGAATCCCCCGGCTGTCGCAATACAGGGAGATAATGGAATCGCTGGGCAGGCCGTCGCGGGTGGTGTAGTTTGTCAAGCGTTTTCCACGGCCGGGGTCCAGTTTATATAGCCCCGAGCCGTAAGTCCCGAACCAGGTATTTCCCTCCCGGTCCCGGCAAATGGGGCCCACGACGGCGTCGGAAAATTCCACGGTCATGGTTTCCCTGCTCAATATTCCTTTAGCGAACCGGGTCAAGCCGTCCATGGTGGCCACCCAGAGATTTTTATCCCGGTCTTCATACATATCGACGACGTATTCGTGGGGTAGGCCGGATTCCACGGAAAAAGTTCTTATTTTCCCGTCCCGCAGCCGGGTTAGCCCCCTACCGTCGGTACCCACCCAGATACTTTTTTCACGATCTTCGAAAATGGCCGATACCACACTGCCGTTCATTAATTTACTTGTTTCCATGGTGGAAAGTCCGGACCACCCTTTGCGGATACGAAAGAGTCCGTTGCCGGTCCCCACCCAGAGATTGCCGTCGCTGTCTTCGATGATGTCATATATGACATAGCCGTAGATGCCCCTGGATTTATCCAGGAGTTCCGCCTGTCCCCCGCGGTAATAAACCAGGCCGCGGTTGGTCCCGATCCACAACCCGCCGGAGGAATCTTCTTTAATGGCAGTCACATCGCAGCGATCGAAATCTTTGCTGGGGATTTTGACAAACCTGCGGTTAGTAAAGCGATACAAGCCGCCGCCGCGGGCGCCGACCCACAGGTTGCCCCTGGAATCTTCGGAAACAGCATAGATATAAGGTTCCATCAGCCCATTCTCTTTACCGAAACAGGTAATTTCTTTTTCGTTCAAGCGATCCAGGAACCCGTTTTCGGCGCCGATCCAGAGATTGTTTTTGAGATCGCAGTAAAGGCAGTTGATGGTGTTGCTGGAGAGCCCGTTTTTCTGGGTAAATATTTCGAAGACCTGGTCTTTATATTTAAATAAGCCCTCGCCCCGGGTGCCGGCCCAGAGGTTGCCGTCGCGGTCGACCTTTAAAGCCGTAATTTCTTTATAGCCGGTCTGGGCGTTACTGAAGAGCGGAAGAGTCAAAAATTTAACGCCGTTAAAGCGGCATAATTGCTGCCGGGTGGCGACCCAGAGATAGCCGTCAGGGGTCTGGGAAATGGCCGCCACCGAATTCCCCGGGAGTCCGTTGCCCGTAGTCCAATCTTCTTGCACATACTGGTCGATGGATTTCAATGGGTCCAGGCCCAATAATGTCCCGGTTAACAGCAGACACAGGAAAAAGGCTATTGTACCAGGGAAAATACGTGTATGATGGGTCATTTAGGGGGTGATTAATTTTAATTTCAACAGGTTTTCCCGGATTTTGTCAATGTAAATGCCGGCGCCGGCTGTGGACTTATCGTTATAGAAAAGGCCCCAGAGATAGTTCCCGTTTTGTTTGATATTCATCATGCCGTTGGAGCGGTAGTATGGGTCCTGGAAGCGGTAGAAATCTTTTCCCGGGTTTTCTTCGACGGTCATACCTTTGCTTTTGGCCAGTTTTAAATAGTCGTCCAGGATTTTGCGGGCGCCTTTTTCATCATCGGTCTCAATAATAAAGACCTGGATTTTTCTACCCTCTTTTTCATAGTCTGCCGTGAAAGCGGAGTGCAGGAAAGAGTGGCCCAGGAAATTTTGGGCGATATAGCGTTCGGAATATTCGACTTTTTCTTCCGTGGGGAAACATTCCAATACCCTGGGGAGCGGGAACCGGTTCTCGCCCTGGATTTTTTGGGCGATTTGTTGGGCGGCTTCTTTAAGGATGGTTTCATCCTTGTCCCCCAGGTCAAAGCCGCTGAGCTTGACATAGTAGCAGCCTGCCAGGAAATTGAGTACGCCTTTTTCATAGTAGCCCTGGGCTCCGATGGGGATAAAGGGGCCTTTGGCCGGTTTTTCCTGGCTGTAGACGCCGAAACCGTTTTTAGCGTTGTTGTGGCGGTAGATATCCACGGTAATAGAGCCTTTGGGGTTGCTTTCATAGGAAGCGCTGACCAGCTCCTGGAAATCGTAACTTAAAAAGACATCGGCGGCGCCGTCGATGTATTCGTACAGGTTATCGGGTGTATAGGCATCGATATTTCCTTTTTGCGTCCATCCCTCGAGCTGGGGGAAAAGCGTTTTCATATCCACGGGTGCACTCGATGCGCCGGTAAGGGAAAGGGTAAAGAGGAAACATCCTATTATTAAGGTACTGAGTAAGATGTATTTTTTCAACTGTAACCTCCTTGGTTTGAGGAACAAATTATAATATGTTACGCTCAAAATAGCAAGATGCCGCCAAAATAAAGCCACGGACAAACACGGACAATAAAGGCGAAGTTGAGAAGTTAAGACAGATTCTTCTTCAACATTCATAATTCATCATTCTATCACTCTTAACAGCGGTCCACAGATTTCACTGATTTACACAGATTGTTTTTTCTCACCTTCCCAACTTCCATCTTTTTCCGCTCTTCCGCTCTTCCGCTCTTCCTCGCTTCCATGTTTTTTCTCACCTTCTTACCCTCTTAACTTCTCACCTTCTTTCTTTTCCCTTTCTCTTCCGCTCTTCCTAACTTCCTTTCTTTTTCCTTCTCCTCCCCTTGACATCTGAAAGATAAAAAAGTAAAATTACCTGATGTGTATTGCCTATACTTATAAAAACGAGTTTGGAATTATTCAAGGAAAATTGGGCTATGAAGCGGTGGATAACCACCCCGCGGGAATTCCCGGAGTTTCAACGAGGCATTTGAAGGAACAGGCGGTGCCAGTTCGCGACACTCTACAATTTTGCGTCCTGCGCAATATCTTTTCGGATAGGCTCAAACTGGAAAAATGAGATAGAATCATGAGCATAAGTTGGGACGATCATAAAGAACTGGCGATAGTAAAAGATTCACTGAGTCCAAGATATGAATTGCTGGCGTATCTGGGAGGAGGTGCGTTTGGGAAAGTTTTCAAGCTTAAAGACAAAAGCCTGGAAAGAGATTGCGCTTTAAAGGTATTAAATATAGATAAGCTCAATGAATCCAGCAATGAAGAATGTAAAA
>Ga0315278_10000364_pt1 | contig 40196 bp, 35 predicted proteins | sample YL17G06_0_MG_FD_203880 | JGI IMG/M metagenome (GOLD analysis project Ga0315278, IMG submission 203880) | Sediment microbial communities from Yellowstone Lake, YNP, Wyoming, USA - YL17G06_0 | ecosystem: Environmental > Aquatic > Freshwater > Lake > Sediment | place: USA: Wyoming | collected... | reverse complement strand
CTATAGTTATATTAACAGGGACGTTTACGGCTTCCGGACGACTTGACCCGTATAGGGGAACAAAGCATCTGATTGAGGAAAAATGCAAGGCTCCCATATATGTTCTTACTGAGAAGTGGTTTGATTATGCCCCCGTGGTGGGAGGAAAGCTCAACAGCGGATATTATCAGGGTCAAACCGCCGCTGAAATGGCGGTGCGCATTTTGGACGGCGAAAATCCGAATAATATTCCAATATTACACGGCACCTCCGACAAATATATGTTTGATTATATTCAGTTGAAACGTTTCGGAATAGCCGTTTCAGAACTGCCGCCGGGCAGCATCATAATCAATGAGCCAAAGTCCTTTTATCACCTGTACAAAAAACGGATATGGACTGTTGCAGCGGTTGTTCTGTTCCTTGTCGTTATGGTCATAGCACTTTCGGCCAGTATTGTTCGTCGCAAACGTGCGGAAAAAGAAGTAAGATTGCTCCAAAAACAGATAGAGTTTATTTTGGGTTCCACAAAGACAGGGCTTGATATTATCGATTCGGAATTTAATCTTCGTTATGTTGACCCAGAATGGGCCAAAATATACGGCGATTATACGGGCAGGAAGTGTTACGAGTACTTTGAGGGCCGCAATTCAACATGTCCGACCTGTGGGATATCGCAGGCATTGAAAACAAAAACGACGGCTGTAACGGAAGAGGTTTTGCCGAAAGAAGGCAACAGGCATGTCCAGGTCGTAACCGTCCCATTCCACGATGAAGAGGGGCAATGGCTGTTTGCTGAAGTGAATATAGACATCACGGAACGGAAAAAAGCTGAAGAGAAACTTATCGATTACCAGCGGCAGCTCAAATTTCTTGCCTCGGAATTATCGCTTACCGAGGAACGGGAGAGACACCGAATCGCTACGGAACTACACGACCGAATCGGCCAGACACTGGTTATTTCAAAACTAAATCTGGGATTGCTTCGCCAATCCATATTTTCCGATAGTATTGCATCAATTTTAGATGAGGTTTGTAATTCGCTCGACAAAGATATTCAGGCCGTAAAGTCATTGACATCCGACCTGAGTTCCCCTATACTTCACGAAATAGGATTGGAAGCAGCTATCGGTGATTGGCTGACGGAACAGATTCAGGGGAAACATGGTATCGAATCCGAGTTAGAGGATGACGGAAAACCGAAACCTCTTGATGAGGATATGCGTATTGTTTTATTCCGCAGTGTTCAGGAATTGCTTGTTAATGTTGTCAAGCATGCCCATGCAAGTAAGGTGAAAGTTTCTATACTGAAAGTTGACAGCAATATACATATTATTGTCGAGGATAATGGAGTCGGATTTAATGTTACTGATATTGCAACCATATCCACCAAAACCGGAGGATTTGGACTCTTTAGTATTCGGGAGAGACTGGAACAGTTGGGCGGTCGTCTCGTCATTGAATCCAAGTTGAATTGTGGTGTGAGAGTAACAATGATAGCTCCACTCAGAAATACGGAAAAAACCAGAAAAGAGGGGCGCGAATGAGCATAAGAATTTTATTAGCTGATGACCACGGGATTATACGTCAGGGTCTGCGTTCATTGCTTGAGAAACAATCGGACCTGGAAGTGGTTGGTGAAGCTGAGGATGGTCGAAAAGCACTGGCCCTTGTCCAGCAACTTGTACCTGACATAGTTATTATGGACATAACTATGCCCAACATCAACGGCGTGGATGCCACACGGCAAATTACCGCGGAATTTCCCCACGTCAAGGTAATTGCTTTGTCGATACACTCCAATAAACGCTTCGTCTCCGATATGCTCAAAGCCGGCGCTTCAGGCTACATTCTCAAAGAATGTCTCTTTGATGAGCTTATCCAGTCCATACAGGCAGTGGTTGACGGCAATACATATCTCAGCCCAAGAATTACGGGGGTTATAGTCGACGATTATGTAGAACATCTCTCAAAACCTCGGGGTCCCCAACTGCCGACCCTTACAGAAAGAGAACACAAAGTCCTGCAGATGATAGCTGAAGGTAAGTCTATAAAGGAAATAGCTTTAGTGTTTCACCTCAGTGTCAAAACCGTCGAATTAAATCGCCGTCAGATTATGCGAAAGCTCGATGCCAACACTATAGCCGACCTGACCAAATATGCCATTCGTGAGGGGTTGATTTCTCTTGAATAACAACTTGTCCGCCTAAACTTGAAAAAATATATATTATCCTTTTCGGAAGTCTGATTAGCCATTTCGGAGCAAAAATTTAGGAACATCCTAATTGGTCAACCGAGAGTTTCAGTTGATAATATAAGAATTAGGTATCTTAAAAATAAGGATTGGGAGAGTGAGGAAAAGTGGAAAAGAGTATTTGCCGTGAGGCATAAACCGATGAGTTAACTGACTCGCCGAGGAACATCGGAAACTAATTTCCATCAGTCTCCATATGTTTGCTTTTGTAAAACCTTCCCTTCAGTGCCTGCAATTAATCTTCTTATATTTTCCCTGTGACGCACAATCACCACCATAGGTATAACAATAGCTGTTATCAGCAGCGGCCACAAAAAATTAAAGTTCCAGCCGGGTATCAACACTATGGCCAAAACAACCGTCGCTGGAAATGCAATTGAAGCAACAATTGAAGCCAGCGAGATATATCGCCACAGCAAGACAACCACAATCCAAACTACAAAAGTCGACACCGCACAAATCGTATAGTACGGCCAAAGGCCCAGTGCTACACCGAAACTTGTTGCCACGCCTTTGCCGCCCCTGAACTTTACGTATATGGGGAAGATATGTCCCAATATCGCTGCGCACCCTGTCGCAAGCCATAGAAAAAGCTGTGAAACAATAGGCGGTGAAGCCACAAACCTGCCGGCAATTAACATCGGAATTGCACCCTTGGCTGCGTCCAGAGCAAAACATACATAACCCCATTTTTTTCCTACGGCACGCGACAGATTTGTCGCACCTGTATTACCTGAGCCGATGCTGCGAAGGTCTTTGCCGTGCGCTGCGGCAATAATAAGACCGAACGGAATCGAACCTAACAGATACGCAACAATAATCAAAACTCCAAAAACCATAATCACCTGACCTGCTATATTTGTCTCTTGCGTTTATCTATTATCGAATCATAAACAGATACCAGTTGTTCAGCGGCTCTGGCAACAGAAATCTTATCTCTGAGATTATCCGCAATAATTGCTTCCGAAGCACTTTTGATATTGGCCTCATTCGTAAAATAACTGATGGCCGCCGCCAATGCGGGGACATTTTCAGGCCTGTCAATTATTTTGCCGTGTCGATTATCAATGAACAAATCTGCTGCCCCATTGAACCTCGTGGTTATCACCGGCCTGCCGGCTGCCAATGCCTCCAGTATAAATCTGCTTGCAGGGTCATAAAAGGTAGGCAAAACAGCAACATCTGCTATCGTCAAAATCGATTGTATATTCCTTACTTCTCCGAGAAAAATTGTTTTTTCCACGACTCGGAGTTTTTCTGCAAGCACCTGATATTTGACGGGATTGTCTCTGCCCGCCACAATCAACAAAGCCTTTTTTCCCTCCGCCTCTTTTGCTGCCCGCATCGCTTTTATCAAAACGGCCAGTCCTTTTAATCTAAAATTATTTGCTGCAAAAAGAAATAATACCGGCTTATCTTCTTCCCGCATACCCGACTGCGCCAATATCTGCACTCGAAGTCTGTCGGACTCAATTTTATCAATCTGCCTGTCAACCTTTACTCCGTTAGGCACGACCATCAGCCGTTTTGCACTCACCCCGTAATGACGTCTGAATTGTTCTGCCACGTATTCCGAAATCGCTATAATCACCGGCCCATCGGGATTTCTGCAAATTCTTTTCTCCGCCTGCAAAAGCAACGTTCGCTGAAAATTGGCAAATGCGGTTATTCTCTTGTAAGATTCGATAAATTTATTCTGGTAACTGGCGGCGTTACGCAAAATGCTTTCCGCATAGGTGCCTCCGCGAGGCTGATAAACATCGGCGAAATCAAACGGCAGAACGCTGTGGACTATATCATATTGATTTGTCGTCAGATATTTTCTTAATGCTTTTGCGAAAGCAAAATAATTTGCCCGCCTGCCGGGCAGGTTCTGGCACAAGATATGTATATCTTTTGCCTTGGCCTGTCCCTTTGCTGCCAATACGTCCACCCGGCAATCCTGCCTTGACAGCTCACTTGCCAGCTCGAACACAGAGCGTTCCGCACCACCCAAACCAATATCGATTCGCTCTGTTATTATGGCGACTTTTCTGCTCATTATGATGGGCCTATCCTGCCGTTTCGTATATCGTGCCGCCTTATCCGTTTTACCTTGCCCAGCACTCTGCTGATAAACACTTTATCTTTGCGTGTCAATTTTTTTTGGCCGGCATATTCAAAATAAAAACGCAGCCTGTCTGTCCTCGAAAAATATTTCGTCGGCGCCGAATAACAAAGCTGTGCAATATCTTTTACCCTGAACCGCTCCGCAAACAAGCCCGGTTCAAAACATCTCGCCAAATCTATCAGGTAAAACTTCTTCTCGACACCGTAAAATACGTGCGAGAAATAAAGGTCGCGATGCCGATAGCCGGCTGTGTGAAATTTTCTTATAAAAGCCGCCAGTTGAGAAATAAAACTTTTCCGCAGTCCCAAATTTTCCTGTGTCGCCGGCGCCTTGAAATAATCAGGCAGTTTTCGCTCAATGGCCTCGGCCTCCGGAAGTTTTTCTGTGATTATAAAGCTTCTTTTTTCAAAAATTAGACCCCATTTTTCCCCGTATGCAATAACTTTCGGCGTATTTATCCCTGTTGCAGTCAATTTATCTGCCGCTTCGCATTCAAAAAAACTGTAACTTTTTCTGTCGCGATGACACAGCCAGTTTTTAAGCTGGCCTAATACCGGCGCATTGTCATATCGCTTCAAAAATACGGTTCCCGGAGGAGTCCCCATCTCAAACTGAATCCGGCTGCGGTAAGATGCAAGATTATTTTTGACCAGATTTTTGCCGCCCGCGAATGAAAAGACGGCATCAACGGCAGTCAAACCCAGCCTGGCAAATTCCGCCTTATATTCAGGAGCAACAAAAAACGATTTGGAAATTTCTACAAATTTACCGTTCATAAAAGCTGATTATTTTTTACTCTTTTCAAACAATTTCGCCGCCGCCTCACATACCATTTCTACGGTGATTGCCTCCATACACAAATGTTTCTCCTCTTTGCATTTTGGCCTCGCACAGGGAGCACAGGGAACATCTCCGACTATCTGTATTTCATTTTCGTATCCGCTGTCCGTCCACACGGGGTCATTCGGCCCGAAAAGACTGATTACTTTGCGGCGCAGCGCTATGGCTATATGCCGCGGCCCTGTATCATTGCTTATTACTAAATCCGCAGCGGAAAAAAGTGCCTTCAATTCACCGAGGCTTACCGGCGTTTCCGCCAGACTGGTAAGTTTGTATTTGCTCAGACTGCAAATCTCTTCGGCAATTTGTCTCTCTTCCTGATTGGCCGAAACCGAAATAATTATCTCCGCATCGTAATCGGAAATCAGCCTTTCCGCCGTTTGCGCAAATCTGTCGGCCGGCCAGCATTTACTCTGCCCGAATGCCCCGCCCGGCACAAATATAATTATCGGCTTGCCTGAATTTACAATCTGCGGCAGCCTGGCCCGCAAAGCCTGACTGTCTTTTGCGTCTATTGATAGTTCGAGAGTTCTGTCGTTTGTATTTGCGCCGAGATGTTTGGCAATTTCAAGATAATAATCAACCATCGAGAAAGGTTTGAATCTGCCGTCAGGCAATCGGGGCGGAAAAAGTTTGTCCGTAAGCAAAAATCCTCGTCCCTCACGCGCATAACCAAGCCGCCTCGGTATTCCCGCAAAGAACACCGTCATTGCTGAAGCAAAAGAATTTTTGAAAAGCATAGCACAATCAAACTTATGTTTTTTGAGCATATTCGCTGTTACAAAAGGGTTTTTACTGCGTTGTTCCAGCCATAAGTTATTGAAACTGCACGGCGACAAAATCTCGCGAACAACGGTCCTGCCGAAAAAAGTAATTTCACCATCGCTGAGATGTTGACGTATGGCCCGCAGCGCCGGTGTGCATAGAATCGCATCGCCCATAGGGGAAGGAAGCCAGACTAATATGTTTTTATCCTGCATCTGCTCCGGAAAAATACCCTGTCCCCCGCCAATTTTATTTACGCTTCTGCATTATGTAGAAGGTCAGCGACATTAATTGAAAGAGAATGGCAAAACCAAGCGTAATCAGAACAGCACTGTCCCGTCTGGTCGGACTCATCAGGAACCATATACTTATCAGCACGCAGAATGGAACTATACCCTGCATAATGCCCGCCAGCATCCTCATTCCCGAAAACTCATCGAACATCCCTTCCCGATGCATACCCTTTAGCTGTTCCAGAATACTGCTAAGCAATTGTTCAGTTTTATTGCCGCTTATATTTTGCTCTTCAGCAGAAATCTTTTCCTCGAGGATTTCCTCCTGCGGTTTTTCCACGGTTTCCGGTTCTGTCTGCAATTGAGGCATCGGTTGTGCCTCGGCAAGCGGTTTATTCTCCGGCTTGGGGCTCGGCTGAGCAGGACTCGCCTGAACCTGACCTGCCTGCTGCTGGCTTGTGCGAATGTGCTTTTTTATTATATTCACCGCTTCCCTTATATTCACAGCTTTATAATCGGGTTTTGCGCCATCTGTTTCGGCCGGTTTATGATGCGGAATTATCAGGATTGTCCTGCACCCTGCCCGCTGACCTGCTTCGATATCTCTGCTGCTGTTGCCGAGCATCCATGACTGCTCAAGGTCTATGTCCATCTCATCGGCGGCGGCCAGCATCATCCCAGGGTTGGGCTTGCGCCAGTACCATTCCTTGCGATACTTTGGAATGACACCTTCCGGGTGATAGGGACAATAATAAATCTTGTCCAGGTAAGCTCCTTTTCCCGCCAGCAGTTGTTTTAACCGGTTATGAATCTCCTCAAGTGTTTCTTCGGTAACAATTCCTCTGGCAACACCCGATTGATTCGAGGCCACAACCAGCTTATATCCCATAGCTTTTAATTCGACGAGCGCTTCGCATACCCCGTCGAGCAGCTTTACCTGGTCGGGACTATTGAGATAGCCCGGGTCTTCAATCAGCGTGCCGTCCCTGTCAAAAAATACCGCCTTATTAGCCATATTTTTTCCGCCAATCCGTTTCTATTCAGGCAAAATTTTGCTCCACTATATCGCAGATTATATGATAAGCAATCTGATGAATTTCCTGTGAGCGGGCTGTTGACTTATCGTCCGCACAAAAACAAACATCTGCCATTCGTTCGAGCCGGCTGCCCGCAATACCCGTAAAAGCCACCACCACGGCGCCCTTCTTTTTTGCCAGTTTTGCCCCCTCCAAAATATTCGTCGACCTTCCGCTTGTTGAAATAGCCCACAGAACATCACCTTTTCTTATCAGCGCCTCCACCTGCCGTCTGAACACTTTCTCATAACCATAATCGTTTGCTAACGCAGTTATCACCGATGTATCCGTCGTCAATGCAATTGCCGGCAGTCCTTTGCGTTCTCGTTCGAATCTGCCGACCAGCTCACCCGCTATGTGCTGCGCATCAGCTGCCGAACCGCCGTTACCGCACACATAAACCCTCCCGTCTCGTTTCAGCGACTTTGTTATAATGTCGGCGATAGCTGCAATCGTTCCAATCCCTTTTTCTGCGAATTCGTCAACTAATCTTTTATGCAATTCTATCGCTTTTGCAATCTGCTTTTTTATATTTTCATTCATCCGTATTACCGCCCAATGTCTTCATTTTTTTTATCGTTGCCGTCGAGCTTTTTCCTTTTACCAGCGGCGCAAGGACAATCTTTCCGCCGTAAGACTCGACAATCTCACGTCCCACAACGCCTTTTTTCTCCCAGTCTCTTCCCTTTACCAGCACATCGGGTTTCACTTTCCTGATTAGATTGACCGGAGTCAACTCATAGAAAATCGTAATATAATCGACACTTTCCATCGCAGCCAGCACCGCCGCCCTGTCACGTTGATTATTGATGGGTCTTCCCCGTCCCTTGATTGCTCTTACCGAGCTATCGCTGTTCAAGCCAACGACAAGCACGTCCCCCTGTGATTTGCAGAACTTAAGAAACTCAATATGTCCCCTGTGGACGACGTCGAAACAGCCGTTCGTAAACACTATGGTCTGTTTTCGCATTTTATACCAGTTCAGTTCTTCAATCAGGGACTCTGCTGAATGTATTTTGCCGCTTTTGCCGAGACTTTGGCTGGCGATTTCGTTAATAATCTCTTCTACCGACACCGTTGCCGTGCCGAATTTTTCCACTTCAATTCCGCCTGTTATGTTTGATAGCTGCACCGCCGTTTTATAATCATATCCTGCTGCGAGAGCTACCGCCAGCGTTGCCAGCACCATATCACCTGCGCCCGTAACGTCATATACGCTGCGAGGCCGTGTCGGCACAATCTCGCTTCTCCTGTCCGTCTTAAGATATGCGCCTTCTTTATCGAGCGTAATTACCACCGCATCGAGTTTTAATTTTTTATAAAGCTCCGCCGCCGCCTTTGCCGCCGTTTCCGCCGTTTTCACTTCCAAACCTGCCGCCATCGACGCCTCATTGCGATTCGGCGTAATCATCGTTGCACCAACGTATCTCGAATAATCGCTGGTCAGGCAGGGGTCAACAAGCACTTTTCTCCCTGCCTTCGCCGCCAGTCGTATCATTTGCCTGCATACCAAAGGCGTCAGCAATCCTTTGTTGTAATCCTGCAGACAAACAATATCAACCTTCTTCAAATTGGCCTTATATACCTTCAAAATCTTTTTATACTGCTCTTCTGACAATGGCTCCGTATATTCCTCATCCATTCTGAACAATTGCTGCTGATGACGGTGTTGCGCAAGTCCTATCAGTCTTTGTTTGCTGATTGTGGGCCGCTCCGCTATCGTAATTAGATTCCTCGTATCCGCCCCGGCTTTTGCCAGCATCTTTCGCAGTATTTTTGCGTTCTGGTCTTTGCCGGTAATTCCAAGGCACACAGGCTTTGCCCCCAGCGCAGCAAGGTCAGCCGTTACCGACCCCGCCCCGCCGCACCTATACTCCGTTTTTGTAATCTTCAGCACCGGCACCGGCGCCTCAGGGCTTATTCGCATTGCATCGCCGTAAATATAAACATCGAGCATAAAATCCCCCACCACCAGCACTTTCGGCGAGCCGAGATTCGTTACCACTTTCAGCAGTTTCTCATACATTTTTATTTTTTACCCTTTAGTCTTTTAGAATTTTACCTGCTAACACATCATCAATCAACCGTTTTAATTGATTTTCACCTGTGATAAACTTCAGCTCAATTGCCAGATACGCAAAAGGTCTGCCTTTATCGGCTGGAACCATCGCAGCGATTTTAGCCCAGTCCTTTTGTGTTGTCAGTATCAAATCCGCCTTAAAACGTTCACCCTCTTTGCATATTTTCGCTATATCCTCCTGCGTATAGCAGTGATGGTCGTCATAAAATATTGAGCCGACAACATCCGCCCTTAGTCCCTTTATCGTATTCGAGAAAGCCTGCGGATTGCCGATGCCGCAAAAAGCAAATATTTTCTTGCCTCTTAATTCTTCGACAGCAAATTTTTTGCCGTCAAAACACTGCGCGAAGACTGGCTTATGAACTGAGCGTGCGATTGATATATAAGGATTAACCGCCTTCAATTCTTTTTCAAGTTTTACTAATTCACTTTCCCCTGTCTGGTCGCATCGGGTAATAACGACTGCATTCGCTCGTTTCAGCGAATCAACAGGCTCTCTCAGCAGACCCGCCGGCAACAATTTTCCGAACCCGAAAGGCTCAGTGGCATCAATGGCAACTATATCAATGTCTCTTGCTAATCGTCTGTGCTGAAACCCGTCGTCCATAATCAGCACGTTCGCCTTATATTCGCTTACGGCTTGCTCCGCACCGGCAACCCTGTCGGGATTTACAATTACCTTCGCCTGCGGACAACTCTCAGTTAAAATTGCAGGCTCATCTTCGTAATTTTGCCTTTTACCTTTTGCCTTTTGCCTTGTCTTATAGCCGCGCGTTAGTATCGCACACTTATAGTTTTGAGTTATATAATTGCCAAGCCATACTGTTAATGGCGTTTTCCCCGTCCCGCCTGTTGTTATATTCCCGACGCTGATTATCGCCGCATTTATCCCGTAGGTCCTGAGTATGCCTTTTGAATAAAGAAAATTCCGCAGGACAATAACCACAATATATCCCAGTGCGGCAATCTGTAGAAAAAGCCTTGCCGCAGTCGGACAAAAACCTCGATTTTGGCCGGAGATAAGTTTTCGATAGGTTTCTTCGTTCAATGGCGATTGCCTTAATTATCCTTCTGAATTAAGACCATATAAGTTACACCAAAACCCTTCTCTTCGCCACAAAAAAGCCGTCCTTATAATCTCCGGGCGCAGCCGGTCAAAACTTAAACGTGCAAAAAACCTTGATTACCCGTCTCCGCCGACATATCATAAATACATTCAGAAGCATATTTAATCTGTGAAAGATTGAATGAGCACATTGATTCGAAAACACTGGCCGCTGTTTATCGCTATGGGCCTGTATTGGGCAGCGGTAATAGTATTGGTAATCATTTCGGTCAATAAAAATCAGGGACATCTGGTTTATCCTCTTGATGATACATACATCCATATGGCTATTGCTAAAAATGTCGTCCTGCATCATATATGGGGAGTAACACGATATGAATTTACATCTTCAACTTCATCGCCGCTCTGGACGGCTTTGCTTGCCGTTACATATCTGATATTCGGCGTAAACGAGGTTTCGCCGCTCGTTCTAACCTTCGTATTCGGCACGCTTGTAATACTCGTTTCATATCTGTTTCTTGTGAAGTATATTATCAGCCGTTCGGTAGTTTTTGTCATTTTGCTCTTCGCAGTATTTGCTGCACCTTTGCCGACTCTTACAGTCATCGGAATGGAGCATGTTTTACATACATTTCTTTCGCTTTGCTTTGTCTATTTTGCAATAGAAGTTCTCTCTGCAACTTCAAAACCGCTTCAAAGATACTATCTGCCGCTGATAGTCCTGTCTCCGCTGGTTACAACAGTCAGATATGAAGGGATATTTCTGGTTTTTGTGGTTTGTGTCCTGTTACTGCTGCAAAAACGGTGGTTATACGCCGTAATTCTCGGAACAGTAGCTTTGCTGCCCGTGATAATATACGGCATCTGGTCTGTTGCCAACGGCTGGTATTTCTTCCCTAATTCCGTCCTGCTCAAAGGAACTGTTCCGTCTTTTTCTTACGATGGAATAACTAAACTATTATTATCAATCCCGAAAGCACTGAAAACTACTATGTGGCACGGGCTCTCTTTTTACCTGTTAATTACATCCTCGCTTTTGCTACTGTTTCTTTATCGCAGGCAGGAAAAGCTGTATGATGAAAAAAAATACGCCAACCTGATTTTTATTGGCTGTCTGCTGCTGCATATGCAGTTTGTGTCCGGTTTTCTCTTCTACAGGTATGAAGCATATCTTATGTTCATTGGGACAATCGTTGTCGGTATCTCGGCAAATGAACTGCTGCTCGAGAAACGAGCATGGAAAGTTAACGAGGGCGGATTATTATATTATGCGGCGCTGATTCTCGTGGTTTTCATTTTCATTACTCCCTTCCGTATCCGGGCAGTAGCATCATTAACGATTACGCCTCAGGCAACACACAATATTTACGAACAGCAATATCAAATGGGATTATTTTTAAAACGGTTCTATCAAGGCAAAACAGTCGCTATAAATGACATAGGAGCTGTTTCATATCTGGCGGATATCCGGCTTTTTGACCTGTGGGGACTCGGCAGTATGGAGCCGGCAAGGTTAAGATTGAAAAAACTCTACAACACCGAACAGATATACAACCTGGCACGCCAGAAAGGTGTAACTGTCGCCATTGCTTATGACTGGTGGTTTGATACGAAAAATATCGGCGGGTTACCTCCTCAATGGATTGCTCTTGGCAAGTGGAAAATAATTAAAAATGTAGTTGCCGCTGGCGACACCGTTATATTGTATGCCGTTGACCCGTCTGCAGCCGATGAATTGATACAAAATCTCAGGCAATTCGCAGAGGAACTGCCTGCCGACGTTGAAAAGTACGCGAATATATTAAATGACACTAACAACCGGCCTCAACTCAAGGGGCAGGTGCAGCCGGACAGCCGCTTTCCGGAAACAGATAAGAGGGGATTTGAATGAGCACATTGATTCGAAAACATTGGCCGCTGTTCGGCGCCGTAGGCTTGTATTGGGTAGCGGTGATATGGCTGATAATTTTATCGGTCAATAAAAATCAGGGACATCTGGTTTATCCTCTTGATGATACATACATCCATATGGCTATTGCTAAAAACGTCGTCCTGCATCATATATGGGGAGTAACGCGATACGAATTTACATCTTCAACCTCATCGCCGCTCTGGACAGCCTTGCTTGCCGTTACATATCTGATATTCGGAGTAAACGAGGTCTTGCCGCTTGTCCTGAACGTATTATTAGGCACATTTTTAATACTGGCTTCATACCTGTTTCTCACAAAGTATATTATCAACAGATTGATAATTCTTGTTATTTTGTCGGCTGTTGTGTTTTTTACACCTTTACCTTCTCTTACAATTACCGGTATGGAGCATGTTTTACATACACTTCTCTCGCTTTGCTTTGTCTATTTTGCAATAGAAGTTCTCTCCGCAACTTCAAAACCGCTTCAAAGATACTATCTGCCGCTGATAGTCCTGTCTCCGCTGGTTACAACAGTCAGATATGAAGGGATATTTATGGTTTTTGTGGTTTGTGTCCTGTTGCTGCTGCAAAGACGGTGGTTATACGCCGTAATTCTTGGAACAGCCGCTCTGTTATCAGTAACAATATACGGCATCTGGTCTGTTGCCAACGGATGGTATTTCATCCCTAATTCGGTTCTGCTCAAGGGAAATACATCCGTCTTTTCTCTACAGGGCGTATTTGAACTGCTGAATCTCAAAACACTGGGTAAGATTCAAACAAACGGCTATATTTTATTTCTGTTTATTGCTTCCTCGATTTTGTTTTTGCAGTTTTATCGCAGGAAAGAAAAATCATTTGAAGAAAGAAAGTATGCCAATCTGATTTTCATCGGCTGTCTGCTGCTTCATATGCAATTTGCATCGACAGGCTGGCTCTACAGGTATGAAGCGTATCTCGTGCTTATCGGCATAATCGTTATCAGCATCTCAGTATATGAGCTGTTGCCTGAAAAGTTCGTATGGAAAATCAACAATGAGATACTATTATATTATGCGGTGTTGATACCTCTGATGCTTGTCTTTGTAAACCCTTTCCGTCCCCGGGCGGTAGAATCGCTGAAAACAACATTTCAGGCAACAACCAATATTTACGAACAGCACTATCAAATGGGATTATTTTAAAAACGGTTCTATCAAGGCAAAACAGTCGCCGTAAACGACATTGGCGCCGTTTCATATCTGGCGGATATTCGGCTTTTTGACCTGTGGGGACTCGGCAGTATGGAGCCGGCAAGGTTAAGATTGAAAAAACTCTACAACACCGAACAGATATATAACCTCGCACGCCAACAGGGTGTAATTATCGCCCTTGCCTATGACAACTGGTTCGTAAAAGCCGGTTTCGGCGGGTTACCTCCTCAATGGGTCGAAGTTGGTAAGTGGAGTATATCTAATAATGTAATTACCGGTGGCAACACCGTTATACTGTATGCTGTTGACCCATCTGCTTATGGCGAACTGGCTAAAAATTTTATGCTATTCGCAAAAGAATTACCTGTAAATGTCAAGCGGTCTATAAATTTAAGCGAAGTCAACGTCAGCAGCCAGCCCGACGAAAACCAGCAGACAGATAGTAATCGACCATAAAATTGAATAAAAATAATAATATTTTTATTTGTTGCAGTATCTACAAACCGTGTTATAATGGTTCGCAAGTATGGGGATTATTCTTTCGTCTCTCAAGGGTATCTCCCGGTAAATTAAGGTGAGAGATATTATTTAGGTGCTCTGAAAACAGAGCCAAGGAGAAGCACAGTGAGTACAGGTAGAGTAAAATGGTTTAACGCAAGTAAGGGTTTTGGATTCATCACGCCGGACACCGGCGGTGAGGATTTGTTCGTCCATCATTCAGAGATAAAGACCGCAGGTTATGCGACTCTCGATGAAGGCCAAAAGGTCCAGTTTGAAGTAGGCCAGGGCAAGAAAGGCCCGTGTGCCACCAATGTAACACCCGCTTAACGAAGCGTCTTTTAGGCTGAAGCCCGCCGAAGTTTTGACGAAGGCGGGTTAAGGCAAAAGCGTTATAAAACCACCCCCAAGGCTTTTTGCGAAAGCAAAACTTGGGGGTTTTTTATTGCGCACTGTGTTTGTTACACTATTTCATTTTTTTGATTATTGCATCGGCCATTTCTTTTGTGCCGACTGCAGTCGGGTCATTGCGGTTCGGTTTCATATCATAAGTTACGTCCTTGCCTTCGGCAATAACTGCGGCAACGGCATTTTCAAGTTTGTCGGCCTCTTTAATTTTGCCCAAATGCCGCAGCATCAGCACGCCTGAAAGTATCAACGCCGTCGGGTTGACCTTGTTTTGGCCTTTATATTTTGGTGCGCTGCCGTGTGTTGCCTCGAAAACAGCGCCTTTTTCGCCGATATTTGCGCCGGGCGCTACGCCCAGTCCGCCGACCAGGCCTGCACATAAATCGCTGAGTATGTCGCCGTAAAGGTTCGGCAGAACAATCACATCGTAAAGTTCGGGCTTCTGCACAAGCTGCATACACATATTGTCGACGATGCGGTCTTCAAATTCTATATCGTGATACTGTTTTGCGACCTCCCTGCTGACTTCGAGCCACAGACCATCGGTAAACTTCATAATGTTCGCCTTGTGGACGGAGGTTACTTTTTTGCGTTTGTTTTTGCGGGCGTAATCGAACGCAAAACGGACTATCCGCTCCGTGGCCTTGACCGAAATCGGCTTTATACTTATGCCGGAATCTGCACCTATCTTTCTCTTGCTGTGTTTATTCAGCCAGTCAATAAGTTCAGCGGTATCATCGCCGCCCTTCTGAAATTCTATGCCTGCGTAAAGGTCTTCGGTATTTTCGCGAACAATCACAAGGTCGATATTAGTATATCTGCTGCGGACGCCTTTATAGCTTTTGCACGGCCGCAGACACGCATATAAATCGAACAACTGGCGCAAATGCACATTCACGCTGCGAAAACCCGTGCCGACGGGCGTAGTAATAGGCGCTTTGAGGGCAATGCCGTTTTTTCTGATTGATTCAATTGTAGCATCAGGCAAAGGCGTGCCGAACCGCTCCATTACATCTACGCCGGCTTCTGCTATTTCCCAGTTTATTTTTACGCCGGTCGCATCTATACATCTGCGGGTCGCCTCTGCAATTTCCGGCCCGATGCCGTCGCCGGTAACCAAAGTTACATTAAGCATCTGAAAATACTCCTGAACATTTATAAAAGAAATATGTTATCCTGTAATATACGAATTGTCAACGTTTGCTCGCAACATACGAGTCGTAATTAAAAGACTTGCTCGTCCTGTTAATGGTCGCTGGGGCCAGAATTGGCTTGTTCAGGCTACCGGGGGATTTGGAGTTCGGCTCGAAAAACTGGCGTCTCTATTTCCCCATCGCAACTTCGATTCTAATTTCGATTGTCCTGACGCTTATCATTTGGCTCATTAGCTATTTTCGCCGCTAAGCCGTCAGCCTTCTTATAAAATTCTGCTTCCTTACCGGAAAGTTTATTCTGCTCAATCAAGGTTTTAATCTGTTGCAAATTGACGTTTCTGGGTTCTCCGCCGGAAGCTGCCGAAACAGCCGACTCTTCAAAACCGGATGGTATAACCTCAAGGAATCTATTTACCGAAACCGCAGATACGAATATTGCTGCGATGGCTGCCCAGATGAGAATTGTGCTATCAGCAGCAGGTTTTGGAATCTCCTGCTGCTGATAACGGCATCTGTCGCAATATATGCAGTCGAGATTATCTGCTGCGGTAAGGCCGAACTCGCATCTGCCGTATCTTTTTGCGGGGAAGTAATGTTTCAGAAAAGCCATTGAGTTAAATAGGGACAAAAAAGCGCCTGCCGGACATAAATAGCGGCACCAGAAACGGGTATAAAAAACTGAGCCTAAAAGAGCGATAGCAGCTATCAGTAAAATCGCCGACTTAAAATTGAAAACCGAAATGAGCAGGTCGGCGGTAAGGGTTGTGTGGTCGCGAGAAATGAAAAATAAGATTATCAAAATAAAAAGAATCACATATTTAACGAATCTTGCTTTTTGCATTTTTTCGTTGGAGGGCTGAAACCTGAACCTGGCGGGGACGAGGTAATTGAGCAAATCCAAGGCGGCGCCGAAGGGGCATAGATAGCCGCAATAAATATTGCCGAAGAATACGGCCAGAAGCGGCACCCCAACAGCCAGCAAAAATGCCGCAAATAATCCGATTGCCGGCGTATGTAAAGACAATATCGTTGCGATTTGTTCGGTAGAATACTGGGCGTTAAGGATAAATCCGCCGACGATAAAATTAAATAAAAGCACAATCAATCTGCTATAAAGGCCTCCGAAGAAAATTACAAACAGGGTAATTATCAAAGCGGTCATTAGATATATCGCACCGGTGTCCGGGATATATCCGGGTTTCTGAATTTCAATTGCGGCTGCTGTTCGCAGGGTTTGGCCGAGGACGTGTTCGGCAAATTCACGCGTTGATGTTTGCAGCGCTGCCAGAACTGCTTTTGAACTTACGGTTGCGCCTGTTACTGCGTGGACATCGGCAAACGGCTCAGGCTGAAAAAGTCGGCGGCTATTTAATGTCGGCAGCCAGCGAGAAAGAAGCTCAAGATATGAGGGCGTTTCGTTCGAGCGGACGATGTGAAAGTTTATCAGTTTGCCGGCGGGGCCAATGTAAACTGCAAGATTTATTTTTCCGCCAAAGCCGGTAACCTGCGGCGCCAAATCCTGCGTGCTGAAAATGTATCCTGTAATCTTATCGCCGCTCTCGTATACTTTAAAATAGCTGATTTGCTTTGCACTATCAGAAATGGTTGCTGAGATTTGCTCAAGCCGATACTCGCCCGCAAGTGCTTGAGCGGCACGTTTTGGCAGCGACGGACTTAATCGCATACTCACCCCGGCAAGTATATTCGAACACAAAATAACGGAGATGCCGATGCCAAGCAAAATATAACCAAATCTGCGTAATCTAAAAGCGGTAGTATCACAGGCACAAAGTTTTCGCGGCTTGTAAATTTTCAATGCAGCAAGCGGCACATTGGCCAAAATAATCACAGCGAGGACAAATAGCGCAGCTTTTGTTCCAAGTATGGGGACAAGCGCAAGACCGGTCAGTATCCCCCCTGCCGATGCGCCGAAATGGTCTGCGGTTTCGAGTCTGCCCCCTGCCTGAGCGTTTTCAAGGCCGACGTCTGCCAACTGATTTGCGGCCAGAGGGAAACAGCCCCCGACGCATAAACCGCAAAGAAAAAACACAATTGCAAAAGCCAAATGCGTCCGCAATTCAGCCGGCCAAAAGGCAATCGCATACAAAACAAGCAGATTCGCAGCCACAACAGAAAATAACAAATTCGTATTTCGCAGACGTTGTTTTATCAGATACGAAAGTAAAGCTGAGCCGGCAGTCAGGCCCATCATAAAAACAGATGAAATGACGCCGATATACAAATATAGCGAGCCGAATTTCGTCTGATAGAGAAACATCAGGACAATCACGACGCCGATACCGACCCAGCCTGCCGAGAAAACCAGAAATTCACTGTTAAAAGCAGAGCCTTGTCCCTCTTGTTTCGTTTTCAAAACGTAAATAATCTGCAGAACCACAAAAACCAGAAGCGGCAGCAAAAAAAACCAAGAACCGGTCAATATCAGATATTTGGCAATTTTTGCCGCCGGCGCACCCGATTGTTTGGCTGAAAGAAGCAGACTATAAAGGTTCGCTAAAGGCCGCGAATCCCTGTTAATAAGCACATTCTCAGGTAAATCAGCGTTGGAATAATTCTCGAGGGCAAAGGCGGCACGGTCAGGCAGATAAACGGAAAGCAAACCATCCGGCACAAAAACTTTGTTCGCATTTTTTATGGCTGCGAAACGGTCCCGCAGGACGCCGGGAGTGCCGATGAGGTTTTCGGAATCAGAAGCGATAAACCACGTAGCGTCGCCAGGCGTTAAAACAATTCGTGAAAAAACCTTTTCAAGAGTCAGTTTCATCGAGGCGCCGAGATTTACTAACTCGCTACCCATAATATTTTCGCCGCCTGTAATGTGGACCTGCAGGATACCGCCGCTGCGAAGTGAATCTTTAACCTGCTGATAAAACTCAAGTGTATAATACCGGTTCAAAACTGAACTGGTTGCATCAGGCAAATTGACAATCACAATATCATAAAATCGCTTTTTACCGGCAAGCTGCACACGGACGTCACTGGTCAACTGATGGAATCTGCTGTCGGTTATCTTGAACTCCGGCGGCAAAAGTTTACCGACTCTCTGCACATATTCGTTATCACAATGCGCCCAGCTTATATGTTCAATTTGCGGCAGAAATAAAAACTGGCGGCACAACGCCAGACCGGAACCGATAACCAGAACGTTTTTGGCGTCAGGTTTCTGCGACAATCCAATAGCAGCTATTCGGCCGGCAGTGCTTTCATCCGGCAGCGCCTCAATTGCACTGCCGTCACGGACAACTACCCATTGGTCGCGATAATTACCATACAAATATTCAGTCTGTGCCGTCTGAAATGAGCCGAGCAGAGATTCGCTGGGAAAAAGTTTTGTCCACTTGACAGCCCTGCTATAACGCATCAAAGTTTTATCAGCTCCGGCAGCAAAGCACACCGGCACACAAAGCAAAATCATAAAAGTTACCAACAATTTAACTTTGCCGAACTTTTGCAACACAATGCCTCCGGCTTCAGCAAGCTGAACAGCAAAAGCTGACAGGGAAACAAACAAGGCAAGGACAAAAAAAATCGTTGCAGAACTTACCCCTTGCGCCAAAAGGACAGTTGCGCCAAGGCCGCCGATAAAACTGCCTGCCGACTCAATAATATACACCCGCGAAACGGCAAAGCCGCTGCTTTGCCGAATCCACCGACAAAGGGCAGGAAAAAGTATGCCGGTAATAATGCTGACCGGCGCATTAACTATAACCGACAGTAATATGATGTCTTTTATCGACCACAGGGCATAAGATTCTATGCCAGCCAATCTGCGGGCCTGGATAATCAACACCAGTTGAAGAACAAACGCAGGCAGGTAACACAGAAACAGAAACTCTACATAAGCGGACAAACTTTCGGCAAATCGCCTGATTTTGTAAACAAGCAGCGCCCCCAGTGCAATCCACAGAAACCACGAACCGAAAAATATCCCGACGCTTATATCGTTGCCTTCAAAGGTGGTAACAAATTCACGAAAAAGCAAAGTCTGGGCAGCGATGGTAAATAGGCCGTAACTGAATATCAGCAGGCTGCGGGCAAATCTCATTTTTCTTCACCAAAAACATCCGCCTGGAACACGAAAAATTCCGCACCGTCTTTCCAGGCATCTGCAGGCAACCCCGCTTTCAGCGACAGATGAGTGAGCATTTCCTCAACGTTCCAGCCCTGCTCAGGCGCAACCTGAGGCAGAAACACGGCGGAAGCGCCGCGCTTTCTCAATATCACGCCGTCTATCCCTATCCTGATTTGTTTATAAGATGAAATCAGCTTCGGCTCGGTAAGCGCTGATATTTCAAACTCGATGTCGTCGCATTCAGCCTTTGTTACCTGCATAAACCGCCAGTCATTAACGCCGGCATTTATGGCATTGCGAATCACCGACTCATATAAAGGCCCCTGTGCTATTATGTCGCCTATACAGCCCCGCAATTCGGAATGCTCCTTAAGAGTAACAAAAGCCGCTCCGTTTTTCTTCATCGCCGGCCCTATACTCACGTCCAAATCAGATGCAACGGGTGTCTTCCCCTTCTCCAGATAATAAACTAAAGCGCTGCGCGCCAGCTTCAATAATTCCTTCTTTTCAGCCTCACTCAATCCCATATAACCTTGTTTGTTCTCCTGCTTTTCCATACTGATTTCCTTATTCTCCTGTTTTTCTTTTTTTTGCCGGCTTCCTGAGAAAGCAACCGACAGATAACTTACTGAATTTGTAAAATCGCCCGTCAGCTCACCCGACGTCGTATATTTTATCAACTCCGCTTTGGCGGACTTATCGAGCATAGACAGCAATATCGCTATCGGGATATAGCCGCATATCGTTGCGCCGGTTTTTTGCCTGTATTCCAAAAAACCTTTCGCATCCAGTGCGGCTATTCGTTCATACGCTCCCATATCGAGTTTTCTTATCTGCTCAGGGATATTTTCCGTGAAAGGCACATAATCGTAATTCGGGCCGTAATGCACAAAATCCGAACTGGCCACCACAAGAGTATCTTCATCCACTAAATTTCTCAAAACAGCAGCGGCCTTGTCAATGGTCTGCGGGGAACAGTCCCCTGCCACTATCAGAACAAGTTTAAAATCCTTCCATTTGGCCTGCAACAAAGGAACTTCTATTTGAACACTATGCTCATACCGATATGCCTGCGGTATATTTTGAAACACCGGGTTCTTCAAGAGTTTTTGTGCAAATTCGGTATCGAACGGTATCCGTCCCAAAGGCGTTTCGTAATAAACTGCATCGGGGACACTAAGAACATCTACCATCGGCAGTCTGTGAGTCGGCCCTATGACAACAATTCGCTTGTATTGCCTTTCAGCAGCCTGTATTCCATATACAGCCGTCTGACCAGAATACTGATAACCCGCGTGCGGTAAAATTAATGCAATAACATCACTTTTCGGCTTAACCTCCGCCTTTTGAAAAAATCCTTCAATCTGTTTTTTGAGCGTATCAGCGTCAGCCGGATACCACTGACCTGCAAGCGTGCTTTTTAGAACAGTTTCTTTTCCAGCTTCTTCGGCAGCCGGCAAAACCGCTGTCAGCGTCAACACCGTCAGCAATATTTTCCATTTTCCCGTGTTCATATCAGCCGCTCCATTTACTTTGACTGTTAATATTGCCCAAAGGTTTTAATGTGCCGGGGTAAATTTTAAGTTTGCCGGCACGCACGAATTTTTTCATACCGGTTTTTTCCGCCAGCCAGAATACGCCAACAGCAATCGCTGCGGCAGTTTCAATCGCTTTCTGAATGAATTTTCTGCGCGTCATTTCCATACTCCATAAATGGCTTTTTTGCAATCCGGGCAGCAGCCGTCTCTCAAATGGTTTTGCAGAACAGTATATTCGCTTCGTTCGATAAGTAAACGTTTGCAGCCGGGACAATACGTATTCTGGCCGCTTTCACTGAGTATATTTCCTATATAAACATAAGACAACCCTTCGCTCAGAGCAATGTCGCGGGCCATATCCAATGTCTGCGATGAAGTCGGCGGCAGATTACGCATTTTATACTGCGGGAAAAACCGCGAAAAATGTATCGGCACATCACCGCCGACATTGTCCCTCACCCAGCAAACAAGCCTGCGTATCTGCTCAGGATTATCATTCAACGTCGGAATAATCAGGTTTATAATTTCAAGATGAACGCCGCTTGCACGTGTCTGCACAATCGCATCCTGAACGGGTTTCAGCGTCGCCGAGCAAATCTGGCGATAGAAATCATCGGAAATACCCTTCAGGTCGATTCTTACCGCATCAACATATTGCAGCAGTTGCTTCCACGGCTGCTGATTTATATAAGCGGCCGTAACAAGGGTGTTGCGTATGCCTGCCTGTCTGGCTAATTTTGCGGTGTCATAAGTATATTCATAATACACTACCGGGTCGGTATATGTATAAGATAACGAGGGACACTGATAATCTCTCGTCAGCTCCACAAGCTTTTCAGGCGGACAAAAGGCCGCCTCGCTGTCTTCGGGATTGGCCTGGGATATTTCCCAGTTCTGGCAGTTTTTGCAGTGAAGATTGCAGCCGACGGTGGCAAGCGAAAAAGTCTTGCTGCCCGGCAAAAAATGAAAGAAAGGCTTTTTTTCAATCGGGTCGATATGGATTGAGCAGGGAAAGCCGTAAACCACCGTGCGTAAAGTGCCGTCAACGTTAATTCTTACTCGGCACTCACCGCTTTGGCCGGGCTTAATAACACACCTTTTCGGACATAGCTCACACTGAACCGTCACGGTCGGCCTCCCCGAAACAAATTGAACTATTTATTATATAATTATAACAAATTCCTTACTGTATATAGCAATAAATAGTTCACTGCTATTTTTGATGCAATCACATAATCTCCAAAACAAAATGTTTTCCAGCCTGCCAAAAATGTGATAATATTTCCGGAAACGGATTTTCCGCCTGTGGAGATACGGTTCCGGCGCAACCCGCCGAAGCATACCCTCCTACGCCAAGAGCTACGGAGGGTTATCCATTTCGCATTCATTCACGGGTTTACGCCCGTGGCTTTCTGCGAAGGCGGGTGAAGGATTACAAACTCATTTTTGGAAACAAAATCTGATGAATGTGCCGGACTTTTTAATCCCTGTAAAAAAGTATACCGGGCGTCCCGGCTGTTTTCACTGGCCTGCCACAGCAATTCTTTCCGGTTTCAGAGCAGCAGATTTACCGCCCCTGCAGCAGCTTGCCGACGACATTGCCCGAAACCGCATCGGCAAAGCAAAATTTGTTCTCAATTCCTCTGGCTTTGCTACAGTTTCCGTTAGACGAAATAACCACATAAAAAATCCCGAAGCCTATCGAATAATTATTTCTCCAGCCGGCATTGAAATCTACGCCGCAAGTGATGCGGGGGGCTACTATGCGGTTCAAACATTAAGAGATTTACTTGCCTTGCAGGGCAAAAAATTATCCTGCTGCCTAATAGAAGATTGGCCCGATTTTACCCGCCGCGGCGTATACCACGACTGCTCGCGAGGCAAAGTCCCAACCTTAAAGACGCTCAAGCAGCTTGTCGAAAGACTCGCTCATTGGAAGATAAATGAATTGCAGCTTTATATTGAAAATGTCTTCAAATTCAGGCGGCATCCCGACATCGGCAAGGGTTACAGCCCTTTTACTGCCGACGAGATTCTCGATTTGCAGGATTATTGCAAACTGCACCACGTTAAATTGGTCGGCTCTCTCGCCAGTCTCGGGCATACGGAAAAAATCTTAATGCTGCCCAAATACCGTTATCTTGCGGAACTGCCAGGCTTCAGAAATTATCCGGGAGGCACAACACTGTGCCCGACGAACCCCCGCTCAATCAAGTTAGTCAGCGAACTATATGAGGAACTTGTCCCGCTTTTTGAAGCCGAAGATTTTAACGTCTGCGGCGATGAGCCGTGGGAACTGGGCAAAGGCAGAAGCAAAAAACACGCAGACCGCTTCGGCGCCGGAGAAGTTTATCTTGAATATCTCAAAAAACTTTATCGACTTTGCAGAAAACACAATAAACGAATGAACCTCTGGGCTGATATTATTCTGAAATATCCTGAATTGCTCGGCAAAATCCCTGAAGATGTAGTATTATTGAACTGGGATTATAATGTTAATGGTGAACGAATAAGACGAACAAAAAAAATTGCAGATGCAGGCTTTTCATTTATGGTCTGTCCCGGCACAAGCTCGTGGAACACGCACGGCACTCGGCTCGTTAACGCTATAGGCAATGTTACTCAGTCTGCGAGACAGGGTTTAAAACATAAAGCCGAGGGTCTATTGAATACCGACTGGGGAGATAACGGCCATCGCAATTTTCTCGGCGTAAGCCTTCACGGCTTCGCTCACGGCGCCGCTCATAGCTGGAACTCAAAATCGGTCGACAATAAAACCTTTACTGAAAAATTCTGCACTTACCTTTTCGGCCCGGCAGGCAAAAAACTTGCAAAAGCTGTTCGCACCCTCGGCAGCACATATTTGACCTGCGGCGCACCTCACCGCAACGAATGCGCACTTTTTTACACGCTTGTTGAGCCGATAGATAAGACCAAAGCCTTTAACCCCAGCAGAATTGATGCGGTCAGCGATGTAGGCCTGAAAAAAATAGTATCGCAGTTATCAGATGCCTCGATATGGCCTTTGCCGAGCGGTAATCTTGCAGAGTTTGAATCGCTGGCACTTCAAGAACTGAAACTGGCCGCTGAAATGGATTGTCTGGCTGCCCAAAAGGCTTTGGCGGCAAAACAGATAAGAAAAACTAAAAATGTTCCTGCTGTTCAACTGAAAAATATTGCCCGGAAAATACACCGCATCTCCGATGAATTTGCCGAACTTTGGATGGCAAGAAATAAACTATCTCGGCTGCGGGATAATCTCAAACTGTTCCGGCAATCTGAAAAGGAATGTTTAAAACTGGCAAAATCGTAATGCGAAATAAAATGAACAATTCTTTAAGTAAACTTGCTTCCAAACGCACTCTTCGCATTGCAGGTCTTATGTCAGGCACTTCCGCCGATGGCATCGATGTTGCCATAATTGATTTCGGGGCAAATCGGCTGAAAGTTCTCGCTTTCGATACTTTTGCCTATCCCGACTTCGTCAGTAAATCCATCTGGAAAATATTTAATGCTGCGAAAATTGATATTGCGGATGTTTCTTCTCTTAACTTTGCCATCGGTGAAGCTTTTGCAGATGCGGTTATCAAACTTTGCCGAAAAAGCGGCATCCCCCTCGATTCAATCGACCTCATCGGCTCACACGGCCAGACCATATATCACGATGCCATCGGCAGGCATTCACTTCGTTCAACATTGCAAATTGGAGAGCCGTCCGTTATCGCCCAGCAAACAGGTATAACCACCGTCGCTGATTTTCGACCGGTCGACATAGCCGCCGGCGGTCAGGGAGCGCCTCTCGTTCCTTATGCTGATTATATTTTATTTTCTGACAAACGAAAAAATCGCATCGTCCAGAACATCGGCGGCATTGCCAACCTTACCTGGCTGCCGGCGTCAGGCACAATCAACGATGTGCTCGCATTCGATACCGGCCCGGGTAATATGATAACTGACCGCATCACTTATCTGATAACTAAAGGAAAACACAATTATGATGTTGGCGGCAAAATCGCTGCTTCCGGAACAGTTTATCCGTCTTTGTTAAAAAAACTGATGAAGCACAAATTCCTGCAAAAACATCCGCCAAAATCGACCGGCAGAGAGAAATTCGGCGCAAAATTTTCCGACCACCTATACAAAACCGCCGCAAAAGCCAAAATTGCCCCGAACGATATACTTGCCACTGTAACCGCCTTCACCGCAGAAAGTATTACTTTTGCATATAAACATTTTTTGCCGAAATATATTGATGAAGTCATTTTATGCGGCGGCGGTGCAAGAAATCCCGTTCTTGTGAAAATGCTTGAAAAAAAACTAAAGCCCATAAAAGTTACGATTACTGACCGGTATGGAATAAATGCAGACGCTAAAGAGGCAATATCGTTTGCGATTCTCGCTGCGCAGACTATTCGTGGCATCCCTAATAATGTTCCCTCCGCTACAGGGGCCGACAGGCCGGTAGTGCTTGGAAAAATTGTTCACGGGCAAAGATTATGAAAGACAGAGCAAAACTCACAACCGAAAAAAGAAACCGCAAAACAAAAGATATAGATAAATACTCAACAATTGGAATTGTGGACATCATTAACAGTCAGGATATGCTCGTTGCGCCTGCGGTCGCCAAAGAAAGAAAACGTATTGCAGCCGCCGTGGACGTTATCGTAAAACGCTTCAAACAGGGCGGCAGATTGTTTTACGTCGGCGCAGGCACAAGCGGCAGGCTCGGCGTCCTCGACGCAGCCGAGTGTCCCCCTACTTATGGCGTCAAACCAGCGTTAGTGCAGGGCATCATCGCCGGCGGTCGGCGAGCACTCGTCCGTTCAGTCGAAGGGGCGGAAGATATTACCGAAAATGGCGCTGAAGCCCTGATAAAAAAACATCTCAAGCCCGTTGATATCGTTGTAGGTATCGCCGCCTGCGGGATTACTCCTTTCGTATGGGGAGCAATGAAAAAAGCCAAACAGCTCGGTGCCGCCGCTATTTTTATCACCTGCGCACCACAGGCGAAAAAATACATCCCCGCCGACATTATCATCAACCCGGTGGTCGGGCCGGAAGTTATTACCGGCTCAACGAGGATGAAGGCCGGCACCGCAACTAAACTCGTCCTGAACACGCTTACCACCGCTGTGATGATTAAAATCGGCAAAGTATACGGCAATTTAATGGTCGACCTCAAGGCCTCCAATTTTAAACTGCGAGACCGTTCCGAACGTATAATAATGCAGCTAACGAAACTCTCCCGGCCTGCTGCAGGAAAACTTCTCAGAAAAGCCGACGGTCGTGTAAAAGCAGCTATTGTTATGCACGTCAGAAAAGTCAATCTTGACAAAGCTCTCAATATACTGAATGAATGCGATGAATCTTTACGTGCGGCTATTGGCAGATAATGGACGAAATTTTTGTAAAACAAATAAACACTTCTCTGGGATTCATAGATTTTCTTGTCGTGTTTGGCTCTGTCGGGCTGCTTTTTATCCTCGCATACATCAGCGGCAGAAAAGAAATTGATACCGGCGATTTCTTTCTCGGCAAACGACAGGTGCCGGCAACAGTTGCCTGTTTGTCATTCGTCGCCACCGAAGTCAGCGCAATAACAATCACCAGTGTCCCCGCTACTGCTTACAGTGAAAATCTACAGTACTTGCAGTTTTTTATTGGCTCGGCTGCCGCTCGCATCTGCGTGGCCTTTCTGTTCATTCCGGTCTTCTACAAATATAATTGCACGAGCATATATGAATTTCTAAAACATCGCTTTGGCCCGCAGACCCAATACGCAGGCTCGATTTTCTTTTTCATCACTCGTCTTGTTGGCTCCGGCGTCCGTCTTTACGCCGCCTGTCTGGCCGTCTCAATTATAATGGGCTGGAGTCTTGTTCAAGCTTTGCTAATTTTCACAGCCATTAGCATTGTTTTTATCGCTTTCGGCGGCGTCAAAGCCGTCGTTTGGAACGGCGCATATCAGGCAATTATGTTTTACGTAACGGGTATCGCTTTAATAACTTACTTACTTTCACTGCTTGGCAACAACCTGACCAGAGTTTGGCAAATTGCAGGCGAGGCAGGCAGGCTCAGTATATTCAATTTCAGTTTCAGCTTAAACGACCCCACAACATTATGGGCAGGAACTGCTAACGCCTTTTTCATTGGTTTGGCAATTTTCGGAACCGACCAAGAGCTGGTCCAGAGGCTGCTCACGGTCAAAACTCGAAAATCCAGCCAGCGGGCAATCATTTCCACAATATTTGCGTCGCTGCCGATAATATGTATGTATCTGACGATAGGAACATTCCTTTTTGTATTCTACAGGTTAAACCCCCAAATCGTTCCACCGGCTCAGCCAAAAGAAATTTTTTCACATTTTACGGTGAACGTGCTTCCAGCCGGCTTAAAAGGTTTAGTGCTGGCTGCGATAATCCTTGCGAGCATCGATTCGCCTTTGGCCTCGCTTTCGTCGTCATTTATCACCGACATTTACCGTCCGCTCATCAGGCCTTCAGCATCAGAAAAACATTATTTGTTCGTCTCACGAATAGGCGTCGTCGGGTTTGGGGGGATTCTGGCAATTATCGCTTTTGCCTGTCAGCCGGTTCAAAGCATCCTGTGGTTCGCATTTCAGATTGTATCGGTAACCGGCGGAGCGACTCTCGGTATATTTTTGCTCGGCCTTTTGACCCGCCGAAAATCCAATCGGGCAAACATAATCGCAATGACTATAAGCACAATTACTATGGCAGTTATTTTGATACTCTCGGAAAACGGCATAATAAAGCTCGCCTGGAGCTGGTTAATTGTTCTCGGAACGATAATAACTTTTGTATGCAGCTATCTATTGAGTGTGTTTGATACATCCGGAAAATAATGGGCCCGGAAGGATTTGAACCTACGACCAATGGATTATGAGTCCACTGCTCTGACCAGCTGAGCTACGGGCCCCTGTCGCTAAAGTTTACCTCTCCACTTTACACAAAAAACAAAGTCTTTGCAAGAAAATCAAACCTGAAAAATCGGACTAATTCGACTGCACATTATTCCGCACTCTTGATATTAAAATCAGCCGACAGTCGCCTGCCGTCAGGACACAGACAGGTTATCTGCAGAATATAGCTTTGGTTTTTTTGAGGTTCAAAATCAAGATTGAACTCGTATGCTCTCAGAAAATCCCGCCAATATTTATTGTTCTCGACCACATTATTCAGATTTATATCCGGCCATATAGTAAACCTTTTGCCCTTCGGTTCGCCTGAACGTTTAATATGCTCATATAATTCGAATCGAAACACACACGGCGATTTTATCTGGCAGCCGAACATATCCGACAGGCTGACATAAACTCTTACTTTTGTCCTGCCTTCCACATTGTTCGGCTCGACAAATTCAGTTAAAGGCATAATGTCTATCTTGACAGGTGCATAACGAACATAAAGCGCAGCGTTAAATTTCTTTTCAGAAGGCACACCGTTGATTGTCGATACCGGATTGACTGTTGATACCGGCCTGCAAGCGACACCGGTCAAAAACAGGCTCAGAAAAAATATAGTGAACCCTGCGTGGTTCGTTAACGCCGAAAAATTATAAATCTTCATCGAGTATATGTCCCAGACGATATTTTTTTGCCTTTAGATAATCAATATTATGCTTACCCGGCTCGGCGATAAGCGGTATCTGCTCCACAACTTTTATGCCGTAGACTTCGAGCCGGCTTATTTTCTTGGGATTATTGGTCAGTATTCGTATCTTCCGCAGACCTAAATCGCGGCAGATTTGGGCGCCGATTCCATAGTCGCGTCTGTCGGCCATAAATCCGAGTTTTACATTAGCATCAACCGTATCAAGTCCCTGCTCCTGTAGTTTATACGCACGCAGCTTATTGGTCAAACCAATGCCTCTGCCTTCCTGCCGCAGATAAATCAAAGCTCCTTTGCCGGCTTCTTCTATCATCTTTATCGCAGTTATCAACTGATAACCGCACTCACATCTCTGCGAATGAAACAAATCGCCTGTCATACATTCCGAATGCACTCTCACAAGCACAGGTTCGTTATGTTCGACTGGCTCATTCTTTTCGTTAAGTTCACCGACACTGCCTTTGCACAATGCAAGATGCGGCTCGGCGGAAGTTATACTTTCATAACCAATCAGTTTGAATTCGCCGTAATCGGTAGGCAGATTAACACTCTCCACACGTCTGATTTGCCGTTCTCGCTGCAAACGATATTCTACTAATTTGGCGATTGAGGTCATTTTAAGCTTGTGCTGCTCGCAAAATTTCATCAGTTCCGGCACCCGTGCCATTGAGCCGTCTTCGTTCATAACTTCACAGATAACGCCGGCAGGTTTCAGCCCAGCCAGTCGCATAAGGTCGACCGCTCCTTCGGTCTGCCCAGCCCGAACCAGCACGCCGCCGTCTTTTGCCCGAAGAGGGAATATGTGTCCCGGCCGGGCAAGGTCGCCGGGCCTTACATCATCAGCAATCACAACCTGAACCGTATGCGCCCTGTCGGCAGCGCTGATACCGGTTTTTATGCCCTCAGCAGCATCGATGCTGACGGTAAATGCGGTTCCGAAACGAGCCGTGTTCTCTATCGTCTGCGGATATAGACCGAGCGTATCACATTTTTCAGCCGTCAGCGGCAGGCAGATAAGGCCGCGCCCGTATTTCGCCATAAAATTGATAATTTCAGCCGTCACCTTTTCAGCGGCACAGACCAAATCACCCTCGTTTTCGCGGTCTTCCGCATCAACAAGCACAATCATCCTGCCCCGCTTAAGGTCTTCGAGTATCTCCGGTATTTCGGTAAACTGCACTGTCATTTTCGGTTCCGATTAAAAAATACTTTTACTTTTTAATTGTATTCGTTTCCTGCTCATACTGTTCAATATATCTGCTGCCCATGCGAATGTAAATAAGGGTTGCGAGGATAGCCGTCCCCGCTGCCGACCACCAGAGAACACGCAGAAACCAAATCCAGCCCGGCACAAATCTGGAAATCTCAGGAGCTATCAATATCGCTGTTACCATCGACAACTGCAAAAAAGTGGCAACTTTGCCTATTAACGCCGGTATAATTCTCACCTGAGAAGTTATGAAATATATAGTTAAAAAGCCGATTAACAAAAACAGGTCTTTGCCGATTATCAAAACCACAACGGTCGGCGGAAGTCTGAAACCATCCACGTGCCCTCGCTCCGACGCCAATAGTAAGCAGGCGCTGGTCATAAGCAGTTTATCCGCCGTCGGGTCCAGAAATGAGCCGAGTTTTGTTGTTTGGCCTTTTCTGCGGGCCAGATAACCGTCAAGAACATCACTAATCGCCATAAATAAGAAAACCACTATTGAAATATGCCGCACCATATCCCGCATCACCCCGCTCAGCACAGCATCGTTTATCTTCAGCATACAAATAACAAACGGAACTATCAGCAGTATTCGCAGAATCGTAATTCGATTGGCCATATTCAATTTCATAAATATAACCCCACAGAAAATTTACAATTTTCAATTTACTGCTTTTCGCTCTTCAATAGTCAATAATAAATACTAAATGGTAAATTCTCAAATGCATCTTCCTCCGTCGACATTCAGCACTTGGCCGGTTATGTAATCATTCTCAAGCAAAAAAATTATTGCTTTGGTAATTTCATCTAATTGAGCAATTCTTCTTGCTGGGACAAACGCAAGCTGTCTTTGTTTTTCCGGTTCAGAAAAATCTTTCGGCCAGCTTACTATACCAGGAGCTATCGAGTTTACGCAAATCGAAGGGGCAAGTTCCTTTGCAAGGGCTTTCGTGGCGCCGATTAGCCCTGCTTTTGATGAACAGTAAAGAACATACTCCGCCCACGGTCTGATACCGCCGACGTCGGAAATATTGATTATTTTGCCGACAATAGTTTCTGCTCCGGGAAATCCGGTGTTTACCTTTTTGGCAAACTCTTTGCTCACTAAAACGGCAGCTATCAGGTTCAGATTTAATATCTTCTGTGCTTCTTCAAAAGTTACGTTCTGTAAAGGCTGTCTCGAAAAAACCGCCGCTGAATTTATCAAAATCTGCGGCGTCCCAAACCCCTCTGAGTTTTCAAACAAATTTTTTATCTCATCGGGTCTGGTGAGGTCGGCCTTAACCGGCATCGCCCTTCCGCCTGTCTTCTGAATTTGCTCTGCTATTTTCTCCGCCCTTTGCTTATTACGGTTGTAATGGCAGATGCAGTTACAGCCTGCCTGCGCCAACGCTGTCGCAATAGCGCTGCCTAAATACCCGCTCGAACCGGTAATAATCGCCGTTACTTGGTTCAATTTCATCGCTCATATACTAAACCACCACCCCGAATTTAGCAACAAATACACGTAAAAAGGTAATGGTTCGACTTTGGCTCACCATTAACCCTGAGCGAAAGTCGAAGGGTTAATTTGCTTGATAGTAAAGATTATACCGCTATAATTGCTCACGCTTTTGAGGGCAGAAAGATGGCTTTACTCAATGTCAACATCGACCACATTGCAACTGTCAGGCAGGCCCGGCTGACTGATGAGCCGGACCCCGTCTGGGCGGCGGTCGAATGCGAATTGGCCGGCGCTAATGGTATCACCGTTCACTTGCGGCAGGATAGGCGTCATATCAACGACCGAGATGTCAGAATCCTCAAAGAAACCGTCGCCTGCAAACTGAACCTCGAAATGTCCGTCGCTGAGCCGATAGTCAGAATCGCAGAGCAGATAAAACCCGACCAGGTAACGCTTGTCCCTGAAAACAGGGCAGAGCTCACCACCGAAGGCGGCCTCGATTGCGTCAAATACAAAAAACGTCTGTTTGAAGTCGTCAGGAGAATGCACAAAAAAGGCATTCTTGTCAGCACTTTCATTGCGCCAGACAAAGAGCAAATTATCGCATCTGTTCAGACCGGCTGTGATGCAGTTGAATTACATACCGGAATGTATGCGAACGCAAAAACACAGCGGGCAATCGCACAAAGACTGAAAGAGCTTGAGGCCGCCAAAGATTTTGCCTTACAGAGAAACCTTATTGTTCACGCAGGTCACGGCCTGACCTACCGCAACATCGCCGGCGTAGCAAAAATTAAAGAACTGTGCGAATTCAACATCGGCCATAGCATTATCGCCAGGGCAACTCTTGTCGGCTTAAGGCAGGCAACTGCGCAAATGATAGAACTGATAAATAAATACAGCACTTAAACAGGAAGGATGCTAAAAATGTTTACCGGCGCAATGGTAGCACTTATTACACCGTTCCAGGATGGCCAGGTCGATTTCAAAACGCTCGATGAGCTGCTTGAATTTCAGCTCGAACACGGTATAGATGCAATAGTCCCCGTCGGCACTACCGGCGAGTCGCCGACGTTAAGCCACGATGAGCATAAAAAGGTCATCGAACGAATAGTCAAAACTGTTGCCGGTGCCGTGCCGGTGATAGCCGGCGCCGGCTCAAATTCAACCGCCGAGGCAATTGAGCTTACAGCCTTCTCGAAAAAGGTCGGCGCTGACGCTACCCTTCAGGTATGTCCCTACTATAACAAACCAACACAGGAGGGTTTCTACCAGCACTTTAAGGCAATAGCCGAAGAAGTTGACCTGCCCATAGTTTTATACAATATCCCGGGCCGATGCGGCGCTGGCCTTACCCCTGACACCGTCGCCAGACTCGCTGAAATTGAAAACATTGTTGCAATAAAAGAGGCTTCCGGCAGTCTTGATTATGTCAGCGAAATCGCGACCCGCTGCGACATGACTATTTTGTCAGGCGATGACTCTCTAACACTGCCAATTGCTTCCGTCGGAGGCAAAGGAGTCATCAGCGTCGTGGCAAATATCGTCCCCGCCGACGTAAAAGCAATGACAGACCTGATTCTCGAAGGCGATTTGGTCTCCGCTCGTCAGTGGCACAATAAGTTATTTGCCCTAAGCAAAAATATGCTCAGCCTCGCCACAAACCCTATACCTATAAAGGCCGCTATGTCGATGTTGAATCTGGCCTCGGAAGAAATGAGGCTGCCACTTGTGCCTCTGGAGGAAAGCAAAAAAACCGTTCTTCACCAGGCCCTCAAAAATTACGGCCTGTTGGAATAAAACAATCTTACGCAGGTGGTTTCTTAAGCTCTTCGATTTTTGGCAGGTCCTTAAGTGAATTTAAGCCGAATATTTCGAGGAATTTTTTCGTCGTTCCATACATCATTGGTCTGCCCAGCACCTCCGCCCTGCCCGCAATCTTGACTAATCCTTTCGCCATCAGGCTGCGAATCATTTCTCCTGCTGCCACGCCTCTGATAGACTCAATGTCGGCACGGATTACAGGCTGCTTATAGGCGATTATCGCCAGCGTCTCCAGTGCCGCAGGACTCAGCTTGCTTTCGTCGCGGGCACGCACTAATTTCTTCAGCCAGTAATTGTAGGAGCCGAGTGTGCGCATTTGGTAGCCGCCCGCTATCTGCTCTATCTTAAAAGCGTGGCTGCCTGTTTTATATTTCTCATTGAGCTTTTCAATATGCTCACGGACTTGTTTTGCGCTAGTTTCAATAATGCCGGCCAGCCGTTCAGCCGTCAAAGGCTCATCGCTCGCAAACAAAACCGCCTCCACCACCGACTCGACCGTAATATCACCCTGAGGCTTTTGCTCCACGGCTTCTTCTGACGGTTGAAACGCAACATCTGTTTTTTCCTGTTGTTCTTCTGTCATAGACTTTTCCATTCAAAGGGGTCTCTATCTTTTTTGCTTATGTTGATTGTTACTGCTTTTATTTGTTTTTGCAGTTGCTTTGCTAATTTTCTCAGTATAAATCGTTCCGAAACGGTATGACTCAGACATACGCAGGTCAGCCCCGCCTCCTGCGCAGCCAGCGCCTGATGATGTTTTAATTCGCCGGTAAGATATAAATCGCACTTCGCAGCGATGACAAGATTTATGATTTTACCGCACGACCCCGCACATACCGCCGCTGTCCTTATCAGCCGTTTTTTATTGCCGACTATCCCCGCAACCCTTGCACCGGTGCGTTTTTTAATGCGTTGTATAATTTGTTTTAACTGCATTGGCTTTGCCAATCTGCCGATTCTGCCCAGACCGAATTTGTTCTCGCTGTAAAGTTTTATAATATCAAAAGCCGGCATTTCATAAGGATGGGCTTCTTTCATCGCCGCCACAATAACATTCAGTTTTTCAGCAGGGACAATTGTTTCAAATCTTATTTCTTTTACCTTTTCTATCTTTCCTTTTTTGCCGATAGTCGGCCTCGCTTCTTCCAAAGGCTTGAAACTACCTGTCCCTTCTGCCTGAAAACCACAATGACTATAATTTCCGATATTGCCGGCGCCGGCTGCAAATACCGCATTTGAAACCTTCGCCGCCGATTCGACCGGCACAAAAACCACCAGCTTATAATTGTCTTCGGCGGGATTGTCAACATAGTCGCCTATTGGCTCTGCATTTTCAATGCCGATAATTTCCGCCAAACCGTCGTTTACCCCGCCTGCAACTGAATCAAGCGCAGTATGTATTGAAAAAACCGCTATGCCGCTACGAATCAATTCGTGAACAATGTCATCGCCGGTAATTTTCTTAAGCCCGTCCCAGATAACAGGGTGATAACTTATAATCAAATCGGTTTTTAACTTTTTCGCCTCGGCGACAACGTCTTTTGTAATATCTATTGTCAGCAAAATATTACCGACATTTTGCCGACCACTGCCGATAAGCAGTCCCACATTGTCCCAGCTTTGTGCCAGTCTGAGCGGGACTATTTTTTCAATCGCCGCCGAAATATCTTTTATTTTCATTTCTGCCCGTATTTATACGCCTGCGGCGTAATCCTCTTTGATAAGTCCGTCGAAATATTCTTTTAATTTTCTTGTCATTGTCCCGACTTTGCCATCGCCTACCGTATGTTTTTCCACGCCGACGACCGGCATAATTTCCATAATCACGTTCGTCAGAAATACCTCATCCGCATCCAACAGGTCATCTATACTAAGGTTTTTTTCGACCAATTGTATGGAATTTTTTGAGGCAATTTCGCAAACGGTCTTTCGCATCACCCCCGGTAGCACAGGCGTATTAACTGGCGGCGTATAAAGCACCGAATTTTTCACTAAAAACACATTGCTTACACACCCCTCCGCAAGCCGGTTGTCCGTAGTAAACCACAATGCCTCTGCCGCTTTTTTCTGATGCGCCATATTCAGGCAGACTATACGGGAATAATAACTCGTCGACTTATGCCCGCATAGTGGGTCTGTCGGGTTTTGCCTGAATGGCGACAACACTACAAGCACGCCCTTTTTATAATATTCCGCCGGATAAGGCTGAAATTTTGTCGCCGTAATAATTACCGTCGGCTTACGATTTTCTGCCGCCTGCCCCATCGGCCCGCCGGTTACTGTCAGTCTCAGTCGTGCGTCAGTTAATTCATTCGCCTCTAAAACCGCATAAACAGCATCGGCAAAATATTTTTTATTGTAAGGATTATTTATCGAAAGCCTTTTTGCACTGGCAAACAACCTGTCCAAATGCGCATCAAGTTCAAATACAACTCCGTTATAACTGCGCATCGTCTCGAACAGCCCCGCCCCATAAAGCAATCCGCTGTCGGTAACAGATACTGTTGCCTTGTCGATATCGACTAATTTATCGTTTAAAAAAATCTTCTCAGCCATTCGCCGCTCTTATCCCGGCCAATAATGCCTTTGCCTTTACAATAGTCTCCTGCCATTCAGCCTCTGCATCAGAATCGGCGACTATGCCGCCGCCGGTCTGCACATAGGCTTTTTGGCCTGCGATGATAACCGTTCGTATAGCGATATTCAAGCACACACTCCCGTCAATCCCGACAAAACCGATACTGCCCGTGTATACGCCTCTGGCCGTTGGCTCGGTCTCGTCGATGATTTCCATCGAACGGATTTTTGGTGCGCCGGTAATCGACCCGCCCGGAAACATCCCTCTTAAAATGTCGCAGAATGAGGCGTCTCCCCGAAGATGTCCCTCAACCGTCGCTACCGCGTGCAGAACCGTTGGATAACTTTCGATTGTTCGCGGCTGAACGACCTTTATCGTCCCGTATTTGCAAATCTTTGTCAGGTCGTTTCGCTCGAGGTCGATTATCATATTCAGTTCCGCCTGCTCTTTTTCACTGTGCAGCAGTTCCTCGAAATTTTTCTCATTGTTTTTCACGTCGCTGTCTCTTGGCCGTGTCCCCTTGATAGGCTTGGTTCGGATAACGCCATCGGCAGTGGTTACAAACATCTCAGGTGAAGCGCTGACGATATGAAAATCCCCGCTGTCAATATACGCTGCATAAGGACTCGGATTATACACATTTTGCCAGTGATATAATTCTATAGGCCGGCTATCGTAATCGCACTCGAACCGTTGCGAGAAATTGACTTGATATACCTCGCCGTCGTAAATATAGCGCCTTATTTTATCAATGGTTTCGAGATAATACTCCCTGCTTATATTGCAGCGGATTTGTGAAACATCAATATTATCAAGGTCGGCAGGCACGGGCGGCTTGACTTCTATTTTTGCGGCATCGGATAAGATTCTTTCCAGCATCGCCAGTTTTTCTGCCGGTTCTTCAGAATCATCAGGCAATTGTAACGCAATCAGCAGAAAAGCATTTTCAATGTGGTCATAACAAATCAGCCTGTCGTAAAAACACAACCGAATCAAAGGCATTTTAAGGTCGTCTGTCGTTGTCTGCGGCAGCCGTTCGATGTATCTGCCTAATTCATAACCGAAATACCCCACCCATCCCCCGCAAAAAACCCCCTTCGGCAGTTCACGCCTGTCATTCTGACCCTGAGCAAAGCGAAGGGGAAGAATCTCTCCTTTTTTATATTTTGTTAAGATTTTCTGCAATTTTTCAAAAGGATTTTTCTCTCCCATTTTGAATTCAAATATCTCTTTCGGCTCTGCCATCCAGTAGCTGAATCCGTTTACTGCTGCATTGCCTCCGAGAATCGACGCTGATTTTCGTCTGCTGAATATCTCGCTTACAGCCGATAAACTCGCCCGCCCGCTGAATTTCTTGAAATGCACCTTGCAGAAAGCAATTTTCCTGTCCGCAGTCACCGTCGCCATATTATTGTTGCCCTGCTCTGAGTTCATTTATGATTTGCACGCCGGAGGATGTCCCTATTCTGTGTGCGCCGGCTTTTAACATATCAATGGCTTGTTTCGCAGTTTTAATACTCCCCGCCGCTTTTATCTTACAGGATGGTGCCGTTTGTTTGATAAGTTTCACATCTTCGATTGTCGCCCCGCCTGCAGGATGAAAGCCCGTGCTTGTCTTTATGAAATCTACGCCGCAGTTTTCCGCAATCTGGCACGCAAACATCTTTTGATTAAGATTCAGCGCCGCCGTCTCAATTATTACCTTCAGCACAACGAGCGGTTTTGCTGAACGACAAATTTTAAGCACAGACCGCAATTGGCCGGTCAAATATTTTGAATCCCCTTCGATTATCGCCGCCAAATCTGCAACCATATCTATTTCATTTGCGCCGTTCAGCATTGCGTCATTTACCGTAGCTACTTTAGTTCTTGTCGAATCGGCCCCCAGCGGGAAACTAATTACTCCGCATACCTTCACATCGCTCCTCTGGAGTTTATCCGCTGCTATGTTTATCCATCTTGGATTTATGCACACCGCATAAAAACCGTATTCCTTCGCCTCTTCGCACAGTTGTATTATCTGCTCACCCGTCGCCTCCGGCTTGAGCAACGTATGCTCAATGCACCCTGCTAATTGTTTTTCTTCCATAATTTTTACTTTTTCACGTATCTTTTTTTCTTAAAAAATTCCATCGCATTATCGAGACTGCTGAAGACTTTCGTTGCGGTCTGGGTAATAAATACTGATGGATGTTGTTTTGCTGCCCAGATTACGTAAACTTCTTTTGCCGCCTCGTGGGCGTGCTGAAGCTCTCTTTCAACCCCGCTCGATACCGCCGCCCTGCCGTCCTGCATCGCTGGAATAAAACTTATTATCATATCCGACTGCTCGATTAACAGAAAATCGCGGGCATAAGTCTGGCTGTAAATGTCCCTCTCGATATTCCGCACCTCCTGCAGGTTCAGCCGAACTGTTTGCCCGCAGGCCGTTACCTCGACAAAATCGAGTCCTTTTTGCGCCGCCTTTTCCGCACAGGCTGGCAGATGAGATTCTTCCAAATCGGCAGGGTCAAAACAAACGAAATACCGTTTCATCATCTGCCGGAATCCATTGATTTGCGCCTTGACCTTCTTCATATTATTAACGTAAGTCATCGGAAAACTGAGGTATGCCTTTTTGTCCGACTTCTTGAAGACAAGTCTGTAAAACGTTTCGACGGTCTCTTCTTCTCCTCCGCGGGCAAGGCAGTAAAATGGCGCCTTCTCATTCACGCCTTTATAAAGCATTTCCGTGCTTATGATTTCTTCCTCCCGCCAGACGATTAAATCCTTGAGCGTATGCTCCATAGTATGTTCCTGCGATAGCCTGCTGTGCAGCGCAGCCGCCCCGTCAATCAGGCAGATATACATATCAGCATCAAGCTGCCTCATCTGGTCGAAATCCACCGCCGGAAACAATCCGTGCCGCCACCGGAACATTGCGTGCGTATTGACAATCAGATTAGGCGCTTTTTTTGCCTTTGCGATAATATCCTTGAAAACGCTTCTGCGAAGTGAATTAAGCCTTTTAATCGGCACATCTAATATTTTGCTGGCCGGCACATCCGTCGCTTCGGCATACATCATATCGCCGACATTGCACAGGAGCACTTTTTTGCCCTTTTTGGCTGCCAGTTCGCATACCTTCTGCAGATAGCTTTTTTTGTCTACGCCGACCATTCCTGTAACGATAATTATCATTGAGGACAGGATAGACGACAAACCCCCGTTTGTCAAAATCTAATCCACTGCTTCGCCTGTCATTCTGAACACCAAACCTGTCATTCTGAGCGCAGCGAAGAATCTCTTTTATATTTAACCACCCTCTTCCATTTCATTTAGCCCACAGCACTGCTGTGGGTTATTCCCACGCTTGCCCCGTTAGATGTGCCGTGTACTATCTAACTGGGGTGCGCCGTTTGCTATCCCATCGGGGATGAAATGCGACAGTTTACCCTGCCTGTCCCGTGAAACGCGTCGTTTGCTGTCTCACTGGGATGAGACTTGTCCGCCTTTCTTTTGGCGGATTTGTCTGCAAAAGAACAAGATGTCCAAATTATTATCTTAATTACTAATCGATATTTTCTTTCTTCTGTTTTGCGACGAATTCTTTTGCGAGTTTTTGTGCTTCAACAATTTGTGCAGAGGTAATTTGGCTGGCAAGGTCTTGCTTGAGTTTACCGACCTCTTTTCCATTCATACTAGCAATAAGCATCCATTTATATGCCTCTTTGAAATCTTGTGTGACGCCATCACCATTAGCATACATTGCGCCGAGGTTGTATTGGGCAAGTGCAATACCCTGTTCAGCAGCCTTTATATACCACTTAAAGGCCTCTTTATAATTTTGCGAGACACCATAACCATTGTAATACATTACGCCTAGATTATTCTGGGCCATCGCATAACCCTGCTCTGCAGCCTTAATGTAATGCCTGAAAGCTTCTTTATAATCCTGTGGAACGCCATGGCCCTTTTCGTACATTACTCCAAGGTTATGTTCTGCCATCCCATATCGCTGTTCAGCAGCCTTCGTATACCACTTAAAGGCCTCTTTATAATCCTGTGGGACACCATAGCCATTGGTGTACATTACACCGAGGTTGTATTGAGCCGATGCGTATCTCTGTTCAGCGGCCTTTGTATGCCACTTGATTGCCTCTTTGTAATCCTGTGAGACGCCATAGCCATTGGTATACATGAGGCCGAGGTTGTTCTGGGCCTTTGCGTATCCCTGTTCAGCGGCCTTTAAGTACCATTTAAATCCCTCTTTGTAATCCTGGGGAATACCCTTACCTTCAGAGTACATATAGCCAAGACCATTCTGG
>Ga0315278_10000363_pt1 | contig 40210 bp, 48 predicted proteins | sample YL17G06_0_MG_FD_203880 | JGI IMG/M metagenome (GOLD analysis project Ga0315278, IMG submission 203880) | Sediment microbial communities from Yellowstone Lake, YNP, Wyoming, USA - YL17G06_0 | ecosystem: Environmental > Aquatic > Freshwater > Lake > Sediment | place: USA: Wyoming | collected... | reverse complement strand
CGGAGGTGGCGAGCGTTACTCGGATTTACTGGGTGTAAAGGGCAGGTAGGCGGCTATGTAAGTTGAAGGTGAAATCCTTTGGCTCAATCAAAGAACTGCCTTCAAAACTACATTGCTTGAGGATTGAAGAGGAGAGCGGAATTCCCGGTGTAAGGGTGAAATCTGTAGATATCGGGAGGAACACCTGTGGCGAAAGCGGCTCTCTGGCCAATCCCTGACGCTAAGCTGCGAAAGCTAGGGGAGCAAACAGGATTAGATACCCTGGTAGTCCTAGCCGTAAACGATGAGTACTAGGTGTTGGGAGTTTAACTTTCAGCGCCGTAAGGTAACCTGTTAAGTACTCCACCTGAAGACTACGACCGCAAGGTTAAAACTCAAAGGAATTGACGGGGGCCCGCACAAGCGGTGGAACATGTGGTTCAATTCGATGCTACGCGAAGAACCTCACCAAGGCTTGACATGCAGGAAGTATGAAGCGGAAACGTGGAAGACCTGTCAAGTCAGGAACCTGCACAGGTGCTACATGGCTGTCGTCAGCTCGTGTCGTGAGATGTTGGGTTAAGTCCCGCAACGAGCGTAACCCTCGTCCTTAGTTGCTACTTTCAAAGCCGCAAGGCAGAGAAAGGCACTCTAAGGAGACTGCTCGGGATAACCGAAAGGAAGGTGGGGATGACGTCAAGTCCGTATGGCCTTTATGCCTTGGGCTACACACGTGTTACAATGCCCACTACAAAGCGTTGCCAAACCGTAAGGTGGAGCTAATCGCAAAAAAGTGGGCCCAGTTCAGATTGAGGTCTGCAACCCGACCTCATGAAGCCGGAATCGCTAGTAATGGCGGATCAGCTACGCCGCCGTGAATACGTTCCCGGGCCTTGTACACACCGCCCGTCAAGCGATGGGAGCTGAGGGTACCTAAAATCTCCAAGCAATTGGGGCCTAAGGTAAAATCAGTGACTGGCGCTAAGTCGTAACAAGGTAGCCGTACCGGAAGGTGCGGCTGGATCACCTCCTTTCTAATTTTTTTCTCACGAAGAAAATTAGGATTGTCAGCCAGACCTAAAGTCCGGAGCAATCCGTAGACAGGTTTAGACTGAAACTGTCTCTTAAGGAGACGGGCTTGGCTATTTTTAATTTTTAAGGGAGCATCTCTCCAGCAAAAAAATATGAGTGAGAGGGCTTCCGATTTATTGTGTAACGTGTAAATTATAGTGTAATGAATCAGGGCATTACACATTACACATGAAGCATTGCACTGTAATTCGGGCCCATAGCTCAGCTGGTTAGAGCACAGCCCTGATAAGACTGGGGTCAGTGGTTCGAGTCCACTTGGGCCCATTTTAGTTAATAGTTGGTAGTTCGTAGTTAATAGTTAAAACTAAAAACTACGAACTAAAGCGAGGCGTAAGCCGAGCGTGACTATCGACTGATTGAGTTAATAGTTGATAGTTCATAGTTAATAGTCGGAACTAAAGACTACGAACTAAAGCGAGGCGTAAGCCGAGCGTGACTATCGACTGACAGGGGCTGTAGCTCAGCTGGGAGAGCGCGTGCTTTGCAAGCATGAGGTCAGGAGTTCGATCCTCCTCAGCTCCACTTAGATTATCGTTCTTTTTGAAAATTTAATAAGCATAATAGATTACTAGTGCTTTCGCATGTCTTAGGGAGGTCTTCTTCCCGAAGCTGAAAGCTCATTATGCTCTTTGACAACTTCATAATTAAGGTAGAACTACAATTTATAACCGAGAGTTATCGATAATTGGTCAAGCTACAAAGGGTCTATGCACGGATGACTTGGTTAGGTGAGGCGATGAAGGACGCGGTAAGCAGCGATATGCTCCGGGTAGCCGCAAACAGGCTTTAATCCGGAGATCTCCGAATGGGGCAACCCTAGCCGTAGAGATACGGTTAACTCTGCGATGAATACATAGTCGTAGAGGGCGAACCAGACGAATTGAAACATCTAAGTAAGCTGAGGAAGAGAAATCTAAAGAGATTCCCCCAGTAGTGGCGAACGAAAAGGGATGAGCCTAAACTTAGCCTTTCGCAAGAAGGGCTGAGGGTTGTGGGACCTCGATATGGTAGTTGAGGGGATAGCGGAAATACCTGGAAAGGTATGCCAGAGAGAGTGAAAGCCTCGTATGCAAAATTCCCAAGACGCCTAGGGGTATCCCAAGTACCACGGGACACGGGGAATCCTGTGGGAATCTGGGCCGACCACGGTCTAAGGCTAAATACTACACCTAAACCGATAGTGCACAAGTACCGTGAGGGAAAGTTGAAAAGAACCCCGGGAGGGGAGTGAAATAGAACCTAAAATCATAGACCTACAAAGCGGTTGGAGGCCTATACTCATGCGCAAGCGTGAGGATGGCTGACAGCGTACCTTTTGCATAATGGTCCGACGAGTTATTATTGTAAGCGAGTTTAAGTCCGTCATTAACAGTGCCGGACGGAGGCGTAGGGAAACCGAGTCCTAACAGGGCGATTTAGCTTGCAATAATAGACCCGAAGCTGAGTGATCTACCCATGAGCAGGGGGAAGTTCAGAGAAATCTGGATGGACGTCCGAACCCTTCAGTGTTGAAAAACTGTGGGATGACTTGTGGGTTGGAGCGAAAGACTAAACAAACTCAGAAATTGCTGGTTCTCCCCGAAACAATTCTAGGGTTCGCCTTCAGAAACTACATTATAGGGGTAGAGTGCTGAATGGACTACGGGAGTCTACCGACTTGCTGAGTCCAACCAAACTCCGAATACTATAATGACTATCTGAGGAGTAAGACGCTGGGGGCCAAGCTCCGGCGTCAAAAGGGAATCAGCCCAGACCACCAGCTAAGGTCCCTAAGGATAAGCTAAGTTGTAAAGGATGTGAATTCGCTCTGACAGCCAGGATGTTGGCTCAGAGGCAGCCACCATTTAAAGAGTGCGTAACAGCTCACTGGCCGAGCGATTTTGCGCCGAAAATGAACGGGGATCAAGCTTATCACCGAAGCTGTGGGTTCGTCCGCGCAAGCGGGAGAGCGGTAGGGGAGCATTGTCTATCGGTTGAAGCGGTACCGTGAGGAGCCGTGGACGTTAGACAAGGGATTATGTCGGAATGAGTAGCGAACATGTCTGCGAGAAACAGACACGCCGAAAGTCGAAGGTTTCCTGGGGAAGGTTAATCCACCTAGGGTTAGTCGTGCCTAAGCTGAGGCCAATAGGCGTAAGCGATGGATGAACTGTTAATATTCAGTTACTGACTTGTTTGCGTTATCACTTCCTGTGTGACGCAGGAGGACTAGTGCTGCGCAGTGTTGGATGTCTGCGTTCTTCTTCGAGTGATCGAAGGAGGGGACCCTGAGGTTTCCGATGGGGAAGTGAACTAAGACCATACTGCCGAGAAAAGCATAGGAAGGAGTGAACAGGTCACACGTACCGGAATCCGACACAGGTAGACCACCAGAATATGGTAAGGCGATCGAGATAACCCTCGTTAAGGAACTCGGCAAACTAGCCGCGTAAGTTAGCAACAAGCGGTGCCCTTCGTCGTAAGACGTAAGGGTCTCAGTAAAGTGGATCGGGTGACTGTTTAGCAAAAACACATCTCTATGCAAACTCGAAAGAGGACGTATATGGAGTGACACCTGCCCAGTGCTGGAAGGTTAAGGGAATCTGTCAGTAAGGAGTAATCCTGTCGAAGCGGTGAACCGAAGCCCCAGTAAACGGCGGCCGTAACTATAACGGTCCTAAGGTTAACTTAAAACTAGCCTTAGTAAAACCTGGCTATATGCTGGAAAGTCTGAGTATCTTATGCTACCGTTACTAACTATTTTGTAGTACAATATAGTAAAGGTGAAAATGCATGAGTGCAGATAATCAGCAGGAAAGACTAAATATTGAGGGATGGATTGTAGGTTTCGTTGATGGAGAAGGTTGTTTTTCTGTCTCGATACAAAAATCTCCGCATACAAAATTGGGATGGCAAGTTTTCCCAGAGTTTGTAGTAACGCAAGGAGAAAAGAGCCTCAGCGTTCTTAAGACAATAAGAGATTTCTTTGGATGTGGCAACATATTTGTTAATAAACGATATGATAACCATAAAGAAAATCTCTACAGGTATTGCGTAAGATCACTGGATGACTTGAGAGATAGAATTGTTCCTTTCTTTAATGAGAATAAGCTTAGGACAGCTAAGAAAATCGACTTTGAGATATTCAAACAAGCGATGGTCATGATTGCTGCACAAAAGCATCTTACGATGAATGGAATAATAGAAATTGCAAAACTTTCCCAGAAAATGAACCGCAAGAAACCATCCCGCATATTAGTTTCCTCAGAGACTGTACGCCAGGATTCTAAATAATATTAGGATAAGATACAGTCCGTACTCTATAGCGATATAGAGAGGCCGGCAGAAATGACCGGCCCCTTCCGGAAATTTTAAGAAGGTAACAATCTAGAGCGAAATTCCTTGTGGGGTAAGTTCCCACGCGCACGAATGGTGTAACAACCTGATCGCTGTCTCAACGAGGGACTCGGCGAAATTGTAGTGGCGGTGAAGATGCCGTCTACCCGCATCAAGACGAAAAGACCCCAGAACCTTTACTGCAACCTAATATTGGATTTTGGTTTAATTTGTGTAGCATAGGTGGGAGGCGACGAAGCCTTGGCGCTAGCTGAGGCAGAGCCACAATGTGAAATACCACCCTGATTGGATTAAAACTCTAACCACTTGGTCTGAAGCGACCGGTGGGACAGTGTTAGGTGGGCAGTTTGACTGGGGCGGTTCCCTTCTAAAAAGTAACAAAGGGGCCCAAAGGTTGGCTCAAGCCGGTCGGCAATCGGCTGTGGAGTGTAAGCGCAGAAGCCAGCTTGACTGCAAGTCCGACAGGACGCGCAGATACGAAAGTAGGGGCTAATGATCCGGTGGTGAAATGTGGAATTGCCATCGCTCAACGGATAATAGGTACTCTGGGGATAACAGGCTTATCGGGCTCGAGAGTTCACATCGACAGCCCGGTTTGGCACCTCAAATTTGGGGTGGCACGGGAGTAATCCTGTGCATGCATTGGCTAATAACGGTGGAGCCTTCGCATACGAAAGTGTGCATGGTAATACCGTGGGAAGTCTTAAAAAGCATAAGCAGTTATTCAATGGTCTTTTCTCTTGGTGACAATTAATCAAAACAAGTAAGGCTGATAACTTTACGTTCAAACTACATCTATATGGATATTTGCGTTTAAATGTTATCAAGTGTATGATTGTTAGTTAATTCGTTGCCTGGAGAAACCATGTTTTTTAAGACCCCGTAACGACTGATCCCGTGGACACACAATCCGAGTGTCCTTAAGCGGGAGAGATAGCTGCCGGTTGACATCACAACGGCGCTATAATACGCCAACTCCACTACTGCAGTGGATGAAGATATAGTCTAATACCATGCGAAAGCGTGGGTCATATTGCGATGTCGGCTCATCCTATCCTGGGGCTGAATAAGGTCCCAAGGGTCCGGCTGTTCGCCGGTTAAAAGGGTACGCGAGCTGGGTTCAGAACGTCGTGAGACAGTTCGGTCTCTATCTGATGTGGGCGTCAGGATATTTGAAGGGGGCTTCTCCACAGTACGAGAGGACCTGGAGAAACAGACCTCTGGTGTTCCGGTTGTCCTGCCAAGGGCAAAGGCCGGGTAGCTATGTCCGTAAGAGATAAGCGCTGAAAGCATCTAAGTGCCAAACTCGCCCCAAGATTAAATATCCCTGGGCCGCAAGGCCCTGAAGGCACCCCGAAGACTACGGGGTTGATAGGCGTGAGGTGTAAGACTCGTAAGAGTTTCAGCCAACACGTACTAATCTGCCGATCGGCTTGATCTTTATCATTACTTTTGGTTGATTGTAGTTAACCTTAATTATGAAGTTGTTGAAATATTTTGCCCTACGGCGCATCTGCGCCTCAGGACCAATTTTTGCTTCTATAGTTTATTGTTTAGCAAAAATTTGGAGTGCTCATACCGCGAGGGTCACACCCGTTCCCATTCCGAATACGGTAGTTAAGCCTCGCAGGGCCGATGGTAGTGTACTCGTAAGGGTATGTTAGAGTAGGTCGGCGCTCCTTTAAAATTGCCCGCGATTCAGTGATGAGTCGCGGGTTTTTTATTGTTTGCTCTTTCCCTCCCGAAGAGTTACAATGTACATAGCCTGCTGTATTATTAAATCAAGGAGAAGAGCCATGAATATACAAAATATGGTGATCCTCGCGGTCATATGGTGTTGCCTGGTCCTGCCCAACGCGGTCTTTTATTTCGTCAACAAGGATGCCGCGCTTAAAAAGAAGATCCACGCCTGGTGGATGTGGGGGATCGGCTTCACCATGATGTCGGCAGCTCTTTTCCTCGAGCGGAAACGGATGAGTCTTGCCTATGCTTTGTTTATCGTTGCCATCAACGCGGCCTTTTCCTTCTACTACTCTAAAGCCATAGTTTTTTGCGGCAAATGCGGCAAGACCAGGTTTCGTATTTACCCTTTACAGAAGACCGTCAACTGTTCTGGATGCGCTTGATACACTATAATCTAAGGAGGAAACTATGAAGAATATAAGCACGGGAGAGAGGATTGTGCGGGTATCGATCGGAGTTCTGATAATCGGCTGGGGTTTTTTCGCCAAGAACTGGTGGGGAGCTGTTGGCCTGGTGCCTTTATTGACCGGGTTGATAGGTTGGTGCGGGCTATATCAGCTTATGGCTAGCTGTTGTCCGTTCTCAAAAAAGAAGGATGACAAAAAAGACGGAAAACCCAAGTCCGGCGGATGCTGTTGCGGCGGTAAAAGTCAGTAAAATAAAACAGTTAGTCGAGCAGGCGCGCTGGAGTTAACAAGCGCGCCTTTTTTTTGTGCGCAATTTTGATTGCCCGCAGCGTTCTTTAGCGATAAAATATCTCTATGCTTGAACATTATCGCCAACCATTGCTACCGCGCCACTTGTTCCTCCGGCGCTTGCTGCGCAGCATAATCTCGGCCCTGCTTTTACTTACAGCTACTATTCTTTTCGGAATGATCGCCTTCCATTTCACCGAAGGTTTCTCCTGGATAGATTCATTCCTTAATTCAGTAATGATTATGACAGGGGTGGGTACCGTAGGCATTATAAACACTCAGTCAGGAAAGATTTTTACAGGTGTCTATTCCTTGTTCAGCACGCTTGTCTTTTTTACTGTACTTGCGATTATTTTCACCCCGCTTTTACACAGGCTGATGCACAGATTTCACTTGGATTTAGACGAGAAAAGGAGGCATTAGTATGAGTACTTTCTTTATCACTATTTGCGGGTTAGTTATCCTTTTAGGTTTTGAAATCCGTCACAGAAACATTGTTTATGAAATGAATTTGTCAAAGGCCGAAATGATCAAATTAGGAGAAGAAATCTTAAAATTGAAAGCAGAAATAAAGCTGAAGCAAGATATATATGAAGAGCACGGACCGTCCGGTCCACCAAAAATTAAGATATAGCAAGATGCTTTCGTAGTTGATCAGGAAACTCAAGATAAGGAGACAATATGATTGGCAAATTAGCACAGAATATCTTAGACGCTCTTTTGGAGACATTACCGGTTGATTTTTCCCTGCTTGATGCCAATGACAGGGTGCTTGCATGGAACAAGCATGCCGCGCGTATTTTTAAAAGGCCGGAGGCCGTCCTTGGAAAGGATGTGCGCAACTGCCATCCCCAAAAAAGTCTGGCTGCAGTCCAGCAGATTATCGCAGATATGAAAAGCGGAAAGCGCGATAAGGCGAGGTTCTGGATCGATCTGGCCGGCCGCAAGGTGCTTATTGAATATTTCGCTCTGCGCGATAAGGATGGCAAGTATCTTGGTTGCCTTGAGGTCTCGCAGGATGTTACGGAGATTCAAAAGCTTAGCGGAGAAAAACGGCTGCTCGATTAGCAGCAGCCAATCCTTTAAGGTTTACCTTAAACTAAGGAGACAAGAATGAGGAGGTCGCTTTTTATTTTGTGCGGTTTGATTTTCTTGTTTGGCATCATCGCATCCATTGAGATCACTACTACTTTCCAGTATATTATAGCGGGAGTGGCATTTTTGTCCGCCGCCATAATTTTGGCAGGCGCAGCAGTCGCCGATTCAATCGATAAGCTGACAGCGGAGGTCAAAAAGAAAAACGGTTGATTAACCGTCTTTACCGTCCCGAACGGTACAACGGTTGCACTTTGAAAAGTCTTAAAAATTATGCTATACTTTAATTGCCTCCTAGGATTACCCTCGTCAACAGGCAAAAATAAAAGAGGCAATTAAATTTGCCAAAGGGGGACATAAATAAGTCCTGCAGAGGGTAGAGGCACTAAATCTGTCCCCCCCTATGATATTAAAGCCGCGGAAAATTTGCGGCTTTTTTATTTGTCTTGCAATCGTGCTTTGACAACAGTGGCCATTGGCAGTAAAATATGCTTGTGGTAAGAAAAGGCATAAAGATGAACAGGGGATTGATTGCTATAAGCGTTGCAACGATCTTTTTGTTCGCCGGTATTGCAGCCGGATATGTTCAGGAAGACCGCAAGGAAACCCCGCCTAGAAAACTCACCGGAATTTTGCTTTCTGTAGACAATGATAAGATCAAAGTCCAGACACAGCTCACCGATTCCGTGCGAGTTATTTATTTCTTTAAAATTACCGGCCAGACAAAGATCTACGGGACCCTGCAGGAAGGAAAAACCGTAACCATTACTTACCGAAGAGAAGGCGAAGGAAGACGGATAATAAGATTTATAGCATTGACTATAATGGTCAAGGAATAGTCAGAAACAGCGCTTTAGTTTTTTAGAAAGACAATTCGGTTGCATGTCTTAAGATTTGGCGCTACAATATTTACATGTGCCACAGCGCCATGGAGTTAGACGATTACAGAGCATCTCCTAAAAGAAGAGGGGACGCTTTTTTTATGAGATAGCATTGTTTGTCAAAACGGAGGGTAAATGAGTCAATTCTGGTTTAGCCCTAAAAGATACGGATACGGAGTTTATGCGAAAACCTGGCAGGGAAAGGCCGAAGGCGGACTGAGATGGCGCTGGGGTAAAGATTAACAGAAAACAATGAAAAGCAGGCGCAACAGCTATTTTTATCTTGGTTTGAGAGTCGTGATTTACATTATTACGGCGTTCATTTTATTTTCTTTATATTCTTTTTTCTTGTACACCAGGCCTAAACGTTATGTAAGTGCGGTAAATCCTTTGGATTTTGGATTAGCTTACCAGGATGTTACTTTAAAGACCAAAGATAATATTTCCCTTGCAGGCTGGTTCATCCCGAACAAGGACAGTCCCAAAGCGATTGTTGTCTGCCACGGTTATCCCATGGACAAAGGCGATATCTTGGAAATCGCTCAGTTCCTGGCTAAAGATTATAACCTGCTTTTATTTGATTTCCGTGCAATGGGAAAAAGCAAGGGGAAATTTTCTACGGCAGGATGGAAGGAGCGGGAAGATTTTCTTTCAGCAGTGGATTTTTTGCGCAAAAGAGGCTTTAAGGATATCGGAGCCATTGGTTTTTCAATGGGAGCAGCAGTCATACTGATGTCTGAAAGCCCTGATATCAAATGCATTGTCAGCGATTCTTCTTATGCCAAACTCGAGCTTATACTCGAGGATCTTTTCAAAAATTTCGATATATTTCAGCGGCCGTTAGCAAAAACAGTGAAGTTCTGGGCCAGGCTTTTTTTAGGGGTAGATATTGCTAAAGTCTCGCCGGTTAATTATATCAGCAGTATAAGCGTGCCTGTTTTTTTGATACACTCAAAACAGGACAGTGAAATCCCTGTCGAGCATGTTTACATGCTGCATGAGGCTAACAGAAAAAGCAAGATCTGGGTTTTGCCGGAGGGACACCATATCCAGGGTTTTATGGCTCAGCAGAAGGAATACATACAAAAAATATCCGAGTTTTTTAAAGAAAATCTTTAATACAACCGGAGGTTTAGATGCTACAGAAACAAAAAATAGCTAAAGCTAAAACTTTAAAACTTTCCGATCTATTGTCTTACCAGAAAGGCTCAATAGTCAGCAGGCAGATAATAAGCAAAAATACCGCTACGGTAACGGTGTTTTCTTTTGACAAGGGCGAGGGCTTAAGCGAACATGTTGCGCCTTTTGATGCGATGGTGTATATTATAGAAGGTACTGCAAGGGTATTGATTGCAGGCAATTCTCATATCTTGAAAAAAGGCGAGATGATAATAATGCCTGCTAACAGGCCCCATGCGCTTAGAGCCATCAGGCGGTTTAAAATGCTTCTTGTAATGGTGAGGTCGCAGGAGAGATTTAATACTTAGTAGAGGCAAAAATAATTATTGAAGTTTAGCTTTAAGGCCGGATTAAATTTTAGGAGGCAAGATGAACGATATAGCGTTAAAACATTTGGTCGAAATTTATTTAAAGGCAAAAAAGGAATTGGAGGATATGTGCGGAGATTTTGAAAGAACCAGTGTTGATAAAGAGGTCTTCTCAAAATTAAAGTCGCTTCTTGCCAAGAAAGTAGATGAGGCGAAATTACAGCCGGAAAAAGATTTTTGGTCTACGCTCATAAGCGGTTATTTCGGCGAGGAGGCGGATGTAGTCGATAAGTCCTGGAAGAAGTTTTCCAGGCAGATACCTTATGACGAAAAATTAAAGATTTCCTATCTTGAGTCAAAATTAGAGGCGATTAAGCAGGTGTTGGGAGAAGACAACCTTCATAAGATAGTCAGGACCGAAATAGATAATCTGTTTGAAAAAAAATAACAAGGACTGTTGCGCTCGAAATAAGGGGAGGTGGTCAGATGGTCACAGTTACCGAGTTTGAGCCTGATTTTTCCAATGCCTTTCCTGCTTTATGCGAAATATTGAAAAACGGGCCGTTAGTCATACACGATGCGGTCTCAAGGGTAACGCTGCACGGTTCCCGCGTACCAGCGGGAGGGGCCCAGAGCGATTCGGATATTGACCTGTGCCTTATAATCGACAGCGAACAGTATCCTTACATACGCCAGGAAGAAGAATTACTCAAGGATATCATTTATACTACCCTGGCAGAATGGCGCGGGAGCTTAAAACTGGACTTAAGGGTAAATTTCGATTTAAGAAAGTGCGGGCTAAAGTGTTTTGATGAAAGCGAGTACAAAACAGGCATTTGCACAGGAGGGGGGCTTGATTGCTTCGGGATCTACGAAATCGAGGACGGACAGCCGGTTTTTGTCTTTAATTCAAGCATGAACGTCAAATCCATATATCCCTGTGCCCTAGTATGGAAAAAACAGGAAAAGGCAAGGGGTCTTTTCTTTTAGGAGAAGATCGTGAGGAGAGCGGCTGGATCTTTGTTTGTATTATTCTTCGGAATAATATTCTGCTGCGGTGTTTTTGCACAAGAGGCAAAAATCGTTAAGCTGCCTGCCCCTGTCACAGAAGGGGGAAAGCCGTTGATGCAGGTGTTAAAGGAGCGCAAGAGTTCAAGGAATTTAAGCGCCAAAGAACTTCCTGATCAGGTGTTATCAAATTTATTGTGGGCGGCATTCGGAGTCAATCGTCAGGAATGGGCAGGACGCACAGCTCCTTCTGCGTATATGTCGCTGATTATTCCAAGATGGGCAAAGTCGGCGATCCCAAGGAATAAATACTATCAAAATATAAAATAATGGACGAAAACGAAATCATTATTCTTAGAAAAAAGTATTCCGAATTTTCGGATGAGGCTTTAATGGATATGATACGCGCAGGCAGGGATGATTATCAGCTGGGTGTATATGATTTGTTGCTTACAGAAGCCGGCAAAAGAGGGCTTGAAAATAAAATGCACGGTCTGCAGGTGGCTCCGCAGGAAAAACAGACTGACCCGGCCTCCTGTCAGGGAGAGGGCGACGAGAAAGATGCTTTCGTGGAATTTACTGAACTCACGCAGATAAAAAATGATTCTGATGTCGCATTCCTGGAATCCCTGCTTGGGCAGACAGATATCGCCTATTATATTTCCGGCAGGGACGATTTTAAAATGGAGATTAAAACCTTGATGGTCGAGAGCTCGAGATTAACAGAAGCAAAAGAATTGCTTAAGGATTTTACTTTGGGGTCGTTTCCGGGAGGCGAAGAAAATGAAAAGTAAAAAACCAAAAGAAGTGTTTCTTTTTATTTTAAGCTTAGCCGTTTGTCAGCTGGCAGGTTTTATCGGTTCGGTATTTACTGCCCCGAATATCAAAACATGGTATGCTGGGCTTAATAAGCCTTTTTTTACCCCGCCTAACTGGGTTTTCGCTCCTGTCTGGACGACACTTTACATTTTGATGGGCATTTCTTTGTTTTTGATCTGGAGAAAGGGTCTCAGAGAAAAAAATACCAGAGAGGCCTTTATAATGTTTATGGTCCAGCTGATCCTTAATGCAGGATGGTCAATCGTTTTTTTCGGCACTCATTCTATTCTTGGCGGGTTTTTGGTGATAGCTGTGATGTGTATGGCGATCCTGTTGACAATGGTCTTATTTTATGGCATATCGTCTTTGGCTTCGATCCTGCTCCTGCCTTACCTGATGTGGGTCAGTTTTGCTTCAGTCCTTAATTTTGCCCTTCTTCTTAAAAACTAGCCGTTTATATTTTACATTCCGGGATTGCCGATCTTGTACATTCCGGGATTGTCAGGGTTGTCAGGGGCAGCATGAGCATGGCGGGGTGATTTCCAGCAGTTTTATGTCGAAAATAAGGTCTTTTCCCGCAAGCGGATGATTTGCATCCAAAGTGACTGTTGTCTTTGTCATGTTTGTAACCGAGACCACAAATACACTTTCGTTATCCTGGCTGACTTGTAATTGCTGGCCTATTACCGGCTCAAGTCCCGCAGGAAGCTCCTTGCGGTCGATCACAGTTACCATTTCCTTGATATATGGGCCGTAAGCCTGATCAGCAGGTATTTTGACTGTTTTCCATTCTCCAATTCCCATGCCAATGACCGCATTTTCAAAACCCGAGATCAGGTTGTTATCGCCGATAGTGAATTCCAGGGGGTCCCGCTTAAGGGAATCGTCAAATATCGTGCCGTCTTGGAGCTTTCCCGTATAATGGACTTTTACCGTGTCTGAGTTTTTTGCTTGCAACATATTTTCTTCGGATTTTATGAAGTTTTTAAAAATTCTTATCATCTAGCATAACCATAATTTGGCTGATTTGTCTATGTTTATTATTTGCACGACAAATTCATTGCGCAAAAAACCTTTTAGCAATAAAATAATAAGGAATCAAAACCTTTAAAGAATAGCCTTAAATGCCAGGGGATTGTTACTTAAAGAAAGGAAGGCAACAATACAATGTCTTTCGAATACCTGCGCAAGATACCAAGTGCCACCGAAGTCATATTGGAATTTCCCCTTCCGGATAATCTTAAAAAAATTAAGAGGGAAAGGGATAAGGAGATCATAGATATATTAAAAGGAGAAAGCGAAAAGTTTTTAATAATAATCGGGCCGTGTTCTGCCGACGACCAGGACGCTGTCTGCGAATATGTCTCGCGTCTGGCAACCCTTCAGTATCAGGTGCAGGAAAAACTGGTCATTGTCCCGAGAGTCTATACAAATAAGCCGCGCACAACGGGAGAGGGATACAAGGGTATGATGCATCAGCCAAACCCCAAAGATAAACCCAATATCGTAGAAGGCATAAAAGCTTTGCGCAGGATGCATTTGCGGCTTCTTAAGGAATCCGGATTGACGGCTGCCGATGAAATGCTTTATCCCGGCAATTACCCTTACCTTGAGGATATCTTAAGTTATGTGGCTGTCGGAGCGCGTTCCGTTGAAAACCAGCAGCACCGCCTTACCTGCAGCGGCCTTGATATACCCGTGGGCATGAAAAACCCTACAAGCGGAGATTTAAACGTGATGTTAAACTCGGTTCAAGCAAGCCAGAGCCCGCATGTCTTTATCTACCGCAGCTATGAAGTCAAGACCTCGGGCAATCCTTATTCGCATTGTATTTTAAGAGGGGCGATGAACCAGCACGGCCAATACATACCGAATTACCATTACGAGGATATGATAAGGCTCTTTGAGATGTATCACAAAAGGCCCCTTAAGAACCCTGCTGTCATCATCGATACCAATCACGCTAATTCCGGCAAGAAATTCGAAGAGCAGCCCAGAATAGCCAAAGAAGTTATGCGCAGCATAAAAAATTCCAGGACTCTTAAAGGGCTTGTCAAAGGCCTGATGATCGAGAGCTACTTGGAGGAAGGATCGCAGGATATAAACGCCAAGGTATTCGGAAAATCCATAACCGACCCGTGTCTGGGCTGGGAAGATTCAAGAAGGCTCATTCTGCGCCTGGCAGAATTTATTTAAAAAGCTTTAAAGCGGGGAATAATATTATGATAGAAATAACGATCAGCCAGCTTTTATTGTTAGTGGTCCTGGTATTTGTGTTTATTTTTTTTATAAGGAAATTGACTGCCGGCAGAAAAAAAAGGCCTGTAAAACAATCCACCAGCATACCCAAAGACACAAAGCCAACAGGATTTGAACCTTTCGCTTCGGAATCCGAGGCATCCGGGATCTCCGAAAAGCTCTGGCACCAGGAGGAGACCGCCTTTATCTTCAAATTAAACGAACAGATATCTTCCACTTTCGAACGCAGGATTATCTGCCGCTATGTGGTTGAAGCCGTGACAAGGTTTCTTAATACCGATATTACGGTCTTGTTTTTAAAGGAAAAGGATTCTGAAATGCTGCGCATGGAATATGCGATCGGCCTTGGCCAGGATCAAAGCGGTTTGTCTTTTAAAAAAGGAGAGAGCATAGCCGGGGTAGTCACCGAGACAAGGAACCCTTTGATGATAAACGATCTTGAAAAAGACTTTTTTTATAAATCAGTAAACAAAGAAAGTTACCTGAAAAATTCTTTTATAAGCGTGCCCCTTGTAATACAGCAGGAGGCCGTGGGCGTCCTGGAGGTGGCCCAAAAGAAAAACAACCGGCTTTTTGCCCAAAAAGACCTTGCGCTGCTTGAGAACGTGGCAAGGGTCGTTGCAATCGCTGTAAAAAACAGCAGGCTGCTTGAGGACATTCAGGAAGGTTACCTGCGCACTATTACGACCCTGGCATTGATAATAGATGCCCGCGATCCTTATACAAAGAGGCATTCGGAGAATGTGACAAGGTATTCCATTTCGATCGCGGATGAGATGGGATTGGCATCTGACCAGAAGGAGATTTTAAGGCGCGCCTCACTTCTCCACGATATAGGCAAGATCGCAATACGCGACGACGTGCTTTTAAAACCGGGCAAGCTTACCGACATTGAGTTCGAACAGATAAAGACCCATTCCATGTGGGGAGAGGAGATCGTGAAATCCCTACCCTTTCTAAAAGAGGTCTCTGCCTTGGTCAGGCACCACCATGAACGTTACGACGGCAAAGGATATCCCGACGGGAAAAAAGGCCGGGAGATAGAAATCGGAGCCAGGATCATGGCTGTGGCAGATACCTTTGATGCAATGACTACGGACAGGCCGTACCGCAAGGCCCTTACTTTGGCTGTTGCAAGCCAGGAGCTTGGCAAAAACAAAGAGACTCAGTTTGACCCGGAGGCGGTCGATTGTTTCCTTAAAATATTAGAGCGAGAGCCGGAAATAGTCCAGAAAAGACAGGAGTCTTTATGAAGAATTTTAAACTCAACTGGAAGATAAAACTAAGCATAGGCCTGGTCGGATTGTCCACGCTTCTTTATTTATTGCACTACGCCATATACCGCGATGCCAGGCATATTTTCATATATCTTTTGGGAGATATAGCCTTTATCCCGATAGATGTGTTGCTTGTCGTTCTGGTAATACACGGCATCATCACCGGACACGAAAAAAGGCTGATGATCAAGAAGTTGAATATGGTCATAGGAGCTTTTTTCAGCGAAGTCGGCACAGAGCTTTTAAGGTATTTCTCCGGATTTGACGTTGCCGCCAATACGCTTAAAGAAAAGCTCGCAATAAAAAAGGAATGGACGCAGAAAGATTACGCCTCTTTGGCAAACAGCTTAAGAAATCACGAGTTCAAAGTTGATGCAAAAAAAGGAGATCTGACAAAGCTCAGAGGTTTTCTTATAACCAAAAGGGAATTTTTGCTCAGGCTCTTAGAGAACCCCAATCTGCTGGAGCATGAGGGGTTCACCGAATTATTATGGGCGGTTTTCCATCTTGCGGAAGAATTGTCTGCCAGAAACCAGATACATAACTTGCCTGACAGCGATTACGAACACCTCTCAAATGATATAAAACGCGCCTACTCAAGTTTAGTGGCGCAGTGGCTCGCATACATGAGACACCTTAACCGGGATTATCCTTATCTTTTTTCTCTTGCCTTGCGCACAAATCCGTTTGACAAGGACGCATCTGTGGTGGTCAGATAATGAAAAAAGGAACTAAATTCACTGAACTTAAAAAAGTATTCACTACTCTGCACGGCCCAAAAGGTTGCCTCTGGGACAAAAAACAGACACATAAGAGCCTTATCCCGCATCTGAGGGAAGAAGTCAGGGAGTTTATTCAGGCTGTAAATGCCAAAGATCATAAACACATGGAAGAAGAACTGGGAGATCTGCTTCTTCACGTGATGTTTAACGCCCAGATAGCATCCAAGTCAAAAAAATTCACCATAGAAGAAGTCATTGACGGGCTCATAAGAAAACTGAAAAGGCGCCATCCTCACGTATTCGGGACTGTAAAGGCGAAATCCAGCAGGCAGATCATCATTAACTGGAATAAAATAAAGGCTGAAGAGAAGGGCCCCTAAAGAAAAAATTAGTTACATTATTTTAATTAGCCAGTATAATAATATTTAGTAAAAGATAGGAAGAGAATCAGATGAAACCCGCGCCTGTAATAATCATAATTCTTTTATTTTTATGTTCTCTCAGAATCGCATTTGCTCAATTTGGGAACGAGACCATTACCATCACCACTTATTATCCATCTCCGTACGGAGTCTATAAAAATATGAGAATTTATCCTTCTGATGAACCAACTGATGAGTCGGTAAAACAAAGCGGCACCATGTACTTTGATAAGAATAACGATACACTTTTTATATACTCTGAGAATCAGGGGAAATTCTTACCAGTTGGTGCTTCTTTGAGTGCTCCTCCAGGGCCAGGAAACTATCTTGTTAATGCAGCACATTCCGAACAGGATTGTGTTGATGCAAAAGGAGAGCTCATAGATACTGATGTAGGACTTAGACAGTGCCGTTTCGGCAATGTGACTGATCACGTATCAGTTTGTCCAGCCGGGTGGACCAGATATAAATTATATGGAACGATTGAGCCAGTTGACTGCCGCAATCTGGCTGGTCCTGTGGGGTGTGGTGCTGCTACGTGCCCAGTACCGGGATTGGCATGGGGGCGCGTTGTGTTGAACAGTCCATGCTTGCCCGGCTGCCTTAATACATGTGTTGAGTCTGGTGTTACGTGCATATGCAACTGGCAGGGCATGGGTTGTCTTGTTACTTGCAGTGTAGATCTTTCTCAAGTAGGCTGTTACTGATTTTAAGATTGATTCTCGGAACAGTTATTTGCAAAAAAATGATCAGGATTTCTTTTGTGAAAAAGGAGAGACAGTATGTGTAAAACCTGCGCGGCGCACAGAAAAAAGGCTAAGCCGAAGAAGAAAAAGAAATAGGTAATATCGCTGCAATTAAAATTCATGAAAACCCGATACGGATTTTTTGTGCTGATGGTTTTTTTGTTTCTTTTGGCCGCTTCAAAAGCCTTCGCCGAAATAAAAATAAAAGCCGAATTGGATAAAACCGGCATTAGTACCGACGAAATCATCACCTATAAACTCACTGTTTCTTCTTCAGAAAAAAAACTTCCGGCGCCTAAGTTCGCCCAGTTTCCAGGATTTAACATAGTTTCTTCGCTGCAGTCTTCAAACATCTCTTTTTCGCAAGGCTCAATGAGATCCGTGATCACGTATTCTTTTGTCCTGGCGCCCACTGCCGCAGGCATATTTAAAATACCTCCCAGCCATATTAATTTTAATAATAGACGATATGAATCCGAAGACTTCGAAATCGAAGTAAAAAAGGGCTCTAAACCTGTTGACCCGGGTTTTAGTCCCGAAAAGCCAGACACTGAAGATACTCGGGGTCAGCAACAGCTTCCTCAGTACACTCTTTAATAGGCAAAATATATACAGCCATCGACTATTTCGGCTTTGCGTTTTTTAAAAAACTTTCTTTAATTATTATGATATTTCTAATATGGAAAAATTAAGCCAATTGTCTGTCAGGTATTTAAAAGGGATCGGACCGAAAAGGGCACAGAGCTTTGAAAAGTGCGGCATTTGTTCGGTCGAAGACCTGCTTTATTATTTTCCAAAAAGGTACGAAGACCGCACGAATTTCACTAAGATATCTGACTTAAAGCGAGAGCAGTTTCAGACCATACAGGCAAAAGTGCTTGCAAGCGGAGAACGCAGGTCTTTTAGAAGAAGGGGATTCAGCGTGACAGAGGCGATAGTGGAAGATGAGACCGCAAGTGTGGCCTGCGTCTGGTTTAACAAGCCTTATTTAAAGCAGTATCTGAAACCCGGAACTGACGTCATCCTTTACGGAAAGCTGGACACATATTCCGGAAAACTTCAGCTGTCTAATCCTGATTTTGAGATAAGTTCCCGGGAAAACGATGAGTCTCTTAATATCGGCAGGATCGTGCCTGTGTATTCAGCGCCTGAAGGCATAGGACAGCGCAGTTTCAGAAAGCTTATCAAACTTGCGATCGACAGTTACCTGGCCAGGATAAATGACTTTTTGCCTTATGATGTAAGGGCAAGAAACGGGCTTCTGAATCTTGTAAAAAGCATAATAAACATCCATTTCCCGGAAAGCCTGCTCATTCAGAAACAGGCATATACGAGGCTTGCTTTCGAGGAGTTTTTCCTTTTTCAGCTGCCGCTTGCTCTGAGAAAATCAAAGAAAAAAGAAAAGCCGGGTATAGCCCATGATGTGGAGGCTAAACTGTTGCAGGATTTTCTTAAGTCCCTTGACTTTAGCCTGACTGAAAGCCAGAAAAAGGTTATGGAGGAGATAAAAACAGACATGGCAAAGCCGCAGGCAATGCAGAGGCTTCTTCAGGGAGATGTCGGAAGCGGCAAGACTGTCGTAGCTACTGCCGCTTGCGTGGCCGCCATCCAGGGCGGGTATCAGGCAGCGTTTATGGCGCCTACGGAGATCCTGGCAAAGCAGCATTATGAAAAGATCTGCAGGCAGCTTCAAGCGCTAAAGCTTAAGAAAAGACATATAAAAGTCGGGCTTTTGACAGGCAGCATAGATAAGAAAGAAAAGGATGAAATACTCAAGCTGGTCAAGCTTGGTAAGATAGATTTTGTGATCGGGACCCACGCCCTCCTGGAAGAGGATGTAAAATTTGATAAGCTGGGTTTAGTTGTGATCGATGAGCAGCACAAGTTCGGGGTAGGACAGCGCGCCCTGCTTCCGCAAAAAGGCTTTAATCCCGATATCCTGATAATGACCGCAACCCCCATTCCAAGGACTCTTGCTATCACGATGTACGGAGATCTGGATGTTTCAGTGATAACAGAGCTTCCTCCCGGCAGAAAGCCTATCACAACAGAATGGATAAGCAGCAAAAAACGCGATTGGCTTTATTCTTTTATAAGGCAGCAGGTAAATTCCGGCAGGCAGGCTTATGTGGTTTATCCTTTGATCGAAGAATCTTATTCCCTTGATCTATTGAGCGCTAAAAAGATGTACGAAGAATTCAAAGAGGGGGTCTTTAAGGAACTAAAAGTCGGATTAGTCCACGGCCGCATGAAGGAGCCTGAGCAGGACAAGGTTATGTCTGATTTTAAAGCCGGCAGGATCCAGGTCTTGATCGCTACGACTGTGCTTGAAGTCGGGATAGATGTTTCTAATGCGTCTGTGATGGTCATAGAAAACGCAGACCGTTTCGGCCTGTCCCAGCTTCATCAGTTAAGGGGGAGGATAGGAAGGGGCAGCCACGATTCATTTTGTATCCTTGTCTCTGATGAAAACAATTTTGAGGCACAGGCCAGGCTTGAAGCCATGATAAAATACTCAGACGGATTCAGGGTCGCCGAAGAGGATCTGAAGATCAGGGGGCCGGGCGAATATTTCGGCAGCAGGCAGCACGGCCTTACAAGTTTGAGGATCGCAGACCCTTTAAGCCAGATGCAGCTTTTAAAAAGGGCAAGAGAAGAGGCAATAAAGATAGTTAAAGACGACGGGAAGCTGGAAACAAGGCAGAATATATTGCTTAAGGAAAAACTGCTCCAGCGCTTCCCAGAGTACGAAAAGCTTATGCTCGTAGCCTGAAAAACCGTTACATTCCGGGATTGTCACGCATGGACATTCCGGGATTGTAATTAAATATGAGAATAATAACCGGCAGGTACAAAGGCAGGGCAATAGATGCCCCCAAAGGAATAAGGCCCACGCAAGACATGGTAAGAAAGGCCTTTTTTGATATCATTGGCGATATTTCAGGGCTGTCGTTCCTGGAACTTTTTGCCGGCTCAGGCGCAATGGGCCTTGAGGCATTGTCTCGGGGCGCAGCCAGAGTGGTTTTCGTGGAAAAAGACACACAAGCAGCAAAGACAATAGAGAAGAACATATCCGACCTGCTTAAACCCGAAGCCCATTTATCCTTGATGCAAAAACCAAAAGCCCTGCTCATACGCAAAGATGCCCTGGAAGCCGTAACATTTTTCGCAAAGAATAAGGATGATTTTGACCTGATTTTCCTGGATCCACCTTACTACATGGGCCTGGCAGAAAAAACCTTGCAAAGATTGGAAGATTATGATATATTAACTCATTCCGGATTCGTAATAATCCAGCATTTTAAAAAGGACAGACTGCCCCAGCAACAGGGGCAGTTGGTTTTATTTAAGCAGTCTCAGTACGGAGACACGCTTTTGTCGTTTTATAGAAAAGAGAGTTAATAACGAATAAATGAATCAAATAGCCATATATCCAGGGACTTTTGACCCTGTAACGTACGGACACATCGACCTCATAAAAAGGGCTAAGGCGATATTCCCGCAGCTTATAATAGCAGTGGCGCGTAATCCCCAGAAAAACCCTCTTTTGGCCTTTAAGGAGCGGGTCGAAATGATCAAAAAAGCCACTGCCGGAATGAGGGGCGTGACCGTAGAAAAGTTTGACGGGCTCGTAGTCGATTTTGCCCGTAAGAAAAAAGCCAGGGTTTTGATCAGGGGCCTGCGCATGATATCCGATTTTGAATACGAATTCCAGATGGCCCTGACAAACAGGAAGCTGGCGCCTGATATCGAAACTATTTTTCTGATGCCGCAGGAAAACTTCAGCTATATTTCCTCAAAACTTTTGAAGGAAGCAGCTTTTTTAGGGGCGGACCTGTCCTGCTTTCTGCCGGATTTTGTCTTAAATGCTCTTAAAAAAAAGATTAGCCGAAAAAGTTCCTAAAATCATATAATGAAGATCAATCTTGACAGGATACCCGATGAGGGCGCGTTCATAGAAGATACGATTCTGGCGCAGGATCTGGAACTTGACACTGAAGAGGTAGAATTTAAAGGGCCTATAAAGGTAACGGCATATGTGTCAAAGATAACAAACGCGGTAAGTATAGGCCTTGATTTAGACGCCAGCATATCCTTTGTCTGCAGCCGTTGTATCGAGCATTTTGATTTTAATTTTAAAAAGCATATTCCTTTGAATTATTCCGCGGACAAACGCCGGCATGAGATCGACCTTGGCCCGGAAATAAGGGAGGATATCATACTCGAATACCCCTTGAAGCCGTTATGCAGTCCCGATTGTAAGGGCCTGTGCCCAAGATGCGGCAGGAATCTGAATCTAAAAGAATGTAACTGTCAAAAAGGAGAGAAATAAAATGCCATTACCAAAGAAACGACATTCCAAAGCGCGGGGAGCAAGGCGCAGGACACACTGGAAATTAAAAAAACCGAGCCTGGCTCCGTGTCCCCAGTGCAAGACACTTAAGCCTTCTCATAGAGTATGTCCTGTGTGCGGCACTTACAACGGCAGGCAGGCCTTGGAAGTAAAGACCAAAGAAAAAAAGAAAAAAGAAAGTTAAGCCCCATGAGAATAGTCGTAGATGCAATGGGCGGCGATTTTGCGCCTGAAGTAGTGATAAAAGGCGCGGTAGCGGCTGTCAAAGAATACGCCGTTGAGGTCGTGCTTGTAGGAGATGAGAACAAAATAAAGGGACTTCTTTCAAAAGAGAAATACCCGCCCTCGCTTATCTCAATCTATCCCAGCCAGGAAGTCATTGAAATGGATGAATCTCCCGCAGTGAGCGTTCGGAGAAAAAGGAATTCCTCTATTGTCCTTGGAGTAAAATTGGTTAAAGAAGGTAAAGGCGATGCTTTTTTCAGCGCCGGCAATACAGGCGCAGCAGTATGTGCGGCGACTTTGACTTTGGGGCTTTTACCGGGTGTTGACCGTCCCGGGATCGCGATCGTCATGCCGAGTTTAAAAGGGACATCACTTATAATAGACGTGGGAGCTAATATCGACCCCAAGCCCCTGCATTTACTCCAGTACGGCATCATGGCAAATGCCTATGCCCAGTATATATTGGGCAAGTCTAATCCGACTGTCGGCCTCTTAAACGTGGGAGAAGAAGAAAGTAAAGGCACAGGTTTTGTCAAAGATACCTTTGACATGCTTTCCAACACACATTTGAATTTCATAGGCAATGTCGAGGGTAAGCATCTTTTTTCGGGCGAGTGCGATGTGATCGTCTGCGACGGTTTCGTAGGAAACGTCGCATTAAAGGTATCCGAGTCCCTGGCTGAGGCAATGCAGCAATTTCTAAAGAGGCATATTTTAAGCCATCCCCTTGGGATCCTGGGTGCTTTATTATTGAAGCCCAGTTTTCAAAGATTTAAAAAAGAGATCGATTATTCTGAATACGGCGGCGCCCCGCTCTTAGGCGTAGACGGCGTCGTTATCATAGGCCACGGCCGCTCAAACGCAAAAGCCATAAAAAACGCTATCAGAGTAGCGAAGGCAGAAGTAGAAAACAGATTTAACGAGAAGATCCAGGAAGCGATAAGTTTCGAAAAGATAGGGGTTGCTGCTTCGAAAAATTCACCGGGCACTTAAACCGATCTTTTTTGAAAAGGACATTATAAAACATGGAAAAAGTGGGTATCATAGGAGTAGGGGAGTGTCTTCCGGAAAAGATCCTGACCAACCAGGACCTTGAGAAAATGGTGGAAACTTCTGATGAGTGGATCACTACTCGCACCGGCATAAAAGAAAGGCATATCGCCGCAAAGGGCGAAGCAACAAGCGACCTGGCGACTAAAGCCGCGAAAGAGGCATTAAAAGACGCCGGGATCAAAGCTGCTGATCTTGATCTGATAATCGTTGCGACCATAACCCCTGATATGCAGTTTCCTGCCACTGCCTGTTTTGTACAGGCAAACCTCGGTGCGAAAAAGGCTATTTGTTTCGATATCTCAGCTGCCTGTGCAGGTTTTATTTACGGGATAGCAGTTGCCAATCAATTCATCGCGCGGGGAAGATGCAGGAACGCTTTAGTAATAGGCGCTGAGATCCTTTCCACTATCACAGACTGGGAAGACAGGAACACTTGCGTTTTGTTCGGAGACGGCGCAGGAGCCTGCGTATTGTCAGAGAACGAATCAGGAGGCGGTATACTTTCCAGTTATCTGGGAAGCGACGGGACCAAGACAGATTTACTGAATCTTCCTGCAGGAGGTTCGCGCAATCCGGCATCACAGCAAACACTTGACCTTCGCATGCATTATCTGAAGATGCAGGGAAATGAAGTGTTCAAGATAGCAGTGACCAGCATGGCAGACGCTGCCAAGGAAGCGCTAAAAGCAGCAGGTTTGAAATGCTCGGATGTGAATTGGATAATCCCTCATCAGGCAAACATCCGCATCATCAATGCCATGGCTAAAAGGCTGGGTTTTGTCAATGCTAAAGTCTACCTTAACATAGACAGATGCGGCAATATGTCTTCAGCTTCGACTGCAACAGCCCTGTGCGAGGCTGTAAAAGAAGGCAAGATCAAAAAAGGCGATATCGTGCTTTTAGTCGCGTTCGGCGCAGGTCTTGTTTGGGGCGCGACTGTGATAAAGTGGTAACAGATATGGAAAAAACAGGATTCATATTTGCGGGCCAGGGCAGCCAGTACGTGGGCATGGGAAAGGATCTTTATGACACCTTCCCTGAAAGCAGGGCTGTTTTTGACGAGGCAAACAAGGCCTTAGGTTTTGATTTAAAACAAATATGTTTTGAAGGCCCTCTGGAAAGATTAAAACCCACGAATATTTCCCAGCCGGCAATAGTTACGGCTACTATAGCAGCTTTTGAGGCTTTCAAGGCAAGCCATAATATTAAACCTGCTTTTGTAGCTGGATTAAGCCTTGGCGAATATACGGCTCTGATAGCAATGGGGTCTTTGACTTTTGCTCACGGGATCAAGCTGGTCAGGAAAAGAGGCGAAATAATGGATGAAGCTGCAAAGAAATTCCCGGGCAAAATGGCAGCTGTCATAGGTTTGGGTTTTGTAGAAGTCAGGGATATCTGCAGGCTAAGCCAGGCTGAGATCGCAAACCTCAATGCCCCGGGCCAGATTATAATAACAGGCGCCGTAGATGCGGTGAATAAAGCAAAGCAAGCCTGCCTTAAAGCCGGAGCAAAACGGGTCATTGACCTTGAGGTTAGCGGCGGTTTTCATTCGCTCCTTATGTTTGAGGCTTCGGGCCAGTTAAAAGATATCCTGGACGGGACTTTTATGAATGTTCCTAGAGTCCCGATTATAAGCAATTATACTGCTGAGCCTGCAATAAGGACTAAAGCTATAAAGCAGAACCTGGTCTATCAGATTTATTCCGGTGTTCGCTGGGAAGAGTCGATGAGGTTTATGCTCAGTCAGGGCATAAACAAATTTTTTGAATTCGGGCCAGGCAAGGTTCTAAAGGGGTTGATGCGTAAGATAGAACCCAAGGCACAGGTCGTTGTTATAGAAAAAAAGGAAGATATCTCCAATTTGGAGGCAAAGAATGCGGCTTGAAAACAAGGTTGCTTTGGTGACCGGCAGCGGAAGGGGCATAGGCAGGGAGATAGCGTTGTTATTTGCTCAGGAAGGCGCTGATATAGTTATCTGGGATGTCAATCTCATTGACGCTGATAACACCGCAAAAGACATACAAGCCTTTGGCCGCAAAACACTTTCAGACCAGGTAGATGTTACTGATTTTGCCAAAGTCGAGGGCGGGATAAATAAAATTCTTGACAAATTCGGCAAGATTGATATATTAGTTAACAACGCGGGTATTACAAAAGATAATCTTCTCCTGCGTATGAGCCAGGCAGAATGGGATAGCGTAATAAACGTAAACCTTAAAGGTACGTTTAATTGCACTAAAGCTGTGGCAAGGCCCATGATAAAACAGCGGTCTGGCAAGATCATAAACATAGCTTCGATCATTGGCATAATAGGAAATCCCGGACAGGCAAATTATTCCGCCTCAAAAGCCGGAATAATAGCTCTGACCAAGACAGCGGCAAAGGAACTTGCTTCGCGCAACATAAACGCGAATGCAATAGCTCCCGGGTTCATACAGACGGAGATGACGGCAAAGCTTCCGGAGGAACTCAAAGCAAAGATGCTAAGCAGCATCCCTCTGGCAAAACTCGGAAGCCCCAGAGACGTTGCGCAAGCCTGTCTATTTCTGGCATCAGGCGATGCGAATTATATAACGGGTCAGACCATAGTAGTAGATGGCGGGATGGTGATGTCTTAGGCAAAAATTCGTCCGCAAGAACAGCCGTGGACGAATCATAAAGGAGGCAAAGAATGGCAGTTGAAGAAAAAGTCAAATCAATAATAGCGGAACAACTCGGAGTAAAGGCAGAAGAAGTTACGCCGGAGGCATCTTTTGTCGATGATTTAGGCGCTGATTCTCTGGATACCGTAGAGCTTGTTATGGCATTCGAGGAGGAATTCGGTATTGAGATCCCTGATGAGGATGCGGAGAAGATCACGACCGTAGGCGAAGCCATCAAATACATCGACGATAAAACTGCTAATAAGTAGTAAGGTGGTATAAATTTCTCTCCACATATTACCCCGCCTGAATTCCCGGCGGGGTAACTTTTATAACATGAACCGGCACGAATTGCACACGAATAAAATATATGGACAGAAGAGTCGTAGTTACAGGATTGGGAGTAGTCTCTCCGGTAGGCAATGATGTTGCTTCTTTTTGGGATTCTATGAAAGAAGCAAGGTCAGGTATCGGCAAACTGACGACGTTTGACGCCTCGGCCTTTGACAGCAGGATTGCGGGCGAAGTAAAGGGATTTGAGCCTCTTGCCTATGGCATGACGAAAAAAGAAGCGCTGCGCCTTGAGAAATTCGTCCAGTATGCTATGGCATGCGCGTATCAGGCTATTGCCGATGCGGGTCTGGCTTTAGATAAAGAAGACAAGGAGCGGATAGGCGTTATTGTCGGCTCAGGTATCGGCTCTTTAAGGATCATTGAAGAAGAATATGAAGTCTATTTAAAGAGCGGGCCCTCGCGCATAACCCCGTTTCTGATACCCATGCTTATTGTGAACGAGGCTTCAGGACACATTGCAATAAAATACGGGTTTAAAGGCCCGAATTCCTGCGTTTCCACTGCCTGCGCATCCGGTTCGCATGCAATCGGAGATGCCTTAAGGCTGATACAGCGTGGAGATGTTGATATCATGATAACAGGCGGCACTGAAAGCGCGATCACTCACCTTGGCATCGGCGGCTTTTGTGCTTTAAAGGCGCTCTCTACCAGAAATGATGAACCTGAAAAAGCCAGCAGGCCTTTTGAAAAGGACAGGGACGGATTTGTAATGGCAGAAGGCTGCGGTGTCGTGGTCTTGGAATCATTAGAACATGCCAAAGAAAGAGGGGCAAAGATATATTGCGAACTTGCAGGATTCGGAATGTCCTGCGACGCTTACCATATAACGGCGCCTGATCCTGACGGATACGGAGCCTCTTTATCTATGAAATGGGCTTTAAAAGACAGCAGGGTTAATCCCCAGGACCTGGATTATATCAATGCCCACGGAACCTCCACTAAAATGAACGACAAAGTAGAGACCCTGGCTATAAAACTTTCTTTGGGCAACCACGCTAAAAAAGTCATGGTAAGCTCCACAAAATCCATGACAGGCCATTTATTAGGCGCTGCAGGCGGAGTAGAATTTATTGTCTGCTGTCTGGCTATAAAGGATGGCGTTGTTCCACCCACCATAAACTACGATTCTCCTGACCCCGAATGCGACCTCGACTACGTTCCTAATACCGCCCGTAAGGCAAAAGTGGAAATCGCAGCGTCAAATTCTTTAGGTTTTGGCGGACACAATGCGACCCTTGTTGTAAAGAAGTTAAGATGATTTCTTAGTCAAGCTGGTTAATAAAGTTTTAAAACCCAACTAACTTAAATAACGGATATGGGCTATACAATTGCGGAAAAAATATTACTGGCTCACGTCGATAAAAAGACTATCAAGCCCGGAGAATTCTTAGAGGCTAAGGTCGATGTTGCTTTGGGCAATGATATTACGGCGCCTCTGGCGATCGAAGAATTCAAAAGGGGAGGTTTTAAAAAGGTATTCGACAGGAATAAGGTCGTTCTTGTGCCTGACCATTTTACTCCTGCAAAGGACCTGCGCAGCGCAAACCAGGCAAAAATTTTGGCCAATTTTGCAAGAGAGCAGGGTATTAAAAATTATTTTGAAGTCGGGTGCATGGGAATAGAGCATGTTTTGCTTCCTGAACAAGGCATTGTTTTTCCTGGTTTACTTGTGATCGGGGCTGATTCCCATACCTGCACATACGGAGCTTTAGGTTGTTATGCAACCGGAGTTGGCTCGACTGATCTGGCCCGGGCTTTTATAGACGGAAAATGCTGGTTTAAAGTGCCGGCTACGATAAAATTTGTATATAAAGGCAAGCTTAATAAGTGGGTCTGCGGCAAAGACCTTATTCTTTTTACTATAGGACAGATCGGAGTTGACGGCGCTCTTTACAGGGCAATGGAATTTTCAGGGCCTGTGATCAATAAACTGGGAATGGATGATAGATTCTCGATGTCAAATATGGCTATCGAAGCAGGCGGCCGTGCAGGCCTTATTGAGCCGGATGGAATCACATTTGATTATGTCAAATCCACTAATAACAAAGCCTGGAAGGCTAAGAAGAAATCCTGGCTAAAATTAGCTTCAGACAAAGACGCTAGTTACGAAAAGATATATGAATGGGATGTCTCGAGTCTTGAGCCGCAGGTTTCATGCCCTCATCTGCCGAGTAATGTAAAACCTGTCAGTAAATTAAGCGACGTCGTATTGGACCAGGTCGTCTTAGGTTCCTGCACAAACGGAAGGATTTCTGATTTGAGGATTGCTGCCAAAATTTTAAAAGGCAGGACAGTTAAAAAGGGATTGCGGGCCATCGTCATACCCGCGACCCAGAAGATTTATCTTGATGCGATAAAAGAAGGACTTATTCAGACTTTTGTTGATGCGGGTGCTGTTGTTTCGACTCCTACTTGCGGCCCGTGCTTAGGCGGGCATATCGGGATCTTGACCGAAGGCGAGTCTTGCCTTGCAACTACAAACAGAAATTTTGTAGGGAGAATGGGATCCCCTAAGTCTTTTGTTTATTTATCAAGCCCGGCTGTTGCAGCAGCATCAGCGATTACCGGCAAAATCACCCATCCTGACCGTTGCACCGTTCGGGACGGTACAAGGTAAGATTATGATAATAAAAGGGAAAGTACACAAATTTAAAGATGACATAAATACAGATGACATAATTGCTGCCAAGTATCTGGTTTCAACGGACTCAAAAGAACTGGCTAGCCACTGCATGGAGACAATAAAGCCTGATTTCGTTAAACAGGTCAAAGCAGGAGATATTATCGTAGCAGGCAAAAATTTCGGCTGCGGTTCATCAAGAGAACACGCGCCTTTGGCAATAAAAGGCTGCGGAGTTTCAGCGGTCATAGCAAAAAGCTTTGCCGGAATATTCTTCAGGAACGCCATTAATATCGGTTTGCCTTTTCTTGAGTCGCAGGATGTGGATAAGATCTACGAAGGCGATGAGCTTGAAATAGACCTTAAAAAAGGTATTATAAAAAATCTGAGTAAAGAGCAAGAATATAATACGCAGCCCTTCCCTGATTTTTTGCAGGAATTAGTAAAAAAGGGAGGGTTGATGAACTATATTAAGGAGAAAAAATGTACAAAATAGCAGTAATCCCAGGCGACGGAACCGGTCCTGAGGTCGTGGCTGAAGGCATGAAAGTCCTTGAGGCGGCATCTGAAAAATTTAAATTCCAGTATGAGGCAAAGAAATTCGATTTCGGCGGAGATAGATATCTTAAAACCGGTACGACTCTTGAGGGAAAAGACATTGAAGAATTAAAAAAATTTTCAGCTATTTTTTTAGGCGCCATCGGCCATCCTGATGTCAAACCCGGGATCCTTGAGACCGGCATACTTTTAAAATTGAGGTTTTCTCTTGACCAGTATATCAATCTAAGGCCGGTAAAACTTTATAACTCCGATTTTTGTCCTTTAAAAGATAAGAAACCCGAGGATATTGATTTTGTGGTCGTCCGCGAGAATTCCGAGGGGTTATATAAGGGTATGGGAGAGTTTCAGAAGAAGGAGACAAAAGACGAAGTCGCCATCCAGATATCCTATAATACCAGAAAAGGCGTTGAAAGATGCATAAGATATGCCTTTGAATACTGCAAAAAGCGCAACAGAAAAAAGAAGCTTACTCTTTGCGGAAAGACAAATGTCCTTACCTATGCATGGGACTTATGGGAGAGGACTTTTTATGAAGTCGCTAAAGAATATCCTGATATCACCACGGATTATGCCCATGTAGACGCAACAACCATGTGGTTTGTCAAAAACCCTGAATGGTTCGACGTTATCGTGACTGACAATATGTTCGGCGACATCATAACAGACCTGGGCGCTATGATCCAGGGAGGAATGGGAATTGCAGCCGGAGGCAATATCAACCCTAAGGGTGTTTCTATGTTCGAGCCTATCGGCGGAAGCGCCCCTAAATACACGGGAAAAAATGTCATCAATCCATTGGCAGCGATCTGCGCTGTTGGGATGATGCTTGATAATTTAGGAGAGGCAAAGGCCGGGAAAGCCGTTGAAGATGCGGTGATCAAAGTAGCGACAAAGGAACTGAAATCCCTTGCCGCCGGCAAGATGGGATATTCGACGCAGGAAGTCGGCGACCTGGTAGTGAAAAATTTGTAGAAAATCAGGGACTGTCCCCGTACCAGCGCGTTATATTAGCTACGCCTAGGGGACTGTCCCTAAGAATATAAAAACGGAGAAAAAATAATGCAGAAAAAATCAAGATATAATGTTGCAGTAGTAGGTGTCGGCGCGGTGGGGATCGAGATGCTGCGTTGTCTAAAAAGGTTTAATTTTCCCATCGGGGAATTGCGCGTGTTAGCGCGCTCGGCAAGGGAGATCGACGTCGACGGTCAGAAATACCAGGTGCAGGCGATCTCGCCTGAAGCCTTTGAGAAGATCGATATTGCTTTATTTGCCGGCACTGAAGGGGAGAAGGGCGCAGCAGTCCAGTATGCGCCTGAAGCCGTAAAAAGGGGGGCAGTAGTGATTGACAACGGCGCAGATTTTAGAATGGACCCGAAAGTGCCTTTGGTTGTCCCAGAGGTCAACGCTAAAGAGGTCAAAAAGAATAAAGGGATAATCGCAAATCCTAACTGCTCGACCATTCAACTCGTGGTCGCCCTAAATCCTATTCATAAAAAAGTCGGTATAAAGAGAGTCATTGTCACTACTCTGCAGGCTTCTTCGGGGGCCGGGAAAGCTGCAGTCGAGCAATTAAAAGAAGAATTGAAACAAATTGCTGCCGGCGATTATCAGAATGTGCACGCCAATGTAGTAAACAAAGCAATGCCGCAGCAATTAGCCTACAACGTATTCCCGCACATCGGCGGTTTTTCAGATTTTGATTACACTTCTGAGGAATGGAAACTTGTCAAAGAAACACACAAGATCATAGGCGACAGTAAGATCAAAGTTTCAGCAACCACTGTGCGCGTGCCTGTCAGGACCGGCCACTCTGAAGCAGTTTATATCGAGACCAAAAAGCCCATTGAGCCGGATGCTTTAAGAAAGCTCCTTTCAAAATCTCCGGGCATAATCGTCATAGACGACCCAAAACAGGGACTGTATCCGATGCCGAAGGATGTCGAAGGAAAAACCGAGACCTATATCGGCCGGATCCGTAAGGATCCTTTTGTAAAAAATGGCCTCTGGTTATGGGTTGTAGCTGACAATCTTCTTAAAGGCGCAGCTTCAAACGCAGTCCAGATAGCGCTTGAATTGATCAAAAATTGAAGAATTTCAAGTTAACGATCCAATACGACGGCACAGAGTATAACGGCTGGCAGCGCCAGAAGAATACCAACCGCACCATCCAGCAGATAATCGAAAAAGCCCTCAAAGAAATCCTTCAGCAAAAAATCGTCTTGACCGGTGCAGGCAGGACTGATACAGGAGTCCATGCCCAGGCACAGGTAGCTAATTTTAAAACAAATAAAAAGGTCGTTTTGGATAAACTTCATAAAGGGCTGAATTCTCTGCTGCCTCAGGACATCAGGATCACGCATATTCAACAAGTCCCGCTTAGTTTTCACAGTAGATTTGATGTAAAAGAAAAGACTTACCGATATACTACCCTTAACCAGCCTTACAGCGATGTTTTTCTGCGCAGGTACGTTTATCATTATTCTTTGGCGGGCCTTGACGTAAAAAAAATGAAAAAGGCTGCCAGGCTGCTTGTCGGAAAGCACGATTTTTCTTCGTTTAAGATCACCGGGAATTCGAGCAGCAGATCAAATATCAGAGACATAAAGAAATTATCCGTTTCAAAGAAAGGCGATTATATTTTTATAGATATCTCCGGCGAAGGATTCCTGCATAAGATGATCAGGGGCATTGCCGGGACACTTATGGAAATAGGAAGGGGAAAGCTCGCGCCGGAAAGTCTAAAGAAGATCCTGGGCGCAAAAAATAGAAAAGCAGCCGGTCCCACAGCACCTGCATGCGGCCTCTGCCTTATCAAAGTCAAATATTAAGATTATTTTCTGCTATAAGTGGCGTTGTGACTTTTTGGGTTTTGTCTTCCGCGTGCTGAAATTTTTTGCCGTCTGCTGCGGTTTACGACTCGCTCCCGCCAGTAGACTAACGCGGGTTATTCGTGCTCCCGCTCGTCATAAATCCTTGCAGACTTTTGCCAAAAAATTTCTAATGCACGCTCCAGACAAAACCTAAAAAGTCCAGAACGCAACTAACGTAAATAACCTACTAACTATATTGATTTTATTAGGTTTTAGGATATAATAATCATATGTTTGAGACTTTTAAGAGCTTACTTATACCATATCTTTTGACCTTTATACCTATTTTTGTCGCAGTCGATGCTATCGGGAACATACCGGTATTCATCTCTCTGATAGAAGGCACGACAAAGAAGCAAAAAGATAAGATCATCCGCGATTCCGTTACTACTGCGACTGTAGTTGCGATTTTGTTCATGTTCATCGGAAAGGGCGTCTTGCGTTTTATAGGCATTACTATCCCGGATTTTCAGATCGCAGGAGGGACGCTTTTATTCTTTCTTTCAGTCCGCCTTTTGCTTCCCGCCACTTCAAAAGGTTTTGTGACTGATTCTCATGACAAAGACCTCGGAGTATTTCCTTTAGGCACGCCTTTAGTCACAGGCCCCGCAGTGCTTACCACTACGCTTATGATGGTCGACAGCTTTGGACTTTGGCCCACTTTCGCCTCTCTTTTACTGAACATGTTTATAGTCTGGATCTCGTTCATTAAATCGGATTTCTTTATCCGGCTGCTTGGTCCGGGAGGCTTGAGGGCTGTTGCAAAGATAATGTATATCCTGCTTGTCGCAATAGGCGTTATGATGATCCGCAGAGGCGTCGTGGGAATCATAAGCGGCTGCCTCACACCTTAATCGGATATGTCTGAAAACATACTTACATTTATTATGGCAGGAGGAAAAGGCGAGCGGCTTTGGCCTTTGACAAAAGACCGCACTAAGCCTGCAGTCCCGTTCGGCGGGATCTACAGGATAATCGATTTTGCCCTTAGCAATTGTATCAACTCAGGGCTTCGCAGGAGTTATGTCCTCACACAATATAAATCAGCCTCACTTCAGAGGCACATCCGCCTTGGCTGGAATATACTTTCTTCGGATTTGAACGAATTTATAGAAATGTTGCCGGCACAGCAAAGGGTGGGGGAAAGCTGGTATCAGGGGACAGCGGACGCCATTTATCAGAATCTGAACACCATGGAGATAGACGTGCCGGAATACGTCGTGATACTTGCCGGAGACCACGTCTACAAAATGGATTATTCTTCTATGATAGATTACCACCGTCAGGTAGACGCTGATCTGACAGTGGGTGTAGTTGAAATGGATAAGTCAAAATCCGAACAGTTCGGAGTCATAGAAGTCGATAAAAAAGGCAAGGTAAAGGATTTTCAGGAAAAACCGCGGGAGCCCGGGACAATTCCTGGAAAGCCCGATAAGATCTATGCCTCAATGGGTATCTACGTGTTTAAGCAGCCTGTTTTAGTGGAAGAACTGCATGAGGATGCCAGGAAAGAAGATTCGCATCATGATTTCGGCAAGGATATCATCCCTAAGATGGTCAATAGCGGCCTGAAGGTAGTCGCGCACAATTTTTTAGATGAGAACAGGAAAGAAGCCCTGTACTGGCGGGATATCGGGACCATAGATGCTTATTATGAAGCGAATATGGACCTGGTCCAGCTTGTGCCGGTGTTCAATCTTTACGACCAGGATTGGCCCATCAGGACATTTCAGGAACAGTTCCCTCCTGCAAAGACAGTTTTCTCGGGTGAGGAGATCACAGGACGCGTGGGCCTTGCCCTTGATTCGCTGGTTTCAGGAGGCTGTATCATAAGCGGCGGACAGGTAAGGCATTCGATCCTTTCCCCAAACGTCAGGGTCAACAGTTTTTCTCATATCGAAGAATCCATATTGATGGAGGGCGTAAACGTCGGAAGGTACTCCAGGATCAAAAAGACGATCATTGATAAAGACGTAAATATCCCTGAAGGGACTGTCATAGGTTACGATTTAGAGGAGGATAAGAAAAGATTCTATGTGTCGGATTCAGGCGTTGTTGTAGTAGCCAAGAAAACCGAGATCAAATAACCGCTGTACCGTTCGGGACGGTGCAACGGTGAAAGGTTGAAAATGATTAGAAAAGCTAAGATTACAGATATAAAGCAGATACAGGCTCTTATTAACGGTTTTTCCAAAAAAGATCTGATGCTCCCGCGTTCTTTAAACGAGCTCTATGAAAATATACGGGACTTCTGGGTCTTTGAGTCAGACAAAAAGGTAATAGGTTGTTCAGCTGTGCATGTTTCCTGGGATGACCTTGTCGAGATCAAGTCAGTGGCGGTTGACAGCAAATTTCAGAAAAAAGGCATAGGAAGGGGCCTTATTTTAGCCTGTTTAAACGAGGCCAGGGAGCTGGGAGCCAAAAAGGTGTTTGTTCTCACTTACAAGCCCGCTTTTTTCCAGAAATTCGGCTTTAAAAAAATTAAGCACGATGATCTTCCTCATAAGATCTGGGCAGAATGCATAAACTGCCCTAAGTTTCCTGACTGCCGGGAGATTGCCCTCATAAAAATTATTGCAAAATAGGGGAATTAAAGTATAATAGTGCTTTCGTTCGGGTTACAATTTGACCGCAAGAGTTTAAGGAGGATTGTATGATGGACTATTTATTGACCGATGAACAGAAGATGATAAAAGACCTCGCGCATAAGATAGCCGAGGAAAAGGTAAGGCCTGTTGCCGCAAAATACGACCAGACTGAGAAATTCCCATGGGATGTTTTAAAGGTCATATCTGATTCCGACCTTTTCGGCCTTTTTATCCCTGAAGAATACGGCGGAATGGGAGTTTCGGTGATGAATCTATGCCTTGCAACAGAGGAATTGTCGCGCGCATGCGGCGGTATTGCAGTATGCTACGCTGCTTCTGCATTGGGCACATTCCCCATCGTGCTTTTCGGAAACGACGAGCAGAAAAAGAAATATCTGCCTGACCTGGCAAAAGGCAAGACTATCGCCGCATTCGGACTTACCGAACCCGAAGCAGGCTCTGATGCCGGTGCGATAAAGACCACGGCGCGAAAAGAAGGTGATCACTATATCTTAAACGGCACAAAACATTTTATTACCAACGGCGCAGAAGCCCAGGTCTACACGGTCGTTGCAATGACTGACAAGACCAAAGGCGCGCGCGGGGCTTCGGCATTTATCGTAGAAAAAGGCACAAAAGGCTTCACATTCGGCAAAAAAGAGGAAAAACTGGGTATCCGCGCTTCCATAACCAGCGAGCTTGTTTTTAACGACTGTATGATCCCGGCTGAAAACCTGCTTTCAAAACAGGGCATGGGATTTATCGTCACAATGAAGACCTTTGATATGTCCCGTCCGGGAGTAGCAGCTCAGGCCTTGGGGATCGCCCAGGGAGCCCTTGAATTGGCAGTCAAATATTCAAGGCAGAGAGTGCAGTTCGGCAAATCGATATCAACATTCCAGGGTATTCAGTGGATGCTCGCTGACATGGCGACTGAGATAGAGGCATCAAGGGCTTTGGTCTATGCATCAGCCAGAATGATCGATGCGGGCGCAAAAGACATAGGCAGCTATTCGGCAATGGCAAAATTATTCGCATCGGACGTAGCTATGAAGGTCGCGACAGACGCAGTGCAGATCTTCGGCGGTTACGGCTACATGAGAGATTACCCGATAGAGAAATACATGAGGGATGCAAAGATCACCCAGATTTACGAAGGTACCAACCAGATTCAAAGGAACATCATCGCTCTTTCTCTGATCAAAGAACTGGCCAAATAAAGGGGTGGCATATGGCAAATCGAGAGGAAAGAAGAAAATTCCCGAGGTTTAACTTCCTTGTGGATGTTTCATTCAAGAAAAAGGCCTCCTTTAAAAAGGAAAAGTTCTCCATCACAAGAAACATAAGCGGAGTCGGCGTCTGCCTTATTTCTTATGAAGAGTTAAAAGAAGGGGATGACCTGGAATTAAAGGTATTTATGCCTGAAAGCAAGAAACCCATGAAAGTCATGGGCAGGGTGGCATGGGTGAGACAATTTATTATAGGAGATCCTCAGGAAGGCATGAGATACGATGTAGGGGTAGAGTTTCTCGGCCTCTCTGATGAAGAGAAGGAAAAGATAAATCAGCATCTTTTCAGCCTGGTCATCGACAGATAAGCCTTTCTAACGAGATCAACGCAACTAATTTACTAACGAAAAAATGAACATAATAATTTGCATAAAACAAGTCCCTGAGACAACCGAAGTAAGGATAAACCCCGAGACAAACACGCTTATCCGAGACGGGGTCAAGTCTATCATCAATCCATTCGACATGTATGCCATCGAAGAGGGAGTGAGGTTGAAGGAGAAATTCGGGGGCAAGGTCATCGTTATTACTATGGGCCCTCCGCAGGCAGAAGCTGCATTGCGCGAAGCCATTTCAATGGGCTGCGACGAAGGAATTTTGGTTTCTGACAGGGCATTTGCCGGAAGCGATACATGGGCTACAAGCTATACGCTTTCCAGCGCGATCAAAAAGGCAGCAAAGGAATTCGGAGGTTTTGATATCATCGTATGCGGTAAGCAGGCTTCAGACGGAGACACTGCCCAGGTCGGCCCTGGGATCTCCACTTTTTTAGACATACCCCAGGTCACCTATGTCAAAAAGATAGAGGAGATAAAAGACAAGGTCGCAAAGGTCGAGAGGATGACAGAGGAAGGTTATGATATCATCCAGTCTCCAATGCCAGTCCTGTTTACAGTCGTCAAAGAGATCAATGAGCCGCGTATTCCGTCTTTAAAAGGGATGATAAGATCAAAATCGGCAAAGATCATACATTGGACCGCAAAGGATATCGAGGCCGAGCCGCAGAATATCGGCTTGAACGGTTCTCCTACAAATGTAGTCAAAATTTTTACGCCGCCGCAGAGAAAAGGCGGAGAGATGCTGACCGGCGAAGTCCCTGAGATCGCGGAAAAATTAGTGGGTTTATTAAAAAGCGAAGTCACAGGTTAAACGAAAATAACGGACTAAACGAATATGCCTATCCAGATCATAAACGATAAATGCGTCGGCTGCAGTTTATGCGTCAAGGCCTGTCCTTTCGGCGCTATCGCAATAGTCAATAAGAAAGCGATAATAGATCTGCATAAATGCAATCTTTGCGGCGCATGCGTTCCCACATGTAAATTCAAGGCAATACTTTTAGAAAAACCTAAAGGAGAGCCTGCGAAAAAAGATCTAAGCTCCTACAAAGGCGTGTGGGTCTTTGCTGAGCAGAAAAAAAGCAAAGTCCAGTCTGTTTCCTATGAGCTTATCGGAAAGGCAAGGGAGCTGGCCGATAAATTAAATACTCACGTCGGAGCAGTGCTGATCGGCGGAAACGGCGTTGAGACAGAAGCCCAGGCTTTGATATGTTCCGGGGCCGATAATGTTTATCTTGTCGAATCTCCTCAGCTTGCAAATTTCCTTGATGAACCCTATACGAATGTATTAGTCAGGCTGATTGAAAAATACAAGCCCGAGATCGTATTAAGCGGCGCGACTTTTATCGGCCGCTCTTTGATGTCGCGTGTAGCGGTCAAGATCGATGCGGGTTTGACCGCAGACTGCACAGGATTGGACATTGATCCTGCAAAAAAAATACTTCTTCAGACCCGTCCTGCATTCGGCGGAAACATCATGGCTACTATTATTTCTCCGAATCACCGGCCGCAGATGTCGACTGTAAGGCATAAAGTTTTTGTCCAGCCCGAGCTTGATAAGCACAGGAAGGGAAAGATAATAAAAGAGGCATTTCCTATTTCTGAGCTTGCTTCGCGGACTACGCTTCTTGATGTTGTCGAGGAGGTTGAGAATCTAGTCAATCTTGCAGAGGCTGATATTATTGTTTCAGGCGGACGCGGCCTGGGAGCCCCTGAAAATTTTAAAATAATACGCGAATTAGCAGAAGTTTTAGGCGCTGCAGTCGGTTCTTCGCGCGCTGCAGTTGATGCAGGCTGGATCGCGTATTCTCATCAGGTCGGACAGACTGGAAGGACAGTGGCTCCCAAGATTTATATTGCCTGCGGAATTTCAGGCCAGATCCAGCATTTAGTGGGTATGCAGTCTTCAAAGATAATCGTTGCGATAAACAAAGACCCTGATGCGCCCATCTTCAAGGTAGCGACCTACGGCATTGTAGGCGACATCTTTCAGGTCGTCCCAGCCCTCACCAAAAAATTCAAACAAGTTTTAAAGAAATAATTCACTTGATTTTAATCCAAAGAGACGCATGTCCTCAATTCAGGCTCATACTCGTCCTAACTTAAAATTTTAGCTTTTCCCCTTGCCTAATTTTGTTCCGGTAGTAAAATGTTAATAATAGCAAAGGAGGAAGTAATGAAGAAGTTTTTGTTTACCTTTCTTTTTTTATTGACTTTCTTCTCTTACGCCTATTCCCAGATCGGCAACGAAACTATCACCATTACCACTTACTATCCTTCTCCCTACGGAGTGTACAAGAACTTAGAAATGTATCCCAGCGACGAGCCCACTGTAGGGGTCAAGCCGGGAGTCATGTATTTTAATAAATATAATGATACGCTGCTTATTTATGTGAATGATACTGCAGAATGGCAGCCGGTTGGAAAAGGTCAAACCGCTTCTATTTACCCGGACGGAATAATAGTCCATAATCGGACCGATAATTTATTTTATGAGTATAATTTAACAAGTAACAACTTCACTCAGATTACAATCGGCGGAGGAGGCAATTACACGGGTAATATGCTTGTCAACGGAGCGCATACTGAATCCGATTGCACATCTGCTGTGCCGCCAGGTGAAGTTGTTGACAGCGACGTCGGTCTTAAACAATGCCGTTTCACTCGTAGTAGCTGTCCCAGTGAATGGACTAAGTATAAAGACTTTTCCACAACGACTCCAAGAAGCGGTCAGGGTGGTGACGACCCTGATCATCCGTGTATTCCTTCCTGTACAACTTCTTCTCATAGCTGGGAGAATCATCCCGTTGAAACCTGCAGATATCCCTGCGGATGTCCGGCGGTGACATGTGCATGTACGTGTACACAACATGCAGCCGTGACGCAAATCGGCTGCTACTAAAAATTTTTCCAGGAGAATAAAATGCCTAAGAAGATTTTAATCGCAGATGACGAACCGGATGTTTTATCGATCTTAGAAAAAAAGTTTAAGCAGGATAATTTCCAGGTCCTTGCATTGTCAAAGGGGAAAGACATCCTTGACAGCGTAAAATCCTTTAAGCCGGATCTGATGATACTTGATATCATCATGCCTGATATTGACGGCTATTCTGTCGCCTTTCTCCTGCGGGAAGATAAGGAATTAAAAGGCATTCCTATTATTTTTATGACGGGAAAAGACCTTGATCATTCCGGAGTACAGAGAAGGATAGCTGAGCTGGGATACTGTGATTTCATCTCAAAGCCCTGCGTATTCGAAGACCTGTTAAAGAAAGTCAACGAAATAGTTTAAACTATGCCTCGTCTCAATAATCAAAAAGGTTTTCTTTCGATTATCGAGCTGATTGCTTCGCTCGCAATAATCTGTTTCCTGGCCTATTTTTTTCTGAATAATTATTTCAAGCCTTTTGTAGGAGAAAGTACAGTTGCCGGACCGGATGGAAAGGTAACAGTAAGCTCTCCGAGCTATAAAGCCGTAGTTGATTCTGCAAGGGAGCAGGTGCAGGGCGCTACTAAAAAAGCACTTGAGCGTTCAAACCAGCTCGAAGATTTAACAAATAACTAGCCTTCCTTACCATACCTTGTACCGTCCCGAACGGTACAACGGTAAATGTAACAATCTGCATAATTCTGCATAAATAAGTAAATCTTAGTAATTAAATAATCAATATATTATTACTTTGTCACTTTAGTGTATCTAAATTCATATACATGTTACTATATGTTAAGATTTTCCTTGACAAAATCAGGATTTA
>Ga0315278_10000360_pt1 | contig 40323 bp, 36 predicted proteins | sample YL17G06_0_MG_FD_203880 | JGI IMG/M metagenome (GOLD analysis project Ga0315278, IMG submission 203880) | Sediment microbial communities from Yellowstone Lake, YNP, Wyoming, USA - YL17G06_0 | ecosystem: Environmental > Aquatic > Freshwater > Lake > Sediment | place: USA: Wyoming | collected... | reverse complement strand
TCTGGAGGTGGCCGGTCTCGAACTTGACCGTGTTCTCGAACAGGCTCTTGTTCTCCCCGTTCAGGAGCCCCAGTTCCAGGACGAGGATGAACACAGGAATCAGGACGGCAAAGAGGGTCAGGAGACTCCGTCGCCGGCTCCGCCAGAGGTGACGCCACGCCTGCTTCACTTCCCCGCCTCCAGAGACTCCACCGTGAAGACCTTCGGATCGATCGCGACGTTGAACTCAGGGTCTTCTAACCTTTCGACCGAGCGGTCCCCGTTCTTCTCCTCGACCACGATGAGCGTCGCCACGATCCGGCCCGGCAGACTGAGGTACTCCGAGAACCGGGCCGTGCGCAGGACTGCACCTCGCTGGTCGTAGTAGTCGATCGAGACGATGGCGAAGTCCTCGCGCATACGCACGTCGAGGTGCCCGTACACGACCGGCGCCTCGGGCTTGGGAGTGAGGGTGAGAAGGTAGTCCGTGCCGTCCCGCGTCATCGTTGCCTCGTAGTTCTCGGAAAGGGTCCCGTGCAGGAGGTCCTCCAGGGCTGGGCCGCTGCCGAAGAGGCTGTCGGAGAGCGCCATCTTGGGGAGGCTCACCGCCTTCCCGGCCGCCGGCGTGTAGTACCAGAGCTCATTGTCCTTCATCAGGTAGCCGGAGCCCGCGTCCGCGGCCGGCGCGAGGAAGCGAATGAGCCCGAGCGTCTCTCCCTGCGACCAGACCTCTACCCGATACGAGCGGGATTGGGCCGCCTGCGTCAGGTCGAGGGTGACGAGCCCGTGGAACGTGTCTCCCTGCCAGTTTGCCTTGGCCCTGTCCATCACCTGAAAGGCGGTCAGGTCCTCCGCCGAAGCCGTTCTCGTCACCAAGAGAGCCAGGGTGACCGATGCCGCTGCTGCAAGAACGACCAGTTTCTTGTTCATGTCATTCCCTCACTTTCTTCGGTTCGTGGTTCCAAGTTCGTGGTTCGAAATCGTGGCACGTAGCGCGTGGCTTGTAGCTCGTGGCCAGTGGCACGTAGGCAAAGCATGGCTAGTTCTCGCGGATCGCCTCCACGGGCTCGAGCGCGGCCGCGCGCCGTGCCGGGTACCAGGCGGCGACGAGGCCGGTCACGATGACGACGGAGAAGCTCGCGAGCCAGTACCACCCGGACGTCGAGGCGTAGAGCGTCGTCGGCATGGCCATGTCTCCGCCCATCGAGGCCCATTGTGTCCCGATCGAGATCCCCCGGCTCAGCCAGACGAGAAGGACGTATCCCACCGCGGCGCCCACGAGAAAGCCGATCGCCGAGGCGAGGAGCGACTCGGTCTCCACCATGCGTGCGAGGCGCTTGGGCGACATGCCCACGGCGACCATCACCCCGAACTCGCGCGTTCGCTCGAGCACGGAGAAGAGGACCGTGTTCGCCACCCCAAAGCCTGCCAGGAGCGCGAGAATCAGCATCATCGGCACCATCTCAACTTTCGCGATCTCAAGCATCTGCCCGAGGAGCGGGTTGAGGGCGAGGAAGCTCTTCACGTCGAACCCAGTTCCCAAGAGCCCTCCCAGCTTCGCTGCCACCTTGTCGGCGTCCTGCGAGCGAGGAAGGGCGACGGCGATCTCCGTCGCGCCTTGCCAGCCCGTGAGCCGCCGCGCGTCTTCGATCGAGACGAGGACCGCGCTCTTGTCGAGGTTCGGTATCCCCGAGGCGAAGAAGCCGACGGCAGCAAAGGCGAGCGACTCGGGGGCCTTCTCACTCTGTACCAGGAGCACCACGCGCTCGCCCACACGCACGTCGAGGCGCTTGGCAAGGTCGGCGCTCAGGAGAACCTCCCCTGGCTTCTCTAGACCCCGACCCTGCGAGATGAGCTTCGGCAGGGCCGTCACAGTGGATTCGCGCACGAAGTCGATCCCCCGGATCTCGACGCCGGTCGCGCCGTAGGCGCTCTTCACCATGCCGTAGGCAAAGAGCCGGGGCGCGTACCGCTCGATTCCCGCACGCTTGAGGGCTGCCGCGGCTTGGGACAGGGCGTCAGAAGTCAAGCCATGCTCGGGAGCGGGGTCTTGTGCGTACCCCGCCGCGCGCAGCTTGAGGCTCCCCTGGTCGACCGAGATCTGGGAGTCGGTCATCGACGTCATGAACCCGTCGATCGTCCCCCAGAGGAGAATGATCACCAGGCTCGCGAAGCCGACCATCCCGATCATGAGCAGGGTTCGCCGCGGGTGCCGCCACAGCCCGCGCCAGGCCATGCGAATGTTCGACTGGTTCATCCTTTTCTCACCTTCTTTGCCGGGCACGTCAGCCCGTCCGCAATGACTTGCACCATAAGCTCCATCAGCCGCGGGTAGATCGCCGGGTCGAGGTCGTCCTCGTGCGTTGGGAGGAACTGGATCATTCCCAGGACCGCCGCCACGACCTGGGCGTCCTCGGCAACGATCTCGCCCTGCCTTTGTCTTCTTTCGACCCACTCGAGGACTGCCGGGAAGAGGCCAAGGCGCCATCGCCACGCGTCGTCGCCCGGGGCGCTGTGGATCAGGTGTTCCAGCTCCTCCGGGCTTGTCACCAGGCGCCGGATCAGCTCGTCCTCCTCCATCTCCCGCACGATCTCTTCCTGAAAGCGGACGATCGCTTCCCGCGGGTCGTCCGTCGCCTCAAGCGACCGCGAGAGGACCCGCTTCTCAACCTCGGGCATCACCTCAGCGAGGAGTGCGACGTAGAGCTCTTCCTTGGAGTCGAAGAAGAGGTAGAACGATCCCTTGGCGATCCCGGCCGCGCCGGCCAGCTCCTCGATCGTCGTCTTCTTGAGGCCGTAGCGGGTGAACCGCTTCCGGCCCGCCTCCAGGAGCCGCTCGCGGATCCGTCCCTTCTCGTCCTCGCTGAACGCCTTCGGCATGTCTCCGTCCTGTGTGACCCGATTGGTCGTGCGGTCAGAAGGCGGAGTATACACCGGGCAGGTTACGTGTCAAGAGCAGTCACAGCATAGGAGAAGCGGCCAACGCTGACACAGGCGACGCGCAGAGCCTGCGTTGCCTAGTCTTCTCCCAGGCCGCCTATGTACCACGGGATTCTGAACAGAGCCTGTACGCGGTTTCGCTCGGCCTGAGTCAGCGAACGTGACACTCGAGGAAACACTGACCAGAGCAGGTTCTTGAGACCTTCCAGTGCTGTGCCAGAGAAGCGCCAACCCGCGGCAAGCTGGTTGATGGGTCTGAAAACCCACTTCAGGAAGATGGTGGGTATCACGATGTCGGAGACGTCCTCCCAGGAGTCTGCCCACCCTTGTCCCGCTCTCGCGTTCCTTAGTTGGCGGTCACATGGGCCCTTGCAGCAGCAGTAGACGTCTTCGATCGAGGTCGCGTGCTCAGTGGATTCGCCTGGCCGGAACCAGACAACCGCGATGCCGTGCGGCTCGGGATCCAGGAGGCTCTCTCCACACAGTTGGCAGCGAAGTGCAGTACTGCCGATGAGTAGATCAGCGGGCCCAGGATTCTCCGCCTTCCAGCGCCCGAAGGACTCGGGGAAATACCGCTGTGCAATGATGAGCCCTCCGGGGTCCGTCAGAAGGAACGACTCGATCAGCGCGCAATCGTAGACCTTGTGGTCGATCCCCAGTCCCTCAAGCCGCGCGCTGAGTGAGGAGCTCGGGAGTGTGGAGTAGAAGCCAATGAATCCACCACACCTGTGCATGTCAACCCGGTCACGTATGTTCTGCTCGTCGCCGTCGGAAACAGCCTTGCCGGAGTGCGCTTTGTGCTTGCAGCTCACAAGCCATCGCACAACGGTGTCCCCAACTGCTCCTCGCCGCCGCTCTTCGATGATTATGTCCCTGCCTCTGTCTGGGCCGCGATCAGGGCCGGACGTCACTGACACTCCCATCGCGACCAGGCAGTCGCGGGCGAAGAGTTCGAAGGCGTCCCATTGAGCCGCCTTGTTGGCTGGACTGGGTATCTCACGGAAATCTAGAATCGCCACTTGTCCTCCGAGGACCACTCTAGCAGTTGGCGGACTTGGCGGTCAAACCAACTAAGGGAGGCCGGGGTCAGATGCTGTGTTGGATGTCAAGTCTCAACCTCCTCTGACCCACGGAAGGGCTGGCCGCTGGTGTAGATGGCATGGGCGATGAGAAGCAGCTTGCGCGCAGCCGCTGTTCGCGCCACCTTGTCCGGCTTCCCGTCTTCCTTCAGCCGCCGGTAGATCGCCCGAACTCTGGGGTTGTACCTCGCCGCGGAGAGCGTCGCTTCGTACAGTCTCTTCCGTACCTCTCCGCACACGCCCAGCAAAGTACGAGATCTTGACGTAACGGCGTCCATCCTGACTAACCCGCCATGCCTGAGCTTATCCCTCAGTCCAAGGCGACTTCCCGCGGGACCAGTTTTCAGGTTCGATTCCCATCTCCTGTTCGTCGTTCGTCGGACGAAGCGGGCCTCCGCCGTGGTCGTCGGTGCCCAGGATGGGACCGTGACTTCGATCCGAAGCGTGTGCCTCTCCACGGCGACGGCGTGGACAAGCCGCTGCACGGCGACGGAGGCGAGCTCCGAGCCGGCGGGGTCGAAACGGACGCGAATGCGATTCGCGCCCCTTGCCCGCCTGCACTGCGCCAACGTGACACACGCGAGGTCCTCGCAAGGACCGGTCGGTCCGCCGCCCTAGGAGCTACGGGAGAGTGTCCAGCGCGGTCGGGTTCGAGAGAACGAAGTGGACCAGATGCGCTGCCGATGCAGCGGCCAATGACTTGAAGGCGTCGTTCTTGTCGCCATTGCCCCAATCCATGACGCCTTTGACGAGGATCCACTCGGTTCCGGAGTCGATGGCCGCGGCGGCGACTCCGTTTCCCTCCATCTCTCCGCCAATCGCAAGGTCGAAGAAGCTCCACAGCGTTCGCTTGAACTCGGCCGAATTGACGAGCTTCTCGCCTGACAAGATGGCTCCGTAGTGCACCCGAACCGATTCCGTCTGGACTCCGCGGAAGGACCAGCCCCGCGTGCCGTAGAAGAGGGTCTCCCAAAGGTTGTAGCCGACCGGGAGCGGCGCTCCTCTCCAGTCAGCGCCCGCAGCGGTGACCTTCTGGTACTCGTAGGGAAGCAGGCTAGTGCAAATGAGGACGTCCCCGGGACCACGCTTCTTCCAGTTGTCCGCGAAGGCGACTCCTACGCAAAGGATGGCCCTCGGACTCCAGTCGTCAATACCGTTCTCGGTCACGACATGGGACGACCTCGGGCCCAGCGACCCCTGTTGGCATTCAGCGACGACTGCGGTGTGTACGCCGTAGGTTCCCACGTAGTACGAGCGGGGCTCTTCTGTGACGTGCACCGGAAGCGTCTCGCCAGGCAGTGGGTCGAGGAGGCGCAAGACTTCGCTGGTCTCCACTTCATTCGATGTCACGATCAGCACGTCACATCGACCCTTGACGCTCGCTTCACGCACAGTCGCGACCGTGTTTGCGAATGTCCTCGTCTCGTCGTACTGCCCCTTGAACAGGCTGTTCCACGGTCTGTCGCTGAAGTCGGGCTTGTAGCACCTCCACGGATTCGCACCGCAAGGCAGGGGGTCTACCCATGCGGCCTGGCCGGGCGCTGCCTCGGCGCGTGGCGGGAAGACTGTGGGCGCGCGGTCGAGCGGGAGGCGTGCCAGGTGGGGCAGAATGAGACACAGCGTGATTGTTGACGTGGCTGCGCCGATCAAGAAGAAGCCGAGGACGAGAGAGCGGCCGTCGAAGCCCCGGCGCGACCGCGGGGCATGCTCCCGAATACCGGCCACCGCATCTTCCATCGTCATAAACGCACGAAGGAGGCGCAGCCTGGCGCGCCCGATGCAGCACGTACCAAGAGCAGTGACCAAGTAGCCGAGAGCGGGAAAGAGCAGTGCGGCTCTTCGCAGGATGTCAACGAGATCGGGGCGCGCGAACGGGAGCGCTAGCAGCACTGCGAGCGCGGCTCCCCAATGCAGGGATGACTGCCAGACGGCCCGGTACCGGGCGTGCCATTCGTCCCAACCTGTCGCGATGTCAGTCTCGCTGTTCATGATGTGTGTACTCTACGGGGAAGAAGGAGAGAACACAAGAAGCAGCGCGGAGCAAGTCGAGCCGCCCTGCGGCGGACGAGGGCGTCAGATCTTCACTCTTCGCCTTGAGGCGGGCGACGGTGCCCAAGAGACGGCAGAGAGCAGGGCCGTGAGCGGTTGGTCCTGCAATGGAATAGCTTTGAGGCTTCCCGTGCCGGAGGGGTGTTGGCACTTCGCGCGTCTGCCGGGATTGGCGCCGATGTCGCGGCCTTGGCCTTGATGTCGTAGGCAGATGCCTGCGCCATCGGAGGAGTCGTGTCTGTGGAGCTGGGGGTCAGATCTTGACGCAGCAGTACCGGCCGCGAGTTCCGACCGCCGAGGTCAACCTTCCGTCCGAGGGGACTTCCCGCGGGACCAGTTCTCAAGCTCGATTCCCATCTCCATGTGCGTCGTTCGACGCACGAACCCGGCCTCTTCCGCGGCCGCACTGACCGCTGGAGCCCACGACGGGACAAAGGATCCGATCCGCAGCTTGGGACTCTTCGTGAGAACCTCGTGGAGCAGTCGCCGAACGAGGAAGGGGGCGAGCTCAGGGCAAGCGGGATCAAGCCGGATCCGAATGCGGTTCATGCCCTCTCCGCGCCGCGATAGCGTCCAGCCGGCGGTTGCGACGACAAGCCCGTCGCGCGCCCTGCGGATCACGATGTCGCGCACCTTAGTCCCCATCACGAAACTGAGCAACGGGGCGAAGGCGCGCATCAGCAGAGTCGGGCGGTAGCGGCCCGGGACGATCGGCTCGAAACGCTGCCAGGCCTCGGGGACGATGCGCTGGTCGAGCTCGTAGCGCGTCCGCCAGTCGAACTGGGCGAGTGGGGCCTCGTTGTAGCCGGGAGGGAGCGTCGGCCTCTCCACGGCGCCTGCCGGCACGAGCATGTAGGTCGTAGAGCAGCCGTAGTCGACGAAGCCGATCGAGCGGTAGAGAGACTGTGCCGGCGTGTTCCCGTCGATCACGGCGAGCGTGGCGCTTGTCCCGCCCCTCAAGTGCACCATCTCGAGCGTCGCCAAGACGAGCTCGCGCGCGATTCCGCGACGGCGGTATGCGGGAAGGACGCCCACCGTGTTGACGTACCACGTGGTCGTGGTGCCCTCGCGCTGGGCAATGGTCGACCCACCGATCGCGCCGTTCTCCTCAAAGACAAACCCACGGAAGATGTCACGCAGAAAGGGCGATATCCCCTGCAGAATGCGGATGAGAGGCCAGATGCGGCGCATGCGTCGGAGGGTCGCGACGATCTGCGTTTGCTCGTCGGACTGAATGCTCCACTCGGGATGGTCGGGATACTGGAAGGCGTCGACGAGCATGTCGGCCATGGTGATGAGGTCTTTGGGAAGGGCGAGTGGTCGGACGGGCATGGCGTTTCCTCCTCAGTGACATCTTACCCGGCGCAACACATCGGATCACTCGTGAGTCTCGCGCAGTGTCTTGATGGACTCGCGTATGCTCCTGCCCGGACTGAGGCGGGGACCGGCACTAGTGTCCCAGGAACGCAATGAGCAGATCGCGCTCTACGACCTCGTTGTATGCCATGGCGAATGAGAGAGGTCCTCTTGCGATCGATCCGTTCGGCGCATCGCGCCCGCGCACCTTCCGGAGACCGGAGGGTCAAGCCTTGCCTCGTGGCTTGCGAGTCGGACCGAAGCTCGACTCAGCGGCACACGGAAGGAGTGGCCGACCGGAAGCGAAAGCAAGCACCGCGACCGGACTCTCCAGGGGGTTGGCGGCAATGCGTCCGGGGCTAGGCTTGCAGCCAGCGGGTGCTGTTGGGGCCGATCGGCGCGCAACCTAGTCTTTCGGGCGGGTATGGAGGAACCGGAGCCGGCCGGCCACCAATGCACAGAGAGCGGCGACGATGCCACGCCAGCGCCGCTCTCACGCCTTTCCCCTATCGGCGCAGTCTGTCTATTGCCCAGCGGATGTCCAGGGGGGTGAGCTCGGCATAGGCTCCTTGCGGCCGCCCGCACTTGACCGTGGACCAGGCTTCGTCCATAGCCACGATTGTGTCGCTCTGATCGATGACGAAGGCCCCGAAGGTCCGTCGGTACAGGTCGTTTATGGCAGGATCGTAGAGAACGTGTACCTGCACTCTGCTCTCGGGCGGCTCCGCGAGCCCGTGGGTTGCCTGGGAGCCGGCCACAACGATGAGTCTCACATCCTCCCCAAGATCGGAGATGACCTGCAGAATCTGCTCAGCGCGAGTGCGAGGGTTGCCTCCGGAGCACGTGGTGCATCCTGCTGCGGAGTCTAGCTCCAAAACGAAGAGAAGAACGGTAATTGCGGGTGATTCGCCCGGAACAGAGACCGTTTCTCCAGCTAGGCCGGTGGCCGAGAAGCCCGGAGCTTGCTCTCCTCTGGCTATCGTCGGTCTTGCGACGGGGCCGCCCTCGCGCTCCAGGTGAATGGCCAATCCGTCATTGCTCATCCAGGCGACGCGATAGGTGCCCGTGGGCAATGCGAGGGGCGCCATGGGGGCGAAAACCTCGTGGGAATAGGGTAACGTGTCGAGTGTTCCGTCGCGATCGACGTCAATCGCGACGACCAGGTTCGACAGGTCGCCGTAGGCGCCGGTGGTGGTCAGGCTGGCCACGGCAATCGCGTAGGGCACTCCCTCAATACGGATGACTCCTTCTCTGTGGCAGAAACCGCCGTACATCCAGTCGTACGCCGCGCTCTCGTAGGAGTACTGGGCGAAGACAGTGAGATGGTATGGAACGAGAGTGACCACACCATTCTCTGATGCAAACCGGACCGTGACTGTAGCGAACCAGTGATAGGATCGTGGGCCGACCTGTTCATCAAGCTCGAGCCACGGATCGTCGCTTAGGTTCTTGTTGTTGTTGAGGTCAAGTCGCAGAAGCGGGGGGGCATTCGGGGGCTCAAGCACCGCGCAACTGACGCCCGGATCTGAACCGTCGCCGAGCTCAAGAAGCCCGAACTTTAAGGGGCCAAGGCAATCCGGGCAGGAGACGGCCTCCCCAGGTTTCTCTGCGAGCTCCAGGGTCTCGCCGGTGATGCCCGCACACATCATCGGCCACGGAATCATCTCGCCCAGGAGGCCGATCTCCGTGCCCCACACCGAAATGGAGATCAGAGCCAGCAGGCCGAGCCCTGTGGCGGCGACGACTAGTAGTCGGTACATGAGCACCAGCAATCGTTGTAGAAGCAGAGACCGCTGAACGTGTGCAGGATGAAGCATTGTGCCCGAACACTCACTCGGCCTGTGCCTTCCCTGTACGTCTCCTTGGTGCACTTCTGCACCCAGAGATGCACGTACGCGCACTCAGCGTGGACAGTGACCCCGAAAGAGAGGGGGATCTTGCCACCGGTGTGCGAGATTCCGTATCTCTCGAAGATCGCCTCCTGCCAACAGATGGCGGAAGGGCCGTTGTCCTCGCACCCGTGGCTATCGTATGTCAAATAGCATGGGGTGATCTCGTACCGAGCTACCGCGTCTGGCAGCTTGGCGGCCGCGGATGCCCCGATCGTCGCCACAACCGAGAGGAGTATGACAGTGGCGGTTACGGTCCTTGCTGACATGGCTGTATACCTCCTGTGAGCATCATAAGTCTAACGAGATGATCCTGTTCTGTCAAGTGACGACGGGATCACTCAGATGCGTGCATTGAGCACCTCAGGGCGTCATCTTGGGGGGCAGATGCTGGGGATGATGGGGTCACAGGATGATGGGTCAGCTCTTTACATGGCAGTCCTCGTCAGGATTTGGGAGCTAGCCCTGAAGGTAGTGCGCGACGTAGGTGCCGGCCGGCGTGTAGCCGAGGCGCTCGGCGAGGCGGTAGGATTCAGAATTCGCCGCATCCCAGTGCGGATCGCGGCCGGTCTCGAGGCACGAAAGGAGGAGGCGGCCGGCCAGGAGGGTGCCGATGCCCTGCCTGCGAAAGCCGGGCAGGACGTAGAGGCTGACCTCGATACTCATGGTGCTGACAAGCGAGGCAAAGGCGGCGCCGATGATCCTATCTCCCTCCTCGATGGTGAAGCCGATTCCCCGCCGCGCGAAGTCCTCGGGCGACTCGTAGGCCGAGAGATCGACGAAGTGATCCTGCCCCCAGACTCGTGCGGCGAAAGCCGTCTCCATCTCTTCCACGCGATCGGCGAACCCTGACCTCTCCACGAGCTTCCGCAGGTGCGCGATAGATAGCCCTTTGGAGGAGAAGGAGTGGCGTCTCAAGGGGACGAGCTTCTCCCCGTGGATCGCATGCGCTACCTCAAGCCAGTCCGGAGCCGACGGCATGAGAAAGGAACCAAGCGGCAGCGTCTTGAGCATGGCTTGCGCTTCGGAGACCGTTGGGTCGCCGGCGAAGTAGCGAAACGGCCCGACCGCAATCTCAAACGCTCGCGGGTTCTCGAGATCATCGACGAAGGCCGAGCCCATCTGGCCCTCCAGCAAACAGCCGATCGAGAGGTCGACGCGCGGAACATCGCGGAAGGCGCGCGCGAGGACGATGCGGCTGGGCCTAGCAAGCGGGTACTCGACTGCGACGATCCGGCCCTCCTCGGCGCTCCAACGCCCGGACAGGGCGCAGTGTGCCCGAGGAGCGGGGATCCCACAACCTCTCTTGGGCCGCTCCAGGAATGAGTGGGGTTCGTGGCGGCGCACAGGGGTGGATCCGCTGAGCCCGGCCGGACTCACATGTGTCCTCGGGTTGACGGGTGGTGTGGGAGCCCCTAATCTATCCCTCACATTCCCCAAGCTTTAGGAGAGACGAATGAGTGATCCGCGCGTCGATGCGGTGGCGAAGGTGCTGGTGGAGTACTCGGTCGGCGTGAAGCCGGGGCAGCTCGTGCGAATCGACGGGAACTTCGAGGGTGCGCCACTTCTCCTTGCCGTCTACCGCAGGGTGCTTGAGTCGGGCGGGAATCCGTTTCTCGACGGGGGCCTCGAGGAAACCGAGGAGGCCTTCTTTCGCCTCGCGTCCGAGGCGCAGATCGACTATGTCCCGGACTTCCTCCGCGCCATGGTCGAGGAGATCGACGCGAACATCGGCGTCTGGACGGACGCGAACACGAGGCGTCTGTCTTCCGTAGATCCGGCGAAGCAGGCGCGCCGGGCCACGGCGAACCGGGAGCTCGACGAGCGGTTCCTCGAGCGCGCAGCGAAGAAGGAGCTACATTGGGTGGGAACCGTGTACCCGACACACGGGGTCGCCCAGGACGCCGAGATGTCGCTCAGGGAGTTCGAGGACTTCGTCTACGGCGCCTGCCACGTTGAGGAGAAGGACCCGATCGCCTACTGGCGGGGCCTCTCTTTGCGCCAGAAGCAGCTCGTCGACTTCCTTACGCCCCGTTCGAGCGTGCACGTCCTTGGGCCGGACACGGACCTGTACCTCTCGACCAAGGGGCGCGTGTGGGAGAACTGCGACGGCCACGAAAACTTCCCCGACGGCGAGGTGTTCACCGGCCCGGTCGAAGAGAGCGTCGAGGGGACGATTCGGTTCAGCTTCCCGGCCTGCTACTACGGCCGCGAGGTCGAGGACGTGCGCCTCGTGTTCAAGAAGGGGAAGGTCGTCGAGGCACGCGCCGGGAAGAACAAGGCCTTCCTCGAGGAGATGCTCCGCGCCGACGACGGCGCCCGCTACGTCGGCGAGTTCGCCTTGGGGACGAATCCCGGAATCCAACGCTTCACGAAGAGCACGCTGTTCGACGAGAAGATCGGCGGCACCATCCACCTTGCCCTGGGCAAGGGGTACCCGGAGACCGGGAGCAAGAACAGCTCCGCGATCCACTGGGACATGGTATGCGACCTCCGTCAGGGCGGCCGAATTGAGATCGACGGGGAGCCGTTCCTCGTGGATGGGAAGATCCTCGTCGAGTGACGCGAGCAGGGCGCCTCCGGCGGCCGAGACTCCCTGCCCGTGAGTGACAACCGAGGCACCTCCGAGCCCCTCTCGCCGTCGATCCAAGGTGTGCGTCCGGGTCGCGCTGCACAGAGAGAGGGTCAGGCCGTGGGGGTACGTCAGGAGTGAAGACCCAACCCTGGGATCCACATGGATCTCAGGGGATACTTGCCGGCGCGGCTACGGCCTTGGCGGACACCTTGGAAGGTTTCGACCAGAGTGAACCGCAAGCTCCGTGGTGGGCGACTCACGTCTGAGGGTCGGGCTGTGGGACTTGGATGGATACGTGCTGAGGAGGAATAGGCGATGACAGACCCTCGGGTCGATGCGGTGGCGAAGGTTCTGGTCAACTACTCGGTCGACGTGAAGCCTGGACAGCTCGTGCGCATCACGGGCTCTCCCGAAGGAGCCCCGCTCATCCTTGCCCTGTGCCGAAGAGTCCTTGAGGTGGGCGGCCATCCCTATCTCAACGTGGGACTTGAGGAGGCGATGGAGGTCATCCTTCGATTCGCGTCGGACGCCCAGCTCGACTACCTGCCGAGTTTCTCCAAGACCATCGTCGAGGCGATCGACGCGGACATCACCGTCTGGACCGAGGCCAACACGAGACGCCTCACCTCTATCGATCCGGCGCGGATGTCTCGCCGTGTGGCGTCGCGGCGTGAGCTCAACGACCGCTTCTTCGAGCGGGTGGGAAACAAGGAGCTGCACTGGGTCGGCACGCAACACCCCACCAACGCCGTGGCGCAGGACGCCGACATGTCTTTGGTGGAGTTCGAGGACTTCCTGTACGGGGCCTGCCGCGTGAACGAGGAGGATCCGATCGCAGCGTGGCAGGACGTTTCCCGCCGGCAGGCCCGCCTTGTCGACTACCTCTCGGGCCACTCACGCATTCACGTAGTCGGCCCGGACACCGATCTGCACTTTGCGACCAAGGGGCGCGTGTGGGAGAACTGCGACGGCCGGCAGAACTTCCCCGATGGCGAGATCTTCACGGGCCCCATTGAGGATAGCGTCGAGGGGACGATCCGCTACACGTTCCCGGCCTGCTACTTCGGGCGGGAAGTCGAGGACGTGCGCCTGACCTTCAAGAAGGGGAAGGTCGTCGAGGCGAGCGCGGCGAAGAACGAGGCACTTCTCAAGGAAATGCTTGACGTGGACGAGGGCGCCCGCTTCGTGGGCGAGTTCGCCTTCGGGACAAATCCCGGAATCCAGCGATTCACCAAGAACACGCTGTTCGACGAGAAGATCGGCGGCACGATCCACCTCGCCCTGGGCAAGGGCTTCCCCGAGACCGGAAGCAAGAACACCTCAGCGATCCATTGGGACATGGTCTGCGACCTGCGTAAAGAAGGGAAGGTTGAGGTCGACGGCGAGACCTTCGTGGAGAGTGGGAAGATCCTCGTCGGCTGAGGGGCCGGCGAGGCCGCCGCTTGGGACACGTCCCGGCACCCGCGGTGACGGACACTCGGCACCCAAGATGGTATCCCGATTCCCGGCCGGAGAGCTTGCGGAGCAGTTGCCGGGCGGCTATACTAACCGCGTTTCCGCGAACATCTGGTTCTCAAGGTAATCAGAAAACTCATTCGCAGAGCGTCATCGAGCTGAGAATGCGACTTGGCTCAATGAGTCAAGGAGGATTCTTAGTTGGGTTTCGAGTCGTTTCATCTAGACACACGCATTGCCGCCGGCGTCAAGGCGGTCGGCTACACCACCCCCACTCCGATTCAAGAACAAGCCATTCCCGTCGTGCTCGAAGGGCGCGACGTGCTGGGGATCGCGCAGACAGGCACGGGCAAGACCGCGGCCTTCGTCCTGCCGATCCTCGAGCGTCTGGCCAAAGGGACGTCCCGCCACGTGCGCGCTCTGATCATCGCTCCCACGCGGGAGCTTGCTGAGCAGATCCATCAGGCATGCGTTTCTCTTGGCAAGAACACGAAGATACGCAGCGTCGCCATCTACGGCGGGGTCAGCAAGGTTCCGCAGATCGCGGCGCTCCGGCGCGGCGCCGAGATCGTCGTCGCCTGTCCGGGTCGGCTGCTCGATCACCTGGACGAGCGGGACATCGACTTGTCGCACGTCGAAGTTCTTGTTCTGGACGAATCGGACCGCATGTGCGACATGGGCTTTCTGCCTGACGTCCGTCGCATCCTGAGTGCCGTTCCGGCGAAGCGCCAGACGCTCTTCTTCTCCGCCACCATGCCGCGAGACATCCGCGCCCTTGCGGACAGGATCCTCAAGGACCCGGTGACGATCCAGGTCGGCGTGATCGCGCCGGTGAAGAGCGTCTCGCACGCGCTCTATCCCGTGCCCGACGGTCTCAAGACCGAGCTCTTGGTCAAGCTTCTGCGCGAGCTGCCCCAGGGACGCGTTCTCGTCTTTACGCGCACGAAGCACCGGGCCAAGAGCCTCGCCCTGAGGCTCGAGAGACACAGCCATCGTGTCGCGGCGCTCCAGGGGAACATGGCGCAGAACCAACGCCTCAACGCGATCAACGGATTCCGAGACGGTCGCTACGACGTTCTCGTTGCGACGGACATCGCCGCGCGCGGGATCGACGTCGTAGGCATCTCCCATGTGGTCAACTTCGACGTGCCCGACACGGTCGACGCCTACACCCACCGCATCGGCCGCACGGGGCGCGTCGATCGGACGGGTGAGGCGTTCACTCTCGTCACGCAGAGTGACGGCCTGATGATTCGCGACATCGAGCGGGTGCTCGGCGCCCCGATCGAGCGCCGGCGGCTCGCCGACTTCGACTACGGGTCCTTCTCGCCGGACGCACAGCCGCAGAGAAGCCACCCCACCGCGTCTCGCCCGGGGCGATCCTTCCGTCCGCGGAGCCCGGTCCGCCGGAACTCCTCGCGGCCGAGGACCGCGGGTGCGGCCGCGTACGCCAGCGGGAAAAGCCACCTGGGGACGACCGCGCTGCCCCACTCGGGCGCCCCTCGCCCCACTTCTTGGTAGCACCCTCGGCAACGTCAAGCGATCCCTGCGCAGGTTGAGCGCAGGGACGCGCGACGGGGGTGTGGGAAGTCGCAAACGGCTGGGAGTAACAACAAAACGCCCTCTCGCTCGCGCGTGAGGATTCGCCCCAAGTCGCCAGGCTGGCTCGTTCGATGACTCCGGCTGGATCTGCGCGACACGCCCTCCCGTGAGGGAACCTTCCCCAAGACTCTTCGGCCGAAGTTGGCCGTCCGCATGAATTGCTCCGGCTCACCTAGGGGAGTCAGCTTGTTCCAGCAGCTCCGTGGACGTGGGCGCGCTGCTGGAGGAGTACTGGTTTCACCCCACGTCACGTTTCAGCCAGTCCGCGGGGAACTCCGCGAGGTAGGTCAGCTCGATCGACAGCACGCCCAGCCGAGATCGGCCCCGGGACGTCGGTCACGCAGGTTCCCGGCGGGGCCAAGGTGCTCTTCCGAAGGAGTCACGCACCGAGTACCATGACCTCGGAGCGAGAGGAGGGACGTCTCCTGATGAAACGGCCTACGAGAACTTGCAGCGGTGCGGACCGCAGGGTCTGGCTCGGACGGGTCTCGTGCGTCCTAGCCGCATCTTTGGCTGTTCTTCTCTTTGAGCCGTGCGGCCTGGGCGGCGGGCAAGGAGGCGGCGCGAGCCTTCCTGCCCCGCGGGTGATTCTCACGGCCGTTTCGTCCTCGGGAATCGGCCGGATCGCCGTTCGTCTGACCCTGCCGGCGCGGCCGCGGTATCCGGAGGGGGCGCCGATCGTGGTCGAAGTGCCGACCTTCGCGACCCCCTCGACGGGGTTCGCGGTGGGGGTCCCGGCTGCCGACGTTGGCGCGATCCACGTGACCTTCCTCTGGCCGGGGCGAACGGACGCGCAGAGCGGCGTCCGGAGCGACGGTGTGGACGACTTCGGCGGCCCAGTCGCGCTCGCGGCTCTGCGGGACGTGATTCGCTTCGCATCCGGCCTCACCGCAGCGAGCGACGGGCGACGCATCGACCAGCTCCTTCCGATCACGCCCCTTACCGAGAATGTGGGTCTCTATGCCTTCTCCCACCCGGGGATTCCTGCGACGAACGTGCTGGCCCGCTACGGCGGGGAGCTCGCCACGGTGCGCTACTTCGTGGGCGGCGAGAACCCGACGAACGACGCCCTGTTCTCGGTCGAGGTGGGCTACTGGGGCGCGCGGGGCGAGCCTGTTCTCAACCCGTACTACAACTATCCTGCCGGCTACTCCCCAAGCACTCTCTCCATGGACATGAGCCACGTTGGCTGGATCCAGGACTCGACCTATCCCGATGGCTGGCCCGTGTTCCAGGTCGAACCAGGGCTCGATCACGTCCTGGCCGACCGCGTGCCGCGCATGTGGGGAAAGCGCTACTACTCCGTCGCACTGACCGAGGCTCTGGTTAGAAACGCCGCCCTCAAGGCCGAGGGTTGGCCCGCGGACCTGGCGACCGTGGAGGAGACGCGGGCCAACTGGCCGGATCGCGTTGCGGTCGGCCACTACGCGAGCCTTGCGACCTCCGTACCAGGGTTGAAGGTGATGCTCGTGTTCGCTGTGCAGGACCACGTACAACCGGCTCCGGACAAGCCCCACATCCACCAGGCCTGGGACGGATTCAAAGAACAGGCCGGCCTGTGGGTCCGCCTGAATCCCGATCGAGCGTACGTGTCGGGCTTTCACACCGACGTTGCGGCGAGCTCTCTCCCGGACAATCGAGCGAATCGCGAGCCGGAGGATTGGCTCCAGATCGAGAGCTGGGCTGTGCCCAACGCCGGCAACTCCCGCACAGTGAGCGAGCTTGGCGCGCTCGCGGAGATGATGGACCGCACGCGGGCAGGCAACTGGGCGGAGGATCTCGACGCACCCCTCTGCGCTTACTGACGAAGCGACACCGTGTGCGGCCGGGAAGAAGCCTCTCCTTTCGTAGGACGCGAACCGACCGGTCTTGCCTTTCGCGGTAGCCCCGATTGAGACGCGAGCGGGTATCATCCTCGCATGATCCGGTTAGACAGGGTTTCCAGAGAACAGCTCCACCAGACCTTCCTTGAGGCATTCTCTGACTACGCGATGGACTCAAGCCACGTGACAGAAGGGAGTCTCTCATCCAGAGCGGCAAAGAATGCCGTCGACTACGACCTTTCCGTGGGGGCCTTCGACGGAGATCGGATGGTGGGGTTCATCGTGATTGGGGTCGATCTTTGGCGGGGAGAACTAGCGGCGTTCGACGCGGGAACAGGCATCGTCCCCGAATTCCGCGGGGAGGGTCTAGCCAAGCGGATGTTCGACCACGCGCTGCCCGCCCTGCGGGCGCGGGGCGTGACCCGTTTCCTGCTCGAAGTCCTCAAGGACAACAGCCGGGCGATCAAAGCCTACCGGAAAGCGGGGTTCGAGACGACGCGCGAGTTCGGCTGCTTCAGTCTTCCTCTTGCCTCCTTTCGCCCGGCGCCCGGCGCTCCGGTCGACGTCGCGATCCACCCCATCGATCGCAAGGCCGTCTCCTCTCTTGCGGGCGAGGCGGATTGGCAGCCCTCGTGGGAGAACAGCTTCCCATCCATCGAGCGCTCACCGGACGAGCTGTTGACCCTCGGGGCCTTCCAAGATGAGAGACTTGTGGGCGCGATCGCCTTCTCGCCCGCCCTCAACTGGATCCTCACGATCGTGGTCGGGCGCGGTGAGCGGAGGAAGGGAATCGGCTCTCTACTCGTGCGGGCGCTTGTCGAGAGGCTTCCTCGAGGCGCGAAGGCTATCCAGATCACGAACATCGACCGGTCGGACTCCGGGCTGCTTGCTTTCCTAGAGAAGATCGGGTTCAAGCATTGGGTCGACCAGTACGAGATGGCCTGTTCGATCACGAACGAACCGGCCTGAAGGGACTGCCCGAAGCCTGTCCGGCTCTATGCTGAGGGTGGCGTGGCAGGCCTGTTTGACGAGGTTACCGGGCTCAAGCGCAGCTCACGACATGGCACCAGACTTGGGTTCCACCCATTCTAGGTCGACCGCGGCTATGCTTTCGTTGTCCGGATTGAACGTGATCTCCCCTGAGACCCGCTGGCCATCGAGGACGAGCGGGAGCCAGTGCACGGCGTCGGCCCACATCTTCTCCCAGGGGATCGCCGCAACGGGAACCCACGCGGGGCGGATCTCCTCGGTCTCCTTGGGCTCGCCCTTCCAACGCCGGGTCAGGAACAGGAAGACGTGGTGCTCCATCTCGCGGCTTGCGGGGAAGAGGAAGCGAATGTCGCCGACCGGGATGAGGTCTTGGGTCCTGATCTCGACTCCGGTCTCCTCGGCGACCTCGCGGACCGCGGCCTGGGCTGGTGTCTCTTTGGGCTCGATCTTGCCTCCAATTCCATCGAGCTTCCCCTTGCCAAATCCGCTCTTCTTGAAGCCGAGAAGCACCACGGGAGGCAGCTCTTGACGGATGAGGTAGCAGAGCGTGGCTTCGATCAGGGTCCATCACCTGCCGTGCGCTGGCACGCAACGGGCGCGACCGGGCTTCGCAGAGCCCGGCGGGGTTGGCGCAAGGTATCCGTCTACAGAGTGGTCCGGATCCGCTCGAGATTGGCTTTGGCCTGCGGGGCATTGGAGTGGAAGGCCTTGAGCTTCTCGCAGGCGTAGTCGTCGCAGTGTGCGCAGTTCACGGCGTCTTGCTCGGTGGCGCAGGCGCGGATCTTGCACTCTTTGCAGTAGCCGATGTGGCGGCCGCTCGTCGACGAGCAGCCGTCGCACAGGCAGTCGTCGGCCGTGAGGGTTGACTTGAACTCACGACTCCAGTCCAGGGCGAGCTTGGCAAGGGCCTCGCGGTCGCCGTTCTTCGTGGCGACGAAGGCCGGACAGGCGGAGCAGGAAAGGCCGCAGTAGGCGATCATCTCTTGCATCGTGGACCTCCTTCTTTAGATCGTATCCGGCCGGAGCAGCCGGAACCAGGCGAGAGCACAGCCCTTGTGCCTGGGAGGAAAGGTATCCTACCAGTCTCTTGGTTTGCAGAGGATCTCGCGGATCCGCAGGTCGAAGAAGCGGTTCATGTGCGCCGCACGCAGGACGACCGCCGTGTCGGCTCCGCCCCGGGTCCCACCGATGACCAGGATGTCCTGATCGGTCGGGATGGCTCCCGCGTCAGCGGCCATGACGGCGATCTCGACGCACACCTTCGTGCCCTGGCCGAGGAGCCGCAGCGTGTGGGCGATGACCTCGACCGGGGATGTGCCGCCGAAGGTGCTCGAGATCGAGCGGCTCACTCCGCTCAGGGCGTGGGTGCCCGTCACGATGGGCACATCCGCCTTGCGCAGCACGGCCGCGCAGGCCAAGTCAAGCTCGAACTCGTCTTTGGCATGGAATCCCACGTGATGGGTGACGCAGATGATTCGCACGCCGTCGGTGGGGAGCGCCTTCAGGCAAGCGACCGCGGTCTTGCCGGTCCCCGACGCGACGACGACGTACTCAAGGCCGCCCTGGGCAAGGCGTGCCGCCGCGCGCTTCAGGACGCGGGCGGTGTTCTTCGGTCCCGGTTGCGGGAAGTAGGTTGTGGCTGTCTCCTGCATGATCTTCCTCCTCGAGCGGCAAGCGAGCCTCGGCGAGTGTGGCAGAACGTTGGAAACGCGTCAACCTTGGCACCCTGCCCGTTCGGCCTCCGTTCGGGGGTTCGCCTGCCGTCACGCGAGACCCTGCGGATACCCACCCGACGCGTGGCGCACGATTCGATCCACGTTGACCCATGAGTTAGGATCGCTCGCGTCGAGTCGGCGGGAGTCCCGCTTGGGGGCGAGGGTCTACGACAATGGAGGTCAGGCTTGGCAGACTCACAGCGTGGCGAGGAGTCCCGAGCGCCGGCCACCGACTACACGGCCGTGACGATCCCGGTCCACGTTTTAGTGCGCGCTCGAGAGACGGTTCTCTGCCAGCCGGAGGCGGAAGAGCTCCTGCGCCGGTCTCGGACGCTTGCCCTGCAGCCCTGCGAATGCCGTCAGGAGACCGGGAACTGCGACGCACCTCGCGACGTCTGTCTTACGCTCGACGGAGCGGCCGAGGAGGCCGTCGCCCGCGGCACTGCGCACGTCGTGGAGCTGCCCGAGGCCCTGGCCGCGCTCGAACGTTCGCACAGGGCTGGATTGGTGCACTTCGCCTTTCGCAAGCCGGGTGAGGCGGTGAGCCTCCTTTGCTCCTGCTGCCCGTGCTGCTGCTGGTTCTTCGCCAAGCTCAAGGGGTTCGACTACCACCACGCGGTCGCCGAGTCGACGTTCGTCGCTTCGTTCGACGAGGAAGCCTGCGCGGGCTGCCAGACCTGCATCGGCCGCTGCCCCTTCGGGGCGTGGGAGGCGGAGGAACCCGTCCCGGGCAAGGTCGCTCTTGCGGCCGACCGGTGCTTTGGGTGTGGCTTGTGCGCCAGCACGTGTCCCATGGGTGCCATCACCTTGGTTCCGCGGAAGGACCAAGAGGGATAGCGTCCCGCTCGCGGGCCCACGGCAGCCGGGCTTGTCTTGAGATCTGCTGCGGGACAGGATTCCGCGAACGCGGCCAGGTTTGAGGGGCCCTCACCCGGCCAGCCTCTCGCGTACACTACCCGGATAGAGCCTGCTCTGGGAGGCGTGAGCCTGCCTAGAACAACGGGGGATTGGACCGAGGAGGATCCATGACAGAGAAATCGATCGCGATCATCGGGGCTGGTGTCGCCGGTCTCTCGGCCGGCTGCTACGGCCGGATGAACGGGTACCGCACCCAGATCTTCGAGATGCACGACAAGCCGGGTGGCCTGTGCACGGCTTGGCACCGCAAGGGCTATACCATCGACGGCTGCATCCACTGGCTGGTCGGATCGAAGCCCGGGCAAGGGATGTACCGTATCTGGCAGGAGCTGGGCATGGTACAGGGCCGAACCTTCGTCGATGCCGACGAGTTCCTGCGCTATGAGTCACGGAACGGGAAGACCTTCATCCTCCACGCCGACGTGGATCGGCTACAGGGGCACATGCTCGAGATCGCGCCCGAGGACCGGGAGGCGATCCGCGACTTCTGCAATGGGATCCGCGCCTTCGTGAGGATCGGGGACATGCCAGTCACAAAGCCCTCCGAGCTCATGAGCGCGTGGGAGAAAGCGTGGCTAGGGTTTGGGATGGCCTGGAAGTACGGACGGGTCATGCGCTGGCTGCGGCAGCCCACGACCGCCGTGATGGCCCGATTCAAGAGCCCCCTGGTTCGAGACGGGATCCTCTCGGCCTGGCCGGGGACGTTCCCTGCCGGCTTCCTCCTCATGACGCTCGCTTGGCTGCACAGCAAGTCCGCAGGCTACCCGATCGGCGGGTCGCTGGGGCTGGCGCGGGCGATCGAGGAGCGCTACCGCGGACTGGGCGGCGAGATCCATTACAAGGCGCGCGTGGCGAAGATTCTCGTCGAGGGCAACCGGACCGTGGGCGTGCGCCTCGAGGATGGGACCGAGCACCAGGCCGATTACGTGATCTCGGCGGCCGACGGACACGCAACGATCTTCGACATGCTCGAAGGGGAGTACGCGGACGACACGGTGCGCGGCTACTACGAGACCCTCCAGCCCTTTCCCGCGCTCCTCTTCGTCGGGCTGGGCATCAACCGGAGCTTTGGGGATGTGCCCAAGACGGTCTCGGGCATGCAGTGGGAACTTGCCGAGCCAGTCCGGATCGCCGATCAGGACCTCACGTCCATCGGCTTCCACTTCTTCAACCAGGATCCGACGCTCGCGCCTCCAGGGAAGACGGCCGTCGTCTGTATGATCCCCTCGAGCCTCGAGTGGTGGGAGGCCCTGCGCCGGGATCCCAGCCGCTACGCCGCGGCGAAGGCCGACGCGGCGGAGAAGGTAATCGGGCTCCTGGATCGCCGTTTCCCGGGAGTCGCCCAACAGGTCGAGATGCAGGACGTGGCAACGCCGACCACCTTCGTGCACTACACCGCAAACTGGCAGGGGAGCTTCGAGGGTTGGATGGTGACGCCCGAGACGATCACACTGCGGATGAAGAAGACCCTGCCGGGCCTGTCCAACTTCTGGATGTGCGGCCAGTGGGTCGAGCCGGGCGGAGGGCTGCCTCCGGCCGCGACCTCCGGGCGGCAGGTGATCCAGCTCGTCTGCCACGAGGACGGCCGGCGGTTCGTGACGAGCGTCCCCGAGGCCGGGGCTGAGGAGGGAAGCCATGTCGTCCGATGAGCGAAGGCCGCGGAAGGAAGCGGCGGGAGCGTCCTCCGAGGCGCAGAAGGTGGACTGCCCGTGTCCGAAAGAGAAGTGTGAGCGGCACGGCAGCTGCGAGGCCTGCGGCGCCCATCACTCAGGCGGCAAGAGCCGCCCGTTCTGCAAACGCTAGGACCTGTGAAGACCTCGAACGCGGCCACCTGGGCGTTCAGGCCGTCGGGAGGATCGACGTCAGAGCGGTCACGAGGCGGTCGACGTCCTCTTGCGTGTTGTACCCCTGGATGGAGATACGCAGAAGGGCCCGGCCGTTCCAGGGGATGACGGGGATCTCGACCCGGAACTCGTCGAACAGCCTCTTCTGGAACGCTTCCGCGGGGACGGGCGGGAGGGGAAAGGCGGCCATCTGGACGTACCAGTCCGCGGAGTCGGGCGTGAGGGGCGGAAGGCCCGTGAGCTCACAGACGCTGGTGCGCGCCTGGCGCACAAGGTCGTGACAGCCCTCTCGCACATGGTCCCAGTCGTGATCCCTCATGAACCGGATCGCCTCCGGAACGGAGAGGAACGCGGCGATGTCGCGCGTCCCCTGCCACTCGTGCAGGTCGACGAACCGCGACGGGCCTAGCTTCTCCGGCTCGAGGCCCCAGGAGAGGACGAGCGGCTCAAGCATTCCCTGCCTCTCGCGCCGTGCGTAGAGGAAACCGGCGCCCTTGGGGGCCATCATCCACTTGTGGCAGTTGCCGGTGTAGAAGTCGGCGCCCAGGCTCGGGAGGTCGAGGGGGACCTGGCCGGGAGCGTGCGCGCCATCGACGAGCGTCGTGATCCCCGCCTCCCTGGCGCGGCGAACGAGCTCGACGACGGGAAAGACGATCGCCGTGGGCGACGTGATGTGAGAAAGGGAGAGGACGCGTGTGCGCGGGGTGACCCGCGACCAGACCGCCTCCACGACCTCCTCCGCCGAGCCGACGGGTACCGGAACGGGCGCGCGGACGTAGCTCGCGCCCGCCTTCTGGCAGAGGAACCGCCACATGCGGTCGACCGCTCCATACTCGTGGTCGGTCGAGACAACTTCGTCGCCCTCCTTGAGAGGCACGGATCGGGCAACGATGTTCATCCCGGTCGTCGCGTTCGTGACGAAGACGAGATCGTCGCGCTCTGCGCCGACGTATTGGGCGAGAGCCGAGCGGGCCTCGGCGAGAAGCCCGTTGTGCCGGCGGCCGAGGAACTCGACCGGCTCCCGCTCGAGCTCGCGCTGCCAGCGCTGGTAGGCCTCGAAAGCGGGCCTCGGGCAGGCTCCAAACGAGCCGTGGTTCAGGAAGACGACGTCCTCTCCCAAGAGAAAGAGGTCCCGCAGGCTTTCCCTCTTCGTTGGCTCTTCCTTCATTCTCTGTCCCATTGGAACTGAGAATCGTACCGCACCGCGTGCTCAGTCGGCTACTCGGCCCGCCGCTGCCTCGGGAGCGATTCCTGCCTGCTCGGTTCTCGGCAGGCTGAGGTGGTGAAGCAAGGATCGGGACCCCATGTGTCTGGAGGGAGTAGAACTCCGTTCGGCGCGCTCGATGGACTTGCTTGTGAAGCCTCATGGACGTAGGATCGGAACGCAGGAACAAACGTGTCACTACGTAGGCTCATGAAAGAGGAGGAGAAAGGCGGGAAGAGCACATTGCGCTGGGCGGAGCCCAGTGTGCCATGTAGAGGATCTGCACAGTAACCGTTGTGCAGTGCGCATAAGGAGGAGCGGGTATGTCTGAGGGCCAGCAAGCTTCAGTCGCAAACAAGGGTACGGGGACCAGTCTGGAGACCTTCACGTCGCAGTTCGCATCGTTCTCAAAGGTGATTCTGACATCCATGAGGGATATCTCGGAGCTTGCCAACAACCGCGCCAGCACGTTTCTTCTAAGTCTCGGGACGGCGCTTCTCATCTTCACGATGTTCTGGCGGCTTCGCCCAGCTGGAGTTCAGGTTTCGGACTTGGGGACGCCGGAATTCATTACCATGGCGATCGTGTCCGCCCTGTTCGTACTGGTCGGGTCGTTCCTCCGCCTCTGCCAAGAACGTGTCATGAGTGTCGCCGGCAAAGAGATGCGGGACACGGGTGCCAAGCTTCTTGAGCGAACACATGAGGCGGCGCTAGCTCTCGCACAGAAGGGGACGGAGCGGGACGACCACGGCCTATGAAGCGTCGATGAGAGGAAAGGGACAGCCATGGGACTCCTGCAGGAGATTCAGAGTGGCGCGGTGGACTCGAAGACCGACCTGGCCACCCTGCTTCGCAAGTGCCGCATTCTCGCCGCGAGACTGAAGAACGAAGGATTCAGAGACTGGGTGATGCACGAACTCGACGGGTATCCGGCGGACGCGCCGGTTCCGGACTACCGGAAAACGCGCTGCCAGTGCTACGGTCACTTCGGCGGAGCCTTTGGCCAAGGCTTGAGAAACGCTCCCATCCCATTGATGTGCATACCGGAAGGATGGCGGGAAACGGTCTCAACCGTGGTGTTCCGTGACGGCGTCAGTGCACTGGAGGATCTGGTGGCTCACAGCCATGGACAAGTGCTTCGGGAGGACTGGCCAGCCGACTTGGTTGCCATTGTCGCATCAGGAATCTACGAAGAGATGAATCTCGGGCAGGCGTGGAAGGCGGTGTCTCCGTCCTCCGTGGTTGGGATGCTCAATACCGTCAGGAACCGGATTCTCAACTTCGTGCTTGAGATCGAATGCGCTGCCCCAGACTCAGCCGAGGTAACACTCACGCCTGATCTGACGGCCGAAAAGGTTGCGAACGTGTTCAACACCTACATCATGGGAAACGTCGGGAATGTGGCGGCAGGTAGCGCGCACATCAGCCAGGAAGCCACATTGACGGTGCCTCGGGGTGACTGGGAGAGCCTCGCTACGTATCTGAAGTCAATTGGCATCGTGGAGGCCGACGTGAGCGACCTGAAGGATGCCGTGAGAGAAGAGCCGAAGACATCTGGCGATGGCTTCGGAAAGAGGGTCGCATCGTGGATCGGGAGGATGACAGCCAAGTCAGCCCAAGGAGCGTGGAATGTCACGACGGGCGTTGCGTCGAACCTGTTGGCGAGAGCGCTAGCCCAGTACTACGGGTTGCCACGCTGATAGGAGGGTCTTCGGTGCGGATCCGGGGACGCAACACCGATTGTCGGGCCGGAGCCACAGAGCGTTCCGAGTCGTCGCGGAAATGAGTGATGCGTCCCCAGATTCTCCACTACGCATGCGTCGTGCGAAACCATCGCGTTCGCCTAAGGAGGCATGATGCGCATCTTCGCTGTGGACGACCTTGGATCGGCGGCCGCGGCGCAGATGGCGGCCCTGCAGCGTGAGATCGAAGCCGAGCCCAAGAACCGTCTGCTCAACGTGAACGAGGCAGAATACGTCGGGTACCTTGTCCAGAAGCACAGGCTTGAGCCCCTTGTCTTCCTCTGGGACAAGCGATACGTCACCGACAGAGAGGCCGTGATTCCTGCGGAGCGTTTTCCCGAGGCGTCTAGCGTGTTTGGGGGGGAGTCCTGCCCCAAGCAGGTCATCAAGTATCACATTCCCTTCACGGGCGAGGCGGACCTCCTCAAGATGAGACCGTCGACCCGTCTCCTGTCGAGTCCCATCGTCGACGTGTCGGGCGACGAGATCTCTTTCGAGATCGTGAATTGGAGGAACGATTCTGAGCAGATCGCTCGCGACGCAGAAGGCATGATCGCGGGCATCCGGCAGCAAAACGAGCACGTCACCCGGGAAGTGGCGCAGTTCAACGCTAGTCTCCCGGCAGCTGTCGAAGCCGCCGTGCAGGGGCGAAAGCAGCAGCATCTGCAGCAGTCTAGGCTGCTAGAGAGCCTCGGCGTGCCGGTGAGGAGATCGGAGCGCACGCCTGGGACGTTCGCCGTCCCCACCGTGAAGCGAAGAGTCTTGGTCAAGCCAACTGCTCCCGATGTCGCGTACGCACCTGAACCAACGCTCGATGCCTCGTTGTACTGGGACATCCTGGGACTCTGCCGTGACACCGGTAGAGAGATGGAACGGCACCCCAGTATCTACGATGACAAGGACGAAGAGACACTGCGTGATCACTTCATCATGGTCTTGTCCCCGCACTTCGACAGCGTCACCGGGGAGACGTTCAACAAGACCGGCAAGACGGACATTATTGTCCGGCACGAGTCTGCGAGTGTGTTCGTCGCGGAATGCAAGTTCTGGTCCGGCGCGAGGGCGTTCGAGCGGACCATTGACCAGGCACTGGGCTACCTTACATGGCGGGACTCCAAGGCCGCGATCATTCTATTCGTGAGGAACAGGGAGTTCGGCGCCGTTCTAGAGCAGATTGAGCCGGCAGCGGAGACGCACCGCTGCTATGTATCGACCGGTGCCCCGGGCGACGAAGGTTGGTTCAACTTCAACTTCCATCTGCTGAACGACTCGACTCGAGGAGTCCGTCTCGGGGTACTGTGCTTCCACCTGCCGCCCGCGTAGGCCCGCAGGCAATCGGGGGACGCACGACTGCCTTTCGGACGAAGCTGCTGGGCGTTCCGAGTCGGCGCCGAAATGGGTAATGCGTCCCCAGATTCCCCGGAAGATGCTCTGTGTCGGCGCTTGGCGGATGACATGAGGTGCGGTGTGGTGAGGGTAATCCAGGCTTCTGGAGGAGGATTACCCCTATAGGGTGAGCGTGAGGAGGCCTGTGAGGGCCCTTTCATTTGTCTCCAGGGAAGAAGACCGTCCCGTAGCCAGCAATGCAGCCATCGTAGAGATCGCGGTTCAGCTTCGACTGCGCCGCCGCACAACTAATGGTCCGAGTGCGAGGCCGCACTCGGTGTGTCTAGACGCGCGATCCGGTTCTCCCAGTGAGTAACGAGTTCCTCAAGCTCCTGCACGTGTTCCGTCATCCTTGGCACAATCCAGACTCGTTCTTTGGAGATGGGATGGTCCGCGTACAGACGACATATACTCGTGGTGGCCCCCCATCTGGTAGTTCCCCATCGCGCAGATCCCCACCCTCCGTGGGTCTGGTTCTGATGTTTCCCCTGAACCAGCTCATGATGAACCGCCAGAGTGCGCAGCCCAGCTCTTTCGAGTGGCGCACCACGCCTCACAGGGCGGCAGATGTCGGAGTCCTCCAGGTGGCGCACAGCTTTCTCGAGATCAGATTCGCAGAGCTTCGCCTCTGGCGTGTCAATCGACCTGAGAGCCCGCTTCCCTTGGCACTCGAGATGCTCCAGGACCGAGTAGCAGGCGTTGAGCAGAGCCGAAGTGAAGTACGTAGCTTCGTTGTCGAGCAGCTCGGTCGTGGCAGGTTGGTTGTCCTCGATGCGCTTCAGGAACCCCAGGAAGAACCTCGTCTCTGCCAGCTTGCCGCGTGCTCCCGCCACGGTGCTCACACTGCACCAACCCCCGCGGCCATTCCGGCTGCAGCGGACAGCAGACTACGGCGCGTTGCCATGACAGAACTCTTTTGCGCTCTCCAGAACCTGACGGATGCGGGCCTCGGGCCAGTCTGCGTTCTTGAGTTGCGTAAGCGAGGCGAAGTACCCACGATCATGCGCAATCCCCTTGCGCGCTTTGTTCAAGTCCCAGCCAGACGAGCCCAGAGGTGGATCGAAAGCCAGCTGTTTGCTGTCCACGAAGAACTGCGCAAGCCGAACAAGAGCCCCGAGGCCCACGGAATCCCGGTCGGGTTTCTCGACAGAGCGCCATGCTCGCCACTCGTGGTAGTGCGTCTTCTTCAATGGAGGTGAGCTTGGGTGAAGGCACCGCAGGTCCTCCCATAGGATGAACTCCACGTTTACGGCGGCCACGAGAAGCGCGGCTGCGTACTCTGCCTTCGCGAACAGCCTATCCACCTCTTGCCAGCCGATGATCAGCTGTGCATTTGCGGTCAGGCTCGCGGCCGCGGTTATGGTGCACCCGACGGACTTCTGTCGCCCAACCGCTCCGCAGCGTGGGCACGTAGCTCGAGGCATGTCAGCCGGGCGCGGATCCTGGCTCGGCAACACCATCCCACATCCCATACACACGTCCATGTCCTGGGCCACGATGCACTCACACCTCCTTCATTGAAGTGCCCGCACGTTCTAGGTTCAGTGCAAGTAGGCGCTCGAGGATCTGGTCGTTGGTGAGGTCGTGGGGCCAGGCGTACGCGTCGAGGCCAGCTTGGTCGAGCTTCTTGTGGGCGAGGTCGAGCCAGGTGGGGCGCTGGTTGTAGAGGTTGGTGAGCGTGCGCTTGGCGAGCTTCTTGGCGCACTCGTCGTCCCGCGCTGCGACCCGCGTGTAACGCACTACTCCAATCTGAAGGCCTCCGCGCGCCTCCACGGTCTCAGGAGCGATGAACTGGTCCCAAGGGCCGCCGGGCCTACCGGCGAACTCCAGGACCTCGGTTCTTGTCCACTCTGGAGGATTCAGCCAGCCCTGCCGCAGATCGTTGAGTTCCCGTGCCGCTTGTGCGATCGGATTCCTATGAGCGGTGGTCAGTTCGGGAAAGGGAAAAGTATCGAAGCAGGTTGTAGGCGTGTAGCGAAAGCCGCTCTCCTTCTCGCGAAGCTGCGTTCCTTGCGCCAGCGCCCACACTTCGTGAACCCGCGAGTGCAGAACTCCAAGAACGTAGTCGTCATCGGTTCCGAAAGCGACGAGTTGATGGTCCGGCAGCGTCGGATGTGAGGACCAAGCGAAAACACGGTGCTTCGCCACCGTGGGAGTAACGAGGAAGCGCGACACCGCGGCGATGCTCTTGCGCATTTCCCCGCATGGTTCGGCATGCAGCCACCAAGTCTCGCGATACCGCTTGCGCTTAACTGTGGCACGAACCGGGTAGACACGCTCTTCGACCAACCGATAGGAGGCTTCGTACAACGCCGCTTCTTCGCGGCTCGTGGAAACGCCGAAGTCAATGATCCAGATGTTGCGCGGCCTGCGGAGGACATCGAGGGAGTTGATCCATGGGACGACCACGTCGCTGGTCGGAGCGCCATGGGGATTCGGCGTTGCCAAGAGCTCGAGCGCTTCCCGCTCCTCAATGTCAAAGCGCCCGGCTTTGACGTCCGCGATGAATCCGCGGTCCACGTTCTCACGGAGTCTGGCAGCCCTTGTGATGTCGGCTAGAGCGCTCAGGTTTGAGTTGATCTTGGCTACGGGGCGACCATCGAGCTCACGGGACAGCTCCGTGCCGCTGTCGAAGCCTACCATGCTCACGTGCACGTTCGCCCCGTTCAGAATCCAGTCCCGATCAGACTGGGCCCAGAAGATGTCGCCGGTTGCCTTGACCCGCTTGAGCACTTCGCGGTTCAGGCCGCCTCGGATGCCTTGGGTGGCGAGCAGGCCAGCGCGGTGGAGCTTGCCGCTCTCAATCATCGCCCGCGCCTTCTCGAACCAGTAGCAGCAGAGGTCGCTGAAGTTGGGGATTCGTGGGCCATAGAGTGCGAAGAGGCTCTCCACATAGGCATCACCCAACTCGGAGCGCAGCTTCTTCGTGCCCAAGAATGGCGGATTCCCGATGACTGCCGTGGCCTGGGGCCACTCGGGCTCGACGGGGTTTCCACTCTCATCACGAGCGAGGATGGCGTCCTTATGCTCGATGTTGTCGAGCTTCTTCAGGAGTGGCTCGGCCGGCCAGCCGAAGCCGTTCTCGTGCAGCCACTGGATGTAGCCGATCCAAACCGTAGCTTGCGCCAGCTCGTGCGCGTACTCGTTGATCTCAATGCCGTAGAGCTGTCGCGGGTCCGATGTTGGGATTGAGAGGGGGAACCCCAGACTCATCGACAGCGTGATGACTTCCTTCTCGAGGTTCAAGAGCTCGCGCAGCGCGACGTAGAGGAAGTTCCCGCTGCCGCAGGCGGGATCGAGGACCTTCGTGTCGGCGATCTCGTCGGCAAACCCGTGCAGCAGTTTCTGTAGGCGGTTCCGCAGACGCCCCTTGACTCCGCCGGCCGATGACGCGGCGCGCCACTCTCGAGCGACCTTGTCGACTTCCTTTCTGACTTCCTCCCAACGCCGGCGTAGGGGCCGCATCAGGACGGGCTCAACGATGAGCAGGATGTCCTCGCGGCTCGTGTAGTGGGCGCCGATCTGCGACCGCTTGCTCGGATCGAGCCCGCGCTCGAACAGCGTGCCGAGGATCGACGGCTCGATGCTCGACCAATCGAGCTGCGAGACGCGATGAAGGACCCTCAGGTCTTCGTGCGTCAGTTCCAGGACGGTGTCGTCGTCGAACAGGCCGCCGTTGAAGTGCGGGATGCGATCGAGGCCGAAGTAGCCGCCCTTCGCCATGCGCCCGAACAGCGCCTTGAGCTGGCGACCGAACGTGGCCGGGTCGTCCCTTGTTTCGGCGACGAGGCGCGACACGAGCTTCTCGGGCAGGAGCTTGATGTCTTCGGCGAACAGGCAGAAGAGGATGCGAATGAGGAAGTGGGCCGCCTCCTCCGAGTCGTGGCCGCGGTCGCGGAGCGATTGGGCGAGATGGACGAACTCGGCCGCCGCCTTCTTCGTGACACCCTCGGGCGTCTCCTCGGCCCGCAGCCTCTCCGGCTCCGTGAAGACAGCTCGCAGAGTGGCTTGGCCCGCCTCGGTCGTGAGGTCGTCGAGAGTCAGGCGCATGTCGCGTTTGACGGTGTTGTTGAAGTTCGTGTGGATCACGATCGTCTCCATGTCGGAGACGACGAGAAGCGGTGGGTTCAGCAGGGCATCACAGTACCGGAGGAGCTGGGCGTAGGCAGCGTCGAGGTCCTTGTGCTTGCCCTTGTACTCCCAGGCGAAGAAGCCCTTCTTCCACACGTCGGCCCAGCCTTGGCCGCCCGTCGACTTCTCTGCGCCTCTCTCGAACGTGAAACAGACGCCCTCGCTGTCTGCCTGCGCGGGCGTCTCGTGCCCCAGCATGCGGCAGAGATCGATGAAGTGCTCGTGCGACGCAGACCGCTCTGACAGCTTCGACGCACGCCACTTAGCGACGAACTCCTGTGGCGTCAACGTTGGCCTTTTCGTGGGCATAACCCCCTCAGCGCCTCTCGTGGGATTGAGGCAGTTGAGTCTCATTCTAGGGAGAAGCGTCCAACGCAGCAAGAACCCGCCATCGCCCTGAGGGTGCTCGTGCCGCAGCTGCAATGGTCGCGGGCCCTATGTCTGCGCGCCCCAGGTCGTCCTGCCGTGGTGCACTGCTGGGAATCGGGGGGGGGTGCAACACCGAGTGTCGGGCCGACGCTGCGGAACGTCCCGAGTCGGCGCGCCGGAATGAGTGATGCGTCCCCAGATTCCACAGATTCAACGACAAGACCTCCTATTGACACAGGAACAGTCGTGTGGTAGGATTGAACGGTGGCCCAGCCAAGGGGCCCAGGAGGTCCGTGCCGGGGCCTCAAGAGGACAGGCACATAGTGGTCTCCTCGCAGCAAGAGCGCCGAAGCTACAAGGCTCCTCACCCGTCCCCTCAGGCTGCTGGCCGAAGGAGATGGGGTTGCAGCTGTTCACGAGACTCGACGAGAGTCGGACAGCGCCGCCGCTCCAGCAGGTGAAGCGGCAGGCATCGTCGCTTTTCCCCTTCTCCCCTTGCCAGGTTCACCGTCGGCTGGTGCAGGAGGTGCATCATGCGCGCGAGTTGGCTGAAGACATGCAGTGAAGCCCCATCGATGATTCGAGTGGCGCGATGGACTGTGGCGTGGTTGTTGCTGGTTGGGTTGGTGGCGCTTGCGAGCGCAACCACGCAGGTGACCGCAATCCCGAAGCTCGAGCTGTCCGCTGTTCCAGGGAAGACCACATACCGACTTGGGGAGGATATCGACATCCACCTCTCTCTGACGAACGTGGGCTCAGATCCCGCTCTCGTCAGCAATTTCCTGAGTGGGAACTACGAGGTCGTCGCCCTTCTGTGCAACGGCGCAGATGTGGAGCCCCAGATACGAGAAGTGAACTTCTCGGCGGATCTGGCATCGGTGCTGGAGTTGTCACTAGAGCAACTGCTGCCGGGGAACCAGATCAGCCTTGTCTGGACGACCGTCCCAGGAGGGGACGGCATCCCAGTTCTCATGAGCATCCTCTACGACGAAAAGGGGCACCATCACGCTGCTTTCTATACTCTGCGTGAGCCGGGTGAGTACCTGTTGCGGTTGGCCTACGAGTACAAGGGCCCGCTGGCGACGCCCTCCCTGCGCGAAGGACGGGTCGAGATGGCGGAGCCGATTCGGTTCACGATCGTGGAGGACCGGATCTCTGCCCCCTCGGTCGCGGGGGCTCCCGGCAGGACCCCAGGAAGAGTGCAATGTGACAGCGCGACCAAGACACGAATCGAAGGCTGTGTCGCCAATGACAGGAGTGGAGAAATCCAGCGCCTCCTGTCCATACTAGATAGCTCGAACTACGACCACGTGATCAGAATCCAATCCGGAATCATCAGCGGCCGTACGGACCAGTACAGGACGGCTCTTGGGTTGGCCTGGCCCGCGACCTACGATGCGTGGAGCAAAGAATCTGGAGGGACCGGGCTGGGGTGCAGTAGCGTGATCTGGGTCGACGCCGGCGCCTGCGAGAGTTGGAGCGCCTCCGGCTACTCCGGCTACTCCGTTTGTGCCGTTCTAGCCCACGAGCTGCAGCACGCGGTAGATGATGCCCGAGGCGAGCTTGACGGGCGCGTGGATCCTGACACCCTCATCTGCCCTCCCAAGGGCACGCCAGGATGCGAGAGCGCGCAACGATGCCAGGGCACGCAACGATGCGAGGTCAAGGCCGAGGCTACAGCAAACAAGTACCGGGCACAAAACGGTCTTCCGCAAGACTGGGCGTACGGAAACCCATGCACGAACGGCTACCTTCCGACCGTGGCTTTCGCCTACCCGAACGACCTGGTGTACACCTGTGTCGTGCAGACGCCGAGCTCAGGCTCCCCGGCGGTCGAGTATCCCGGCTGCTGGATTCCCTGGACTGACAACCTCTACTCGCAGTCGCCTGCGGAGATCGCACAGCGACCGGGCAACGTCAAGCTGACTGCGAACAAGGACGGGTCGATCCAAGTCACGACCGACGCGCCTCCTGGGACCGACGTGTGTGTCACCCAGATCTGGTGGACACTCCAAGGCGAGTACGTCGGCTGGCCACAGACGAATCCGAGCTGCATATCCGGCGACGTGTCGAATCCACTGTGGCCTTCGCTTCCGACCTGGTACACGACCCCGTCCGAGGTCGCGGGTGGATCTGCCTCGCCCAAGCTGATTCCCCTTCCGAACGACGTCAGATTTGGCTATGTCCAGACGAAGAGCGGGACGCGGTACGTGGGCGTGGTCGAAGTACCCTCGTGGGCTCCGGGCGCTCTCCACTATGGGGAGGCGTACGCCGTGCCTCTGGCTAGCTCACCTGTCCAGACACCACCCACGGAGGATCCTCCCTTCTTCGGGCGCTCACCCGCGCGCGGCGAGGCGAGTGTCACGTTGACACCCCAAGGGACGGACATCGCCGTAGCTCTCGAGGTACCTGACAAAGACCACGAGGTCTGGATCTCCTGGCTTGCGTGGACGGCGGATGGCGTGCGGACAGGGGCGACGGTGAAGCAACCAGTCGGTCCGCCCACGATGGGGCCAGGTTCTGCAGTTGCCAAGACACCGAATCCGCTCTGCTTGGGGCTAGTCAAGATCTGCCCGTTCACCGACGAATTCGCCGATCCGGGCACTGGGTGGCCGACTGCCGTCGATGCCGCGGGAGGCTCCGGCTACCAGGACGGGAAGTACGCGCTATGGCTAAACAACCCCAACGTGCCTTGGTGGGTGTGGGCGCCGTTCCCCCGTCGGTGCCCGGAGGCGTTCGCGGTGGAAGCGACGGCCGCGAGACGATCCGGTGGAGACAGTGCCGAGTACGGGATCCTGTGGGGCCTCGGCAACGGTGACTTGTACGTCTTCCTGGTCAGGGCCGACGGGTCCTACACGGTCCGCTGGTTGCGCGGAAACACCTGGCAGAACGACCCGATTCCCTTGACGCGCAGTGCGCTGGTGCTACGGGGAACCGCCGCGAATCGCCTGCGGGTTGTGGTCAGTGGGGACCGGGCGGCGATCGAGGTCAACGGGGCGAACCTTGGGAGCATCCCCTTGGCTATGAAGGGGCCGTACTGGGTGGGCCTGTTCATTGCGAGCGGCGAAGCCGTTCCGGCCAAGGTCCGCTTCACGGAGTTCTCGGTGTGCGTGCCGTAGAAGAAGACCCGGCTCTGATGTAGTCCGGGTGATCTGGGGACGCAACACCGAGTGTCGGGCCGACGCTGCGGAACGTCCCGAGTCGGCGCCGAAATAGTGATGCGTCCCCAGATTCCTTTGGGGCCTCTTTCGTGCGGCAGGCCCCGTAAGCTTGCTCGAGGAGTCGCGTCGTCGTAGGATGGCTCGCGAGAGTGGACGTCTCACTATGCAGCGTTATAGAAGAGAAGAAGAAAGGCGGACAAGGAGTGACAGGCCGGGCAAGAACCTGTGTGCGCCGTAGCGGGCTTGCGCACGGTCGCTCTCCGGCAGAAACGAGGATGTCGATGAGAGGAATGCCCTACTCGAGATTCGCCGCAGATGACCTTATCTTGCGAGACGAGCTCGCCATCGATCGGACGCTCTTGGCAAATGAAAGAACCCTCATGGCGTACCTGCGCTCTGGGGTAGCCCTCCTGATTGCCGGTGTATCCATCATCCACTTCTCGTCTGAAGGGTGGTTCTGGATACTGGGTCTTGTGTGCCTGCCGATAGGGATGATCACCGGCGCGATCGGTGTGGTCCGATATCGGAGAATGAATAGGAAGATCGCCCTCGTCAGGAATCGGTCTAGAACAGAAACAAGACAGACAAACGAGAACGCCGAACCATAACGTACGGTCTACGCCTTGTCCGCGTGGGCAAGGCGGAACGTGTCTCCAACGCTAGGTGTCGAGAAGCCGAATCGACGTGCCGAAGGGTCCACCCTACGTAGTCTGGGGACGCAAGACCGACTGTCGGGGCGGCGCAGCAGGGGGTTCCGGGTCGTCGCCGGAATGGGTGATGCGTGCCCAGACTCGACATGCCCCTAGCGGACGAGGCTTCGGAGCACGTCCTGCACGAGCGGGTCCGTCTCCTGAAGGCCGTACCCCTCTGCGAGCAGAGCCGCGACGCACGTTCGCAGCCTCTCGCCCTTGAGCTCCGGTTCGCTGATCGGAAGGCACAGGAGCCGCATCGCCAGGCTTCCCTCGCCGGCCAGGTTCGGTGCGCGGTAGCCTGCCGCACCGTCGACAACCTGGGCTCCGAGGCGCTCGTAGAACCCGATTCGGCGGGCAGCCATGCGGAGGTCGCGGTCGTCTTCGGCTTCCTCTGGATCGACCTCGATGAGCAGGCCACCCACGTTGCCCTGCGAGGCGAGGGACTCGACCAGGGTCCGAACAAGCCGACCGCCGAGCCCCCGGCTGCGGCAGTGTCTCTCGACCGCGAGATACGCGAGGAGATGGACGTCCAGGCCGGACAGAGCCATGCTGACCGCAAAGCCGCGGAGGAGTCCCTTCTCTCGGATCGTCAGCAAGTCGTACTTCCCAGAGTCAATCTCCTCGATCAGTTCCTCGAACGGCGCTCGCTCCGCAGGCGGGAAGCTCTCGAGGTAGATGGCCTGGAACCGCTCAAGACCTGCCGCGTCGAGGGCGCGCTCGTGCGCGACGACGATCTCCCCATCGAGCCGGTCGGTTCTCCTTGCTGACACCGCTCCCTCCGTCCTTCGGCGGAAGGATCGTGCAGCTCGTTGCGCGGGTCAAGCGGCCATTTCTTCCGCACCTCGCTCGTCTGGGATCGCACGTTCATGGTCTCAAGGATGGGTTGCCGGCACGGGTTTCTCGGCAGAGGTCGGTGGGGTAAGCTTTCGCTCATGGCTGAGAACAAAGGGGGCCGGGGTCAGCGGGGTCGGATCTTCACCTGTGACATTCAGGCCCTGGTGTCGCCGTGTCGCTCTTGGCATCGAGGAACACAGCCCCCATTTTCTCTCGGCATTCTTTGGGCCCAGTCGCGGATGGCTGGAATCACGTCTTCGGACGCATTCTCGTGCCAGTCTCTGGGGCGAGCGGGATAGGCGCACGAAACCCGACACAACGAAAATCGAATGGCACGCTTTCGATTTTCATGGTAAACTGGCGTCATGATCGAGCGCGTCCAATGGCTCTCCGAGGTCCGCGCGGCCCTGGAGCGGAGCCGCGTCGTGGCCCTCCTCGGACCTCGCCAATCCGGCAAGACTACGCTCGCTCGCGAGATCGTTCCCGAGGATTCCCCGGCCTACTTCGACCTTGAGGACCCGCGCAGCCTGGCTCGCCTCGCCGAGCCGATGACCGCCCTCTCGCCCCTGCGAGGGATCGTCGTCATCGATGAGGTGCAGCGCCGGCCCGACCTCTTTCCGGTCCTGCGTGTGCTCGCCGACCGGCGCTCGCTTCCAGCGCGATTCCTCGTCCTCGGGAGCGCAGGGCCCGACCTCCTGCGTCAGACCTCAGAGACCCTCGCTGGCCGTCTGGAGACCGTAGTCTTGAGCGGGTTCGGGCTCGAGGAGATCGGCGTTGATGCCTGGCGCCGGCACTGGCGACGCGGAGGGTTCCCGCCGGCCTACCTCGCACGCACTGAACAGGACAGCTATCGCTGGCGACGCGAGCTCGTTACCACCACCCTCGAGCGCGACCTGCCACAGCTTGGGATCCGGATCCCCCCTCCCGCTCTTCTTCGCTTTTGGACGATGCTCGCCCACTATCACGGCGGGGCCTGGAACGCGGCGGAGGCGGCGCGCTCGCTCGGGACCAGCGAGCCGACCGCGCGTCGGTATCTCGACCTCCTCACCGGGCTCTACCTCGTCCGCCAACTCCAGCCGTGGCACGAGAACCTGAGGAAGCGCCAGATCAAGTCCCCCAAGGTCTACCTGCGTGACAGCGGCCTCCTACACGCGCTTCTTGGCCTCTCCTCCGAGCGAGACCTCCTCGTCCACCCGAAGGTCGGCTCCTCGTGGGAGGGGTACACGATCGAGGAGACACTCAAAGCCGTCCGCCCGGACGCCGCCTACTTCTGGGGCACGCACACCGGAGCCGAGCTTGACCTCCTGCTCGTCGTGCGGGGACACCGCTACGGCGTTGAGGTCAAGTTCCAGGACGCTCCGCGCCTCACGCCCTCGATGCGCATCGCGCTCGAAGACCTCTCCCTCGAGCGCCTCGTCGTCCTCTACCCGGGGGACACTCGCTACGACCTCGAGCGGCGGGTCGAGGCCGTGCCCTTGACCGACCTCGCTACCCGCGGACCTTCCGTCGTGACCGGCCGCTCTCCCACGAGGAGGTAAGCCTGCTCTGGCACCGGCGACTTGGGGTGAAGGGGCTGGACCTTCACGGTTGGGTTGTGACCTCCGTCCTTCATGTTGCCGGGTCCTTCGACCGGGGCTGTGACCTGATGCGGCGTGCGACTCGCCCGCGTTGCGGCCGAATCCCGCAGAACGGGGCTCCCTGTTGAGGTCGCCAGAGAGGAGCTGCGGGGCGCCTTTGCTCCTGCGGCTTGCCGGTGCCACCTCGTGGGGTAAGCTTCGCATCATGGGAGATCAAGGTGCAGCGCGGGTCCGGGTCCGGCCCTTGACGATCGACGACTACGACGCCCTCGTGCGTCTGTGGCAGGAAGGCGGGCTCCCGTTCCGGCCTGACGGCCGCGACCGGCGCGAGCGGGTCGCGCGTGAGCTTGAGGGACCGTGCTCGATCTTCCTGGCGGCCGAGGAGGAAGGCCGGCTCGTCGGGGCGATCCTGGGGACGCACGACGGCCGCAAGGGTTGGATCAACCGGCTGGTGGTCGCCCCGAGCCATCGACGCAAGGGTGTGGGTGCGGCGCTCGTCCGGGAGGTCGAAAGGCGCCTCGCCAAGCTTGGGATCGAGGTCATCGCCTGTCTGATCGAGGACTGGAACCAGGACTCGGTGGAGTTCTTCGCGGCCATCGGCTACGTCTACGACGAGGAAGTCCTCTACTATTCGAAGCGCAAGGATCCCCGGTCGTAGGTGCGCCGGGACAAGGAGACACGATGAGGAAAGAGATCGAGTGGAACGCATACACCGACCACCTGTGGGGAGGTCTTGGCAGTGGCGGCGCGCTTCTCGCCGTGCTCGATGAGAAGGGGAAGCCCAACCCGATGACGATCGGCTGGGGTCAGGTGGGAATCGTCTGGAATCGACCGGTGTTCACGGTCCTGGTGCGGCCGACCCGTTACACCTACGGCGGGATCAAGGCTACGGAATCTTTCACGGTGAACGTGCCGCGGCACGGAGAGCTTGAGGAGGCACTGGCCCTTTGTGGGTCGAAGTCGGGACGAGCTTTGGACAAGGCCAAGGCGTGCGGACTCACGTGGGAACCTTCGAAGAAGGTGAAGGCGCCCATCATCGCCGAGTGCGCTCTGTTCTTCGAATGCGAGATCCTGTCGCGGGCCCAGCTTTCCCGGGAGTCCTTTCACTCTGGGGACGTTCTGGCCACGTTCTACCCGAAGGGCGATCCGCACCTCGTCGTGTTCGGCGAGATCGTAGCCTGCTACGGCGAGGACGATCTCTAGTCGCACGATGAGTTGACTTAGCCGCCGCCTTCCCCTCTAATGAGATGCCAAGGCGGTGCACGTGAGCTTGCCGCCTTGATGGTTTTGCCTCGAGGAGGAGACGGTTTGGCGAACAAGCAGCCTTATCGATACCGCGTCCGGGCGATGGTCGTTGGGGACGCGGAGGCGGTCGCTCGTCTGGCGCATCTGTTCGCGCCGGTGTCGACGACCGTGTTCCAGGGTATCGACGCCGAGGACGTGTCCTCCTGGGTCCGAGAACGGCTGTCCAGGCCGGACTGGGCCGGGTTCGTGGGTGAGTTGGAGGGAGAGGTCGTGGGGTTCGCCTTCTGCCAGGACATGGAAAGCCAGCCCAGCGGCTTCGTCTTCCCGCAGGCGAAGGAAAGCGTCTACCTCATGTACCTAGCGGTGGACGAGGCATTCCGCGGACAGGGCCTCGCGCGTGCGTTGCTCGAGGCCTGTGAGGGGCTTGCTCGCGACTGGGGACGCTCCGGGCTCTTCCTCGACGTGGCCGACGACAACCCCGCGCTTGGCCTCTACGAGCGCCTTGGGTTCGAGCACCTGGGCGCGCAGGTCTTTCTACGCAAGAAGATCGAGCCCTAGGCCGTCCGCGTACCGAGGCGAGCGGCCGGCTTCTGTCTGTTCCACCCTTTCGTGACTCCGGCGGGTTCTTGCCGCGACCTGTCTAGTCCGTCGGCACGACCGGGACGTGCGGAAGGGTGATGTCATGAAAGACGGTCAAGGACATGGCGCCGTGCTCGTCGCGCACCGCGAGGGTCACTCGGTACGTGCCCTGCAACGGGTAGTGCACCGTGATCACGGGGTCCGTCACAAGGCGGGTCATGTAGCCTTCCTGGGGGAACACGACCCCCGGGCCGCCCTCGGCCAATCCGAAGACCCACAGGTACGCGGTGATCGCGTCTCCATCTGGATCGAGCGACCCTCGCGCGTCAAGGGTCACCCAGAGTGGGTCCTCTGGATCCGGGTTGTAGCTCGCGCCGAACTCCGCGCTGGGCGGCTGATTGAGGAGCCCGCACCCAAAGAGGACAAGCGCAAAGACGAGGACAAGCGCCGTGCCGGCGAAACGCGTTCTTCCCATCGACCCACCTCCTAGCGGATCCACCATAGCACAACCGACCCTACGAGTCGAGCGGAACCGGCTAGGCCCGTTGCGGGACGAAGCGACCCCACCCTGCCTCGCCAAGGAACTCCCCGCGGTCGTAGACGACCCGTCCCCGGGCGATGGTCAGCACGGGCCGGCCGCGCAGGCGGCGGCCTTCGTAGGGGCAAAAATCAGTTCGCATGTGGAGATCGCTTGAGTGCAGGGTCCATTCGTCCTTGGGATCGACGAGCACGAGATCGGCGTCGGAGCCAGGCAGGATGGCGCCCTTCTGGGGGAAGATGCCGAGGGCTCGAGCCGGGCCGGAGCTGGTCAACGCGGCAAGACGAGCGAGATCGATTCGATTCCGCGCCACTCCTTCGCCGTACAAGAGCGGAAACAGAGTTTCCACCCCCGGAAGGCCGTAGGGCAGATCGAGGAACGACCCGGAGAAGAGCTTCTCCTCGCGGGTGAACGGGCAGTGGTCGCTCGCCACGAGGTCGATCTGGCCGCCGGAGAGTCCCTGCCACAGGGCGCGGCAGTCGCCCGGGGTACGGAGGGGGGGAGTGGCGGCATACTGTGGACCATCCCGCGTTGAGTAAACCCGCTCGTCAAGCAGAAGGTACTGAGGGCAGGTCTCGATGGTCAGGGCGACCCCGGATGCCCGCGCCGCCAGGGCCGAACGCAGTCCAACCTCCGAGGAGACGTGGGCGA
>Ga0315278_10000359_pt1 | contig 40385 bp, 21 predicted proteins | sample YL17G06_0_MG_FD_203880 | JGI IMG/M metagenome (GOLD analysis project Ga0315278, IMG submission 203880) | Sediment microbial communities from Yellowstone Lake, YNP, Wyoming, USA - YL17G06_0 | ecosystem: Environmental > Aquatic > Freshwater > Lake > Sediment | place: USA: Wyoming | collected... | reverse complement strand
TTTGAGCCGCGAAGAACGCGAAGGGACGCGAAGATAATAATAGGAAAAAACCTCTAATCAAAAGCTTTTGGAAGTCCAGAAACCTTTTCTCGAAAAGGTTTCTGGTCGTCGAAGACAACAGTTGGCGGTGAATTTAGGAATTAGGGAACAGCCGGAAAAAGAGAAAAAAAGTCTGAACAACGATTGGCTTTTCTATTGCAGGGGTTTGATTTTATCAAACCCTTTGGTAGGGAACAGGCAGTGCCTGTTCCCTACTTCCCGGGGCCTCAGAAAAAACTTCCCCGGCGCGGTATAGAACAATAAAGACATAATTTGCCTGTCCCTGTCCCTTTCTGCTTCTATCTCGCATTAAAAATTATCCTCCCCCTCCATTAAATTCCAGGGTTAGTGTTTATCCTGGTGCAATTATTATCGGATTCTGGTATAATACAAAATCAAGTTAAACTCAGGAAAAGCGTTTATAAGGAGGACTGAAATGAATCTCTCCGAACCGATCGAGCAAGCCGAAAAGTTACCGAGAGGCGCGCTTTTTTATCGCTGCGCACTCCAGGTGAATCCTTGGGCATACGTGACAAGGGAAAAGAAACAAAACCGATTTTCTGATGAGGAATCCTATAACGCAGCCATGGTACAGGCCTTTATTGATAATAAAATCAAAATTATCGCCATTACCGATCATCACCGGAGTCACACCGGCGACTCCCTTGCCGAAGCGGCCCGGCAGGCCGGCATTACTGTTTTCCCTGGCGCCGAGCTGGAAACTAAAGAGGGAGTACATTTTCTTCTTCTTTTTGAACCGAATTCCTTAAAAGAAAAGTGTATGGGAATCCTTGGTGATTGTGGCATCCATGATCCTACCGATCCTCCCAGGGCTATCAAGTATGACGTTCACGAGCTTCTCAAGGAGTGCGAGTCACCTCGATGGCCGTGTGTTTGCATCGCTGCTCATGTCGCATCAAAAAAAGGACTGCTCAATGTCCTTTCTGGACAAGCCTGCATTGCTGCCTGGAAATCGCCAGAACTATTGGCCTGCTCGCTGCCGGGCTCCATATGTGACGCGCCTCAGAATCTGGCGCCTATCCTGAAGAATATAAACTCGGATTATAAACGAGACAGGGCCGTCGCGGTAATAAATGCCCAGGATGTTTCGTCGCCGGAAGACGTCGCTAAACCCGGGGCATCCTGTTTGATAAAGATGTCCGAGGTTTCCGTCGAAGGACTTCGACAGGCTTTCCTGGACCCTGATTCACGCGTTCGTTTAGAGAGCGACCCCAAACCGGAGAAACACACTGAATTTATTGCTGCCTCGTGGCAAAGCAGTGGATTCCTGGAAGGGGCTGCGATCCATTTCAATGAAAATTTGAATGTTTTAATCGGCGGCCGCGGCGCCGGTAAGTCGACAATCCTGGAGAGCCTTCGATATGTGCTGGGGTTGGAACCGATAGGAGAAGAGGCCCGCAAAACTTATGAAGGAATAGTACGCAATGTTTTGAGAAGCGGTACAAAAATCTCTCTCCGGGTGCGGTTGCATCACCCTACCATATGCGATTATGTGATTGAGAGAACGGTTCCGAATCCCCCGGTGGTCAGGGATAAGGACGGTCAAATACTTGACCTGGGGCCAGCGGATATCATCCCCCAGGTTGAGGTATACGGACAGCATGAGATATCCGAACTTACCAGGAGTCCCGAAAAGCTGACGCGGCTCCTGGATCGGTTTGTCTCTCGCGATATCGACCTGGAAAACCGGGAAAAAGAACTTCGGCGCCATTTGGAACGTTCAAGGACACGCATACTCGATACGCAAAAAGAGCTTGCCCAGGTTACGGAGCGCCTGGCAAAACTCCCGGCCCTTGAAGTCACTCTGCTTGGTTATCAGCAGGCAGGTCTCGAAGAAAAGTTGAAGGAACAGGGTTTATTGGTGCGGGAAGAACGAACGCTTATCACGGCAGGTGAGCGGGTTGAAGCCTTTGAAAAATGGTTTACCTTGCTAAAGAGTAATCTCCCCATAGATCGCGTTTTTTTATCGGAGAAAGCCGTTGAAGACCTCCCGGGCAAGGACTTGTTACGGGAAGCGGATGCGGTGTTGGCGAAATTAAACAGCGATATGGAGAGCGTGACTTCACATATGATTGAGGCAGTTAAGTTGGCGCGGAGTAAGTTGTCGGAAATTCGGGGGCGTTGGGAGAAAAGAAAACAGTCGGTTCAATCAGTATATGAAGCAACATTAAGAGAACTCCAGAAATCCAAAATCGATGGAGAAGAATTTATCCGCTTAAAACGGCAGATCGAGGAACTCCGTCCCCTCAAAGAAAGAGAGGCGCTTTTGAAGCGCGATCTGAAAGCATACGATGAAGAAAGGAAAAAACTGCTGGCAGAGTGGGAGGATACCAAGGCCAAATCAGCCCGGAAACTCGAAGCAGCCGCCAGGGAGGTCAGTAGTACCCTGAAGGAAAAAGTGCGGATAGAGGTTAATTCCTGCGGAAACAGATATCCCCTTATCCGGTTTTTAAAAGAGCATATCGGCGGACGCATGTCGGAAACGGTCGATATTTTAGAACAACAGGATGATTTTTCCCTACCTGTTTTTGTGGCTGCCTGGAAGGGGGGAAAAGACGCCCTGTGCTCACAGTTCCGCCTGCCCCCGGCTCAAGCAGAACGGATTGTCGAAGCGGGTGATGAAATGAGAATGCAGGTTGAAGAGTTGGATCTGCCCTCCACCACCATTATTAAACTCAATGTATCCCCTGAAGGTCAAGACTCTTCCTGGAAAAGCCTGGATGACCTTTCGACCGGCCAGAAGGCCACAGCGATCTTACTGCTTCTTTTATTGGAATCGGAAGGCCCACTGGTGGTTGATCAGCCTGAAGATGATCTCGACAACCGTTTCATTACCGAAGATATTGTTCCCAGGATGCGGGAAGAAAAACGAAGGCGGCAATTTATTTTTGCTACCCACAATGCCAACATTCCTGTCCTGGGAGATGCCGAGTTGATTATTGGATTATCGGCAGCCGGTGAGGCAGGACAAGGGCATGCGCAATTGAAACCCGAATATATGGGTTCGATTGACAATCACCAGGTCAGCGCGATGGTTAAAGAAGTGCTGGAGGGGGGCCGCGCTGCTTTTGAAACCCGGCGTATCAAATACGGTTTTTAGCAGGAGATAAAACAATGACGAAAACAGAACTATTTGAAATGATCGATAATGGAGAAAATTCCGGGGTTGAATTTAAAAGGGATGCCGTCGAAAATCATGCCCTGGCAAAGGAGCTTGTCGCGTTCGCCAACCTCCAGGGTGGGCGGGTACTTCTTGGAGTGGCTGATGATGGAACGATTGCGGGGATCACACGCGACAGGCTGGAAGAATGGGTCATGACTGTTTGCCGTGACAAGATAAGACCGGAAATAATTCCCTATTTTGAAATACTAAAAGATGTGGAGCCGGGCAAAGATGTCGCAGTGGTTACTGTAGAGCGCGGCTGGTCGGTTCATTGCAGATGGCATGACGGTCGCCGGTCCTATTATATACGCGTCGGCAGCGAGAGCCGCGAAGCAAGTCCCGAAGAACTTGAACGAATATTTCAACAGCGGGGCGCTTTTCGTTTGGAAATACGTCCCGTATCCGGGACTTCCATCGAAAATCTTGATAGACGCCGTGTCCGTGATTATTTTGAACGGATACGGGGGCAGGCCATACCAGGAACAGGCGATATCGAGGGCTGGCAAAAATTATTAATAAATACAGAGTTCCTGGCTCGACAGGATGAAAGAACACCTGTTACGATAGCAGGGCTACTTTTATTTTCTCAGAATCCCAATAAGTTTTTGGCCCAGGCCGGCATTGATGCCGCGGCTTATCCAGGGAAAGAAAAGGACTACGCCGCAAAGGAACGATTAGCTATCCGGGGACCGCTAACCCCGTTATTCAGTTATAAGAATCTCCTGGAAAATGGCCTCGTGGAACAAGCCGTCGAATTCGTAAGGAGAAATACCGGCGTCTCAGCCAGGCTGGCGGACGGCGCCAGGCGGGAGGAATTTCGGGCTTACCCGGAAGAAGCGGTCCGGGAGGCAATCGTCAACGCCCTGGTTCATAGGGATTATTTACTTTCCGGTACGGATATTGAACTATCGATTTATGAAGACCGCCTCGAAGTCATTTCCCCTGGAAAACTCCCCAACGGGATCACACCGGAAAGAATGATCGCCGGTTGCCGGGCGTCCAGGAACCAACTCCTTAAGGATGTGATGAGAGATTACGGTTATCTTGAACATATGGGGATGGGCGTACCCAGGAAGATCATCAAGAATATGCTGGAGCATAATGGAACCATGCCGGAACTGATAGAGGATGGTGAACGGTTTATAGTCCGTTTATTATCCGGTCCCGGGAAACTAACCCACGCGTGATAAGCGCCGAAAGAGAGATACAATATGCCTGTTTCTGTCCATTTATCTTTTTAAATCAGAGGTGCTTTCCTCGTAAAGCGTATCGGGGCATAAATCCTGGCCGTTTTTCCATTGGATGCTTCCTAAAAAAGGCCGAACGGAATTAAAAGATCGAAGATCGCTTAATTCTTTGAATATACCTGTGTTGAGATATGGTTTCATATTGAAAAGTCGCACTTCATTATTGGTAAACGTAATCGTCAAAGTATAATCATTATTGGCAGTGACTTTTTTTACTCTTGGATTGACGGCCATATTCATATTCATCCTCCATTGCTATTCTATTTTAACGGCTCGATCTTGAAAACAGTCTCACCACTGGCGGCAAGTTCCCAATCAGCCATTAATTCGTCTTGATGAATTTCAATCCATGCCTGGATCAATTTCATCTTGTTGGATTTCATGTCTCCTTCCAGTATTTTCCCATCCGGGATTGCTATCACCGCATCCTGACCCTGGTACTTTACATGAATGTGGGGGACATGATGGCGTTTATTATCCAGGTAGTACATGGAAACGATAATACCGTAAAACATTGCAATTATTGCCATTATCATTACCTCCATGGATATTTATACCCATTTTTTTATTAATTGTCAACTGGTTTGACTTGCTTTTTTTAAACATACCGGGGAGACAATTAGGGAACATCCCGAAAAAGAATTTATAAGTTTTATCTCCCCGCGCCACAATTGAGGTTTTGATTTTTCTCCCACCATGTTTCCATGATCTCCTCTGAAAGTTCTCTTATATCGTCATCGGTTGCTGCCGATTTTTCGGCATTCTTTTTTATTTTCAAGTAGTCCATGAATTTCCTGACGTGATAGTTTGAATATCGGGCTTTTAATGGAATTCTTATTTGATAATAGCTATCGGTTTTTGACACTTCAACCTGCATGGTGACCTCTTTTGCATTTTAAAGCTTTTTCTGAACTATGATCGGTTGTAATAACACTGTTGTTAGCCGTCAAGTACGTGTTGATTTATCGTCACTCACGGCCTGCCTACTTGCCGTACTTCTCAAGTGGCACATTGTGGGCTCCGAAACCAATGCCAATGTCCGCAACATCCTTCTGTTGCCACCAATTATGCGACGCGTCAGAGAAAGCGACAAACTTTTTTGTGTTTTTGTAAATGTACGAAAAATCTGGTTTCTTGTCCAGTTCACTCAGTTTTTCGGCCGCGCTGAAGCCAGTCTTGGAAACGTAGTTTTCTCGCCAACATCTTGGCCAATCGAGGACAAGCCTCGATACGAGAGCATTTTTGTCGGGCTTAATGTGATCGGCGTACGGAACAACTTGGCGCAAGGCACCTACCCAATGTGGGTATGGATTCTCAATGGAATGCGCAAACGAGATACCGAGCCAATGCTGTGCACCCTCGCCAAGGTGCCCCTCAATAATCGGTTTTCCGATATATACGGCCTTCTCGACATCCATGACAGCTCTCCCGAAACAAATGCATCCCCTGATTGGGATACCGTTACAGAGCGCATCGCAGAAGAAATGCATGATGCTATCGAGGAAAGACTCCATGAAGATAATTTCGTATTTTCCCCAAAGAAGGAAGGTATCGCTGAAGTAAGCATGCGACAGGTCTCGGCTCCCACCCGCTAGCGCAACGCCGCCATCGCCGGTTGGGACTGGCACTACGATTGTGCGCCGCTTCGTTCTCTCAACCGTTAGTTGAATTAATTCTTCGTACTTTCCATGGATTGCCTCCAGGCCAATGTCATGAACTAGCTTTGAAAAACCAAGAACGTCAAGAAAGGCGAGAACGACTTCTTGAAAGTTCTGAGCCAATGCGTTGCTTGGAGGCGAGTCAGTCACGTCATCATTATCATTGGGCATGAGCAATCTCTTGTGATCCGCCTAACGACCACAATCACCTGGCGGGCGCGAGTGACTGTCCATTGTAAAAACGCCCGATTCGCCCGCTCGGGTGCATTGTGTTGTTATGCGGCGACTGCCGACCGCTACCACTGTGATCACGTAAACACTATATTGCATATTTGGCTGTAGCTCTGCAGCGCTTCCTTTTTTGCACCCTCGGGCGAACTGGACGCTACATCGCCTAGCGCCCCAACAAGACAGCAAACAATCTTCTCATAATCGTTAGCGCATCTCTTTATCGCATCCTGTTCTAGATTCTGGTCAATGCCAGTCACACCGAACAATATATCCCTTCGAAGGAGATTTAGAGACAGCTCTTGCTGTGGGGAATACTTTTGAATTCTACGCGCTAAACGCACTGCCACGACAGCGGCACGCAATGCTATGATTGGGTTCGCGTTAATAGCCTCAATATTCTCGGCAAGAGGTACGTCCGCACGGATTTCAGCAAGGGAAAGTAATCTTTCAAGTTGATCTGACAAGATGGCTGGAGTGAGATTGTCGGGTAGCTCCTCGTCAGTACTTCGCAGTAGATGCTCAACGACTACGATAAAATCGCCGTTCCTTCGCAGCTCAGTCAGTATATAGGGCTGTGGTTGTCCACGTGAGATATCTCGGACGACTAGATGTTGCGCCTCTGAATACAACTCTCGGAGAGTTTTCGGCAGGATTGACAGAATTAAACGCTTTAGTCCAGATTTTGCCTTTATAGCCCCCTGCTGATCACTAAGGTCCCAGACAGGATCTTTCCCGTCGTATCCATCAACAAAGCAGAAAATGTCTTCGAAAAACCTTCGTGTGCTTTCGATAGCCTTGTCCTTCTTCATTCTTTCGAGGTCGCAGCATATTGCCGACGACCAATCAAGGACCACTTCTTGACCTGATTCACTTTTCCTAGCATTTAGCAGAATTATATCAGCCTCGCCGCTGTACTTCCAGGATGTTTTCTTCTGGGTTTCCTTGCGCAAAGCTTCGAAGTCGACCACATTGAAATACCATGGATTGCAGTCGCTAGTCACTTCCTTTTCCACCACAAATTGTCTGTCCTTGCCGTATCTTCTGTAGCCGGCACAGAAAAAGTCTATTTTGTCTCCTGACCGATGATGAAAATAGTTGAGACTTTGTGTGATCTCTGATTTGCCGAGGCTGGATTCTGGAGGAGCAAAAAGCAACCCAACTAAACGAATAGCGTCACCGGAGAAGCGACGATTGAACGCTTGAGTCAGCGTTCCAATTATCTCTTCTAAGCTCCAAGCGGGTATCAAGTTTGCCTCCTTCGCATATCTTTCAGGCGAAGGGCTTCGCGCAATTCATCCATCAGCTTGGGCGTTCGAACAGTATCCACCGGGGTATTTGCCACAGTTGGCCGGGAATCGAATTGTCTCATAATTGACTGTTCCGCATGGACAATCCGGGCATTTGTTGTCAACATTTATTCCTCAGCTCCTTCTATACATTTCCGATATAACCGGAAAAATATATTTTACTACTTTTGAGAAAGAAAGTCACCCCCACAACACTTTTTTAAAAAATGAGTATTTCTAGCTACTTTCATGCTTTTGGCCTTCCAAAAAAGATTGTTGCTTTGGAAAAGAGTGTTGCTTTGGCGTTTTGGGATGAGATGAAGGGCGGTGGTTTTTTCCAGCCTGTCCCGTTTTCTTCAATCACTTGTCTCCAAACCGTTTCGTATTAAGTCGTCTGTTCCCTTTTGTTCCAGCTAACCGACGGCAATGGAGCACAGCGGAATTGCCGTCCGGTGCAGCGCCTTGTTCGGCTTGATTTCCTCAGTCTTCAAATGGGTCACGTTTAGCTTCACGTTCAGCCTCTCTCTCGTATTGTTCGGCAAACTCGCGCATCGCCGTCGCAAATCGCGTGTAGCCTTTGGAATCGAGTGCTTCCGCCCTCTTCCGATTGTCGCTCGCAAGCTTGCGCTCCTCTTCCCCGTGAGTGAAGCCGTGAACACCACGATCATTGAAAAGTTGGGTAGTGAATCCCGAACGCATTTCTCTCGTGTCGCGAAAGTTCAACGCCGCAGCGACCGCGTGGTGAATCCACAGGCCGTCAGGGTCAGGTGGAGCACAGGTCAATACATGACCAATCTGAAGCTGAGCAACTTCCGCATGTCCTGTCTCTTCCGTTAATCTGCGCGCTTCATTGAGCCACACGTTAAACGCTTCCGCATTGAACGAGCCATCATTTTCCCTGCCGGGGCAACGCTTCCATTCCATCAGAAGTTTGAATGCGTTTGTGGCTAGGTGCTTCTTGTGTTCGTCGGGTTTTTCGCAATCCTCCGCTCTGGCTTTCTTAGAGCGGAAAACGAGACCGATAACCTCCGCAAAAAATGCTGGGTCAGATGCTAGCCGCTTTTCCAAGGTGACCGGCGATCCAGATGAGAATCGATCTAACCAGGGGAGGAAGTTCCATTCAATTCGGAAAAGCGCGTCTTTATCACCGGTTTCGGATTTTTGAAGGTGCTTTATCAATTTGACCGTCTGGTAGTTGTCCAACTCCTTAATTCCACGCTCACTCCCAAGGACTGCCAGAAGAGCACGCGACGCTAGAGATTCATCGAACCGCGATTTATCATCTGCCATTCGAGCCACGCACATGACTGCTGCTCCTTCGCGTCCGTATTCGAGCAACTTTTCGATCGCAATCTTCAAGTCGCGAGCGGGGCCGTAGGGCTTCACGTTCGTATTTCTCCAATACAGCGACTCGTGGGAGGGAGTCAGGTGCGATGAAACCCTTTCCCATATCTCCTCTTGAAAAGGGAGGAGGGTTAGGAACTTGGCTTGACACTCAGGGGGCCACCCTTGATCTAAAACTGCGTCGACCCACTCAGTCTTGAGTTTCCAGAAGCGAGCCCAAATGAATCCGGTAACAACTTGAACCGATGTCTCATCCTCAGAATCCAACAGCAACGGAAGTATCGAACTCTCCATTTCATCGGATGCGATTGCACCAAGCGCTCGCCCCACTTCGTAAGGAGCGGCAACTTTTGAGGCGAAGTTCAAAGCGGCAACGACGTCACCGTTACCCGTGATTTCAAGAATGGCGGCTTGTCGTGCTTCATCGACCCGCTTTCGCTGCTCATCGTAATTTCCCTTTTCGTCATACAGATCAAAATCCCTGCCTCCAAAAAGATGGTGGTATTTAAATTCGGGCGAGATTGGTGCGAGCCTTTGTGCAGTTTCCGCGATATTGTTGACCGCATCTTCTGGGAGTGCCCAATCTGCGTCGGAATATTTCCGGTGATGCCTAACCAACTCATCAAGAGTCTCCCACAGAGGCAGGCGATCCGCCTCAGGCAGCGACACAATCGCTTCCGAACTCAGGTGTTCGAGCAGGCTTTCGTGCGCTGATTTTGGTAAATCGGATAGCCTTTTGATAAGCTCGCATAGCTTCGTTGAATCACTCTTCGCTAGCGCAACGGCAAGGTCGATATAGGCAGTGATTTGCTCCCAATATTCGCTTCTGAGGACGCCGTCCTTCCAATCCCGCGGAATGAATTCACGCCAAACAGGGCGATGACAACCACTGGTGAAACCGTGGTTGTGCGGCAACAATGCCAAGAGAAGCTTCCAACCCACAATTGGTTGCTCTCTTATTACAGCCTCAACGGCTGACTTACGCTTTTCAAATGGCGCTGTGGTCTGCATATGCCATGGCAAGAAAATTCCTGCCAAAGAGTTTGAGGGTCGGTTCGCCCAGTTTCCACCGGGATCGAACGATGCGATATCGGCGAGGATTACTGATACGCGGGAAAGGAATTCGGGACTCCAGGCCAAGGTTTCTAGCGCCCAGAGAAGTCCGCTCATATAATTCCAGCCTCCCAACCCGCCGCCACCCTCTTCTGCAAAGATTTGGTGGAATGGCGTCCAGTCTAGATCGACAAGCACTGATTCAATCGCATCGAGTAACTCGTCGGGCGCAGCCTCTGCTAAGAGCGGCATAATTGAATCCAGACTAGCCCATCGATCCCAACTCGCCTTGTTCAACAATTCGCGCACAACCAGAACAGCGGTGGTCTCCGCTTTACCGTCGCTGCACGAAGTCAGTGCCTTTGGGCGACTTCCAATCAATGCCAGCGTCTCAGCAAGCCCCTTCCTAATCAGGGGTGAATGAGCGAGCACTTTGCCATGAATACTTGCGGCGAATCGCTCTTCCTTGGGAATGTCAAATTTTGGGTCTCGCTCACCCAAGACAGCAATTGCTGCCTTCTGAAACCTATCTAGGTCATCATCGGTAATGCGACTCCCAAGAAAATTCCACGCTTCACCACGGGCAACAAACCGCCACTTTTCGTTATTTTGAATCAGGGGAGAGTCCGAGCGAAGCGTGTCCGGTCTCAGAATCTCGAGCCACTCCCCATACCGTTTTCCCAGCATCATCTCCAACGCGGCGCGATCTGCAAGGTTGGCTCCATCCCATTTGCCAACTAGCCCTGCTTGCGCGATGAGAGTCGCATTGTCCCAGGTGGCGTATGGAGGCAAAGTTCCGTAGCCTCGCAAGTGGCGGCGAAGAGCTGAAATTCGGTCACCGCCAATCCTCCCAAGTTCTCTGGCGCGTATATCGGTGTATCCTGATTCTTTCAGAACTAACTCGATCTGCGATTGAGAAGGACTCCGTAGCTTTAGGATTTCCGGGTTATCACCTGACCATGCGCTACAAAGGGGCACGACCACGGCATGGCCTTTACGACGGGCTAACGTTTGAAGCGCTGCACCCTCCTCGGTCTCTAAACCGAGGCGAGGGTCCGCGACTAAAATGTGAGGCGACCGGGTTTCAACAATACTCCTCCAAGCTTGTTCGTCGTTTATGTAAAGACACCGATTGCTGTAGGTCCGAGCCGTTTCCGTGGGCAGTCCAGCAAGAAAGGCAGAGACGAAATCCGCGACATCCTGCGGACTCTCGGCGAAGAGCATGAGAACCTGCGTCTTTCCCTCGAATAGAGCCTGTAACGCTTCACACGCGCCAGTCCTTCCGACGGTGAATAACTTTGGAGGTAATGGCGGATCGCCAGTTGCGCTCTCCGAAATCAGATCGTCCCAGTGTTCGGTTGCGGTCGATAGCCCTCCGAGTTTCGCCGTCAGGGAAATCTTTGTGGCAATCCACTTCCCGATACCTGGATATTCTCTTAGCCAATCCGCGAGTTTAACACCATCGATGACCCGAATCAGTTTCCATCCTTTGTCTTTCCTTTGTTCCAACCACTTTGTTTGCTCGGGTTCGTTCCAATTTTTTGAGCCCGATGAACGGGGAGTCACGAATACGAATGAGGAATCCGCGCGTTCCTTATCATCGATTTCGTCGGTTCGCTTCTTGAAATCATCAGTTGCCTTGCTCTGAGGATCGGCTCCAGTTCCGATTTCCCAATAAGACTTTCCTTTTGGCACGAACTCGAGAAAACCCTCGTCGGTTTCAACCATTCCATCCCATCCGGGCTGGTTCACGGCATCGCCATATGGGATTCTACAAACTACGAGATTGGGACATGACTGCTTTACAAGCCAATAGACCAGTTCTGGAACAACCGCTTGGCTGTCTCTTGTCGGCGCGTAACGGTCTAGGTCTCCTGCTTGAACGATATGAGTGTGATCCATGCTTACACCTCCCTATTAATTGCATGAATAGCGGCAGCGTTCATTTCTGTCTTTTGAATAAGCGCAATTGGTAAATCTATCCGCCGAACGACTCACATCATCGGCCCCGGTTTTTTCTGCGACCTCATAATCGCCATCAATTTTTCCTGATTCGATATTCATTCATGCGTCCTTCACATATAACGACGAATTCAGGGGCGGCGTGGGCTGAAGCGAAGCGGAAGCCCACGCCGTCCGCTGGAATGATGGGTTGGGCATCATGGTTGCTGTGAAACTCTGCGGTCAGAGGCGAATGGCTCCAGCAATGGGAATTGGCGCTTACAGCAATAAGCCACCTTGTCGTATATATTTTTATCTCCGGTTGTATGAGCTGCCATACACAAGTAAATATTTCCAGTTGATTGCTTAGAAAAAACCAGCCATTCACCTGTTATGCGTTTTTCATTGCTTCTTTTTTCAATAGTTCCCTCGACGACGTTATGAACCAGATTATCGATATGCTTTTGTTCTATAATAGAACCTTCTGGCCCCATTGATTTATCCCATATGACTTTGACACTCCTGTTAATTTCATTTTGAATGTTTGGAACAAGGTAGTGAGCAGAAAAATAATGCTGATGCCAAAGTGGGAAAAGTGGTGGGTGCTTGAATTGTGTAGCTTCTTTTGTATAACCATCACCATCTAATGCTTCAAGTCGTGTAATTTGATCAATAATGTGCGTTGGATCAATTCCGAATAAATCCAAATTCAGTAACAAATCAACAATCAAAATTTCTGAATAACGATTTGGTATGAGGTTATCAAGTCCATAACACTGAACAAACTCAGACCTTTTCTGTCCATCAATCCTTCTGATTTCACCATTTACAACAATATCGATATTCAATGTTCGAAATTGGCTCATGCCTCTTCTCCGGGCTTTGTAGGAATAATTTTTAAAGGGTATTGCGTATATAAAAGATGCCTAACAACAATTGTACAATCTGTATAAAACAGTAAACACAGATTGTTTCTTTCCGTATAAAGAGTTTTGTGACTTCTTGTATCACATTTAAACTCTGTCATACAAACCTCCTTTAGGTCATAAGCTAATTGTTGCTTCCGGTTTATACAGATTGTATAACCGGACTATAATCCATCCATCGGGCTACGTCCCCCATGGCCGCCTCTGTTCAAGACAGTCGATATCCCGCACGCGCAGGCGCCTGGGCGTTCGAACAGTATCCACCTGGGTATTTGCCACAGTTGGCCGGGAATCGAATTGTCTCATAATTGACTGTTCCGCATGGACAATCCGGGTATTTGTTGTCAACATTTATTCCTCAGCTCCTTATATACATTTCCGATATAACCGGAAAATTATGATATACTCCTTTTGAGAAAGAAAGTCAACCCCCCCCAACACTTTTTTAAAAAATGAGTATTTCTACCTACTTTCATGCTTTTGGCCTTCCAAAAAAGATTGTTGCTTTGGCGTTTTGGGATGAGATGAACGACGGCGGCATTCAAAGGGGGCCATCATTTGCCTGTCCCCTTCCCCTCTTGCGGCTATCTCGAACATATGGGCATGGGCGTACCCAGGAAGATCATCAAAAAGATGCTGGAGCATAATGGAACCATACCGGAACTGATAGAGGACGGCGAACGGTTTATTGTCCGGTTACTCGCCTAGAAGGTCACGATGGGACAATCTTAACGAGCGAAGAGATGCGAAGAAAAAGGTAATTTGATGCCAATGGTTGGTAGGGGAGTACCCTGGGGTTTTTTTTGATTGTCCGCTATCCAACTACCTTGCCTGGTTATCGGGTTAGGGGATAATCAGGTACAAAAATTGTTAATCTTTCATCAGTCCTGGCTTTTCTTAAATCCCTGATATAGTGATCAGCGCCATTTTTCAATTCCGGGTGATCGGTATTTTCCCAGGCCCCGAAACTGGAATTAATTCCCTCTTTATATTTTGCCGTCCTGAGGTAGCTATTAATCGCCTCGATTATAAAAGCTGTAAAATTCATTTTTTTCTCCTTCATTATCGGGCGCATCTCTCTTAAAACTTCAACAGGAAACCTTACGGTTTTCACAACACGTTCCATGATATTACCTCCGCTTTTGTGAATAATAATACAAAAGGATATTCCTGTCAATACAATTTTTAATTTTTGTATTACACCGGGTTCCTCTTTGTTTGGGACCATCATTTGCCTTTCCCTTTCCGCTTCTATCTCCCATTAGCCATTAACAATTGACAATTGACAATTATCCTCCCCCTCCATTAAATTTCAGGGTTAGGGGATTCCTGGCTGTCCCGTTTTTTTTCCCTATCCTGCGAAACTGCCGTGTCTATGTTTACAACTGCCGTGGCCATTTCCGCATCCGCCGTGGTCATTTCCGCATCCTGTTTGCCGATTTCCGCAAAACAGATGCCGATCGAGGCAATTTTTTGCCGGTCTCCGCAAAATAGATGGCGATTTCGACATGCCTTTTGCCGACTTCCACAAAGTGGATGCCAATTGAGGCAAAATTTTGCCAATGACGGTAAATTTTTGCCGATCGATGCCAAACTGGTTGCCGGTTTCCCCATCCTGTGTGCCGATTTCCGCAAAACAGATGCCGATCGAGGCAAATTTTTGCCGATTTCCGCAAAATAGATGGCGATTTTAACATGCACTTTGCCGCTATCCGCAAAATGAGTGCCGATTAAGGCAAATTTTTGCCGATTGAGGCAAAATTTTGCCGCTGCCGGGGCCATGTTTAAGTCTGCCAACGCCAATTTTTAATCCGCCGCTAAAACAAATTCTTAGCCACGGACTAACACGGACTTCCCTTACCATCGACTAACGAATAAAAAAGGCTCTTTTTTTTCCAAAACCTTATAATTCGCAAAAATTTTGTAGTAAAAAAATTTTTTTTATGATAAAATGCACTTCGGGATGTAATGTATCCCCAGGTTGGTACTTGAATTACTTGATGAGGAAAATATAATGAAGACTTATCCAAAATTGCCATTATTAACAGCGATCCTTTTATCCCTTTTCCTTTTTCCCCTGCCGGCGTCAGCCATGCAGGTGAAAGTAATCGAAAAACGGATCGATATCCGGGAAAAACCGGATTTGACAAGCACTGTCCTTGTGCAGATTGACAATGGAACCCTGCTGGATGTGAAAGAAAAAGCAGGGGAATGGTACTGCGTGTTCCTCCCGCAAAAAAATACCGGGGGCGCAACCTTCGGCTGGGTATATCAAAACCAGGTTGAAGCGGTTAAGGAAAAGAAAAAAGACCGCCTCTTCCTGATGGGCATGGGCATGTTACGCTTTAACTGGGCCAATGTCAAAGGCGATGAGATTCGCTTCCGCTACAGCGACCTGGGCCTGCCGGCGGATTTTTCCACCCGCGAACGGGCCTCGTTCATGGTGGACGGCACCTTCGGACACCAGGCGTACACCATCAACGGCCACCTGAACTATGACCCGGAAAACCGTATCACGGAACCGGCCCTGGAATTCTTAGTGACGGTGGGCAACGAAAAAACCTACCTCTCGGTGGGCGATTACCAGATGGGCGTGATGATGGATTCGGTGTTCTCCAGGTACTACCACCCCTTCCGGGGCGTGGTGGTGGGCGCCAGGTCCAACCGCCTGGGCGTGGAACTGATCGGCGGCCTCTCCAGGGGCGAAGCCGGCCTGGATGAATTTCCCGCCGACGCGGGGTCCGGCCCTTATTATTTGCAAGACTCCCCCATCCTCAGGGGCAGCGAATCGGTCTTCCTGGTCACTAAAAGCGCCGCTAACCCGGACCTGGAACTGAAACGCACCGCCCTGGTCAGGAACCGCGACTACTTCATCGATTATGACCGCGGCGCCATTATCTTTAACTACTCGCTTTATTCCTATGACGAGCTGGGAAACCCGGTTTCTATCCTGGTAAGCTACCAGTTCGAATCCCTGGCCGGCAGATTTACCCGCGCCGTCTACGGCGTTCGGGCCTTTGCAGTGCCCCTGCGCATCCTCAAACTCAACGTGGCCTATATCGCCGACGCCAACAAAGACCAGTCCCTGGGCGATATTTTTAAAAACTCCAGGGGCATCCTGACCCTCGGCCTGAACGTGGATTCCAAACCGCTGGCCTTTTTCGGCGAATATTCCTTCAGCACGGAACCGGCCGTTGAAAAACAAACCGCGCTTTTCGGCGGCGGTATCCTCAAAATATCGAAAAAACTTCGCCTGTTCTTCAACTCCTGGTCCCTGGACGCGGACTTCCCCACCTTTGCCAATAAGCAATTGCAATACGGCTACAGCCTTTTCCAAATATTCCCCACCTACGCGGAACGGAATATTTACCTTTCACCTTTTCAATTTACCCGCAACCTGGGCGCGGAACTGTATCCTTTTTCCCTGGCCCGCCTCTCGGTAGACGAAACCGAGACGCACGGTTTCCTGGAATGGGAAGATAAAGCCTTCCGGTTAAGCATGGGGTACGGTACTCGAAATGAACGCAGCACGGACATGAGAACAAATACCCTTTATTTTTCGGCGTTCTATAACGGCGAAGCTACCAAAGCCTGGGGGAAATTCGGGGTAGATGCGTCCCATAACCCCGGCAGAACCGAAGTGGACTCGCGTAACGATGATCTTTTGATCGGGGTGCGCCGGCGGGTGAAAAAATTTCGCAACGGCGATATCTTTGTCCAGGCCGATTTCAAAAGCGACTGGTTTAACGATCTGCTGGACCTTTACTCCGACACGTATTACCGTACTTATTCTATTTTTGCCGAGTATCTTACCGGCAGCGAAGGCTATTTTGCCGGGTACAGGAAGGAAATCCTGACGGAGAAAAGAGATAACCGCGATATCCTGGATGCCGATGTGTTCGAATTGGGCGTCCGCAAGCATGTGTATAAAGGGTTTTTCCTGGATTCCCGCTACCGCAAAGAGGAAGGGACGCGGGAAAACGTGAAGATGTCCAATGAAATTATTTCCCTGGGCGCAGGCGTAGAAAGTAAGATTTTCCGCGCCATGGCGCGTTATGAAATCCAGGTAAACAAGACCAATGAGAACGAAGGCCGGCGCCGGTTGTGGTCGCTTTTCCTTTTCGGTTCACCCCTGAAACGGATGAGCATCAGCCTGCGGTATTACAAGCAGCTTGGGAAAGAACAGGTCCCGCTTTCTTTGAATGAACATGCGGAAGAGGAATTGAGTTTGCGGTTTTTATGGAGACCCTGGAGTTTTCTTAACCTGTATTCGCAGTGGCGTTACGATACCAACCTGGAACTTTACCCGCCGTTGGACCGCACCAGGAGCAACTCGATCGCTGAAGTCCACGGTCTTAAATTGACGTTATCGAAACGATTGGAGTTCCTGGCCAATTATAAATTGTTGAAAGTCTGGGGTCCCATCGATAACAGGAAATACGCCGCGGCGGCGGAGATGGGGTACTTGTTGTTCAGGCATATCCGGTTGGGCCTCGGGGTCGAGCGCATCGATTTCCGGGACAAGGTAACCACAGAAGCCAATTATAAATCCACCGTGGGTTATTTTAAGTTGGTGGCGTTGTATTAAAAGAGGGCCACGGACAATGTGGCAACATGGACGAACACGGACAAAAATGGAGTTTACAATGAATAGAATAAAATCCATCAAACCAATAGCCGCCGTAATATTTATTTTTTCGGCGGTGTTTTTTAGTTATATGTATGGCGCTGATGCCAGGTCTTTCCCGGTAACGGCCACTTATTGCGACGGCAGTACGCTGGACATCTATCCGTTTAGCTTTGTCACCCGCGGCGATGGCTCTACTTTTAACTGCTATGAAGTAACGGCAACCCCCATCGCGGGTGGTTACTCCTATGGGTTTGAGGACGCCACCGATTATGATTACAATGATGTTATCATCGAATTGTGGATCACGGGAAACAACACCTCCAACCCCATGGCCCATGTCAAATATGTATCGAAGGATGCGTCTTATATGCATTGGCTGCATGTGGTTTATAATGGGACGCAGCAGTTGGTGTTCAAGGCCGAAGAGTCGGCGCCCGGGGCCGTATTCGATATTGCTTTGCCTACAAGGGAATGCCCGGATTACGAGGTAAAAGCGGCCCCACCCCACCGTACCATCGATGCGGGCGACGACACTTTTTATACGATAACGATTAAAGCCGATAAGGGCTTTACCGGCGATGTCTTTTTGAGCGTCGGCGGCCTGCCCGCCGGGGCTTCGGCTTCCTTCGATAAGAATCCTTTACCGGTCACCGGTGAAGCGAAAATGAATATTACCACCAGCGAAAGCACTCCTCCCGGTATTTATACGTTAACTATTACCGGCACATCCGGGGATAAAAGCCATACCGTCGATGTGATTCTTGAAATAAAGGCCAAGCCGCCGGAACCGGATTTTACTATCGGGGCCACACCTTCCAACCGGGAGATTACGCAGGGCGAAGCCACTTCTTATACGGTAAACCTCACCGGCTTAAACGATTTTAATTCACCTGTTAATCTCAGCGTCTCCGGGCTTCCAACTGGGGCTGAGGGGACTTTCACGGTTAACCCGGTAACTCCCGCGCCCAACGGGGAATCGGTTTTAAATATCGTCACCACTGTTGCCGCACCCGCCGGGACCTATACCTTAACTGTCGCCGGCGAGGAAGGCGGCGGCGGAAAAACTCATTCCGCCGAGGTTACATTGAAAATAAATTCTAAACCGGCGGAGCCGGATTTCAGGATCAATGCCGCACCGTCAAGCCGGACCATCATTCAGGGCGAGGCTGCTTTTTATACAATAACCGTCAAAGCGTTCAACGGCTTTTCCAGTGCGGTAAATTTAAAAGTTTCGGGGCTCCCCACCGGGGCATCCGCGTCTTTCGATACGAATCCGCTGCCAGTTACCGGCGAATCGAAACTTAATATTACTACTACTATAAATACCACCATGGGAACTTATACCTTAACTGTCACCGGCGTATCCGAAGGCAAGAAACATTCCGAGTACGTCGCCCTGGAAATAAAAGCGAAACCTTTGGAAACGGATTTTACCATTGCCGCATCCCCGTCAAGCCGGTCCGTGGACCAGGGCGCCGCCGCCGATTATACGGTCACAATCAAGGCCATTAACGGTTTTGCCGGTGCGGTGAATTTAAGCGTCGTCGGTTTGCCCGGCGGAACTACAAGCAATTTCCAACCGACCTCGGTTTCGGGCAGCGGCGAAGCGAAATTAACGGTTACGACATCGAAAAATACACCGGTAGGGACTTACACCCTGACTATCACCGGCGAAGGGTCCAGCAAAAAACATTCCGCCGCGGTTAGCCTGACCGTGGGCTGCCGGGATTTTTCCATCCGCATCGATGCCGCCCCGGACAACGGCTTTGCCCCTTTGACCGTTCAATTGGAAGCAGTTATCGACATTACGGGCGAATTTTCAGCCGCTGATTTTCAATATAAATGGGACTTCGGCGACGGGGCTTCTTCCACGGAGCAAAAACCGGGGCATACTTTCAATGCACCCGGGGCCTATACCGTAACCCTGACCGTTACCGATTCCTGCGGGGTCAGCAAAACCGCCGCCAAAACCATCGCGGTGGGCGGCGTGGAAGCCGCCTTGCAAAAAACCGTCGATAAGACGTCGGCCAAACCCGGGGAGACGCTTGAATACCGGTTGATGGTCAAAAACAATTCAACGGTTGCCCTTACCGGGATACAAGTGACCGATGAACTGTCCCGGTACCTGGAATTTGTTTCCCAGGCCGGGGCAATGGAATTTTCGCGCCGGGAGCGCACGCTCCTCTGGAAAGGGACCCTCCAGGTCGGTCAGCAGGTGGAGATTCTATTTAAAGCCCGGATCGGGATCGAGGTTTTTGCCGGGAGCCGCATTGAGAACAGCGCGTCGTTGATTGCGGTGGAGTTGCCGAAGACGGTTCATTCCAACACCGTGGAGACCGGCGTCGCTTCCGAGCCCATTCCTACCTCCCGGGTGCGTTTTACCAAGCGTTCCGAAGTTCCCCAATCCGAAGTGGGCCGCGTTATCCGCTTTAATCTTACCATAGAGAATATGTCCAATTCCACGCTGGTATCTCCCCTGGTTGAAGATTACCTGCCCCAGGGGTTTTCGTATGTAGGTTCTTCCACCCTGTTGAATAACCAAATTTTCGCGGAACCGCGGGGGAATCGCCGGTTGGAGTGGCAACTGCCGCATATCAAGCCCGGCGAGACATTGACGGTGCGCTTCCAGGTGGTTATCGGGGCCGACGCTGCCCGGGGCAGGAACGTCAACCGCGCCCTTTTGCATACGGTGGATAACAGCGGGCAGGCCATTAACCTTGAAGCATCCGCTTTTATTAATGTATCCGGGGACAGTTTTATTTTTTACAGCTCGGTAGACGGTACGGTTTACCTGGACCGCGACGATGACGGTATGTATACCATGACCGATACGCCTTTGAAAGACATCGAAGTATGTATGTCCACCGGTCAGAAATCCATTACCGATGTCATGGGGCATTATTCGTTTGAGAGCCTATTTCCCGGGGAATATGCCTTGAACGTCAACCGGGCCACCCTGCCGGAGAAATACAGGCTCAACGCCCCGGCGCCCAAAGTGGTGGTATTGGCGGATGGTCTTTCCGATACCGTGGATTTTGGCGTGAAGTTTTCCGGGGATGACCCGGTTAAGAGCGCCCGTCTCGAAGGCCGGGTGTTTTTCGACAAGAACCGAGATCAGGTTTACGATCCCGGCGATGCTTTATTGGAAGAATTTAAAGCGGTATTGGATGACCGGGTCACGACTACCGGCAGTAAGGGAATGTTTGTATTTACCCATCTTGAACCTGGGGTTCATATGGTGGAAATTGTTTACGAAGGGCGCAGTGTAAAGAAACAGGTGAAGTTGGACAAAGAGTTCAATCACGTGGATATTGCACTGCCGTTTACGGGTCTTAAAATTATTGTAACGAGTGAAGAATAAAAAGTTTTTGGAGGTGTCGGAACCTCGCCCTCCGTGAGGGCTTTTTTCAAAAAGGTTCTGACCCACCGGAGGTTATATTAAATTGTAAATTGAGGGTAAGAATATGAAAAAGACAACAAAGGTACTATTATTTATGTGGATGTTATTCATGATTTCCTTTGGTTTGATGGCGCAGAGCCCCGTCATAACCGGCGACAGCACCATCAACCAGTGCGAAACCAAAACCTACAATATCGGTATCCTGAACAATACCAGCAACCCGTTGACGGGCCTGAAGATCACGGCAAAGATTGGAAATCTGACCGGTTTTTCCTACGTAACCGGTACGGCCAGTATCGATGTAGATGGGGGAGCCGCGTTCTGTACCGTGGACCCGGTAATATCCGGTACGGACCTATTGTGGGACATCGACGCAGTATGTCCGGGCAGTCCTTTTACCCTCAACAATGGCAGTACGCTGAACATCTCCTTTAGCCTGGCAACGGATTGCAATGCGGTATCAGGGTCGCTTAATATTCATTTCGAGTACAATATCGGCGGCACGCCGATGACTGATGATACAGGGGCGCACAGTATCCAGGTTTTACCCGGGGGCATTACCATCAAAAAGACCCCCAATGTTATACCCCAGGAACTGTGGCAGAACGTGACCTGGACATTGACCATAGAGAACACCGGTTTTGGCACTATAAAGAACGTGGTAGTGACCGATGAAATGGGAGTAGGGTTGGCGTATGTATCTTCGACCCCGGCCGGGGTCAATGCGGGCCAGACCACCACCTGGGGTTCCGCTGAAATCCCCGGGTTTTCGTCCATGAACCCCGGGCAGATAATCACCATCGATATAACGGCGCAGGTCATTGCCTGCGAGAACCTGGAAAACAAAGCCGATGCGCGGTGGGGCTGCGACTTGATAACCCCTTGTTACAATACGGCCGCCACGCTGCCGCCTTCCACGGCCACGGCCTCGGTGCAGCGGATCGTAAAGACGCCCTTGCTCCAGTACACGCCGCCCAATGTGTCTTTTAATTATTGCGATGATTATGCGGATGTCGGTTTTACCATCACGAATATCGGCGACGGCAGGGCGCATGATGTGTGGATCGGCGTCGATTTCGGATCATTAACCGTATCCGATGTATCGGCCGGCGCCATATATAATAATGTAAACAAACGCTTTGAGTTGACCGTTCCCCTGCTGGGGGCGCCCGGTCCGGGCAATACCTATGATCTTAGTTTTCGTTTGAATTTTAATACCTGGTGCGGCGGGAGTTTCCCTACCGGGGAGTTGTTGTGGCAAACCGTGTATAATGACGACTGCGACAACCCATTTTATCCGCCGGTGGAACTCAGCGTTATTAATCCGCCCGCCAATAGTTCCGGGCTGACGGTGGGAAAGACCGGCGCCCCGGCGACGGTGCAAATCGGGGCGCAGATTACTTATACCATTACTTCTGCCTATTCCGGTGCGCTCAATTGCGGCAGCGGCGGCACGGGCGACGTGACGGTGGTGGATGACCTGCCGGATGGATTTACCGTATTGGATGCCGGGGGAGGGACCTGGATTCCCGACAGCGGCGGTACGGGTGGGACCGTCACCTGGACATATACCCCACCGGCCACTTTAAACACAAGCATCACGGTGCAGGTTCCCAACCGGGCCGACTGTGAAACCTATTGTTTCAGGACGTTTGCCAACACTATCATGGCCACGGTGGTGGACTGCTGCGGTTGTACGCTTAGCGATGACGATTCCCAGACCACGGCCATCGAATGCGAAGAACTGGTGGATTCGGAAAAAACAGCCGTACCGGCTGTCGGTATCCGCTGCGGCGAGATTCAATATACCAACACCTACACCTTTGCCGATAATGCGGCCCTTGATTCAGTGGATGTTTCCCAGTTGGTGTTCCGGGAAGACGCTGATCACGAACAGGAATATGTTGCCGGTTCGCTCCAGGTTACCCTGACGGGGGCCGGCGATATCACCGCCTGCGCCCTGGCGGGTATGACCGACGCCACCCCCGGGGCCGGGGGAACCCTGGACTTCGATTTCACCAATTGCAGCGCCTATGGGTCGGTGCGCAATAAGACCTTAACCATCACATACCGCTTGAAAATTACCGAAAGTACGGTGGGGGCGTGCGCCGGTTTGACTTTTTATTCCTGGTCCAGTCTCAATTTCGATCTCGCCAGCGGCTCCGAATGTTTGCCGGACGGCACCATCTACGAAACCACACCGGTGGCGGTGGAGCCCCCGGCCATGTCGCTTTCCATCAGCGGGTTGGGGCAGATCATCGATAAATGCCGGACCGAGACCATAACCTTGACCCTCACCCAGACCTCCGCGACCGCCAATCCCCGGGATGTGCGGTTGACGCTGTCCGGGCTTAATTATTATGTGGTGAACCCGGCGGCCACGGTTTGCAGCGGCGATGTGGCGCCCACTTCCTGTACGCCCACCCTGGTAGGGGATGATTATGTGTGGTATTTTGCCGATGGTTTTAACGGTTCCGGGCAGCGGGCGGTTCTCCAGTTGACGATCCAGAAGCGCTGCACCGGGGGCGGAGACCTGGCAGCCAATGCTTATTTCGACGATAATTGTCATGATGACGCCAATTATGACGATTCCTGTAATGTGAGCGCCACGGACAGCCCGTTATTGCTGTTAAGCGGCGACCTGTTGATCGAAAAGAACCCCGAAGTTTATTATGCTTCCACCAATACGGTGGAATGGAAAATATATGTGACCAACCGGGGCAATGGTTCGGCCTACAATGTGTGGATCGACGACGTCCTGGGGGCCGGTTTGGATTATTCATCCGCCGTGGTGGATAATATGACCGGGGTTACCATTACCGCCGACCAGGATCACAACGGCGGGGCCATTAACGGATGCACCATTGCCGTCGCGGAAATGACCGCCGGCCAGCGCCGTGAAGTCACGTTCCAGGCGACCCTCCTCAACTGTAACAACCTTACCAATGATGTCTCTACTTCCTGGGGATGCGTGGGGGTTAGTTGCCAGGCCGCGGTAAGCGATAGTTCGACAGTAGAGATTCCCAGGCCGCTGTTGATCAACACCAACGTGGTCACCACCCCGGCGGATGCCTGTTCCAGTCCCAGCGGCATGATTACCCTTAAGAACGCCGGGCAAACCACCTGTTACAACTTACAAATCACCGAAACCCTGCCGGCCGGTTTATTATATGTAACCGGCAGCACCCGCTGGCGGTTGAACGGCGGCGGGTGGAACGGTCCCAACGCCGCTTATGACCCTAATCCCACTGTTTCGCCGCTTAATTGGACCAAGACGGAAATACCCGGGTTAGCCACTTCCAACCCCGGGGATGTCATTGAGATAGATTATGACCTATCCGCCGCCTGTCCCTTTCTCGGCGGCAATATCACCGTGGCCACCAGTTACGAAAACCCCTGCGGCCAGGTATTTAATACCGCCGACAGCGTGTTCACCGTCGCGTTCCGGCAACCCCGGATCACGGTTACCAAAACCCGCACCAATGAACCCATCGACTGCGGCCAGTTAATCGAATGGACCATTACCGTTCAGAACACCAGCGGTTATACGCTGCCCATTATCTGGGTGGAAGACACCATGGATGCGGCGTTTACTTATAGTTCATCGGTGGGGGATCCCACGTATACTTCGGACAATGGTACGGTCAACGGCCAGGTGGTTACCTGGGAGGTCATGAATATTCCCCATAACGGGACTGCCACCCTGACCTTGCGGGCCACCACCGACACTTCGCCCTGCAGCCCGAACCTGGACAATACCGTGCTTGCCTGGTGGGGCTGCGGCGCAGTGGATGGTTCCTCCGCCACCAAACCCGGGGTCGACCCGCCGGACAACACGCTCTGTCTTACCACCAGTTCCACCAGTATAGTGCGCACCGAAACCCGGGAGCCGTCCGTGACTTTCATGGACATCGCCCTTAATCCCACTTCCATCGATTCCTGCGACGACTCAACCGAATTAACCGTCACCATCCAGAATACCGGCCCCACGGATGCCTCCAACGTGGACCTGGCGATTACACTGCCCACGGGGATTACATATAATCCGGGAACTTCCGCGGTTACTTGCGGCGGCGTCCTGGGCGATCCCGCTCCTGATCCGGTGGTGAGCGGGAACCAGTTGATTTATTACAATATATCGGACAAAGGCAATAACCTCTGCGATTTAGTGCAGGCCAGCGGCGGAAACGATACCCTCACCCTGGTTTTCAGCGTCCGTTCCAATTGCTATGTGACGGCCAATGTGGGGTTCCGTTTGTATTACTATGATTGCTGCGGCGACGCGCAGTACGATACCACCACCAGCGAAACCCTGACGTCGCTGTACCCGGCTTTGTCAATTACCAAGACCCCGCAGAACAACCAGGTGGATTGCGCTGCCAACCAGACCTGGACCGTTACCGTGACCAATAACGGCACGGGCAACGCCCAGGTGGTGCGCATCGAAGATACGTTGGGGAATTGGCTCGATTATGTGAGTTCAGCGCCCGCGGCAACCCCCATTCCCTCGGCCCCTACCCAGGTTTATGGTTGGGAGATCAATAACCTGGCTGCCGGGGCTTCGCAGAGTTTCGATATTACCGGCCAGTTGAACCCGGATGCGCCGCAGGCGGACTGCGCGGCAGCGCTTCGGCAAAATAATGTCCGCGCCATCTGGGGCTGCGGCGTCGCGGGGGACGCCGTGGACAACGATCCCAATACAACGGGCTATGATTGTACGTACGCTACCTGGGCCAATGCGACGGCGGCCAGCCTGGCCATGCCGGACCTGGCGGCGACGGCCATTACCCCGGCCATTTCCTGTACATCGGACGGCGTGTTTAACGGCACGATTTCGGTAACGGTGCGCAACCAGGGCAACGGCATTGCTTCCGGCGGTTTCCAGGTCAGCATGAACGACGGCGCCGGTTGGACAGGCGTCGGTTCTTATGTCGGCAACCTGGCCGCCGGTGCGGAGACCACCATAAGCATCGATGTAACCTCCTGGGGCCCGGATTGCAGCCCCTGTACTTATAATTTTAGCGCCGCGGTGGACAGCGGGGATACGGTCTGCGAATGCCGGGAAGATAACAACACGTTTGGGCCTCAAGCCTATTCACCGTCCATTCCCAACTTACAGGTGGATAACGACACCCTGGCCATTACCTGTGTGGCCGACGGGCAGTACCGTATTTCCGGGACCGTGACGCTGCGCAATGCCGGGTGCGCAGGAACGTTGACCCAGGATGTGCCCATGCGGTTTACCCTGTTCAGCGGGGCCGGGTGCACCGGCGCCCAGGTGGGCCAGTGGACCCAGACCTTTACCGGCGTCAACATCGCCGCCGGGGCCGCGCAGATTTTTACCATAACCAATTATGACATCGCGGGGAACGCCTGCACCAGCGCTTCCGGCTGCCAGTTTTCCATCCGCAGCGAGGCGGATTATACCAATGTCATTTGCGAATGCGACGGGACCGATAATACCCGGTGCAGCGATAAGAACTTTACCCTCCCTGATTTGCGGGTGGTCAGCGACACCCTGGCCATTAGCTGTTCGGTGGATGGGCAGATTCGCATCCAGGGGGATTTGGTGGTAGCCAACGACGGGTGCGGCGGCAACCTGGCGACCAACATCCCCATCCGCATCCGTGTATACAACAACAATGCCGTCTGCAACCCCGCCAACCCTAACGGCAATCTTGTCTTTAACCAGGCCGGCGTCAATATCCCGGCCGGCGGAACCCAGACTTTTGCCATCAACCGCACCCTGAACCGCAACCTATGCACCTTATCCACCGGCTGCCAGGCGGCCCTCGGGGTCGAACTGGACTATAACAATACCATCTGCGAATGCAGCAACGCCAACAATAACTACTGTTCTCCCAACAAAACCGTATCCATCCCCGACCTGCAGGTCACCGGGGACGCGCTTACTGTAACCTGCTTGCAGGACGGCCAGGTCCGGGTTTCGGGGACGGCCACCATTGCCAACACGGGCTGTAATGCCGCGGTGGCCGGGAACTTGCCGGTCCGTTTTACGCTTTTCTCCAATATCAACTGCGGCGGCGTCCAGGTGGCCCAATGGACGGAAACCTTTGCCGGCGTCAATATCGCCGCCGGGGGCAGCCAGGTTTTAACCATTACCAACCGCGACATTGCTGCCAATATTTGCACCAATTCCACCGGCTGCCAGGTTTCCCTTCAAATCACAGCCGACCCGGGCTCAGTCATTTGCGAATGCAACGGCGGCAATAACACACGGTGCAGCAACAAAACCGTGAGCGTCCCGGACCTGCGCATCACGGCGGTTACCCCTTCCATTACCTGTACATCCGACGGCAGCCTTACCGGGACCGTACTTGTTACGGTCAATAACAACGGCTGCGGCGCGGCCAATAACATCCCGGCGAGGCTCACCTCCAATTGCGGTTATACTTTCGTCGATCAGACCGTGGCCGCCCTGGCCGCCGGGGCTTCCACCACCCTGACCTTCTCGTTTACACCAAACATTGCAGCCTGCACCTGTACCTTTACCGCCGCCGTCGACCCGGATAATGTCATCTGCGAATGCGACGGGACCAACAATTCCCTGGCCGCCGCTGCTTATACTTCCCCTGTGCCTGACCTGGTTGTCGGCGACATCGATTTCAGCAATATTGCCTGCGCCAATGACAATATCTCCGGCAACGTCCGGGTTACGGTCAACAACCAGGGCTGCGGGACCGCCAATAATTTCCAGGTATCTTTGGCCACGGACGGCTGCCTTAGTTTTAGCAACCAGGGCGTGGTTACTTTGGCCGCCGGGGCTTCCACCACCCTGACGTTTAATATCGGGGGATCGTGGGCCGATTGCACCGTTGCCGCCTGCCAGTTCACCGCGACAGTGGACCCCACCTCGGTGGTGTGCGAATATGACGGGACCAACAATACCCGTGTTGAAACGTATAATTCCACTTTGCCGGACCTGGTGGTGAACGATATCGATTTCAGTAATATCGCTTGCGCCAATGACAACATCTCCGGCAATGTGGTTGTTACTATATATAACCGCGGCGTCGGCAATGCGGCCAATTTCCAGGTCGCCCTGGCCACAGACGGCTGCTTGACTTTCACCAACCAGACCGTGGCCAACCTGGCGGCCGGCGCCACTACCACGGTTACTTTTAATGTCGGCGGTTCCTGGGCCGATTGCACGGACTGCGACTGCTTGTTTACGGCCACGGTGGACGCCACTAATACGGTTTGCGAATGCAACGGGACCAACAATAACCGTTCCGAAACCTACACCTCCACCCTGCCGGACCTCCGGGTCAACAGCGTGACGCCCACCTCCACCTGCACCAATGACAGTAATTTCCAGGGCGCGGTAACGGTGAACGTCTCCAACACCGGCTGCGGAGCGGCGAATAATGCCGTGGTGCGCTTAACTTCTTCCTGCGGTTACGTGTTTAGCGATCAAACCGTGAACCTGGCCGTGGGCGCCAACGCCAACCTGACCTTTACCTATACCCCCACCTGTCCCAATTGCAGTTGTACCTTTACCGCCGTCATCGACCCGGCTAATGTCATTTGCGAATGCAATGGCGCCAATAATAGCCTGACTTCCGGGGCCTTTAATTTGAATGTTCCTGATGTCACTGTGGATGCCGATACACTGGCGGTGGCCTGCGCCGCCGACGGACAGGTAACCGTATCCGGCCAGGTTACGCTGGGCAACCGGGGCTGCGGTTCCAATCTTATTGCCGATGTCCCGGTGCGGATTACCCTTTACGATAATACCGGGTGCGGCGGCAACCAGTTAGACCAATGGACCCAGACCTTCAGCGGCGTGAATATCGCCGCCGGGGGCGGCAGCCAGTCGTTTACCATTACGAACCGCACGATTACCGGAAATCTCGCGACCAATTCCACCAATTGCCGCGTCTCCTTGCGCGTGGAAGCGGATTACAACGACTCCATTTGCGAGTGCGACGGGACCAACAACAGTTACTGTACGGCCGATAAGAATGTGGATATCCCGGACCTCCATGCCACCGCCGACACCCTGGGCGTTGCTTGCGCCGCCGATGGACAGGCAACGATTTCGGGAACCGTTACCATGACCAACAGCGGCTGCGGTTCAAATGTGAATGCCAATATCCCGGTGCGTTTTACCCTTTTCGATAATACCGGCTGCGGCGGGAACACATTACTCCAGTGGACCCAGACTTTCAATGGGGTGAATATCGCCGCCGGGGGCGGGACCCAGGTGTTTCCCATTACCCCGCAAAACTTGATCTCCAACCTGGCGACCAATTCTACCAATTGCCGGGTTTCCATCCGGGTGGAAGTGGATTATACCAACAGCATCTGTGAATCCGATAACAGCAATAATACTTATTGCGCGGACAATAAAGCCGTGGATATCCCGGATATCGAAGTACCGTCCGACGCCTTAACCGTCGCCTGCTCAGCCGACGGCCAGGTTACGGTTTCCGGGACAGTGACATTGGCCAACAACGGCTGCGGTTCCAACCTCGCCGCCAATGTGCCGGTGCGCATTACCCTGTATGATAATACCGGGTGCAGCGGCAACCAGGTGGCCCAGTGGACCGAAACCCTTTCCGGCGTCAGCATCCCTGCCGGCGGCGGTACACAAGCACTGACCATTACACCATATAATATAACCTCCAACCTGTGCGCCAATTCCACCGGCTGCCAGGTTTCCCTGCGCATCGAAGCCGATTACACCGCTTCCATTTGCGAAAGCGATGGAACCGATAATGAACGTTGTTCCAATAAAACCATTGCCATCCCCGAATTAACTGTCAATAGCGTAACGCCCACCTCCACCTGCACTAACGACAGCAATTTCCAGGGCGCGGTTACGGTAAACGTCGGCAACACCGGCTGCGCCATTGCCAATAACGCGGTGGTACGCCTGACCTCTTCCTGCGGTTACGTGTTTGCGGATCAAACCGTGAACCTGGCTGCCGGGGCCAACACCAACGTGATCTTTACTTATACCCCCACCTGCCCCAATTGCAGTTGTACCTTTACCGCCGTCATCGACCCGGATGATGCTATTTGCGAATGCAACGGCGCTAATAATAGTCTTACTTCCGGGGCCTTTGCTTTGGATGTACCGGATGTGACGGTGGAAACCGACGCGCTGGCCGTTACCTGCGCCGACGACGGCCAGGTTTCCGTAACCGGGACGGTTACGCTGGGCAATCACGGCTGCGGTTCCAATCTTACCGCCAATGTGCCAATGCGCTTTACTTTGTTCAGCGGCAGCGGCTGCACCGGGAGCCAATTGAATCAATGGACCGAAACCCTGTCCGGCGTCAATATCGCGCCCGGCGGCGGAACCCAGACCATCGGCATTGCGCTTCATAATATCACCACCAATCTCGTGACCAATTCCACCAATTGCCGGGTCTCCCTGCGGGTGGAAGCGGATTATACCGATTCCATCTGCGAGTGCGACGGGACCAATAACGATTACTGCACGGCGGATAAAAATGTGGATATCCCGGATATCCGGGTCGCCGGGGATGCGCTGGGCGTCACCTGCGCCGGCGACGGGCAGGTAACCGTTTCAGGAACCGTCGCCATAACCAACAGCGGCTGCGGTTCCAATCTCAATGCCAATATCCCGGTGCGCTTTACCTTATTCGATAACATCGGGTGCAGCGGCAACACGCTGTCCCAGTGGACCGAAACCCTCAACGGCGTCAATATTACCGCCAGCGGCGGAACACAGATTTTTACCATTACCAATCACAACGTGACCGCCAACCTGGTGGCCAATTCCACCAATTGCCGGGTTTCCATCCGGGTAGAAGCCGATTATACCAATTCCATTTGCGAAAGCGACGGGACCAACAATACCCGTTGTGCCGACAATAAAGCCGTGGACATCCCGGATATCGAAGTACCGTCCGACGCCTTAACCATCGCCTGCTCGGCTGACGGCCAGGTTACGGTTTCCGGCACAGTGACTTTAGCCAACAACGGCTGCGGTTCCAATCTAACCACCGATGTGCCGGTGCGTTTTACCCTGTATGATGACGCCGGGTGCGGCGGGAACCAGGTAACGCAGTGGACGGAAACGCTGACCGGCGTCAACATCTCGGCCGGCGGCGGAACCCAAACGTTCACCATCACGGCTTATAATCATATAGCAAATATGTGCGCCAATTCCACCGGCTGCCGGGTTTCCCTGCGCATCGAAGCCGATTACACCGCTTCCATTTGCGAAAGCGATGGAACCGATAATGAGCGCTGTTCCAATAAAGCCATTGCCATCCCCGAATTAACCGTCAACAACGTAACGCCCACCTCCACCTGCACTAACGACAGCAGTTTCCAGGGCACGGTTACGGTAAACGTCGGCAACACCGGCTGCGCCATTGCCAATAACGCGGTGGTGCGTTTGACCTCTTCCTGCGGTTACGTGTTTGCCGATCAAACCGTGAACCTGGCTGCCGGGGCCAGCACCAACGTGATCTTTACTTATACCCCCACCTGCCCCAATTGCAGTTGTACCTTTACCGCCGTCATCGACCCGGATGACGCCATTTGCGAATGCAACGGCGCTAATAATAGTCTTACTTCCGCCGCCTTTGCCCTGGATGTACCGGATGTGACGGTGGAAACTGACGCGCTGGCCGTTACCTGCGCCGACGACGGGCAGGTTTCCGTCGCCGGGACGGTTACGCTGGGCAATCACGGCTGCGGTTCCAATCTCACCGCCAATGTGCCGGTGCGCTTTACATTGTTCAGCGGCAGCGGCTGCACCGGGAGCCAATTGAATCAATGGACCGAAACCTTGTCCGGCGTCAACATCGCACCCGGGGGCGGAACCCAGACCATCGGTATTACACTTCATAATATTACTACCAATCTCGTAACCAATTCCACCAATTGCCGGGTCTCCTTGCGGGTGGAAGCGGATTACAACGATTCCATCTGCGAGTGCGACGGGACCAATAACGATTACTGCACCGCGGATAAAAATGTGGATATCCCGGATATCCAGGTCAGCGGGGATGCATTGGCTGTTTCCTGCGCCGCGGACGGCCAGGTAACGGTATCAGGAACCGTCACCATGACCAACAGCGGCTGCGGTTCCAACCTCACCGCCGCTATCCCGGTGCGTTTTACCTTATACGATAACACCGGGTGCAGCGGCAATACCTTATCCCAGTGGACCGAAACCCTCAGCGGCGTCAATATTACCGCCGGCGGTGGAACCCAGGTTTTTACCATTACCGACCACGGCGTTACCACCAACCTGGTAACCAACTCCACCAATTGCCGGGTTTCCATCCGGGTGGAAGCCGATTATCCCGATTCGATTTGCGAAAGCGACGGGACCAATAATACCCGCTGCGCCGATAATAAACCGGTGGATATCCCGGACATCGTGGTACAGGCCGACAATACCGTATTCACTTGCACCGGCGACGGCCAGTTCAGCATATCCGGCAGCGTCACCCTGCAAAACAACGGCTGCGGTTCCAACCTGACCGCCGACATCCCGGTCCGCTTCACCCTTCATAACGACTCCGGGTGCAGCGGCGCCCAGGTGACCCAGTGGACCGAAACCCTGACCGGCGTCAACATCCCTGCCAACGGCGGGACCCAGGCGTTTACCATCGCCCCCCACGATGTGACCGCCAGCCTCTGCGCCAATGCCACCAATTGCCGGGTGTCCCTTAACATCGAGGCAGACTATACCGCCGTCATCTGCGAGAGCGACGGGACCAACAACACCCTGTGCAGCGATAAAACCGTTGCCATACCCAATTTAATTGTCAATACAGTGGCCAGCGAGGTTATTTGCCGGCGCGACGGCAGCCTCACCGGCACCACGGTCACAGTTAGCAACACCGGGTGCGGTGCCGCCTCCGGCGTAGTGGTACGGCTCTCTTCCGATTGCGGGTTAACCTTTAACGACCAGGTGGTGGACCTGGCCGCCGGGGAAACCAAAGAGGTCTTCTTCTATTTTACTTCCGGCATTGTTACCTGTACCTGCAATTTCACCGCCGTCATCGACCCGGATAACCTCATCTGCGAATGCGACGGTACAGATAATACCGGCGTATCCGCACAATCCATGCTCATCCCCGATATCGTTGTCCAGTCAGAGACCCTGGCTGTAAACTGCGTGGGCGACGGCAATATCCGTGTGTCCGGTACAGTTACCCTGGGCAACCGCGGCTGCGGCCCGAATTTTAACGGCAGCGTGGATATGCGTTTTACCCTTTTCAATAACACCGGCTGCACCGGCAACCAGGTGGCCCAATGGACTGAAACCTTGACCGGCGCCCGGATCCGTTCCGCCGGCGGAACCCAGACCTTTACCATAACCGCCCACGACATCGCCGCCAATTTCTGTACCAGTTCCACCAACTGCAATGTGTCCATCCTGGTGGAAGCCGATTACGATGGCCGTATCTGCGAATGGGACGGGACCAACAATACCCTTTGCACCGATAAAACCTCGGATTGCCTCGACCTCCAGGCCGAAAAAATCACTGCCGCCACTTCCTGTCAAGCGAATGGAACCATTAAAGGCGCTTTCACCATTACCATACGCAGCAGCGGCGGGAAACCCGTTACCCAGGATTTCAGCATCCGGGTGGACGACGGCAGCGGCTGGTCCGGCGAGAAACTCTACCACGCCGACCTGGGCGGTAAATTACCACTGGCCCCGGGAGAATCCTCCACCGTTACCTTTGACTGGACCCGCGATTTTACCGTCAAACCCTATATTTGCGAATTCAATAATATCGTTGCCGTCATCGATTCGCGGGACAACATCTGCGAATGCGCCGCGGACAATAATCAAACCACCACTACTTGCCTTCTCCCTTACCCCGACCTGGTGGTTAAATCCTTCTTGCCCGTATGTTCCGCCGACGGCCAGCGGCGGCTCCAGGCGACCATCGGAAACGACGGCTGCGGCCCGCAAAATAACGATTTTAATATTAATTTTACCGACCATACCGGGCAATCCCGCACGGTTTCCTATACCTCCATCGGGGGCGTACTGCCCCTGGGTAAAGGCGCTTCCGGTACGGTAACGCTGGATCAGTGGGCTTTCGATTGCTCCGCCGCGTCCACCGAGTACACCATAACCATGAATATAACCGGGACCACGTGCGACCTGGCCCCGGCCAGTAATACCTTCCACTGGACGCAGCCTGCCGATGAACCGGACCTGCTGATGGACAGCGTCGATTGGACCTGCAACGCCAACGGCTCCATTACCTTTAACGCCGTTGTTTCCAACCGGGGACACGGCGATGCAACCGGCGTCCAATGGGTTGGCTACGGACCCGATGGGAACGAAATATATTCAGAACAATTTAGCCTGGCCAAAGGGGAAACTAAACAGGTAACCTTTACCACCGGCGTATACCCCAAAGGCAAGGCCCTCACTTTCCGCTTTGTATTGGATGACAACAAATCCGTTTGCGAATGCGACGGGAGTAACAACGAGAAAATCGTAACCGTGAATTGTCCACGCCGCGGCGGCGAACCCGGTTTGAAAATCAGCAAAACCTGTCCCGCCGGACTCCAACCGGGCGGCCTTTTCAAATTCGAAATTCAAATCATCAACACCGGCGAAACCGATCTTGCCAATGTGATGGTGGAAGATTTCCTGCCCGAAAGGTTTAGTTATGTTCCCGGTTCCTCTTCGTTATCCGGCAAAAAAATCGCGGACCCGCAATTGGGAAATCCCCTGGTGTGGCAGATCGGCGATGTGGCCCTGGGTTCCAGTTTCACCCTGGTATACACTGCCGTGGCCGATGCGGATATCGATCCGGGCCGCTACTGCAACAAGGCCCGGGCCTCGGCCGTGGTAAAAGGCGACGTCAAAACCGTTACCACAGCCAGCGTCCAGTGCTGCACCGTGGTTACACGGGAACCCGGGGCCAACTGCTGTCTCAATGCCCGGGCCGGACTCATGGCCCCGTTCCATTGGCCCGAAGGCCCGCTTTCCTTTATCGAACCTTACTTCCACACCGAATCGGCCATGTTCACCGTCTATGCCTCCCTGAATCTCTGGAAAGACGACCCCCTGGAAAAAGAATCCATGCCGCTCTTTATAAAGGAACGGCTCCAAAACTATGCCCGTTCCACCGTCGAAGAATTCTACCTGGGTTCACGGTTGGGTCTTACGCTGCCCGACGGCACGCTCTGGCTTTCCTACGGCGGCGCATACCCGGAACAGGACGACAAAAATAAACAGGAAAAACGCTGGCTGCGCCACCTGGTCCAGGAAACCATGACCTCTTCCCAGGTGGGTTTCGAACTGCTGGCCCTCAATGAAACCCTGAAAATTGAGAAACGGGAAGACGTAGGGCAAAAAATACGCAGCATCATTAACATGAAGCTGGATTTCCTGTCGTCTTTCATCGATGACCTGCCCCACGGTTGGCAAATTATAGAGAAAAAGAAAGAAAAAGCCGGGGAAGGCGAAATCGCTGAACCGGTTACCGACGTGCGCAAAGCCATTAAGGAAAATATAAAGAAACTGGACGACAAAGCCACGCTTTTTGACAACGCCGCCCTGTACCTCTCCATGGTGGAATTGAATAAGAACGGTTTCAACGCCGCCGCCGGACTGGAAGAAAAACTGGGGAAACTGTTAAAACCCATCGACAATAAAGAGTTTGACCCGGCCAATCTCCGTGAAGAGTTTATTTTCACCCTGGCCCTGCTGCAAGCCGGGCAGAGTGAGCAAGCCAAAGCCAAAGTACAGGAGTTTGAAAAGATTTTAGCCGCGAAGAAACGCGAAGAAACGCGAAGAGAAGTATTGGATAACCTCAATGATTACGCCCTGGCAGCGGCCGTCGATTACAAAGCCGGTGGTACACAATATAATAAGATTAAGGACCGGATGAAAGAGAAATACTATATGAAGGATTCCGGTATCCTGGCGGATGTGCAGCCCGATTTTACCTTTAAATTAACCTTGCAGGGCATCGCTTCCCTGGTGCTTTCTTTCGACGCGCGGGAACCCAAAGAACAGGAGCAAAATGCCGCCATCTTGTACAGGATATTCGACGAAGTCGGGCTTTTCCTCAAGAAGCGCAACCTCAACATGGGCAACCCCTTATACAGCCTGTTGAAAAATTATCCTTTCTCCAAACCGCTGCTGCCGATCCTGTCTTTCACCAGGGCAAAACAAAGCATAGCGCCTGTCTTTTCCAGGGACGCCGTGGTCCATTCCACCCAGGTAAGGCCCCTGGGCGAAAACCTGATCCCGCGGACTTTCTCCAAAATCCTATCCCCCGGTTATGAGACCGGCGCTTCCCGTATTGCCGCGTTATCCTTTGCGCTGCAATATTACGGCGGCGTCCTGGCGGCGGACAACGAGCGGGTCGTCAAAGAAGAGGGCCGCAGCTTTAGGCAAACCGGCAAAGAATACGTCGATGCCCTGCTGAAAAGCGGCGCCGGCATCCTGTCTCACGACGGCAACACTTTGTTGGCTTTCGACAATATCGCCGTGAAAGGGCCCAAACAGGGCGAGTTCTCCATGGAACCCTTAAATTCCGGGACGCGGTTCTCCACGGAAACCCTGGCCAATTATCTCCTGGCTGAGAAACTCTATGTGCACGGCGACGGCCGGTATGCGGAAACCGTGCGCAACCTGATGACTTATCAAGCCCGCATCGTGGCAAAATTCCAGGAGACCGGTTACGTCCCGGAGAAATTCGATATCCATATCGACCGGGAAACCGACCGTATCACCCTTATCCCCTCCAAAGAACCGGCTTCAAAGATGACTGTGGCAAAGTTTTTCCACCTGTTCCCGGCGGAAAAGGATCGCCTGTTCCTGGGGCCGCGGCTCGAAACCGCCGTTGGATTGATTGCACCGGAAGACCTTATTTTCCTGGATGCCGTACCCGAACTTATTCCTTATTTTAAGAAAGAGATCAAGGAACTGGTGGACGCCAAAGATTCAAAGGTTTCTTTGGGCGCCGCCGACGTCATCGGTAGGAGAATGTTGAAGGACAAGGCCGACAAAATCCGCGAATCCGAGGAAAACCTGGCCAGGCATTGGGACAGGGATGCCGTATTCCCCAAATCCGACCGCATCGAGAACATTGAAAAAGGATTGATTTACCATCATGAGCCTCAGCAATTCATACTTTTCCTGTTGGCCGTGAAGGATACCGATGATTTCCGGTTTAAGCGGACATTAAATTTCTTTACTTACCTACTGGAAAACGAGTGGGGGGTGGAGAACAATGATGACCGTAAGTTTGTCACTTTGCCGTCGCAGGAGTACCAGGTGTTCAAAGAGGACCCCCGTGAAGAAGCAGAGCCCGGGGATATATTGACCTTTAAAGTCAATGTGGCCAACGTCTGTCCGCAGGGTTTCGGGGCCGCCCGCGATATCCCGGCGTTGTATCTCAAGTCCCTTTTCACACCGCCCTTGCTGTACGCAGGGAGCCAGGTAGTTGACGGCCTCGATATCCTGGGCGATTTCCAGTGGCGTTACGGTGGGCTGGTGGAAGGCGCTGTCCTGGATTACACGTACCAGGCGTTTGTGCCTTATGATTTCAACTATGATTTCATCGATGGGACCATATACGCCGATGGACGGCAGGGGTTCCAGGATTTCGGGCCGGAGACCGGGGCCGGGGACCGGTGCCAGGACACCGAGGCCATGCAGCGGTTACGCATTACCCCTTATACCGTTATCCAGGGGTTGGTCTACGAGGACAGGAATGTCAACGGCGTTAAAGATGTCGGCGAGCCGGGGATACCCAATATCTTGATCAAAGACACCCGCGGTCGTATTTTGCGCAACGACGCCGAAGGGAGGTTCAGCGTGTTGGCCGGGAACGAGCATGAAGGCGTGCAGGTGGAACTCAAATCCATCCCGCCTAATTTCCTGTTGACAGAGAATCCAACGCGGTTAGTGAACCGGCATTACGTCGGGGAAATCTATTTCGGGCTTATCCCGTGCAAAACCGTCGCCGGTTTCGTTTACATCGATGAGAACGGCAATGGCGAATATGATGCCAATGAAGTCAGGCCGTCGGCGGTTACGCTTAGCGCCAGGGATAAACAGGTTGTTACAAGCAAGGATGGTCAGTTCATTTTCCGGAATTTGCCCGAGATGTGGCAGGAGTGGATCAAGATTAGCGAAACCCAGTTATTTTATAAGGAAGACGTAAAGAAGATAAAAATCCATATAAACAATTAATTCCGTTTAATTTTGATATTTGTCGTAGGGGCAGGTCCCAGACCTGCCCTTTTTGTTTTATATTTTCAGTAGAAAAAATGTCGGTTCCCATATTTGACTTATATCCATTAATATGGTAAAGATATCTCATAGGAGAAAGCAATGATGAGTGTAATGAGTTTGACGCAAATCGAAAGTAATATCGGTATGCTGCCGCGTGAGGATCAGATGCTGCTGCTGGAACGGATCATTCACCGTCTGCGAAAAATGAATATAAAAGAAAAAGACAACCTGGAAGGTCAGTTAGCTGCAATGGCTTCCGATCGGGAAATTCAAAATGAATTACATAAGATAGATGAAGAATTCTCGGTTGCAGAATCTGATGGGTTGGGGAATTTTTAGTGATCCAAAGAGGTGAAATTTATTTTGTTGATTTAAATCCGATAAAAGGGAGATAGTTGAAGAGACTGTTCGATATTGTCTTGATTTATAAAGGTTCAAAACCAACCTTTCAAAATTTCAAAATATCTTTTAATTCTTACCTTCCCCATCGTTTCCTCCTGGCATTTTCCCGGTACAGGTATATAGGAAGGATATTTTACCTATTCCTTTCCATTTTCCATTTAACCGTAGGGGCAGGTCCCAGACCTGCCCCCACCAAACAAAAATTCTTTCTAATTGTTAATTGCCAATTGTTAATGGTTAACGGTTAATGGAAGCGGGCACCCGGCAGGGGAGTTGACAGGAGATTGCTTTTGTATTATATTAGAATCAAGATGAGGAACAAAATAAAAACAAAACCGAGTGAGGCAGAAAATGCTGAGTAATTTTACAGCCAAATATAGAAAAATAGATTCAGGGTATATGGGGCAGATCGTCGAATGGCCGGAAGTAGTCACTGAAGGAGAAACGATCGAAGAATGCAGGGAAATGCTTGAAGATGCATTAAGAGAAATGATGCTGGCATTTATCGACTTAAAAAAAGAAATCCCTGTGGGAAGAGTATTATATGAACCGATTGCAATTGAAGTCCCGGTTGCTGCCGAGGTATAGCGATTTAAAATGTCTGTAAAACGAAAAGAGATCATTACTTATTTTGAAAAAAATTCCTTTTTTTTACTGAGAGAGGGAAATAAGCACTCGATATATACCAATGGCGATAAAACTGTCCCGGTCAAAAGGCACAAAACCATCGATAGAATTACAGCAAATGAATTATGTAAACAAGCTGGATTAAAGCCAAAATTCTAAAGGGGCGGCCACTTTCCCAAAATTTATTGCTCCCTATGCGGCAATTTCCGTTTTTTTTCATTCCCCACCCCATCCTGAAGAGGCAAGGAGGACTTCTCACTCCATTTTGTTTCCTTCTAACGGGTATCTTACCCCATTTCAACTGGTAGGAAAGGGGGCGGCAACCGGTAGGAAATGGGTCGGCAATAGGTAGGAAAGGGGTCATCCAGTGGTAGGAATGGTGGCGGAAATAGGTAGGAAATGGGTCAGAAAGTGGTGGGAATGGGGGCGGCAAGTGGTAGGAAAGGGTAGGTCAGGCGTAAGAACGGCGTCTGTTATGCGTATGTTGGAGAAAATGGACCGAGTTTTTGCCCAACCAAGCAAAAGTTTTGATCAAACTTTTTCAAAAGTTTGGCCCCCGGCAGGGGGTGTTGTAGGGGCGTTACCGGCGGCCCCTGTGCTTGCCCTTTATATTTTAATAGGAAAAGGGCGAACACGGGGGTTCGCCCCTACCAAACAAAAACTTTTTCTAATTGTTAATTGTTAATTGTCAATTGTTAACGGTTAATGGCTAATGGAAGGTGGCCCCTGCAGGGATTTTTTTCAGGGAGGCTGGAAATTACCATTAAAAACTGTTACAATATGTCGGTATTTAAAAATAAGTACCGACATTTTGTAACAAGGTGAAGACGCCATGAAAACTTCAAAAGTCAGCGAAGTCGTTGAGCTTATAAAAAGAGGCGGTATCCTGCGCCCACGGGACCTTGATGCCTATAGTATCCCACGGGAATACTTCCGCCGTCTTTACAGGGATGGTATCATCGATAAAATCGGAAGGGGTCTTTATACTCTTAGAGACACCAATATAACCGAAAATCACAGCCTAGTGGAAGCATGTAAAAAAATACCCAATGGTGTCATATGCTTACTGTCGGCATTGCATTTCCATGACCTGACCACTCAACTTCCTTTTGAAGTCTGGATTGCCATCGATAATAAAGCAAGGAAACCAAAACAGGAAAACCTGGCCCTGCGGGTAGTAC
>Ga0315278_10000358_pt1 | contig 40474 bp, 26 predicted proteins | sample YL17G06_0_MG_FD_203880 | JGI IMG/M metagenome (GOLD analysis project Ga0315278, IMG submission 203880) | Sediment microbial communities from Yellowstone Lake, YNP, Wyoming, USA - YL17G06_0 | ecosystem: Environmental > Aquatic > Freshwater > Lake > Sediment | place: USA: Wyoming | collected... | reverse complement strand
AGCTTTCCACAATACGTCATTTCCACAAAACAGGTATCTTTTTAATAAAAAAGAACAGGATATAAAATAACAAGAAGTTCCCAGAACTGACAGGAAAGCCGATCCTCAAATCTGGGGCGCGCGCTTAGGAAGAATGAAACATAGCACGAGAAAGCTCACCATTTAATTTGACATTAGAAACCAATTATGTTAAATTCTCAGCATGGCCGATAATTCAAAGAGGTTAACTTGATCGATGATTATTTGAAGTGGTTGAAGGAAAAAATCGTCATAAACCCCATCGGCGAATGGTTCGAAATAACCACCCCTTTTTTAAACAGGCATAATGATTATATCCAGATTTATGTCAAAATCGAAAATAACGATCGCATCATCTTAACAGACGGCGCCGATACTTTAAATGACCTGGAACTAAGCGGCTTCAATCTTAATTCCCCACGAAGAAAAAAAGAACTGGACATTATTCTAAACGGCTTCGGCGTGACCCTGGATGAAAAAAAACTGGTTACGGTTTCAGACAAGCGCTCCTTTCCTGGAAAAAAACATAACTTGATCCAGGCCATATTGGCCATCGATGATCTATACGTATTATCCGAGCCCAAATTCATTTCTTTCTTTTTGGGAGATGTGGAATATAATATTTTCCAATACTCCTGGAGAAAAAAAGAAGAACTAAAGTCGAAATTACTCTATTAGATATCTTCAATGCCATAAGAAGAGCCACAAAAACACTGGAAACAATTGCCAGGGAATACAAATAAGCCGCGAAGAACGCGAAGGACCGCGAAAAAAAATCCTTGTAAAAAATCGACATTCGGCATTAAAAATCGATAAACAGCTCAAAAGATTGCCATGCAGCACAAAAAATTGATCATCGGCTCAAAAAATCGACATGCAGCACAAATTATCGATGAACAGCACAAAAAATCGATAAATTACAAATAAAATCGATCGTCGGCTCAAATGATTGACATGCAGCACAAAAAATTGATCATCGGCTCAAAAAACCGACATGCGGCACAAATTATTGATGAACAGCACAAAAAATCGATGATCGGCGCAAAAAATCAGTAAATCACAAATAAAATCGATCATCGGCTCAAAAAATTGATATGCAGCACAAAAAATCGACATGCGGCACAGAAAATCGATTCCCGGCGCAAAAAAATTAAGGAATACGAAACTTTAAACCGATATATCCGTATGTACCTTATTAAAACAATTTCAATTGATCGCGAGGTGAATTATGGATAGAACAAAGTTTCTCAAAAAAATCGGCGAAAAATTGCAGGGCATCCGCAATTCTGTAAACTTGAAAAATACAGAAATGGCCGACCGCATCGGTATTGAAAGAACCACTTACCATAAATACGAACAAGGCGTAAATTCTCCCCATATCACTTTCCTATACCAATTAGGCCAGGCTTTCGATATTTCCATGGACTGGTTGATCCTCGACCGCGGCCCCATCCATTACCAGGAAAAAGAAATCCCCACCCCGGAAACCGTTCCACCTATAGCCCGGGAACGCGAAGTGAAAGAACTCCTGGACTATATGGAACGCAGCCCATTATTTCGCCATGAAGTGTTGGTCATGTTCTACAAATTTAAAGATCAATATAAAGGAATGAGCCCTTTCGTCGCGAAAGACGAACAGAACGAGTGAATAGATTTTCTCTTCGCGTATCTTCGCGCTCTTAGCGGCTATTATTTTTATATCACCGGTATTCCACCAACCATTCGAAACCGAACTTGCCGGCCTTGGTGGTGATACTCATCGTGGATTGCCCCGGATCAAGATTATCATAAAAACTTCGCCGAACGGATAACTTCTCAGAATATCGCCCCTTTCTCCAGGACTCTAACACCACATGATACGAACGACTGTTTTTGTTCCGGGTGGAATACTTGTCGATGACCTTTACTTCGTGAACGACGGACTTACTTTTGTCCAACCATCCGTTCAACGTTATTTCACCACCCATCCCGGCTGCGATAAACCCAAATATTGAGAGTACAAAAACACCCATCAACTCCCTGTGAGAAGACGAACGCCCCCTGAGAAGCTGCACCGAAAACCACAAAAATACAATCGATAACGGTATACTGTACTTAAGGGAATCCAATATCACTTTCCCCTCATCCAGGGGACGAAAAATGGTAAAACCGATAATCAAACCGGCAATCCCGGCCGCCAACAAGAAACCAGGCGCCGCAAAAGCAAAAAAACGTCTCTGTTTCCAACCGATATTTTCAGCAGATTCCTGCTCGTAGATGTTGGGGATGTCGCGGCCCATTTCCCCCAAAACAGCGGCAATCTCTTCGACCGTCTTTATCTCCATTGTCACGCCGCGGGGAAACGATTTCCAGGTGGCAACTATTTTCTTCCCATCGTGCTTGACCTCGTTGAATCCTTTGGCAAAAACCTCCGTTACCAACCGGCGTTTATCCGACTTCCGGAAATACTCCCGCGTAAATCCCTCCGTATTGGTGGTAATAAAAAAAGCATCGTCAAACTCCCGGTCATCGGTCTCCAATTCGACGCATATTCCCAGCCTTTTAAAAAAACGGTCGAAACCTGTTTCCCGGGCAATTTTAAAATCGCCGGTGGAAGGACACTCCACCGAAACTTTAAAATAGGGGGGGGCGTTATGCCCACCCCGGAAATGAACATACGAATAATCCATCCCCTGGTAAGTGCCATTACCCCTGGCCCCTTTTTCCAAAAAACCCTGCTCCCTGAGGTCCTTGTTTTTTTCCTTCTGTTTCCGCACCACATAAACAATGATAGAAACAATCACCACAAAAACAACCAGTACCACCATCAACACCGGCAACATTTCAATTAACGTATCCCAATTCATCTTACACTCCTTTATTCGATGTACCCTAACTGCTTCAGCATGGCATGGACTGTTTGATAACCGTCGGAAACCTCGAATACTTTATACTGCTTGAAATGAACATGCGCTTTTTGATTCTCCCGCCACTGCTGCTGTACGAAAATTTCCTTATTTATGACACATTTCACGGCGTTGGTTCCCACCTGCAAATCGATTTCATAAAAACTCCCCCGGTAATGAACCCCGGTAATATCGCAAGGAATCCAACCCGGAGTCTCGACGGAATGTTCCCGTGAAATAGTCGTATCCTCGGGCCTCACCAGTAAAATCACTTCCCCAGGCTCAAATGAGCCGTTTTCCAGCGGTTGATGCTTCAAGCTGCCCTCGACGCCGTTAATCGCTATCCTTTCCTTTTCCAAGATGGCCTCGATAACATTCACATTCCCCACGAAACTGGCGGCAAATTTAGTGGCAGGGGTTTCATACACTTCGGGCGCGGTCCCGATCTGTTCGATCCTGCCGCGATTCACCAGGATCAATTTATCCGCGATCTCAATCGCCTCATTCTGGTCATGAGTAACAAAAACGCTGGTTACATGAATCCGGTCATGCAAATCCCGGATCCAACGCGACAAATTTTTCCTAACCTTGGCGTCCAGCGCGCCGAAAGGTTCATCCAACAATAACACCCGCGGCTCCGGGGCCAATGCCCGCGCCAACGCCACCCGCTGCCGCTGCCCACCGGATAATTGCGACGGGTAATGCTGATTATACCCATTCAACTTCACCAGATCGATCAATTCCGCTACCTTTTCCTTGATCTCTGCCTTACTCTTCTTCTGTATCTCCAACCCAAAGGCAATGTTTTTCTCTACGTTCATATGCTTGAAAAGCGCGTAATGCTGGAACACAAACCCAACATTCCGCTTCTGCGCCCTGCTGTTGGTCACATCCTGGCCGGTTAAAAATATCTGCCCATCATCCGGCCGCTCCAGGCCCGCAATAATCCTCAAGATCGTACTCTTACCCGAACCGCTGGGCCCCAACAAAGCAGCCAGTTCCCCGCCATTAACATCGAAACTCACATCATCCACGGCAGTAAAATCGCCAAACCTCTTGGTCAAATGACTCACCCGTATTCCACTCATGAATAGCACCTCCTGTTAGGCATTGTGCAGTCCTTTTTCTTTCTTTTTATAGACAAATTGAATTACTGTAATAATAATGAATGATACAATGGCTAACACCAGGGCAGCGGAAAAAGCCCCGGCGTAATTGAAATCCGTAAACTGATCGTGGATTAACAATGTAGCTGTCTGCGTTTTATTGATAATGCTGGCGCTTACCACCAACACCGCGCCGAATTCCCCGATGGACCGCGCTATCGTAAGAGTGATCCCGTAGGCCAACGCCCACTTAATCGAAGGAAGCGTGACCCGCCAAAACGTCTGCCATCCCGAAGCCCCCAACGTCGACGCCGCCTCCTCCTGCTCCCTGCCAAATTCCCGCAAAACCGGTAAAATCTCCCGCGTCACGAACGGGATGGTTACAAATATAGTGGCCAACATCATACCCGGCAGAGCATAAATAATCTTGATATTCATCGATTCAAACCAATTACCGATCCACCCGTTGGGGCCGAACAAAATTATCAACATCACCCCGGCCACCACCGGCGAAACAGCAAACGGCAAATCCAACACCGTCTCCAGCAAAAGTTTTCCCTTAAAGTGATGCCGGGCAAACATGATGGCCATCACGACGCCCAATATCGTATTGAGCACCACGGCAACGACGGTAAGCAAAAGGGTCAACCAGAAAGCATGCAGCGACGCCGGGGAAATTAACGAGGCAATAAACGCTTTCAACCCGTAGGCGATAGTTTCCTTGACAATACCGAAAAGGGGAAAAAACACCAACACGAAAAACCACGCCAACACCAGGCCGGTTATTATCCATTGGCCTACTTTTTTCTGGCCGTAATGTTTTACTTCAATCATATTTGGAGCTCCATCGCTGAATCAGGTTTAAAATAACCAGGGTAAGCAGTGAAAAAGCCAGCAGCACCACGGCCGAGCCCAGTGCGCCCTGCAAATTCTCGCTTTCCACTTCGCCGTAAATGTAGACCGCGCTTACCTGGGTTTTAAAAGGAATATTGCCGGCCACCACCACGATGGACCCGAATTCTCCCAGGGCGCGGCTGAAAGACAGGGCGGCGCCGGTCAGGATCGAAGGGAGTAGGGTAGGCAGTACCACCCGGAAAAAAGACTGGCGTTTGGAGGCGCCCAATGTCAGCGCCGCTTCTTCCATGTCTTTCTCCATCTCCATCAAAACCGGCTGAATCGAACGTACCACGAAAGGAAAGGTCACGAACAGCAGGGCCAGGATGATGCCCGGTTTATTGTATATCACTTCGATGCCGTGATTTTGCAGGAAAATGCCCAGGACGCTGCGGGGACCGTAAAGCACCACCAACATCATCCCGGTAACCAACGTGGGAATGGCAAATGGAATATCCACCAGGGCGTTAATGGTATTTTTAAACGGGAAACGATAACGCACCAATACCCAGGCAGTAGCCGTCCCGGTAATGACATTGATGACCACCATGACCAATGCCAACAGGAAAGTCAATTTTAATGACGAAAGCGCCTGCGGCTGGAGGATTTGTTTCCATAAATGCCCCGGGCCGCCCTTAAATGACGCCGCGGTTATCGCCGCGATGGGGAGTACGATCATTAAGCCGATATAAAGAAAGGAAAGGCCGCGAACCGTCAAATCGCCGTAACTGAGTTTGGCAACCTTTCCTTTCCTGGCTGTTCGGTTATTTTTCATTTTGGCCCAGTTCCTGGACAATGAGGGTCCAGACGCCTTGTTCTCCGTAGATATCGGTATTTACTGTTTTCCACCCGCCCAGGTAGGACATATCGAATAGATATTTGGGGACAGGGTATTTGGCTTCAAATTCTTTGGCCACCGTTTCATCCACGGACCGGAAACCATATTCGGCAAAATACCGCTGCGCTTCCTGCGTATATACGAATTCAAGGAACGCTTCCGCCACCTGGCGGGACCCGTGTTTATCGACATATTTGTCCACCACGGCAATGGGATTTTCAATCAACAGGGTGGCCTCCGGGATAATAAAGGGAAAATCTTTGCCCTGTAATTGGCGCAGCAGGGCCTCATTTTCGTAGGTCAGCATGACGTCGCCGAACCCGCTTTCAAAAGTAGTAACCGAGGCGCGGCCCGATTTGTCCATCACTTTGACCCGGGCCTGGACGTCTTTTAAAAGTTTTCTACCATAAGTGCGGGCCTGGTCCGAATCTTTTGAACCCGTTTCCAGTTCGATTTTCTTAAGCCCGGCGCCGTAAATGGCGTTGACGAACCACATGGCGCCGCCGGACATCCTGGGATTGGGATAGATCACATCGATGTTTGGTTTAGTGAGGTCTTCCCATGTTTTTACGTTTTTGGGATTATTGGGGCGGTGGGCCATTACCACCAGGGAACGGGTTACGAAACCATTGCATTTTTTGGCTTTCCAGTCGTGGGTAATTAACCCGGCGTCGGCCAGCCGGTCCACATCCTGTTCCAGGGAGAGGGCGGCGATATCCGCCTCGAAACCGGATGCGATGTTACGGGACTGCTCGCCGGAACCGATATAGGATTCCTGGAAATTAACTTCCTGGCCGGTTTTTTCTTTCCACATCTTTTTAAATGCCGGTAGGATCCCTTTCTGGTAGGCCTCTTTGGGAACAGTGTAAACGCCCAGGATAAGGGTGACGCTGGAAACGGTCTTATTTTCTCCCACGCCGGCCGTCGTGTCTTTTTCTCCGCCGCAGCCGCTAAACATGACTGCCGCAACCATAAACATAATCAAAACATGTCTCATAAATACCTCCATTTCATTCGTTGTATCCTTTTGATAATATAATCATACTCCGATTATAGTACAAAACACCTTTTTTTTCAAGAGAAAAAATTGACTTTTACATTTTTTCCATTTAAAATGGGTGTATGATAAAAGACAAAGTAACCATAAAAATTCCGCGGCCGCTGTATGAGCGTTTAAAGGTCATTATCGGCGACAGTGGATTCAGCAGCGTGAACGAATTCGTGGTATATGTATTAAGGGACCTGGTGTCATTAGGATTTGGGATCGATGAGACGAAAGAACTGACCAAAGAAGAATCCGAGGCCATCCAGCAGCGGTTAAAAAACCTGGGCTATTTTTAAGGTTTAAGGAAGGTAAAAAGATGAAAAATTTATTAAAAATTGAAGAACATAAGGCAGGAAAGGTTTTTATGATAAGTTTACTTATCCTTTTGATGCTGGCGGCGGCCCGCTTTATCAACCTGACCATATGCTGGAATGCGGTGAAACTGGAATTGACAGGCAACCAGTCGATACCGCTGGCGAATTATCGATTTTTAGGACTCTCCGATTATGATACAGCCCAGGGAAGGTTAACCGGCCTGGTAAATTCGCAAATCAGGGAAGTGACCGTGGTGTCTTATTATGATTTCTTTCATTCCGCTGTTTTTTTAATCCACAGCCGGAGCAAAAATCCCCTGGTTAATGTGGCTATCATGAACGTACTTCCCGGCAAAGGATTCGTCGATTATTTTTTTCACCCCACCGAGATAATTGAAGTTCGGACCGACAAAGTCGCTAACCGGGCAGTTTATTATGGCTCAGCCATTTTCCCCGCAATATATTGGAATATTGCCCGCCGGTTATCCGGGCAGGGAGTAGGGGTAGGGGAGAAGGCGGGCGCCTCGGCGCAGCCGATTTCGTTTATAATAAACCGCGTCGAAGACGCCGATTACCTGAAAATACCTTATTACGTATATTTTTACTTTCCCTTGCTGCTGATTCTTATCCTGACTTCTTTTTACGGCAAGCCCTTCTGCATCTCTTTTTTCTATTACCTGGGACTCTTTTTACTGTTCGATTTTAGAAAAGCCCTGTTCACCATACCTCTTTCATGGCTCATCAGTCTCCTGGGGGTGAATATTTCGCCTACAGTAGCAGCCGTTGTTTCCGTCGGGCTGGCTGTGCTTTTCTTTTTCGGCGGTCTTTCAGGTATTATTTATGTGATTAATAAGAGGAAAGAGAATCTGGGCAATATACAACTCACCATTTGGGGTAAAGGACTTATCGTATTTTTCATCCTTTTACCCTTGTTTTTGCGTTTCTAAAAGGTTTTTTCCTTTTTCAACATTTTTTTCCACAATAAATATTGTACTACACCAGCCATACAATTAGCATCTGGCGAATCGTTTATTTCCTCAAACTTTTCCACAAACCCATCTGTACCATAAACGTAATACAATCGGATCGAAATAATAAATCCAGGGAGCGAAGCGCAAAGCACGAATCACGAAATTCGAAAGCCCGCGGCGCAGGCAATCTATAAAGACCAATTTTATCTTCACAGGAAGGGGTTCTTGCTTAATTGGCGTCCCAGTTCCAACGTTTTGCATTTAAAGGAACAGGCTACGCCTGTTCCCCGCCAATATTCGATTTCGGATAAGACATATTATGTAAACTAGCCATATATGCGAAACGCTGAAAATCACGGATTCAGGCTATTAAGGTTGATTTTATCCTCTCTCAGGTCGATTATCAATTTTTCAAGGACTTCAATGATTTTGTTTTTATCCGTATCCTTCGATTTGATATCGAACTTGATTTTAACCGCTTTGTCTTCGGTGGTAAACTGGAATTTTAAACCGCTGCCGTTTTTGCTGCCCACAGGTTTTTCAGTGGACTCTTCTTCACCTTTACGTTTCTCCTTGATTTTTTCCCTGGAGAATGGTTTTTCCGAGTAATTTTGTAAAACCTCCAGCATTTCGTCTACGTCCTCCAGTTTCACCAATTCCAGGAGAAATGTTTTGGAAGTAATATTTAACTCCATGCACTGCTGGATAACATTTGGCGGTAAATCGGTAATGCGAATCAATTCAGTGACCGTCACACGGGATTTGCCGATCTTCTGGGCAATGTCCTGGTGCGTATAGCCGTAAATCTCGGATAAGGATTTCAACGAATACGACTGCTCATAAATATCCAGGTCTTTTCGTTGGATATTCTCGATAATGGATAATTCCAGGGCTTCATTATCAGGGACATCGTACTCGATACAGGGAATTTCCTTAAGTCCGGCCAATTTTGCCGCCCTGTAGCGCCGTTCCCCGGCGACGATTTCAAATTTGCCGTCTTTGGGCCTTACCAGGACGGGTTCCAGTATACCCTTCTCTTTGATGGATTCGGATAATTCGGTTAAATCCCCAAAATCTTTCCTGGGCTGTAATATGTTGGCGGTTAATTTCTCAAGGGGAATGTTCCGGATAACGATGGTTCGTGTTCGCTGCGATATTTCATCGACGAAATGGTTGTCATATTTTGATTTCACAAAATCAGGAAGCCCAGCTTTTTTAGCCATTTTTAACGATCTCCTTTGCCAGTAGTTGGTATTCCTCTGCCCCCTTGGAATTGGGAGCAAACGTAAAAATCGATTCTTTATAAGCGGGACTTTCTTCCAACCGTACATTCCTGGAAATAATGGTTTTAAATAACTTATTTCCGAATAGCTTCTTGATATGCTCCACGCTGTCTTTGGCAATGACGGTTCGATGATCGTACATAGTGACCACGACACCCATAAGCACCAGGTCCGGGTTACTCCGGGACCTGACTTTCTCAAAGGTTTCCAACAAATCATCGGTCCCTTCCAATGCGAAATAAGATGATTGAATGGGAATCAGCAGGTGTGTGGCCGCCACCAACGAATTGATGGTAATCAGGCCCAACGTCGGGGGTGTATCGATGATTATATAATCATAGTTATATTTAAAACTGTCGAGTTTATCCTTTAACCTGAAATGGCCGTCGATCTCCCCGATTAGTTTGGACTCCAGTTTCGCCAATGCAATGGATGACGGCAAAACGAATAAATTATTAATGCCGGTGGGCTGTACAATGTTATCCACCGACAGATCGTTGTTTTCCAGTAAATCGAATATGGTTTGAGTTAAATCATTAGGGTCGATAAATGAAACGGTTGAATTGGCCTGGGGATCCATATCCACCAGGAGGGTTTTGTAACCCAGGAAAGCCAGCGCCGCAGACACATTAATGGAGGTTGTCGTTTTGCCGACGCCTCCTTTTTGATTTGCAATTGTTATAATCACTTTCATTACTCCTTTTTTTTAATCATTTGATGGTGTGAAAAATGATGCTTTTATATTATTCAATTTCTCCCTTTTTGTCAAGACCCCGCGGCGCGGGGAACCTATTATATGATTCAAAAATCTCTTTTAGTTGGTAATAATCAGTGAAATAGGTAATGCCATCATCGCGCTCACCCTCTATCGGGACTCCCCTATCTTCTTTTTCTATGATGTAAATTGCAGGTATCCGCGCCGCCCTGGACGCCCGGACATCGTAATGACTATCCCCTATCGAAATGACCTCTTCCGCGGTACACCCGTATAAATTCATTACATAAAAAAAAGCATCGGGTTCGGGTTTCCATAATCCCATCTCACGGGTAATAACCACCTCGAAACATAAATTAAACCGGGTTAAAAGAAAATCGGTATTTTGTTTGTTGTTATTGGTCACCAGGGCCGTCTTAATTTGCCGGGTTTCAAGATAACGCAAACATTGGGAAAATCCATCGATGGGTTTTGTTTTTAGGGTATTTTCCCTCTCGTACCTTTCCAGGATATCCAACCGGACCTTATCGACTTTCCCGGTTTTATAAATTTCTTGCAAGATACTGTCGCCCTGGGGTATCTTCAATTCTTCTCTTATTTTAAGCCAGTCCAGGTAGCTCTCAAATATAGTGCCGTCCATATCGAATACCGCTAATTTAATCATGGCATCATATCCTCATAATAAAAAGCTTTGGGAAGTCAAGAAACCCTTTCTCGAAAGGGTTTCTTGCCGCCGGAGGCAACTATGATGTCGACATGTCGACATCGTATTCTATTTCTTCTTATTAGGTGAAATTTTAATAAACACCGGGATGCCTTCCAATTCAAATCTTTCAACGATCCGTTTTTTTAAATGTTTTTCATGAAAGGGTTTTAATTTGTATTCCGATGAGGTGTGAAAGTTAACAAAAAAGGGCTGGTAGGATTCGATGGTAATATACTTGGGGTTAAATACATTGTTGGATTGGGTCAGGAACTTCTGCTCTTTTAAAATGGATTGGATTACGTTATTTACCCGGGGAGTTTTGATTTTGGTATGCAGTTTATTATGGATCTCTTCCGCTTTATCGATCAAATTGAAGATATTCTTCCCGGTAAGGGCCGATACGAAAATCAGCGGCGCAAAATAGAAAAAATTAAAATTCTGCCTGATCTTTTCGATAATGGTTTGCGATTTGTTTTTATCCGTATTTTCCACCAGGTCCCATTTATTGGCGGCAATAATGACGGGTTTGGCCGCCTTTAACAACTTATGGGCAAGCAGCAGATCATTTTGATCGATCCTCCTGGAGGCGTCGATCACAAATATAATAATATCCGCATACAGGATATCTTTCTCGGCCCTTATGACCGCCGCGCTTTCGGTGTCTTCCTTTACTTTTTTCAATTTGCGAATACCGGCATTGTCCACCAGGATAAAGGTTTTTCCTTCCCGTTTTACTTCCAGGTCGACGGAGTCGCGGGTGGTGCCGGCAATGGAACTGACGATAACGGAATCTTCATTAAGTATCTTATTGATTATCGATGACTTGCCCACATTGGGTTTTCCCATGATACTGATTCGCGTTTTGGTTTTTTCAGCGGTCTTAACGGCGGGGGTATAATCTTCAAATGTCGCTTCGATGCTATCCAAAAGTTCATCCAGGCCCTGTAGGTGTTCCGCCGAGATGAACAAAAAATCTTCTTTTAACCGGTAGTAGGAGTTGGGTAGACTATATTTTTCCGGGTTATCCACTTTATTGATCACGGGCAAAATGCGGCTGTTTATTTTTTTTATCTCCAGGAAAAGGTCCTTTTCATATCCTAATATTTCCCGTTTGCCGTCAAAAAGAAAAATAATTAACCCGGATTTTTTAGCTTCCTTGAAGATACGTTTATTGATCTCTTCGGTAATGACCTGGCTGCCCGGGAAAAAGCCGCCGCTGTCCTGGATTTTAAATTCTTTATCATTGATTTCAAAGGATGTTTGAAAAATATCTCGCGTCATGCCCGGGTCTGAATGGATCAGGGCTTTTTTGGCGCCGATGAGACGGTTAAACAGGGTGGATTTCCCGGTATTGGGAACGCCTATTATTGTGATTAACGGTATTTTTGCCATTTATCTCTTGCACCTCACCATGGCTACGCAGTAGCATTCCATGGCCTCTCCCCTACCGACGCTGTCGCTGTCGCTGTTGGTACTGTTGACGCCGCCTTCTTTGGTTTTCGCCTTGACATTAAAGTCTTCCCTGGGAATTCCCAGGATAGCGGCAATGTTATCCCGTATTTTATCTTTGAAGGGGCTTATTTTAGGCCGTTCGGCAATAATAACGGAATCGATATTCATGATCTCGACGTTTTTTTCTTTCAACAGGGCCGCGATTCTTTCCAGCAGGATCGTACTTTTTATGTTTTTATATTGTTCATCGGTATCGGGGAAATGTTCGCCGATGTCTTTTTCGCCGATGGCCCCCAGCAAGGAGTCGATCAGGGCATGGATCAGCAGGTCGCCGTCGGAATGGGCGACGAACCGGAGGGTATCCGAAACCCGGATACCCCCGATATAGAGACCGCTGCCGGCTTCGATTCGATGAAGATCATACCCGATCCCGGAGCGAATTTTCAACATTATAATTTTTTACCGAAGATCATTTTCCCGGAAGTGGTTTGCAAAACAGAGGTCACCTCTACTTCAAGGTCTTTACCGATATCGTTCTTGGCTTCATCGATAACGATCATGGTGCCGTCTTCCAGGTAAGCGATGCCCTGTTTTTTCTCTTTGCCGATTTTATGAATATGAACATTCAGGTGTTCGCCGGGGTAAACGATGGGTTTCAACGCATAGGCCAGTTCATTGACGTTTAGAACGGTGATATCCTGCAGCTTGGCGATCCGGCTGAGGTTGATGTCATTGGTAATGATCTTAAAATTCTGATCTTTGGCCAGCATCACGATTTTCTGATCGACGGTTTTGACGCCGGAGATATTTTTATTCAGGATGGTAATGGAAATTTGCGAGCTGGTCCGTAATTGTTCGATCACATCCAGTCCCCGTTTGCCCCTGACTTTTTTAATTGGGTCATTGGAATCGGCAATGGCCTGGAGTTCAGCCAGGACAAAATTGGTAATGATCAACTCCCCCCTGACAAAACCGGAAAGGGTAATGGGCACGATTCGTCCATCGATAATGGCGCTGGTATCGACGAGATAGGATTCGGTAAAGGCGCTGCCGCCCCTGAAAAATTCCTTGATGTTGAGGGGAGAAAACATATTGGGTTTAAGAACCCCAATAAACAGGCCGGTGACGGGAAAACCGAATAAAAAGAAGGTGTTAAAAAATATCTGGGAGGATAGTGAAAACGAGGGATAATGGAAAATGATCGCCTTGAATATTTTAAACATGAAAAAACCCAGCAACCCCCCCCCGATGACGCCGATGGTGGCGCTCCAGATATATTTCAATTCCGTCTTCTTGATCCTGATGGTCAGTAGAATCAGGGCCAGGGCAAAGGCGGCCCCCCACACTGCACCATAAATCGGGCCCGTTCCCTCTAAGGGAGGGAAATTGTAACCGATAAAAGCAAAAAGTAAAATAAAAATTAGTTTGTAAATGTAAATTATCATCTTCTACTCCTTAAAAACTTATTTTTTAGTTTAATCCTTAAAATTATTTACCCCACCATTCTAACAAATAAAAATATTTTTTTCCACCTTAAAAACTAAAAAACATTTTTTTATTCCGTTTCTTTAGGACCCACGACTTTGGCAATTCCGATACTCAGTAGGTATAGCAGTATCATGGGAATGGCAAACAGGGATTGGGTTACGGCGTCTGGGGTGGGTGTAATGACGGCCGCGATAATAAAGATCAGAACGATGGCATATTTAAAGTATTTGATTAGAAAACGGGCGGTGAGGATTTTCAATTTGGCCAACAAAAAGGCCAGTACGGGTAATTCGAAAATAACGGCAATCCCCAGGAGTATGCGGAAAGCGAGGGTAAAATACTGGTCGATGGTGATAATGGCTTTAAAATCCTTGCCTACCTCCAGGAAAAATCGACATGCCCAGGGAAACACAAAGTAGTAACCGAAAGCCCCACCCAGGAGAAAAAATACGGTGGTAAAAAAAACAAATGGGAATACCAACCCTTTCTCTTTGTTATAAAGGGCCGGCGAGATAAACAGCCATAATTGGTGAAAAACAAAGGGACAGGCGAGAAACAGGCCGGCGATAAGCGCCAGTTTAATATACATCATAAACGGTTCGGTCAACGACGTAAAGGCGAGTTTTTCCCCTTGGGGCATGAATTGCAGCAGCGGCTGGGCCAGCCACCGGTAGATTTTATCAACGAAAGACCAGGACGCCAGGAAACAAACCAGGATAAAGAATACGGAATAGAGTATCCGTTTCCGTAATTCCCCCAGGTGTTCAAAAAAAGTCATTTCATTGTGTTTTTTCTTTGTCATTATCCAATCCTATACCCCTGGAGGCGATGTCTTTTATGTCGTTATTTATCCCTTTGAGATCATCGGCCACATCTGTTACCCCTGCTTTTTTGATCTCTTCATCGATGGTGGCTTTGGCCTCGTTGACGGTTTTTCGAAACTCCTGGATGGTTTTGCCCAGCGTCCTGGCGATGTCGGGTAATTTGTTGGGCCCGAACAACAGCAGCGCTATAATAAATATCATCATTAATTCGGGGAACCCTATTGATCCGAACATGATCGTATATCCTCCTATGCTTTGGGCTGGGGTGTTTTAAGGTTCTTTTTAGAACTTACCAGCTCTATATAATTCATTTCGATTCCCAAGGTAATATCCGCCGCGATTTCTTTGGCGTCGGTTTCCAATGGTCTCTGACCGGCCTTTAGTCCCACGGTCAAATTCCGGCCGTTCTTTTTGGCGATATAGAGCGCGCTGTCGGCCAGGGAAATGACCTGGGTCCAATGGACTGTTTTGGCGTCACCGGGAATGAATGGGAAATGGGCAAAACCGATGCTGACGGTTTTGTTGATGCTGATGGTTTCATCGATTTTAAATGGATATTCTTCGATTCGTTTCCTGATGCGCTCCGCCATTTCAAAGGAATTATCCGCTTCTGTTTGCCGGGTGATAACCAGGAACTCCTCCCCGCCCCAGCGGACAATGGTATCGGAATTTCGGAACATTTCCAGCAGCAGCCGGGCGATTTCAACGATGACGGTATCCCCGGCTTTATGGCCATATAAATCATTGACTTTTTTGAAATGATCGATGTCCAGGATAAAAATTCCCAATAGAAAGAAAGGGGCTTGCGGGGTTCTGCCCGGGAATTGGGTTTGATCGTATATCGCCCTCTCGATCAGGCTGATATCTTCTTTGATTTTTTCTTCCAGGTAGCGCCGGTTCTTTAGATCGGTTAAGGGATCGGTAATGGATAGCCTGGCCAGTTCTTCGGTTCGCTGTTTTACCAGCTCTTCCAGGTGTTTTTTTTGTTTTTCCAGCGCTTTTAAGCGAATTTTGATAAACAAAAAGATCAGCCCAATCCCGGATAGTATGACCAGCGATATGAACCACACGCTTAACCAGAAGGGTTTTTCGATGGTCAGGGTAATGGTGTTCCGGGATTCGATCCAGGGCGTCTCCCCGCCCCCGTTATTGGCTTCTACTTGAAAGGTGTACCGGTCGGGGGGAAGGTTCATGTATGTCACGAAGGTATGGCGCGTAGGTTCGGACCATTTTTTGTCAAAGGGAAAGAGGCGGGTGCGATATAAGACGGGGTTCTCTTTGCGGGTGGAAACAGCGATATAATGAAACTCGACATTGTTTTGACGATACGGCAGGGTCATTTTACCGGTTAACGCCGCGGCGTTTGTTTTTGAATTGGGGTCGGCGCCGCTGATGATTTGCTTTATATACAGGATGGGTGGGGGGATAGCGGAGCTTTTTTCCCGGGGTGAGATTTCGACGAATCCCGGTACGATGCCGAAGTAGAGTTTTCCGTTTTTATCTTTAAAGGACGCGTGGATCGCCCCTTCGTTGCCATACAAACCTGTCTTCTTATTAAAATGTGAAATAAAACCTTTGCTGTACCTGTCAAGGGAAACGCTGGTGTTGAACCAGATATTGCCGGCGCCATCGTTGATGACGGACCATACATCGTTATGGGTTAACCCGTTGGCGGTGGTGAGATGGATTAGTGTGTATTGGATATCATTTTCATCATGCCGGTAAATATAAAGGCCGTTCAATTCGGTGGCCACCAGTATTTCAAATTTCGAAGCGATTTTAATATCATTGATGGTGGGGTCGCCGATAATGGTTCCCAACCGGAAGGGTACGAATTTTCCTTTATGGAATTTTTGTATCCCTTTCCCGACGCCAACCAATAGTGTATCTTCATCATATAGGGCCAGGGTCCAGATATTTTTATCCTTTAATCCCTCCTGGAACGTTGCAAAGGTATTGTTTTTGAGATCATGCCGCAGAAGGCCGTTGTCGGTCCCCCACCACACAATATTACCGTCATTGCCGGGGGCTTTAAGGACTGAAAAAACCTGGGCGGTGGGATGGACTTGTTCCAGTTTGTCCCGGCGGTTCCACCGGTAAATGCCGTGGTTCCGGGTCCCGATAAGGAAATCTTTTGGGCCTACTTTAACCATGGCCCTGACAGAGGTTTTTTTTAACCGGTTGTTAATGGCTAAATCGTATATTTTTCCATCTTTTTTCTTCAGCGCGACGATGCCGGTATCGCAGCCGATGAGAATGGAATCGTTATCCTGGTCTTCTTCAAAACACCAGACAAATTCATGGGGCAACCCGTCGGCGACATCGTACATTTTGAAAAGGTCAAGGGATAATTGGGACAGGCCCCACCGTGTCCCGATGAAGATGTTTTTTTCTTTATCGATGAAGATTTTTGTTATGTTATTGTTTACCAGGCCGTTTTCATTGGTAATGGTAAGGGTATTGTTTTCTTTCCTGTTGTAATAGAGGAGTCCCCGGGTTGTTCCCAACCACATATTCCCGGTGTCATCTTCGACGATATCGGTGATGTTCCGGGATGCCGGGGGCAAATCCAGGTATTTTATCCAGCGATGCGGGGCAGCGTTTTCCAGTAAAAATAAACCGTTTTCCGCGCCGGCCAGGATTTGCTCTTTCTCATTCTTACCGATGGTTCTCAAAACATTGATCTTCTCTTTGCTTTTAATAACGGTTTGTTTGCTGCTGGTTTCAACGATAACCTGGAAATCGGAATAAAAATATTTAACGCCGGCGGCGCTTATGAGCATACCTTTTATATCGGGGCTGCGAAGTTTGTCGTATTTGCGATAGGTTTCTTCATTTTCTTTTATATAGTAAATGCCTTTGCCGGTAATGACCCATAGGCGGTTCGATGTTTTGTCCCAGTTAATGGCCGTTATGGGTTCGCTGTGGGGGAAATTGCTTACCGTGTTCTTTTTTTCATCGATCCTGCTTAAGCCGCCGTGGGTCGCGATCCATACCTGGTTTTTATTATCCAATGCGAAACCGGTGATGAAATTATGGACAAGCCCGTCATTGCCGGTATAAACTTCGAATTGATTGCCGTCGAATTTGCCCATCCCACTCTGGGTACCCACCAGGATATTGCCCCACTCTCCTTGTATTATGGCGTTGATCTGGTTCTGCGGCAGCCCGTCGGCGGTCTGGTAATTGATAATGGGGTATTTGACTGCCCACAGACCAATGGGTCCGAAAACAACAAGGAGTATCAACGATATGGTTAATTTCATCAGTTCTTATATTAACATAAAAGCGCTGTAAAAGCAAAGCGCCTTGAAAGTTCATTTATAATAGATAAAGGCCGGTTTATAAGTTAATCGTAACTTATCGATGATGCCTTTATCCACGGGTTTCCGTTTTATTTTTCTTGTATTAAGAATGGCCCAAAGGGTGGCCCTGAGATATACCGGGGTCTTTTGCTCCAGGGTGTAATAAAAGGAGCCATAGATCAACTGTAGGGTGTCTTTGATAAGCTTTGGCATAGGAAAATATTTCCAGATCAACCAATATAGGTTCCGGGTGTAGTAAAAGGGCGCCCGTAAGGATTCCCGGTTGGCCGGCGAATATTTATGATAAGCAATGATGCCGGTGAACGACCGGATCTGGTAACCGGCAGCCAATATGCGAATGGCCAGGTCTTGCTCATTCCAGTAAAGGAAGAACTCTTCGGGGTAGCCCCCTACCCTATCGATTACGCTTTTGCGGATGCCTGCCCCGCAGCCGTTAAAGGCCATCCGGTAAGCGGTTTCGTTGGACGAGTCGGACGAGTCGGACATGTCGGACATGTTGGACGGGTCTGAAGATTTGAACTGGTGGTAATTTTTTATGTCGAAAGCCACCACGCCGAGTTTGTGATTTTTTTCGAATTCTGCCGCCATTCGTGGGATGGCGTTTTTCTCGGGGAAAGAGTCGTCGTCCAACACCACGATATATTCACCGGCAGCTTTTTCAAAACCGATGTTGTAAGCGGCGACGCCGATATTCCGCGGCAGGGCGATGAGTTTGACTTGCTGCTGGGGAAATTTTTCGGTTATCATCTGCGCGGTTCCGTCGGTTGAACCGTTGTCCACTACGATGATTTCAAGGTTTTTATAATCCTGGGCCAGCAGCTCCCCTATTCCTTCGGCCGCATCATTTTTCCGGTTAAAGCTGAGCATGACGACGCTTACTAATTCCATATTAGTAGTTGCTCTTATATATGTCGGGTTCGATGAAGATTTTTTTGACATCCGGGTACCGGGTGCGAATTTCTTTTTCGATGCCGTTGATCAGGTTGCAGGTTTCCCTGGTATTGAGGCGGTCATTGAATTGCGCTTTTACGGCGACCAGGATATCTTCCGGTCCCAATTGTAAGGATTTGATATGAATGACGCGATCGATGCTTTCTTCCGCTTCGAATATGGAGGATATTTTTTTGATTAATTCGGGGTCGGCGCTTTCGCCCAACAGCAGGGAGCGGGTCTCATTGCCCAGGAATACGGCCACCGCGGCGAGAATTAACCCGATGAGCACAGAGGCCAGGCCGTCGAAGAATAAAATATGGGTAAAGTGTTCAAGGGCGATCAATACCAGGGCGCAGCTTAACCCGGAAATGGCGGCCAGGTCTTCCAGGAATACGACGATCAGTTCGGATTTTTTGGTTTTGCGCAGGTAGGTGAATATTTTGTCTTTGCCCCTTTCGCGGTTGACGTTTCTAAAAGCGCTGGAAAAAGCGACGCTTTCGGCGGCGATTGAAAAGAGCAATACGGCAAAGGCGTAGGCGATGTTCTTGATGGGCGTGGGGTGGAGCAATTTGTGAATTCCTTCATATATGGAAAACACGGCGCCGGCGGTAAAGAGTATTATGGCCACGATAAAGGACCAGAAATAGAGTTCGCCGGAGAAACCGAAGGGGTGGAGGCTGTCGGGTGCGCGTTTGCCTCGTTTGATACCCACCAGGAGTAATACCTGGTTAAAGGTATCGGCCAGGGAATGGACAGCTTCCGCCAGCATGGCGGCTGAGCGGGTGATGAAGGCAACGATGAACTTTACCAGCGCGATAAACAGGTTCGCCAGGAAAGCCATAAGTATAACTGATTTTGATGATTTTTGTTTTTTCATGAGGCCATATTTTAAATCGTTTTTCGCATGATGTCAACATCAAAATCAAAAGCTTTGGGAAGTCAAGAAACCTTTCTCGGTACAATAAAGGTATTCTTGCGAGATTTTTTGCCTTTCATACGGTCATTTTAGCTAACCTAATCCAATGGGAAGATATTTTTCAACTATGGGAAGGTATTTTTCCATAATGGGAACGTCTTTTTCAGCTATGGGAACGTATTAGTACACTAATGGGAATGTATTTTTCTGTAATGGGAAGGTCTTTTTCAGTAATGGGAATGTCTTTTCCATGGTGAAGAATCAACTTTCCCTAATGAAATAGGGAGAAATGAGCCTTTGGGATATTGCTCCGATAGCTGGAAATTTGGGTTTTCAAGGATTCAATGATATAATTCTCTTATTCGAAAATGAAAATTATTAAAAAAATCCTGGTTTACGGCCTGGTCGTCGTCGCCATCCTGGCGATTGCCATTATCTTTCCTATTTTTTCCTATAAAAAGGAAACCAACTCGAATCCCCTACCCTCTTTTTATAAGAAAGGCGTCTATCATATGCATACGGTGTTTTCCGACGGTAAGGGAACAATCGCTGACATCACCGGGGCGGCGCATTCCCTGGGCCTGGATTTTGTTATTCTTACCGACCACGGCCGACCCAACCGGAAATCGGCTAAGGCTACTGCTTATTTAAACGATGTGCTGCTCATCGGCGCCAGCGAGTTTTCTCTTCAAGCCGGACATCTTACTGCCGCTGGTTTTAAAATCCCGGGGTACATTTTCCCGCCCGAACCGCAGGAAGCTATTAACGAAATCCTCCAGGATAAAGGGGTATGTTTCATTGCCCATCCTTATGATGACCGTATTCCCTGGACGGATTGGAAAGCCAGGGGTTTCACGGGTATGGAGGTTTTGAGTTGTTACAGCAGCGCCAGGAGGATTTCTTTTTTAAAATTGGCGATTTTCCCTTTGCAGTACCTGGTGAGTTCCAATTACTCTCTGCTCAGTACGCTGGATTACCCCCGGGCGGAGATGGAGAAATGGAATCGGTTGAACCTTGAAGACCGGGGCGGTCATTATTATGGTATCTATGGCCTGGATGCGCATTCGAGGTTGACAGCAAGCGGGAAATTTGAATTGAATTTTCCTTCTTATGGGGCTATGTTTGAGATTTTGAATATATATGTAAAGGTTGACCGGGAACTGCCGGCAAATGCTCAACAGGCTTCGTCTATTATTATTTCAGCGCTGCGGCAGGGGAATTTTTTTAGTGTGATCGAAGCGATTGCGCCGGCCAATGGGTTTGAGGCTTATTTTGAGGATAATTCGGGCCGGCGTGCGGAAATGGGGGGCAGTTCTGAGGTTGAGGAGGGGAAACTGGTTATCCTGCTGCCGTTTAAGTTTGAGACGGATATTGTGGTTAAGAGAGACGGCCAGGTATATCAAAGGATTGTCCGGAACCGGGAGAAGCGGTGTGAAATTGAGATAAAGGGGCCGGGTTTTTACGGCATCGAAGTGTTTGTGAGTAACAACAAATTCAATCATTTGCCGTGGATCCTGTCCAACCCTTTCTTCATTGGGAGAAACAAAAATTCTTTTGGGGTCCTTACCGGCGGGCAATTTTTTCAAAAAAAGCCCCTGTTAAATGAAAAAGGTTTCTTCACAGTGGAAAAAAACGGCGGTTCAAAGGGGACTATCGCTTATGGAAAAACGGATAAAGATGAATTGGTCACCACGTTTATGTTTAGCCTTGATAAGGATGAGTCGGGGGGAAAAGATTTTTGGTCGGTGTTAGCGGCCAGGAAGCGGTTTGATTTTTCGGGGTATCAAGGAATATGTTTCGAGGCGCAGTCGGAACGGAAGCTGCGGTTCTGGGTGGAGTTCAGGACCGGGGAAGTTGGGGGTAAAGAAACGTGGTATCGGCATTCATTTTTGGTAAAGAGGGGGTGGAAGGAGTTTTATATTCCATTTGAGAAATTCCAGGCTTTTTTTGGAGAGAGGAAGAAGCCGGTTTTATCGGACATTCGGTCTATTTTCTTTTCCATTAATAATGCCAATGCGTACCCTGGGACGAAAGGCCGCATCGAGCTTAAGAACATATGCCTCCGGCGGCCCGCTTTTTTGCAAAAAAGCGGGGCAAAAAACTCTTGATTGACGATTAAACCAAATAGGGTAACCCCGCCTCTTTTACAATCTTCTTAAACCTCTCCCTTCCTTCTTCATCTTTGAAAAATTCACCGGTAGTCATATACCTGTCGCTGGGTAAACCTAATTTCTGCCTGGTAGTTTCAAATTCCAGGGCAATGAACCGGTACTTTTCCAGCAGCGACTTAAATGAGTATTTATCCATGTAATCGAATATATAATAATAATTATAGCGCGGTTTAAACTTCTGATACGCCCCCAACGCAATCATATTGTGCCCATACCGGTGCGATTCGGGATACCTGGGGGTCATGTAATAATGGAAATCGATTTCCTTTCTCATTAACCGGTATTCGGCGGCATATTTGATATCTTCCTCGATCTCCGAGTCTTCCAGCAGCGCATTTACGCATCGATAATGAGGGTAGATCGCCAAAATCTCTTTTATTAACCGGATCATGGCCAACTGTTTCTCAGGGGACTTTTTGTCCAGGTAACTGGAATGGATGGTAATGGAGGCGGGCCTTATCACGGACATGACTTCATGTAAATCGTTCCGGCTGTACTCCAGGTCCTCGATGCCACCGGTATCAAGGTAAAAAATCAAATCGATATTGCTTATGATATCGTATTTCTCCAATAGGTTACAAAAATGGCTTAATGTTTCTTTTGTCACGGTTCTACGGTTCTGGGCGTTCAATATCCGGGTGGACAGGGTTTGAACTCCCATGGATACGAATTGGAACCCATAACGACGGTAGAGCTCGATATGTTCATCGGTAACCGTAAAAGGCGAGGCCTCAGTCAGTTTTACAGGTATATTTTTGAAATTGGGTATTCGTTCAAATGTTTTCTCCAATGTGCGGGGATCGGCAATAGATGGAGTACCACCACCGAAATATACCTGCTGGAAAGCCACGCCCTCCAGCATGGACCGATACTGTTCGATTTGGTCCGGCAGGATATTATTATAAAACCGTTCCAATTCTTCCGGCCCGGAGGGCTCTTTGGAGGAATAGACACAGTAAAAGCATTTTTGCACACAAAATGGCGTATGGACATACAGTATGTCGTGCCAATTGTTTTCAATGGTAAATAACCGCTTAAACAACTCGACGCGATCTTTTGTTATATTTGTCATTATGATCCTCTCAATATTTCAGAGATAATATCCGCATTTTTCTCCAGGAACCCGGGGGCCAACATTTCAATGTGCCGCCCGAACCCCCTGTACATTTTATACGCATTAACGGTTAAATGTTGCCAATCATTTAACTCCTTCCTGTTTGCGGCAGTGATGAAGTGAATATTTGCATTTACCAGCCCGGTATTTTGTAGATTATCAAGATATTGACCATATCGTTTTACTTTTTGCACGACTTTTTCTTTCAAAAAAGAGAGACCCCGGGCCTGCAAACTTTTTTCTACAAAATCAAGGTAATTATCCTGTTGACCGTCGGTATCCAGGCCCTCGATTGCCCTGGCGCCGAAAGAGTCCAAAAGTATTAAATCGATGGAACCGCAGCCCGCCTGTTCCATCCCTTTTGCCACTTCGAATGCTAAATTTCCACCGGCCGAGTAGCCCAATAAGGTATAGGGACCATGCGACTGGATATCTTTTATGAAATTCACGTACGTCGCAACGATATTTTCCCCTTCTATAAAATTAAACGCATAAAAAGCATACTCTGTCACCAGTTTCGCTAATTCCAGATATTCCACGCCATAGGCAATTTTAGGAGGAAATAAAAAAATCTTCCGTGGTTTCGCTGCATTAAACGCCATATAAGGTAACTCCATGTCCCCATTCCCTACTCCCATTATATACTTTGAAATATCCTCGATCCTGGGCATCCTGTACAACTGGGGGACAGTCATTTCAATGGTGAAAGTTTTATATATTTCGGCGGCAAGCGTCATTATTCCCAGGGAATGCCCCCCTTTTTCAAAGAAATCGTCCTCTACCCCGATGTTCTCTTTATTTAATATTTTTTGCCAAATACGGACCAATTTTTCTTCGATGTCATTTGCAGGCGCTTTATAATCTGCGGCGATCTTTTCTTCATTTGCCTTTGTAAGTATATCCAGGGCGCTTTTGTCGATCTTTCCATCGGGCAGTAAAGGGATAGCGTCCGTAATCGCGATATGTTTGGGGATCAAGGTTGGGGGCAATTCAACGGCTAAATACCCACGCAACAGCCCCGGGGACAGGACCTGCCCGGGGTGGGGCGCGACATAAGCAGCGATTTCATTAGCGAAAGTCCCGGTAGACTTCTTAATAACGGCCGCTGCTTTTACGCCTGGATATTGTAATAGGGTGTTCTCGATTTCTGCCAAATCTACGGTTCTACCGTCGATTTTAACCTGCCCTTCCGGCGTGGCAACTAATTCGATATTACCATCGGCTAACAATTTCCCGGTATCGCCGGTTTTATAGATCAAATCATCGGGCGCCCGCCCGAAGCCGAAGGGATTGGGAATAAACCGCTGTCCGGTTAATTGGGGATTGCCGCAGTACGCGGCGGCCCGGTATGGGGTTCGTATATATAGATCGCCCGTGATCCCGCTGTCGCATATATTCATACTTTTATTTAACACAATGGCCCGGGCCCCTTTAATGGGCCGGCCAATGGGAATATTTTCCCTGCCTGCATCGTCGGCTTGGATTTGATAATACATTTTCACCAGGGTTATTTCTGCCGCCCCGTATAAATTGACCAGTCGAATCCGCTCCCCAAAAATATCATACCATTTTTTCAAATCACCGGGCCATATCCTATCACCGTATAATAATACATGGGTCAAACTGGTGAAAGCCCCTGCCCCCAGGTTTCCCGGATCGATCAAATGAAAGAAGTGGGGTTTGCAGTGAAAGAGCCGGATCCTGTTCTCTTCAAGCCACCGGGTCAACCGGCCCCCGGACGCTTCCTGCCGGCTCTCCAGGCGCGTAAGGGCATTAAAGAAAAAATCCAGGTCCGGCGCCTTTTTATTGGGGTTTCTTACGATATCGACCACTTTACAGTCGGGTCTATTACCGGTATGATACCGTATTAATGCGGATAAATCGCTGCCGGGACCGATTTCCACGAATACGGCATCCCGCTCCTTTAGTAATACTTTTACTCCATCTGCGAACCGGACGGGTTCCCTCAACTGGTTTATCCAGTAAGTGGGGTCCAGGGCCCCGGTTTCGGTGAGCAGATCACCTGTTACATTTGATATAAGGGGAATTCCCGGTTTTTTCAAGGTCAGGCCTTGCAGTTTTTCCCTGAATTCATTCAGCACGGGTTCTACCATGGGGGAATGAATGGCCCGCGACGCTTTCAACGCCATGGTCAATATTTTCCGTTGTTTTAATTTTTGCTCAAGCCGATTTACGGCGTCCACCGGTCCGGCAACAATACAAGAGGGGCCGTTATCGATGGCAAGGGAAATGCCCGGCTCCCCTAATAATTCCCGCAGTTGCTCCCGGGGAAGGGGAACGCTGATCATGGCGCCGCGGGGTAATCGGCTTAATAATTCTCCCCGGGTAACAATTAATTTCAATGCATCTGTTAATGAAAACACCCCGGCCACGCAAGCGGCCGTATACTCGCCGAAACTGTAACCGATGACGGCATGAGGCGTTATGCCCAATTTTATCAATAGTTGGGCCAGGGCGTATTCAAAAATAAAGACAACCAACTGTGCGGCGTCGATGCGGTGCAGCGCATCCTCCACCAGCTCGGAGCCGTCGGCGGGATATAAGAGGCTTTTAATATCTTCGGTTGTTTCTGATTTTAAAATGTCGCAACAGCGGTCCACTTCTTCCCGGAATAACGGTTCTTCCCGGTACAATCCCAGCCCCATATTTACATACTGTCCCCCCAGTCCAGGGAACATAAATATGATGGAGTGGCCGCCGATTTTCATATTGTTGGCGGTATCTTCATAAATACATACTGTCGCCCCTGCACATAGCGCGGGGATCACTTCCAGCAGGAATTGACCGGAACCGGGCGGGGCTGTCTGGCTGAGCCGGAAGGATTCATCGATGCCAAAGGCGTCGATTTCCCAATCAACCAGGTGCACCAGGCTTTTATTTTTCCCGGCAGCGGCGGTTAAGACGCCGGAAGGCCCACTTTTGAATTCAACATAAACGATATCTTCGCCACCGTACGGGACAAGGGGTTCGTTAAAACCGGGCCGCGCCTCCGGTTGATCCATGATCTCCCGCGGCAGGACGGTACGAACCGGCATTTCTTTGCCGCCGTCGCTAAATACGATCCCGGTTCCTGTCAGGCGGAGCATCTTCTTTATCCTGTTTGCAGGCAAGTCCTGGTCCAGCGGCACAAATACACAGCCGGCTTTTAAGATGCCTAACAAAGCAGTAATAAAATCGATCCTGTCGGCGATACAAATACCGGCATACGTCCCTTTTTCAATACCGCTGCTGAGAATCCAACCGGCAATATGGGCGGACCGGCGCCGGAGTTCATTATAGGTAACATGTCTCTGCCCGCATTCCAGAGCGATATTTCCAGGGTATTCCCGGAAACCTTCGGCCAGTTTGTCTTGCACCGTCGTTATTTTCATGAATGGGATGTCTCTTATGGACCTTATTCGTTTTCCAGGTCTTCGCTGAACAGGGCGCCCATTTTTTCGAGCTTTTCCCTGGCCATGATCTCGATATCTGCTATTTTTTGGCCACTGTTTTCCAAAACCTCTGTCACGATCCTCTTGAAGTAACCGGTAAACGTTTCAATGGTTTCCTTTTTGAACAATTGGGTGCTGTAAGCAAAAGTAAAGTAAAGCATATCCCCATTATCCTTGACATAGAGCGTCATATCGAATTTGGATTTATCGGAATCAAAATCCTGTAATGTCAGTTTTATGCCGGGGATAGCCGCGGCCGGTGTTTCATCGATGGTATCGGCGCCCCTGAAATTAAACATCACATCGAACAGGGGGTTCCGGCCGGGTTCCCTGTGGATCGCCGCCTGTTTGACCAATTGTTCAAACGGGAATTCCTGGTTTTCAAAGGCTTCCAGGGTCCTTCTTTTTACATCCACCAGGAATTCAGGGAAGGTTTTTTCGGCCATGGGACAGTTTAACAATGCCAGTGTATTGGCAAACATACCGATGATATGGTTCAAATCCGTGTGGATACGCGCAGCAATCGGCGTCCCCACGATGATCTCTTCCTGGTTGGATATTTGTGCGAGGAAAACATTAAAGATTGCCAGGATCAACATAAACAGGGTTACACCTTCATCCCTGGCCAGTTTTTTCAGCGCCGCGCACTCTTCCGGCGCCAGGGTAAAGCCCAGCGAATGTCCTTCAAAAAGCCTCTTTTCAGGCCTGGGAAAATCAAGGGGCAGGTTTAGCGGCGGGATTTCCCTATGGAATTCTTTTAACCAAAAGGCCTCCTGTTTTTTTAGCTCCGCCATTCCTTCAGCGCTGTTTTGCCACTCTGAAAAATCTTTGTAATGGAGTTTTAATTGGGGCAATTGGCCGTCGCCATATAATGTTGTAAAATCCCTGACAAATATTCCGAAGGAGATTATATCCGATACAATGTGATGAATTTCCAACAGCAGCAAGAATTCCTTTTCCCGGAGTTGTCCCAGCCTGACCCGGAATAACGGCGCCCGGGCCAGGTCAAAGGGTTTCCTAAAATCCCTGATAAGCGCTTCGATTTCAAGGGACCCCGGTCCGTGGTAATAAGCCCCCGGTTCAAAATTGTCGATGGTAAAAGGGACATCCTCATGGACCCGCTGCACCGGTTCCCCTTTGATCATTTCAAAGGCTGTTCGTAAACCTTCATGGCGTTTTATCAACATTTTAAACGCGGCGGTCAATTTTTCTTTATCCGGCGTTCCTTCCAGTAGAACCGGTTGGATATTATTATAGCCGGTGTTCCCGGGGTCCATTTGCTGCAAAAGATACAACCGTCTTTGAGTCGATGAGACAAAGTAATATTCTTTCCGGGCGGCCGGTTCGATAGAAAACTCCCGCGCCGGTACAACGGGCCGGGTTTGCAGGAGCCGGGCAAGCCCCCTTATGGTGGGCGATTCGAAGAAATCGGTAAACTGAACGTTGACATCCATTTCTTTTTGTATCCGGGAAACCAACATGGTGGCCCTTAAGGAATGGCCGCCCAGGTCGAAAAAATTGGCATCGATACCGATGGCCCCCGGTTCCAGGTTTAAGACCTCGGACCATAATTGCACCAATTGCTCTTCAGTTTTAGTTTGGGGGGCCGTATATTGGCCGGACCCAGTCAATTCCGGGTTGGGTAATGCCTTGCGGTTAATTTTACCATTGGGAGTTAACGGGAATGCCTCAAGCGGGACAATATGGGAAGGCGCCATATAATAAGGCAGCCGTACTTCCAGGTATTCCTTTATGGCGGCAGGATAAAAGCTGCCGGGGTCGCGGGGGACAACATAAGCACAGATATACCTGTTATCCTCTTTTCCTTTTATATCTACTAATGCTTCTTTTATTGCCTGGTGTTCCCTCAGCAGCGTTTCGACTTGTTCCAATTCGATTCGATGCCCCCTGATCTTGACCTGGTGGTCTTTACGTCCCAGGAATTCGATATGGCCCGTCTTATTCTCATTCAGCAGCCAACGGCCAAGATCACCGGTTTTATAGACGACAAGGGGGGGCTTTTGAAAAAGCTCCCTCTTGACCCCCGCAAAACTTTTGGTTATGAACTTTTCTGCATTCAGTTCCGGTTTGTTTAAATATCCCCTGGCCACACCGACTCCACCAATGCATATTTCCCCTACGACGCCGGGGAGAACCGGTTTGAGGGCGTCATCCAGGATATACACGGCGACATTGGCAATGGGTTGACCAACAATACCGGTGCCAGTTTCCCGGATTTCCGGGTGACAGGTGGCGGCAACACTGCCTTCAGTAGGGCCATATTCGTTGGCCAGGCGGATGTGGGGCGCTTTTTCCCGGCTTTCCCTTACCAGCGCCGGGCCGCTGGCTTCACCGGCCAATACCACCAGCCGGAGACTTTCAAGGTCTCCCTCTCTCGCCTCACCCAACAGCACGTTGTAAAGCCCGGGTGCAAAACAGATGGCGGTTACCCGGTACTCTCTGATCAACGCGACGATATAATCGAAAGCCAGTCGCCGGTTATCAGGAACCATAACCAACTCCCCACCGCAAAGAAAGCTGGGGTAAAAATTGGCGCAAAAACTGTCGAAACTGTAGGTCAGCGGTTGGAGCGTTACATCCTCCCCGGTAAAATCGAAATACTCCGCCCGCCACCGGGCGTAATTGGCAATTCCTTTATGTTCCACGGCAGTGCCTTTGGCCTTGCCGGTGGTCCCTGAAGTATAAATAATATAGGCCAGGTGGGACATACAGTTAACCGGCTGTGGATTCTCCAGGCTGTATTCTTCATCGATATCATCGATAAAAATGATGGACATGCCGGTGTTAATCCCAGCCAGGGTTTCTGCAAGCGCGGTTTCCGATACAGTCAGCGTCGCCCGGCTGTCGGAAAAGATGTCTTTTATGACGGAGGGAGGGTATAGGGGATCAACGGGTAAGTAAGCGCCCCCGGATTTCATGACACCCCATATGCCGATGACTTTTTCCAGGGGATGCTGCACCATGAGTCCCACGATACTGTCCGGTCCAACGCCCTTCTCCCGCAGCAGATGGGCCAATTGATTGGCTCTCTCATTTAACTCTTCATAGGATAAATCTACTTCGATGTCTTCGGGTTTCAATTGGTCGTAAATGTTTTGCAGCTCAATGGTGGACCGCACGGCAATTTTCCCTGGAACACGCACCACCTGCTCTTCCAACAATTGAAATACGGTTTTATCCCCGGGATACTTCTTCCGGGTATCGTTTAACTCCACCAATAAGAATTCTCTCTCTGCTTCGGTTAGTAATTCGATATCCCCTATTTGGCGGCCGGGATTTTCCAGTACCCGGGCGATAAGGGTCTCAAAATACCGGGCAAACCTGATGACGGTCTGCTTTTTAAATAGTGTGGTGCGATATTGAAATTCGAATTCCAGGTGGTCCGGGATTTCAAATCCCTCCAGGTTCAAATCGTTCCGGGCGGATTTTCGTTCCGATTTCAAAGATACCAACTGGAGTTCGGATGTCTCATCCCGGTATGACTGCTCCATACCCATGCCGGTGTTTTGTAAAGTAAAACCCACATCCACCAGGGGATAGCGACCGGCCTCGCGGCTGCCGGGCAATTTTTCCACCAGTATTTCGAAGGGATAATCCTGGTTCTCAAAGGCTGCCATGGTGGTTTGTTTCAATTCCTCCAAAAAAAACGCAAAACTCTTTTCTTTGTCGGGTTGGTTTCTTAGCGCCAGCATATTGATAAATACACCGATCACCTTTTCCGCATCCGGGTGGTTCCTACCGGCGGTGACAGCGGCAGAGATAATATCGTCCTGCCCGGACAGCTTACTCAAAAAAACATTATACATGGCTAAAACCAGCATGAATAAGGAAACATTTTTTTCCGCCGCCATTTCTTTTAAGCTCCCGGATATGTCTCTGTCAAGACTAAAGCGGTAATTGTCGCCCTCGTAACTCATTTCCCGGGGACGGGGATAATCCGTGGGTAAATTCATCCGGGGGATCTCGCCCTCGCCGGCAATGACATCGGAATAGAGATTTAACCAGTGTTCTTCCTCTTTTTTTATCAGCCGGGATTGAAACAGGTTGTTCTGCCACATGGCAAAATCTTTATATTGGATATTCAATGGTATCGCTGTTTCTTTTCTGTGTAACAGGATAAAATCCTGGACCAGGATGTCCATGGAGGTCCCGTCAAAAATGATATGATGAACGTCACACACAAGGTAATGTTCATCGCCGGACACTGAGAACAAACCGACCCGGAATAACGGCGCTTTCGCTAAATCGAAAGGACGAATGAAATTCATTAATATGGGCGACCACACAGACAATGTAGCGTCGCCCCTACCGACCTCTAATCTTTCAATTTCAAATTCCACCCTATCCTGTATCCGTTGCACCGGTTGCTCATCCAGCAAATGGAAGGAGGTTCTTAACGTTTCATGCCGTTGGATTAATACATCTATAATGGACTTATACCGCTGGATGTCAAGGGGACCCCTTATCCGGAGGGCCACGGGAATATTGAACCGGGTTCCCCCATTTTCGAAGCGGCTCGAAAGGAAAAGCCGCTGCTGGGCTGAAGAGAGTGGATAGTAGTCCCTTTTTTCCACGGGTATTATCTCTTGATAAATATATTTTTTTTCATTACCCACATATTTTGCCAGTTCTTTTACGGTGGGGTGTTTAAATATCTCCACCAGGGAAATTTTAACGTTCAGTTCTTTGGAAATCCTGGATACCAATAAAATCGCTTTTATCGAGTTTCCACCCAATACGAAAAAGTTTTCATTCACACCGATGGCGTCCTGTTTCAATACCTCTTCCCATAACTTGAGCAAGTGCATTTCCGTTTCATTCCCCGGGGCTTCCAATTGGCCGCGGGGCAGCAGGTGAGAAATATCTTGCTGCGCCAGGGTCTTGCGATCGATTTTTCCTGTAGCGGTGAGGGGAAATTCCGCTAATGAAAAAAATACGGTGGGGATCATGTAATCGGGTAAGGTTTCTTTCAAAAAAGCGACCAGGTTTTTTTCATCGATTTCTTTGTGGCCGGTTACGGTATAATAAGCGGTCAGGAAATTTTCGCCGTTGTTTGTGGTTTTGCAGACTACGACGCTTTTTTTTATGCCCGGCGCCCGGTCCAGTTTACTTTCTATTTCACCGGGTTCCACGCGGTACCCGCTTATTTTCACCTGGAAATCGCCGCGGCCCACAAACTCGATGGCGCCGTCCGGCAATCGCCGACCCAGGTCGCCGGTTTTAAAGGTAATATAGGTCTCATGGGTCCTATCGGACCTATTAAATTTTTCTGCAGTTAGTTCAGGGTTTTTCCAGTAACCCAGGGCCAGGCGCCGGCTCTTAAAAACGATCTCCCCTACCCCCAACACGCCGGCTTCCCGGTTATGCTCGGTTAATAGACTCACTTCGGTGTCTTCCACCGGGTATCCTACGGGTACGGCTTCCCGCGAGATTCCTGTTTGTTTATCGATAAAATATTGCAGTGCAATAGTCGATTCGGTGGGGCCCAATCCATTGACGAATAAACAATGTTCAGAGAAGTATTTTTTGTACTGATCCACATCTTTTTTATAGACGGCCTCCCCTCCCAGTACGATCATACGCAGTCCGGGGAACCCATCTGTTTCCCCCCCCGCCCCCTCCAGTAAGCCGGTAAAATACCTGTAAACCGTGGGGATGGAATGATAAATGGTAATGCCCTCCGCCCTGAGCCAGGAAGGTAATTGCAGGAGGTGGTTTTCCTTTTTTATATTATATGGGTAAAGGACTGCGCCCTTTAACAGCGCGCCGTAAATATCCATTTTAGCGGCGTCGAAACTATAGGAAGAAAACAAGGTTAATTTATCCCCCGCATGGATATGTAAGGCATTGGTATACACGCGACAATGGTGCAGGACATTGCAATGGTTCTGCATCACTCCTTTGGGTTTCCCGGTGGAGCCGGAGGTATACAGGATATAGGCCAGGGCCCCCGGATCGATGGGAATGCGGGGATTGTCCGTGGAAACATTAGCGGGAATTTCGCTTATATTGACGATGGCAATGTTTTTATTGACATTATTTCTTAATGTTTCCGCCAGGGGGAGGTTTTCATGGTTGGTAACGATGACCCGTGCGCCTGAGTCCTCCAGTATAAATGATAGTCGGTCCGCCGGGTAAGAGGCATCCAGCGGCACATAGAGCATCCCGGTTTTCAATACCCCCATGATACCGGTAATCATATCCATGTCATGTTCGAACAATAAGGCGGCGGCGTGTTGATGTTTTTCTTCCGCTGCTTTCACGACCTGGACCGGGCGCTTTTCCACTGCAATTCTTTGCCGCCCGCGTCCATTCTCTTTGCACAATGGGCATTGGGGGTCCGGTTCCACGGTCAATTCTTCTACGAAACGGTCCGCCCCTCCTTCGTCCCAATCGAATCCTTGTTTTTTACAGGTTTCTTTAAAATGGCGGCTAAAAGGGTAGGTGATCTGGCGGTAGCCCATGGTATCGCTGATGTTTTTCACGCCCCGCTGATCGAAAAGAAAAAATTTGTTATACGAGGGTTTTCCAAGTCCCAGGATAATTTTCAGGGCTTCATTGACGGCAAAGCCCGCGGCCAGGAACAGGGCGGGAGAAGCTACCGGGTTGGAAAACTTTTCATAGTTTTTCTCCACCCCATTCCTCATTGTTCTTATTTCCTCTATTTCATTAATAATATTCTTATCATACAGGCAGTGAAAACAGGGACCGTGGGGCGGATGCAATACTGCCGCATAGGCATCCATATCGATCATGGAGGAAAGGATATGGGGGATATTGTTATGAACGGCGCATTGGGAGAGTACGAATTTGGTTTCGATATCATCGACATTATCGAAAATAATCGCGGCGTCGCCCACCAGGCGGTGCACGTTGTCTGCCGTGATTTTTTCCGCATATGCAATCACCCTCACATGCGGATTTATCCGGTTAACCGTCATTTGCGCCGAGAGTGCCTTGTTCATGCCGATGCGGCTTTCATCGTGCAATACCTGGCGGTTCAGGTTGGATAATTCTACCGCGTCGTAATCGCAGATAATAATGGTTCCAACGCCGCACAGCGCCAGTTGCTGGATCAATGGCGATCCGGAACCGCCGGCCCCGGCGGCAAAGACTGTGGCGCTTTTCAATTTTTCCTGGGCTTCAATGCCCCAACCATGCAACTTAAGCTGTCTTCCGTATCTCCGCTTTTCGTCTTCACTTAAAGCGTACCTGTCGTCGTAGGAATTTAGAATACAGTGGGCCGCCCGGTTTGCTTTTTGATTGAGAGCATCATAAGTAACAGATCGGCGCCGGTCCCCGGTTTTTACCGCGATTTGATCCGGGTATTTTTCGACAATGGATTCGAACCGTTCCGGGATAGATTGCCGAATCTCTTCTTTATTAAAGGGAATGAAATCATTGTTAGGCGATACACGATTACCTTCGGCTTTGAAGGATTTTAAGCCGGCGCCGGTTAAATCCTTGATTTTTTTACTTTTCTTCTCTTCCATTTTTCACTTAATTTATAATACCAGTGCATAACCGATCTTTAGAAAAAACGTTCGGTTGGTTTGAATCAACGGGATATTTTGGTAGCCATAGTAATCATCGGCGTAACCCAGGTAAAGCACTGTTTGGGGGTTGATCTCATATGCAAACAGGAACTGGCAAAAAAGGTGCTTGTCCCGGGGCTCGATGGGATAACTGTAAAGATCGGTATTGTATTTGTAATCCACATATTTCAAAATAGCGCGCAAGAAAGCGCGTCTATTGAATAGATATAGAAACCGAAAATAACTGGCATTTGCCGTGTATAGGCGGCCGCCTTTTACATTGAAACGCTCGAACTTATGGTCCAGCCTCAATTGGAAATGACGCCCCAATTTGTAGTCCATAAAAACCTGCAACTGTAACTGGTTTCCTGCCTGCATATTATCAAAGTCGATGCCATCCCCGACGAGGCCATACACGAAAAAGTTGACGACCCGTGAGGGTACAATAGTGCTGTTGATAGTAACATAGTTTTCATTAAACTCGATCCCTTGATAAGTCCTTTTACCGAGATTCCCGGTCAAGTTAAGGGTGGACTGGACGGGCCCTTTATAGTTCAGATTGAAAGCGAATCCATTGTAGAGGGGATTATTATCATGATCCTTCTGCACCTGGTAAGTCGAACCGGCGGTGAGCACATTAAACCAATAACCCGCCTTCCGGTTCCAGGTATGAGACCCACCCAGTTGCAGGTTTCTAAAATCCGCTTGCGGCATAAAACCCAGGTCGGCCCGGAAATTTGCGCCGATATCGCTGTAATCGATAAACCAGTCAAAGGTCCGGGTGTCATGGATGTAGTATAAATCCAGGGCGCTTCCCAAAAACGAATCTTGCGGCTGTCCATAGTCCGCGGCAATACGGTCCGGGTAGTGCGTCCGGCTGCCGAGGAATTGAAACCGGATACGGTCTTTCGGGGTAACTTTCAGGTCGCCGTCAATCCCGGCCAGGCGGTTGAAATAACCTTCCCCTTCCCGGTCCGTCGCCAGGATCCCCACGGTGGACGATCTCCCGACATCCCGGCGATAGCGCAGGACTGTACCCACCACCCCCGGGTCAAGGGAAACGGAGCGCGAACCCTGGCTGCCGGGCAATAATAAATTAGTCATGTGATCCCGCACGGTAAAAAAACCGACGGCGTTGGCCCCTTCTTTGCCGGTGACTTTGATCCCCCACTCGGGGTCTGCCAGGGACCGGGTATAAACCGCGCTGAAGAGGGTATTAAATATACTGGCCCCTTCCAGGAAAAAAGGCCGCTTTTCAGGGTAATAAATGGCGAATCGGCGGTTGATGTCCAATTGGGTTACATCGGCTTCCACGTTGGAAAAATCAGGGTTGACGGCCGCGCTTAAGGTTAAGCTGGGGGTAATGCCCCAGCGGGCGGTGAGCCCGGGCTCGATTTTATCTGTCGTGGCGACAAAGTCCCCTTGCGTAAAGTTCTCCCGCTGCTGGGTCAGGATTCCCATCAACGTGGGGTCCAGCTCGATATTTTTCCCGGGCGATGCCCCGGCAAAACCCACCACTTTTTCTGCCTGGCACATATAACAGTTGTTGCTCCTATCCCAGGGGAAGAGACTGATCAAATGCCGTACATTCCGGGGGTAACTGCGTATGGCATCGACGCCCCATACCTGGTCGCCGTTTATCCGTTGAAAACGCAGCGAACTGAAGGGAATAGCCATTTCCACCACATAGCCTTCTTTGGTAAGCCGACCGGCTGAATCCCAGATGGCGTCCCAACTTTCTCCGCCTCCTTCGGGGGCGGCAATTTCATCTAACTGGATGCCGAAAGGATTACAGTAAAAGCCATAACTGTGGCGCTGATCGTTGAAAGTGTCAAGAGAAATTGCCACCCAATCGTCGCCGCCGATTTTATCCCGTTCCCGGAAGAAGGCGCGGATGCCGGATGGGTCGGGATCATAGGCGCGGAAACCGACATAAAAATGCGTCTTGCCGTACATGAACAATACTTCGGTTCTGACCGGCGGATCGATGTTTTCACCGGGCTGTACCTCATACTTGAGTTCCATTACCAGGGCTTGTTCCCAGGCTTTCTCATCCAGTACCCCGTCGATTTTTACCCTGTCCGAGGTCCCTAGAATGCGAATGCGTAGGGGTTCTTTGCCCACTAAAAAAATGCTAAATATGAGAAAAACGATTACAAGATTAAGACTGATTATTTTTTTCATTTTATTCTCCTCTATTTTATTGTGATAGGTTGGCTAAAAACTCGAGGTATAATTGGGCGATGGATTCGATGGTTCCTGGTTTGAACAGCGCTTTCTTATAATTCCACTGCAAACCGGCGCCGTCTTTATATTCGCTGACAAAGACGGCCAGGTCGAACTTAGCGCCCTGGGGTTTCTCCAGGTGCCGGGAATTCGCATTCTCTTCAACGGCGATTGCCCCCGGTATATTGAGCATATTAAAAGCAGCGGCAATATCCGGGTAACTTATTTTTAATTCATCCAATACCAATTCCAGGGGATATCCCTGGTATTGAATGCTTTCCAGTACTTCCGCATGCACCCGGTGTAGTAAATGATCGAAATCTTCTTCCGGGTCCACATGGGTTTTCACGATGATGGAGCCGGCAAAATAACCCACGATATGGTGCAGCGACAGGTGGTCCCGCCCGGCGCCGATAAGGGAACAGACGATATCTTCCTGGTTGGAAATGTGCGCCAGTAAGATATTGAAAATGGAAAACATGACCATGGTGAGTGTGGTGTGGTTGTCATCGGCTAATTGTTTGAGGCTATTCATGATATCCCCGGGCACGCGGCAAAGGTAAGCCAGACCGGTGTTGTCGTTTCTATCTCCATCGCTATCCACAGGCAATTGCAGCGCCGGGAACCCGCCCAACAGTTTTTTCCTCCAGGAGCGAAGAACGCCTTCCTTTATGGCCGGATTCTGGATGCGGCTGTTTTGCCATTGGGTGAAATCTTTATAATGCAAGGATAGGGGCTCGAGGGCTATCTCCCTGCCGGCCCGGTATCCTTCGTATAATTGGGTAAATTCTCTTTGAAGTATTTCCATGGACCAGCCGTCTGAGATAATATGGTGCACGTTAAACAGCAGGTCGTACCGGCGGTTATTCGATTTGACGCCCAAAACCCGCAGCAAGGGCGCCCTGTTGAGTTCAAACGGCGCCGCGGCCGCCTCTTTTATTAACTTCTCTCTTTGTCGTTCTTTTTCTTGCGGCCCCAACGCCGAAATATCCACCCATTGAAAAGGGATTTCTACCGTCGCGGCGGGTTCTATGAATTGATAGGGAACGCCGCCCTTCTCTGCAAACCGGGTCCGCAAACTCTCATGACGTTGGATGATTGTGTTAAGGGATTTTTTTATAACCGCTTGATCCGGCGTATGGTCCAATTGGAGATGGGCCGGCATATTGTAGGATATGTTCATTTCATCCAAGGCCTGGATAATCCAGAGCCGTTGTTGATGAAAGGATAGTTCATAATACTCTTTCTTTTCCGCAGCTTGAATAGGAATGTAAACCTCCTGTTCAGCCCCGGCAATATACTCCGATAGGCCCCTGATGGTGGCTTTTTTGAATAACCCAGGCATTGGGACCCTGACATTAAAGGTCTCGTGTATCCGGGAAAGCATCATGGTGGCTTTTAACGAGTGCCCGCCCAACTGGAAGAAATCAGCGTCGATGCCGATGACGCCCGGGGCGTCGATAGAAAGTACCTGGGACCATATTTCCTCTAATTTTTCTTCCAGGGGGTTACGGGGCGCGATATAATGATCCCCTGGAATTATTCCCGGCGCCGGCAGCGCCCGGCGGTCGATCTTGCCGTTGGCAGTCAGGGGTAAAGCCTCCAGCATCACAAAACTTGAAGGAACCATGTAATCGGGTAACCGCTGCGCTAAATGTTTTTGTAATTGGCTGATTATTTCCGGCGACTTCCAGTGCAGCGCCACGTATGCGCAGAGGTAGCCATCGCCCCCCGCATCCTCCCCGGCCATGACCACTGCTTGTTTGACTGCTTCATGGGACAACAGCCGGTTTTCGATCTCGCCAACCTCGATGCGGAAACCCCGTATTTTAACCTGCGTATCGATTCGACCCAGGAACTCGATGTTTCCACAGGCAAGCCGGCGCGCCAGGTCGCCGGTCTTGTAAAGAATATAGGTCCTATTGGTCCTATAGGACCTATATTTCTTAAATTTCTCCGCGGTTAATTCGGGCCGGTTTAAATAACCCCGGGCTACGCCCTCGCCGCCGATGCACAACTCGCCCACCACGCCCCGCGGAACCAGGTTATTGTCCTTATCCATTATAATTATCTCTGTGTTGAGCACCGGCCTGCCGATAGTAAGCGTTTCCCCGTCCCGGGGTAATTCCGCGAGGGTCGACCAAACCGTGGTCTCTGTCGGACCATAGACATTATATAGTTTCCCGCTAAATTCTTTTTTTAAGGTATCAAACAACTCCAGGGGAAACACCTCACCCCCGACGATTAATTCCGAAATTCTTTTTAAAGCCCCCCCATTATCCCGCTCTTGCAGCAGTAACTTCAACCGCGACGGGGTCGCCTGCAGCATATCGATGCATTGCTTTTGTAACAGTTGCTTTATCAAATAGCCATCCTTTTGATGCCTTTCATCAGCCACCACTACCGCTAACCCCCGCGCCAACGGCGCCAATGTCTCCAATACGAATATATCAAACGATATGGTGGTCAATGACAACATCATCTTACCGGGCGAAAAATCGATTTTCTCCGTCATGGCCGCAATGAAATTGGTTACATTCCGATGCCGCACGGCAACACCTTTGGGCTTGCCTGTAGAACCGGAAGTGTAAATGACATAAGCGAGATTTGAAGAGATTAAATTCGAAGCACGAATATCGAAATTCGAAACAATATCAAAATTCAAATTCTCAAAATTCAAAACAGATGCAGTCCCGAAATGGCGGTTTTTGTTTTGGTCATTTGAATTTGTTTCATTTGAATTTGTTTCGGATTTCGGATTTTGGATTTCGGATTTATTTACTAAAATCTTTGCATTGCTGTCTTTTAACATATAATCGATGCGTTCTTGTGGGTACCCCGTATCGATGGGCAAATATGCGCCGCCGGCCTTTAAAATGCCAAAAATTCCAATGATCATTTCAACGGATCGCTCCATCATAATACCCACAATATCGTCCGCCAGGACGCCTTTTTCGATTAACAATCGGGCCAATGCATCGGATTGTTTATTTAATTGGCGATAATTCAGTTGGACAGGTCGGACAAGTCCGACAGAGCGCCCAGAAACGGCAATATGATCCGGGGTTTTTGCAACCTGCCCCTCGAACAATTCATGAATGGTCTTTTCACCGGGAAAATCCCCGGTGGTATCATTGAACTCAAGGATTAATTGTTCCTTTTCTTCCACAGACAAAATATCGATGTGCGCAATAGTCAATCGCGGGTCTTTTGCCGCTGCTTCCAACAACGCGACGAAATGTCCACTGAACCGCCCGATAGTCTCCCGCCGGAAAAGTTGAGTGCTATATTCGAAATTGAACAAATACCCGCCTTGCGTCTCCAACACATTCAACGAGATATCGAACTTCGACGTGGGCACATCAAACGGATAAGGCCCGATTTCCAGGCCCTCCAACCGGATCGGTTTCATATCGATATTCTGCATAATAAAAAGGGTCTCGAACAAGGGGGACCGCTGCAAATCCCTCCGCAGTTCCAACTTTCCCACCAACTCCTCGAAAGGATAATCCTGGTTCTCATAAGCCTTAAATGCATTTTCCGTCACGACCGCCAATAATTGCTCAAAGGTTTGCTCCCCCCTGGGCCGGTTGCGCATGGCCAACGTGTTGATAAATACCCCCGGTATCCGCTGCAAATCGGCGTGAGAACGGTTGGCAACGGGCGAACCCACCACGATATCTTCCTGGCCGGTATACCGGTACAACAAAGCATTGTAAACGGAAAGCAGCGCCATATACAACGTCGCGCCCCGCTCCCTGGCCGCCTGCTCCAATCGCCGAATCAATTGCACATCCACATCGATATCCCAATGCGAACCGGCGAAACCCTGCACCTCGGGCCGGGGATAATCGGCGCTGAGATTCAATACCGGCGGCAGCTCTCTAAAAACCTCCAACCAATAACTTTCCTGTTTTTTCAGCCGCCCCGCCCGCAGCATCCCCTGCTGCCATACGGCGTAATCTTTATATTGGACCGGCAACCCCGGCAGCACTTCTCCATTATATACCTTCATAAACTCATCGATGAATATCCCGGTGGTGACCCCATCGGATATGATATGATGGATATCGAAAATCAATACGCACTCCTCCTCCCCTAACTCCACCAACCCCACCCTGAAAAGCGGCGCTTGCGACAAATCAAAAGGCTTTATGAAATTTTTGATGATTGCTTCTACTTCCTCTTGCCCCCGGCGGGGGGGGGGGGGGGGGGGGGGGGGGGGGGGGGGGGGGGTGGTG